>ENA-ORDC01002736-ORDC01002736.1-marine-metagenome-genome-assembly--contig:-NODE-2736-length-10073-cov-5.702181_pt1 | contig 10073 bp, 10 predicted proteins | sample MGYA00237783_ERZ508515 | MGnify/ENA primary metagenome ERZ508515 (study PRJEB26186, sample SAMN06268792) | marine metagenome | isolation source: Eden Landing Ponds, San Francisco, CA, USA | place...
CGGCCGAGATTTGAACTCGGGTTGCAACCATGGCAAGGTTGCGTGATACCACTACACTACCGGTGCGTGCTTCGCATTCGGTGATTGGTCGGAGGATTACTTAAACCTTTGACTTCCTCCCACGGCTTCAGCCGTGTGATTCCTCCGGTGGGGATGCTGGCTATGTCGCGCCCACGGAGGCAAGTTTCCCATCACCGGTACTCCGGTTTGTGCGCTTCTCGTTGGGACTTGCCCTCTCAGGAGAGTGTGGTAGCTCCGACCAGTTGTGGTCGTCCCACTTGAGTCGCACGGGCCGAGCCATCGACCCAACGTATTCACCAGCCTGTCGTTCGAGGAACGTACGAGACGCGCACAGGTCAGCGTGAGCTTCGTGACCGCACGGACACCGGAACAGGTCACCGTCTCTGTCTGTGGCGTCCCGCTCGCCACACGCCGGGCACGTTCGGGTTGTGTCGGCTTCTGACCGCACCTCGACAGTGATGCCGTATTCCTCGGCAGCCTGCGAGAGTTGTTTGATGAACGCCCGAAATGCCCAAAACTGGTGCGTTTTCGCGTTCACATCGGCGCACCAGTGCGTCGAGAGAACGTCGGTAAGGTCACCCACGTACACCGTGGCGACCCCTTCGGCGTAGAGTCGGTCCAGCAGGTCTCGAACCAGTGCATCCTGTGCGTGGTCGCGCCGCCGTGTCCGTTTGCGATACAGTCGCCGTATCCGCCGACTGCTGTATCGTCCCTCGCGGAGTTTCGACTGTAGACGAGCGATTTCGTCGGTCGTCTCGCGGAAGCGGTCGAACAGGTCGCGGCCTTCGTAGAGGTACTGCTGGCCGGTCGTGGTAGTACAGGCAACGAGATTATTTGCGCCCACGTCCAGCGCGGCTTCGTGAGAAGCCAGTGGTGAATCCTGTCGAGAATCAGGCACAGTAACAGGCTGAAAGGCCCTGAACGTGTCGTCTATCTCGTCGTACTGTATCTCCAAGCGTCCCTGTTGGCCGTCCCATTTCGGAGCGCCGCAGACTTCGAGGCGGAGCCGGTCGTGATAGCCCAAGCCGTACTCGTCTTTCAGGGCGTGGCCGACTGGTATCTCGACTCGTGACCGTTCGCCAGTTTCCAGTGTGTACTGGTCGTTGCGGATGAACGTGCGTAGCTCGCGGCCATCGTCCTCGTTGCCCCAGTAGCCCGGGGGAGCAGTGTCCTCGCCGTTGTCGCAGGCGGCGAAAAACGACTGCCATGCCGATTTGTTTTTCCGAATGGTCTGCTGTGCGGTTGGAGAGCCGAGAACGTCGACGTACTGTTTCCGGTAGTCGGCAGTATCCCACACGGATTCGCCGTCGAAGAATTGCTGGCGGCGCTCGTAATTCAATTCGTTCCACAGGCTCGCAGAGGCATCCAACAGGTCCAGCAGTAGCCGCTTGTCGTCGTCAGATAGCGGGCGTACCGCGAATGTGTTGGTTCGCCTCACGACGATAGATGTTTGTAGATGTGTGTCTAAATGTCTTTTGGACACAAATGCGCCCGAACATCGACATATCACACACACTGAATGGACGAGTGAAAGACCTCGCCAAACAGAAAGATATGGCCCTTGATGAAGCCTACCGGGAGATTATCGAAGCGGGTCTGGAAGCGGTGGAACATTCAGACGAGTCGTAGTGCGTGGTTTGTTACGATGTGCTGTCGGTTGGACCCACCCCTGAAAGGGTGAAATTCCGCTCGCTACATGTCATATCCGAGCGATCGTGGACAGATGGTGCAGATTCGGGCGACGCGACGAGTACCAGATCGGCTCACTCCCCGCGCGTCGCCGCGATGTCGTCGGCGTGAGCGCGCACGAGGTCGGCGAACGCGACCGCTTCCGCGCGCTCCTGCGTCTCGTCGTCGCGGCGGTCGCGCACCCGGCGTTTGATCGCGCGAAGCGCGTCGGGCTTCCCGGTCGCGATGGCGTCGGCGACCGATCGCGAGTCGTCGACGACCCGAGAGACGAGCCCGGTGCGGAGCGCCTCGTCGGCGTCGAGCACGCGCCCCGAGAGCGCGAAGTCGAGCGCGTCGCCCTCGCGCATCACCCGCGGGAGGCGGACGGTCCCGCCCCACGCGCCGAACAGCCCGAACGCGACGCCGGGCTCCGCGAACGTCGCCGCGGGCGTAGCGACCCGGAGGTCCGCCGCGAGCGCGAGTTCGACCCCGCCGCCGCGGGCCGCGCCGTCGATCCCGCAGACGACGACCGTCTCCGCGTCCGCGATGGCCCGGGCCGTGCGCTGGCCCGCCTGAGCGAACGATTCCGGGTCGTCGAGGGCGGCGATCACGTCGAGGTCGGCGCCGGCGCAGAACGCCTCGCCGGCGCCGCGGAGGTAGGTCACGGGCGCGTCGGCGTCGGCGACGGCGTCGCGGAGCGCGGTCAGGTCCTCGGGTCGCAGGGCGTTCCGGCGCGCGGGGCGATCGATGGTCACGACGCGGACGGCGCCGTCGTCTCGGGTGCGGATCACGTCCGCGTATCCCGTTCGTTTCCAAAGGTCTTTGCCCCTCGATCGACTACCCATACATAATGGACGATGCCGCGCGAGCGCGTGACGCCGCGTCTGAGGCGCTCGCCGACGTCGAGCCCGATCAGCTGCGTGACGCCCTCGAAGACCGGATCGCAAACGCCGCCGTGACGCCCGGCGTGCTGGCGCTTGTCACCGCTCGTGCCGTCGACCCCGAGGTCGACCTCGACGCGGTCGTCGACCGGGCGGCCGGCGTCCAGCTCATCTACGAGGGGCTCCGACTCACCCGAACGGTCGCCCACGAGGAGCCGTGGGTGACCGCGGCCACGCAGGAGACGGACATCGACGCCGACATGGACGTGCTCACCGCCGACGTGCTCGTCTCGCGCGGGTTCGCCCTGCTCGCGTGCACCGACGCCGCCGCGGCCGCGGTCGAGGTCGTGCGCGCGTTCGGCCGCGACCAGACGGTCCGAGACCGCGAGGGGACCGACCCCGCCGCGGCGACCGCGCTCGACCGGAACCTGGAGATCGACGCCCTCGAGCTCGCTGTCGTCGCCGGCACCACCGCCGTTGGCGGCGACCCGCCCGAGGAGCTGCTGACGTACGCCCGCGATCTGGCGGCCGACTACGACGGCGAGTTCCCGCCGCCGGGGCGCGCGCTCCCGGACGCGACCGCCGACCGGATCGCCGACATCTCCGAGCGCGCCGTGAGCGCGACCGATCGGTGATCGACCGACGGCGACGGGACGGTGTGTGCCCCCGTGACGAGTCGCCCCCGAATCGAAACCCCTAAAGTCAACTCCCGACAACGACTGATTGCGTGCCTGGGTAGCTTAGCGGTAAAGCGCGTCCTTGGTAAGGACGAGACCCCGAGTTCAAATCTCGGCCTAGGCTCTCCTCGCAGTACGCGCCTTTTTTGCTCCCGCTCGTCGTGACGCTGTATGGGAAAACACGAGCGCGGCTGGGTCGAGGCCACGGAGAAGTTGACCGCCCAGATCGCGAACGGCGACGATCCGGACGACGATCTCTCCGATGCGGGTCGGCTCGACCTCGCAGAGGCCCTCGCCGACCGGCTCCGGAGCGACTTCCCCGACGTGACCGCGGTGCGCCACGCCGGCAACTCCTACGACTCGCTCGGCGACCTGATCGTCGAGACGCCGGACAGCGAGACGTTCGTCGAGGCGAAGTTCGTCGCCGGCGGCGGCACGCGGGCGAACCTCGGTCAGGACACGCTGACGCAGTTCGAACTGTTCGAGGACGCGACGGCGTGGAGCGACTTCCGCGAGGCGATCGGGTTCCCCGAGGACCGCGAGGCGCTGCTCCGCGAGTTCGACGACTATCCGGACGACGTCCGCGACTGGTCGTACAAGTCGGCGGTGTACGACCGCGCCAAACACCTCAAGGACGTCCTCGACGTGTCGCGGGGCCAGAACACCGGCTCGCGGGCGGACGAAGTGCTCGCGGACCCGGACGCGACTGAGACCCAGCGGGAGGCGGCGCGGATCGTCGACGCGATCCTCGACCTCGACCGCGAGGAGAAGCTGGCGTACTTCGACCACCTCCGCGAGGCCGAACAGAACCCGCGCAACGTCGAGACGTTCGCGCACCTGATCGTCTGCGGCTACCACACCGCCGACGCGCTGGCGGAGCACTTCGACGACGACCTCGACGAGATCAAGCGGCTGCTCGAGGCCGACGCCTATCGCCTCTACGAGGTGAACAAGAACAGTGGAACGGTGTCCGTCGAGAACCCGTCGGAACTGCTCGCCGGCTTCGACTGGCGGGACACCCGCGTCGAGGTCCCGGAGGACGGGACCTCAGTGAGCGTGGTGACTGGGCCGCCGGACGACCGGCGGCGCGTGCTGAACATCGCCTACAACTGGAAGAACAAGTTCCAGGGGATCCAGACGCCGTCGATGAACGTGTTCGTCCCCGAGGCCTGAACCGGCGGCCGGAGGCGGCCGCCGTCAAGGCCCCGGCGACCCGCACCCTTTTGCGCTCGGGCGCCAAGGATCACGCATGTCACGCGGCCGCCGGAAGCCGGACTGGCTGAAGTCGCGCCCGCCGTCCGGGAGTCAGTTCACCGAGATCAAGTCTACCCTCCGCGACCGCGACCTCCACACGGTCTGCGAGGAGGCGAACTGCCCGAACATGGGCGAGTGCTGGTCAGGGGGCGCGAACGCGCCCCCGAACGGCGAGGCGGCGGACGCCGCCGAGGCCGGCCCAGGCACGGCGACGTTCATGCTGATGGGCGACCGCTGCTCGCGCGGGTGTAACTTCTGTGACGTCGAGACCGGCGGAATGGGACCGCTCGACCCGGACGAGCCCGAGAACGTCGCGGACGCGGTCGCGGAGATCGGGCTCGACTACGTCGTCTTGACATCCGTCGACCGCGACGACCTCGCCGACGGCGGCTCCGCGCACTTCGCCGAGACGATCCGCGCGATCAAGCGGCGGGACCCGGAGATCCTCGTCGAGACGCTGATCCCGGACTTCCAAGGTGATCCCGAGGCGATCGACCGGATCGTCGACGCGGGACCGGACGTGATCGCACACAATGTCGAGACGGTCGAGCGGCTCCAGTGGCCGGTTCGCGACCGGCGGGCCGACTACGAGCAGTCGCTCGCGGTGCTCGATCGGGTCGATCGCGAGTCGGATATCCACACCAAGACGAGCCTCATGCTCGGCGTCGGCGAGTACGACCACGAGGTGTACCGCACCCTCGGCGACCTCCGCGAGGTGGGCGTCGACGTGGTCACGTTCGGGCAGTACCTCCAGCCGTCGCGCTCGCACCTCGACGTGTTCGAGTACGTCCACCCCGACGTCTTCGAGACCTGGCGCGCGGTCGCCGAGTCGGAGTTCGACTTCCTCTACTGCGCCTCGGGACCGATGGTCCGCTCGTCGTACAAGGCCGGCGAGCTGTTCGTCGAGGCACTGCTCCGCGAGGGTAGCTCGCCCGAGGACGCCCGGCGACACGCGCGGGCCGCCGGCGGCGACTGAGACGAACGCACACAGTACTGTCCGCGAACGCGTCCAGTGCTGTCTGCGAACGCGCCCAGTGCTGTCTGCGAACGCGCCCAGTGCTGTCAACGACGTTTGAGGTTCCCACTTTTGTCGAAACAGCGAGTTATTTACCTCTCGGTGTCTGACGCTGCGTCAGTGAGACGCACACATGGGAACAACTGAATCGTCGATCGTCGACTCGGCGCGGGCCCGGCCGGGGCTTCTCCTCGTTGCCATCCTCGGTGGCCTGTTGCTCGTCGACCTCGCTGCGAAGCTCGCCGGGTTCTCGATCCTCCCGGTCGGCGAGGCGATCTCTGTCGATCGACTCGGCTCGAACCTCTGGAGTGGGCTCATAATCGGGCTCGTGATCGGGCTCGCGGGGATCGGCCTCTCGATGACGTACAGCATCCTCTCGTTCGCGAACTTCTCGCACGGCGACCTGCTCAGCACCGGGGCGTTCACCGGTTGGGGCGTCGCGTTCCTCATCGCCGGCTTCGGCGACGTGCCGGTCCGGGCGCTGTTGACCGTCCGTGACGCCGGGAGCGCGACCTCCGGCGACATCGGGGCGCACATCCTCTCGACGCCGGTCGCGATCCTGGTCGGGCTGCTCGCGGCGTTCGCGATCACGGCTCTCGTCGCGCTGGCGCTCGACCGCGCGTTCTACAAGCCGATGCGGGACCGCGACGGGATCTCGATCCTCATCGCGTCGATCGGCGCCGCGCTGATCGTCCGATACGTGATCCAGTTCGTCTACGGCTCCGACAGGCGCGGCGTCACGGCGAGCATCGACGCCTCGAACGTGGTGTTCGCTCCGCTCGGGCTCTCCGTCAACGCCCACGAGCTAACGATCGTCGTCGCCGCGCTCGCGCTCATGCTCGCGATGCACTTCATGCTCCAGCGCACGAAGCTCGGCACCGCGATGCGGGCGATGGCCGACAACAAGGACCTCGCGCTCATCACCGGCATCCCAGCCGAGCGCGTCGTCACCGCGACGTGGATCATCGGCGGTGGGCTGGCCGGCGCTTCGGGATACCTCTACGTGTTGCTCCGGGGGACCATCCAGTTCGACTTCGGCTGGCTGTTGCTCCTCCTGATCTTCGCCGCCGTAATCTTAGGCGGGATCGGGTCGGTGTACGGCGCGATCGCCGGCGGACTCGTCATCGGGATCGTCTTCACCACCTCGACGATCTGGATCCCCTCCGACTTCAACGAGGCCGCCGCGTTCGCCGTGATGATCACCATGCTCCTGTTGCGCCCCGAGGGGCTCTTCGGAGGTGTTTCGACCGCATGAGCGACGGTTCCGCACCCCCCTCCGAGACGGAGGCGCCGGAGAGCGCGACCGCAGCCCTGATCGACGCCGCCCGGCGGAGCGACCTGGGTATCGTGCTCGGGACGCTCCTCCTCGTCTACCTCGCTGCGACCCTGCTCACCTTCTCCAGCGGCCTCAACAGCGTTGTCGGACTGATGCGGACGCTGACGTTCCTCGGACTCGTGTACGCGCTCGCCGCGCTCGCGCTGAACCTGCAGTGGGGCTACGCCGGACTGTTCAACATCGGCGTGGCCGGGTTCATGGCGCTCGGCGTCTACACGATGGGGATCGTCGTCCGCTCTCCCGACCCGGCGTTCGGCCCGCCCGGATTTGGTCTCCCGCTTCCGGTCGGTATCGTCGCCGGCATGCTGGTGGCCGCGGTCGTCGGCCTGCTCGCCGCGCTCCCGGCGCTCCGGCTCAAGGCCGACTACCTCGCGATCGTCACGCTCGGCATCTCGGAGATCATCCGGCTGTTCCTCCAGTCGAGCGCGTTCGACGCGTTCCTCAGAGACACGCTCGGCGTCGGTACCGGCGGCGGTCGCGGGATGGGACTGCCGCAGAACCCGACTCGCGAACTCTTCCTCGTCGACGGGCAGGCCGGGACGCCGACGGCGCTCGGCGAGGTCGTCTTCGGCGTCTTCGGTGAGAGCGGGCTCGGCATCTCGAACACGATCCTCCTCGACTGGGGTTACATCGCCGTGCTCGCGGCCTTCGTGATCGGCTTTTACGTCCTGCTCGAACGGCTCGGCCGGTCGCCGTTCGGCCGGACGCTCAAGGCGATCCGGGAGGACCAGCTCGTCGCCGACTCGCTCGGGAAGAACGTGGACCTGATCAAGATCAAGGTGTTCGTCATCGGCTGCGCGCTGATGGGACTGGCGGGGATCCTCTGGTTCGGGAGCCAGGGCAACGTCTCGCCGACGCCGCAGTTCATGCCCGTGCTCACGTTCTACGTCTTCATCGCCGTCATCATCGGCGGATCCGGATCGAACGCGGGCGCCGTCCTCGGCGGGATCGTCTTCGCGACGGTGCTGTTCGAGGGGCCGCGCCGCGTCGGGTCGTCGCTCCGCGACCTCATCGACGCCGAGACGCCCCCCTCCTTCGCCGACGCGGTTCTCACGCTCGACCCGACCGCGTTCCTCGCGTTCGCGACCGACAACATCGCGCCCCTGCAGTTCGTCTTCCTCGGGCTCATCCTGGTGTTCATCATGCACCGGCGACCCGACGGGATACTCGGCGACCGGATCGAGACCGCCGCGGCCGTCGATCTCTCGGAGCGCCCCAGCGGTGGTGAGACCGATGAGTAGCGACATTCCGGACGCGTCGGACGTCGCCGACGCCGGTGACGAGACGGGCGCGACCGACGCGATGTCCGACGAGCCGGAGGCGAACGACAGCGCCGTCGAGGAGGCGGCGAAGCACATCCCGTCCGGTGGGACGTCGCCGCTCCGGGTCGAAGGACTCGTCAAGCGCTTCGGCGGCGTCACTGCCGTCGACGGCGCCTCTTTCGAGGTCGAAGAGGGGTCGCTGACCGGGCTGATCGGCCCGAACGGCGCCGGCAAGTCGACCACCTTCAACTGCATCACCGGCGTTCACGAGCCGACGGCGGGTTCGGTGTACTTCAAGGGCGAAGACGTCACGGGGCTCGAACCGTACCGGATGGCGCGGAAGGGGCTCGTGCGGACGTTCCAGATCGCCCGCGAGTTGGCGGAGATGACCGTGCTGGAGAACCTGATGCTCGCGCCGAAGGGGCAGATCGGCGAGTCGGCGATCCGGGCGGCCACGCCCGGGCTCCGCGGCGAGGTCATCGAACAGGAGGAAGAGATCCGGGAACGCGCCTGGGAGACGCTCGACTTCTTCGAGATCGACCACCTCGCGACCGAACACGCCGGCAACCTCTCCGGGGGACAGCGGAAGCTGCTGGAGATGGCGCGCGCGCTCATGACCGACCCGGAAGTGGTCCTGCTCGACGAGCCGCTCGCGGGGGTCAACCCCACGCTAGAGGAGAAGATCCTCGATCGGATCCACCAGCTGCGCGAGGACGGCTACACCTTCCTCCTCGTCGAACACGACATGGACGTCATCATGAACAACTGCGAACACGTCATCGTCATGCACCAGGGCAGCGTTCTCGCCGAGGGGACCGGCGACGAGATACGGAACGACGAACGGGTCATCGAGGCGTACCTGGGGGAGGACATATGAGCGTCGACAGCGACGACACGTCCTCCGACGCGGACGACACATCCGTCGACGCCGACGACACACCTGTCTCCGCCGATGCCGACGCCGGAACGACCCACACGCTCGACGCCGACGACGCGATCCTCCGACTCCGCGACCTCGACGCGGGGTACGGCGACCTCCAGATCCTCTCGGACGTCGACCTCGACGTCGCCGACGAGGAGTACGTCACCATCGTCGGTCCGAACGGCGCCGGCAAGTCGACGGTGATGAAGACCGTCTTCGGACTCACGACGTACATGGACGGGACCGTCGAGTTCGAGGGCGAGTCGATCCACGGGCTCGCACCCGATCAGATCATCCGCGAGGGGATCGGGTTCGTCCCGCAGACCGACAACGTGTTCCCGGGACTGAGCGTGCGCGAGAACCTCGAAATGGGCGCGTACATCCTCGACAGCGTCCCCGAAGACCAGATAGAGACGATCTACGACCGCTTCCCGATCCTCCGGGAGCGGAGCGGCCAGAAGGCCGGGACGCTCTCCGGCGGCCAGCGGCAGATGGTCGCGATGGGGCGGGCGCTCATGCTCGATCCCGACCTGCTGTTGCTCGACGAGCCGTCGGCGGGGCTCGCGCCCGACCTCGTCTCCGACATGTTCGACCGGATCGACCGGATCAACGAGAGCGGGACGGCGGTGCTCATGGTCGAGCAGAACGCGAAAGAGGCGCTCCGCCGCTGTGACCGCGGCTACGTCCTCGTCAACGGCGAGAACCGCTACACCGACCGCGGCGATGTGCTCCTCAACGACGAGGACGTGCGGAAGGACTTCCTCGGCGGATAGTCGGCTTCTCGGCCCCGTGGAACTCCGTTCTTCAGATCCCCGTTCTGAAACCGCGGATCGCTGAACCGTGCCTCTCGGTCGAGTGCGGGAGTGGGTGTTGCAGATCGGTGGTGGCGATCCAATATTTAAAAGAATATGAGCGACAGCGACGATCGCTTATAAATGAACACGGCAGTGGCGTGCGCCTGCGAGCGCCCGAAGGGCGCGAGCAGCCCGCGCGAGGGAGTCGGTGGTCCGGAGCGAAGCGGAGGACCACCGACGAGG
>ENA-ORDC01002737-ORDC01002737.1-marine-metagenome-genome-assembly--contig:-NODE-2737-length-10067-cov-6.739740_pt1 | contig 10067 bp, 10 predicted proteins | sample MGYA00237783_ERZ508515 | MGnify/ENA primary metagenome ERZ508515 (study PRJEB26186, sample SAMN06268792) | marine metagenome | isolation source: Eden Landing Ponds, San Francisco, CA, USA | place...
TCGGGCCGGTCTCGGAACACAGAGAGTTCTCCCGTCGTATGAGTGCCGCCGTCGACATCATCCAGATCGTCGTGACGATCATGGGGTTGGGCGTCGCTGCACAGGTTCTCGCAGACCGGCTGCGGGTCCCGAGTGTGGTGTTTCTGATCCTCGCGGGCGTCGTGGTCGGCCCGGAAGGGCTCGGCATCGTCACTCCCAGCATCTTCGGAGACGCACTCCAGGCCATCGTGGGGTTGAGCGTCGCTATCATCGTCTTCGAGGGCGCGTTCCACCTGCGGATCGACCGAATCCGCGGCGCGCGCCGCGAGACGATCCGGCTAGTGACGTTCGGTGCCCTCGGTTCGCTCGTCGGGACGGCCGTCGTCGTCCGGTACGTCCTCGGCGCGCCGTGGGACGTGGCCGTCCTGATCGGGGCGCTCCTCATCGCGACCGGGCCGACGGTGATCACGCCGATTCTGAGTGTCGTCCCCGTCCGTGAACGCGTCGCGTCGACGCTCGAAACGGAAGGTGTCGTCAACGATGTCACGGCGGCGATTCTGGCGATCGTCATGTTCGAGTACGTGCTGCTGGGTTCACAGGGACTGCCGACGCTCGTCCGTGAGTTCGCGCTCCGGTTCGGTCTAGGTATCGTCGTCGGTGGGACGGTCGCGGCCGCCCTGTGGTACGTGCTCCGACACGGCACACAGGCCGTCGAGAACGCGCCACAGAACGCCCGGCTCGTCGTCCTCATCGCGGCCATCGGGACGTACGGGCTCGCCGAGATACTCGCCACGGAGGCGGGTATCGCCGGCGAACTCGGCTCCGAGTCCGGTATCGCCGCCGTCGCCGCCGCCGAAGCTACACCCCGCCAGGAGGACGAGTGCCGCGAGACAGAGCGCGGCCGCCGCACGCCGACTGGGTGTGCGGTTACGACTCATCCTTCTCTATGTCCCCGTCGGCCCGCTTGGCCTCGTTGATGTCCGCGCGGTTGAGGCGTTCGTACCCGTACACTTCGGGGTCGCGGTAGTTGTCCCCGTAACACCGCTCGATATCGTGGTAGATGGCCTGCCGGTCCTCCTCGATTTCGTTGAGTCGCTGGACTGCCCTCGCCATCTCGTCGCCGAGTTCGTTCCCCTCGTCTATCGCGTCCTTGAGATCGAGGGGACTGGGGAGCGCGAGGCCCGCCAGGTTCTCCACCGCGTCGTCCAGTTTCAGGCCCTCCAGCAGTATCTCGGAGCTTCCCCAGAGGAACGCATCTCGGGTTCCTTGTAGCTTGTTGGCCTCGAAGTCACGGCGCGCGGCGAAGTACCGCGAGATGGAGTTGAGCTTCTGCCGGTCGAGCGCGTTCAACTCCGCCGCGGCGTCGAAGTCGGCGCGACAGCCTCCCATCTCGACGGTCATCGTCGACGACTCCGTGGGAGCCCCGGAGATGACGTCCGGACGCATCTCGTACGGGTCGAGGTCCTCCGGCAGTGCGGTCGGGGCCGGGCCGTCCTTCCAGATGTTGTACGCCACGGTCCGGATCTCGTAGACGCCCGGGTGGAGTACCGGGTTCATCGGCACCTCCGGGGAAGACAGCGTGTACCAGTACGTCGGACCGTCCGCGCCGTGAGGGGCGGCGAAACTAGCCCCGCTGTCGGCGACGACGGCTATCTGGTCGTCGGGGACGGACAGATGGGTCCGCCACATGTTCGCTATCTCCTCGACGGCCTTGCCGGCCACGATGTTGTCGGTGACCGTGCTCCCGCCGGGTATCTCGTTTCGCCCCCGTATCTCATCGGGCAGCGTGACGTAGACAACGAACGCCCAGGGGCCGCCGTTCAAGGCGCTCAGCCCGGTGACGTGCAGCGTGGAGTTGTCCGGACCGGCGGTCGAGCACCCGATCCTGAAGTGGTCCGGGTACGCGCTGCCGGTCACCGTGTCCTCGACGACGCAGTCGCTCTCGTTGGCCGCTGCGACTACCGTGGATGTCCGGTCACCCGTGGCGGGGTCGGTCCGCTCGGCGGGTGTCGCCCGTTCGCTGCCGTCCGCTTCGGCGGACGGCCGGACGGCCCCGTCGTCGGGACTCGCGACCGCACCGGCCGGCACCAGCGTCAGCACGACGAGCACTGCACACCCGAACGCGGCCCAGTGGACCCCCTCCCTGCTGTCGGACCACATGAGTGTGCGAACGATTGACAGTCACTTATATTTCAGTGATAGTTGTGGACACCGGTCCCTCGCGCGGCGTCCGTTCGACGTGGTGGCGCTTCCCGGGGCCTGGACGACGGGTCACGGCCCCCCGGCGGCGTCTGGTTCGGCGGCCGCGCTACACGAGCGGTTCGACGATCTCGCGGCCGGCCGCGAGGAGTTCGTCGGCCCGGCCCTGGGATCCGGCCTCGGCGTACACCCGGAGTTTGGGCTCGGTACCGCTCGGGCGCACGAGGAGCCAGGTGCCGTCGTCGAGGAAGATCTTGAACCCGTCCACCGAACTGACGCGCTCGACGCTCGCGCCGGCCACCTCGTCGGGCAGCGCGTCGTCCAGTTCGCGGAGGACCGGTTCCTTGCGGTCGTCCGGGCAGTCGACGCTGATCCGGTCCTGAACGATACCGCCGAAGCGGTCGAGAAGGGCCGCGATCCGCTCGTCGTAGGACTCCTCGGCGTCGATTGCGGTCGCGAGCAGAGCGAGCAGGACACCGTCCTTGTTGCGCAGATGGCTCGTGAGACCGAACCCGCCCGACTCCTCGCCGCCCATGAGCGCGTCGTGTTCGCGCATCGCGTCGGCGACCCACTTGAAGCCGACCGCGGTCTCGTGCACAGTCTGATCGTGGCTCTCGGCGACGCGGTCGACGATGCTGCTCGTCGAGACGGTTCGGACCACATCGCCACTGCGGGCGAAACTGGCGGGGTCGGCGAGCGCGTCGCCGTCGAGCAGCGCCTCGTAGGTCGCGGCGAAAAAGAGGTTGGGGTCGAGCGCGCCCCGCTCGGGCGTGACGACCGTGATGCGGTCGGCGTCACCGTCGTTGGCGATGCCGAACGCCGCGCTCCCCTCGCCGACCCGCTCGATCAACTCGCCGAGGCGTCCGGCCTCGGGTTCGGGAGAGGTGCCCCCGAAGTCGGGGTCTTGCTCGCAGCGCAAGCGTTCGACCTCGGCGCCGGCCCGCTCCAAGAGGTCGTCGGTGACGCCGCGGCCGCTGCCGTACATTGCGTCGTAGGCGACCGTGACGCCCGAGAGGTCGGCGTCGACGGTGGCGAGCGCGTGCTCGTAGAAGGGGCCGAGGAAGTCCACCTCACTGACGTCGCCCCACTCGTCGTCGGGCAGGGTCTCGGGCTCGGCCAGCCGCGATTCGAGCGCGTCGGTCACGTCGGGCATCGCCGGCGCGCCGTCGCTCGGGAGGAACTTCACGCCGTTGTACTCGGGCGGGTTGTGCGAGGCGGTGACCATCAGTGCCCCCGTCAGGTCGCGCTCGCGGACCGTCCAGGCGACGACCGGCGTCGGGAGGTCCCGTTCGGGCACGAGCACGTCGATGCCGTTACCCGCGAGCACGTCCGCCAGGTCCTCAGCGAATCCCGGTGAGGTCTCACGGGCGTCGTAGCCGACGACCATCGTTCCGTCACCGTCGAGGGCGGTCGCGACAGCCTGTCCGACCATCCGCAGTCGCTCGGCGGTAAACTCGTCGAGCGTCGCCCGCCAGCCGTCGGTCCCGAACGCGATCGCCTCGGCCTCCGTCGCCGCGTCGTGTTCCATACACGAACGGTCTGGCGCCGGGATCAAAAAGACTCGCGTCGCGCCGTTCGCGGTCCGCCCGCACTACTCCTCGGCCACGAACTCGGGAGCGACGTCGAGCCACTCCGGAATCCCACCGTCGTCGACGACCTGCTCTTTCTCGGTCCGGGAGAGCTGTTTGAGTTCGTACTCCCGGGACATGGCGGCCGACCGGGAGGGAAACCCCTCGACGTGGACGAGTTCGAGAGGTGTCCGGCCACGAGTGTACTTGGCGCCTTCGCCGGCGGCGTGTTCGCGGACGCGCCGCTCGACGTCGGTCGTGTAGCCCGTGTAGAACGTCTCGTCCCCACAGCGCAAGACGTACACGCAGTGGGCGGGCGACCGCTGGTCGGTCATCGGGCGATACGGTAGCGTCGCTTACGCCTCTGGGGCGCGCTCTCGGGCGACTTCCGCGATACCGGCGTTTGCCGAACAACTCGGACAGGCGTGGACGCGACCCGACTCGTCGCCGAAGACGCGAGCGAACTGGTCAGAGACGTGTGCGCCGCAGTGGTGACAGGCTGGCATTGGTTTCTGTCGGGTGTGATCCCGTAGCAGTTCCTTCTTTCCCACTTAGTAAAGTCGGTGTACCAACACTGTTTGGTAACGTCGAGGTCACCTGCGAGCGGCCCCAGCGTCACGGTTCACCGCTCCGGGCGTCGTCGAGTTGTCGGGCGATCAGGCCGGCCTGCGCGCCGGCGGTGAAGCCGGCGTCGATGTTGACGACCGACAGGGCGGTACAGGACTGGACCATGCCCGAGAACGCGGCCTGGCCGGCGCCGCCGTGGCCGTAGCCCGTCGAGACGGGCAGTCCGATGACCGGGACGTCAACCAGGCCGGCGACGACGGTGGGGAGGGCACCCTCCCGGCCGGCGGCGACGACGAGGACGTCGTGTTGCCGGAACTCGTCGACGGCGTCGACGGTGCGCGCGAGCGAGGCGACGCCGACATCGTCGATCCGGTCGACAGTCGCGCCCATTTCGCGGGCGATAGTCGCCGCTTCCGTCGCCGGGACGGCGTCGGACGTCCCCGCCGTGACGACGCCGACAGTCGCGTCTAGGGCTGGTGGGTCGTAGTCGGCGGCGTGGGCGACCAGCACGCCGGCGCGGTCGTCGACGCGGACGTCGGCGTCGGGATGGGCCTCGGCGAGGCGGTCCTCGATAGCGGCCCGGTCGTCGGCGTCGCTCCGGGTTACGACCGCCCGGCCAGTCGTTTCGATGGCAGTCGCGGCGAGCGCTGCGATCTCGCTCGGCGTCTTCCCGTCCGCGAGCACCGCCTCGGGGAGTCCCGCTCGCGCCTCGCGTGCGGCGTCGAAGCGCCCTGCCTCGCCGGTCGCGTACCCGGCCAGCTCTGCCTCGGCCTGGGCGGGCGAGAGGTCGCCCGCGGCCACTGCGTCCAGAATCTCGCGCATACCACCCGTCCGTTCCCGACCCACTTGACCGGTCGGGCCCCACAAAATACTTAAACCCCACGGATCCCGGGGGTCGACGAGGCGTCGAACGGGCCTCAGACCCCCGCGAGAGGCGGCGAGAGCGGGTGTGATTGGGAAAGTTTATAAGGCATCCTTCTGAAACGCAGGTTGTATGGCAGACCTCATTGTCAAGAATTCGGTCAAGGAAGAGCTCGACGAGATGAACGTGTCCCGCGACTTCTACGATGCGCTGGACGAGGAAGTCGCCGCGCTCCTCGACGACGCCGCCCGACGTGCGCAGGCTAACGACCGCAAGACGGTCCAGCCGCGCGACCTGTAGACTGGTCGAACCTTCTCCGTTTTTTCACACCGTCCAGGTGTAGCCTCGGCGCTATGGTTCGAATACCGACACGTCCGTCTCCGTCCCCAGGTGGACGGCGTCGGCAGCGTCGACGAACAGTCCGTGTGCGACCGCGCCCGGAAGCGCAGCGAGGTCCGCCGCCAGTCCGCCGGGGTCGGGCATCGCTCCGAAGTCACAGTCGAGCACGAGGTTGCCGTTGTCGGTGACGACGGGGCCGCTCTTTCGCTCGGCGCGGCGTAACTCGGGCTGGCCGCCCAGTTCCCGCACCGCCGCCGCGACGGTCGTTCTGGCGTCGGGCAACACCTCGACGGGGACAGAATGGTCGAGGACATCCGCCTCCTTGGTCGGGTCGGCGACGACCAGCAGTCTGTCGGCGGCCGTGTCGACCACCTTCTCGCGGGCGTGGGCGCCCCCACCCCCTTTGACGAGGTCCGCGCCCGCGAACTGGTCGGCGCCGTCGATGGCCACGTCGAGTCGGCCCCCCGTCTCGTCGAGCGTCGTCAGTTCGATGCCGGCCTCCACGGCGACTTCCCGCGCCTGGAAGGAGGTCGGGACGCCCTCGATATCGAGACCGGCGTCGACCTCGCGCCCGAGCGCCCGGATGGCGTGGGCGGCGGTGCTCCCGCTTCCCAGTCCGACGAGGGCGCCGTCGTCGACGGTCGCCGCCGCGCTCTCGCCGGCGCGACGCTTCGCCGCCTCGCGCTCACTGCGGTTCATAGCCGGGTAGTGACCGCCCCGCGTCAAAACGCTACCTCCTCGGCGACTGCGACGGCGTGGCTCCGCTCCCCAGACTGCCCCTGTTCCCCGGTGACGAGCGGTTCCTACAACCAGCATACACTACGAACGTCCAGTTCTATGTGAATCGTGATCAGGACACCTTATATCATCAAGTTCCGATAATAGGAAGGTTTAACCATCTCGATGGCTGTCACTCCAGTGATAGCAGCACAACCGCGTTCGATATTCGAATCGTACCGATGCCCGGACTGTACCGGCGCGATCACCTGGGAGGGCGAAGGCTGGCAGTGTGCGGACTGCGGGCACGTCCTCAACCACGGCGCAGACTGATACGGTCAGGAACTGTGTCGTGGTGTGGCCCCGGTGAGAAACAGTGGTCGGCCCGGTGAGACACCGACGCGAGTCGGTCACGCGGTCGCGGTCGTAGTTCTGCGGTTCTCTCTTCGATACGGCTCGACGAGCGGAAACTGTCGTCGCTCCCGTCGCGCTTTTGTCGGTGCCCTGCGACCGGAGAGACATGTTCGGAACCAGCGGTATCAGGGGAGCGGTGGGGGACGAGGTGACCGCCGACCTCGCGCTGTCGGTCGGTCGAGCGCTCGGTGCGGACGCCGACCGGGTCGTCGTCGGTCGCGACGCCCGCGAGAGCGGACTGGCGCTGCTCGACGCCCTCACTGCGGGGTTACGCGAGACGGGCACCGACGTCGTCGATCTCGGTCTCGCGGCGACGCCGACGGTCGCCCGGGGTGTCGGCTGGCGCGAGGCGGACGCCGGCGTCGTGGTCACGGCGAGTCACAACCCGGCCACCGACAACGGCATCAAACTCTGGCAGCCCTCCGGACAGGCCTTCGACAGCGCCCTGCAAGACGAGATAGCCGAGCGGGTCCGTGCGGACGACCCCGCACTCGTCCCGTGGGACGAACTCGGCGAGCGAGTCCATCGGGACGGTCGTTCGCGTCACGTCGACGCCCTCGCCGAAGCGGTCGACCTCGCGGAACCGCTCTCGGTCGCGGTGGACGTCGGCAACGGCGCCGGCGGCGTCACGGTCGACGCGCTGGAACGACTGGGGTGTCACGTGGAGACGCTCAACGCCCAGCCCGACGGGTCGTTCCCGGGCCGACCCAGCGAGCCCACCGCCGAGAACTGCGCGTCGCTGTCGGCACTCGTCGCCGGAACCGACGCCGACGTCGGGATCGCTCACGACGGCGACGCCGACCGGATGCGCGCCGCCACGGCCGAGGGTGAGTTTCTCTCGGGCGACGTCACCCTCGCGTTGCTGGCGCGGGCGGCCGCGAGCGAGGGCGAGGCAGTGGCCGCACCCGTCGACACGAGTCTGGCCGTCGACGACCACCTCGCCGAGATCGGCGTGGGCGTCACCCGGACCCGGGTGGGTGACGTCTACGTCGCCGAGCGGGCGAGCGAGTCCGGAGTGGCCTTCGGCGGCGAGCCCAGCGGCGCGTGGATCTGGCCGAGCGAGACACTCTGTCCCGACGGGCCGCTGGCGGCGTGCAAACTCGTCGCGCTCGCGAGCGAGCAGCCACTGGCCGAACGCGCCGCCGAGATGGAGACCTACCCGATACGCCGCGACAGCGTCGAGACAGCCGAGAAACGCACGGTCATGACCCGGGTCACCGAACGGGTGACCGACGAGTACGACGACGTCTCGACGCTCGACGGCGTCCGCGTCGACCTGGGTGACGCGTGGTTCCTCCTGCGGGCCAGCGGCACCGAGTCGATCGTCCGGATCACCGCCGAAGCCCGGACGCCGGACCGCGCCGACGCGGTGTTCGCCGAGGCGCGGACGCTCCTGACCGACGCCGCCGAGGAGTGACGACGAGACTGACGACTGGAGACGAGGGGACAGCGACGGCTCTCGTGACGACAGACAGCGACCGCGTGGCGGAGACCGTCACGAGTGGCGGGGACCACCACGAGCGGCGACTACCGTGACTGTCGGGTTCGCGAGCGGGTGCTGGCGAGGAGCCCCCGGTCGGCGCCGGGAGCGTCGCGAACAGCACGAGAAGCGGTGTGTGTCGGTCCGGTCGTGTCGGCCCCCCGGCCGCCGGACAGACACCCCCCTTCGTAGCCTGTGCGCTAGCCGCGCCGCGTCGAGCGCGCCTCGCGGACGTCGGCGCCGTCACGGATCTTGTCCTCACACTGGGGACAGACCCGGGGCGACTCGATCCCGTTCGGCGTGAAAACCCGTGCGTAGTCCGCGGTAACGAAGGCACCGCAGTTCTGGCATTCCGGCATACGTTCCATCTGTTCGGGTATGGGGTCTTAATGGTTGGTGATCTGGTAGTAGCGTCGCGGCGCCTCGTGAGAACCCGCTGATCGACGGATATCGGGGCGAAAACCCCGATATGTGGGTGGTACAGAGCGCTGAACGTGACGAGCCGGCGGGGAGTCAGGGGGCCAGAGGAGTCGAGGGCGGGGTGGAAGAGGGTAGGGGGTGAAGGAGACGGGGCGACCGGCGGGTCGGAGAACGGTACGGTTATCACTGGCAAGCGATCAATGACCGACACCGAACCGACTGAGGTCTCCCATGGACAGAGACTCCCTCCCCCCGCTCACCCGACTGCGACTCGCCCGTCTCGTCGTGGTCGTCCTGGTCGTCGCGTTGCTCGTCCCCGCCGTGGTGTCGGCGCTGACCTACGAGCCCGTCGACGTCGAGGCCGGCGCGATCAGCGACCCCGCGAACGGGTCGACGGTGATCTCTTCGCAGGGCTTCGAGGCCCGGGCAGCCAACGCCTCGCTGAAGACGTCCCGACTCGTCCAGGTCGACGCCACCGGCGACTTCCAGCAGGAATACGGCATCTCCGGGGGGAAGGGGTATTTCTACGACGTCGACCCGCTGCCCGATGGGACGACACTCGTCACCGTGGGCAAGCACAACTCCTCGTTTATCAAGTACGACCCGGACAGCCGCCAGCGGGTCTGGACCGAGCAACTGGGCACCGACGACACCCACGACGCCGACCTGATAAACGGCGACGAGTTGCTGGTCGCCGATATGCGCAACTACAACGAGACCTCCGAGCGCAACGAAGACCGGATCTTCGTCTACAACCGCACCCGTGACGAGGTCGTCTGGGAGTTCCAGTTCGAGCGCATCTACGACCGCGAGAACGGCGGTGACTACACCGACGACTGGACGCACGTCAACGACGTCGACAAGGTCGGCGAGGGGCTGTACATGGCCTCGCCGCGCAACATGGACCAGGTCGTCCTGATCAACCGCTCGACCAAGGAAGTCGAGTGGGCGCTGGGTGAAGACGAGAACCACTCGATCCTCTACGAACAGCACAACCCCACCTACTTCGAAGGCCCCGACGGCACGCCCACGGTGCTGGTCGCCGACAGCGAGAACGACCGCGTCGTCGAGTACGCCCGCGTCGACGGGGAGTGGGAACGCACCTGGGAACTCGGCGTCGGCGGGAACATGAACTGGCCCCGGGACGCCGACCGACTCCCCAACGGCAACACGCTCGTCGTCGACTCGCTCAACCACCGCGCGATGGAGGTCACGCCCACCGGCGAGATCGTCTGGGAGTACTACGTCTCCTGGGGCACCTACGACGCCGAACGGATGAACCTCGGCGACGAACCCGGTGGCCCGACGATCCGCGAGCAGGGGGCGACCGGCGCCTACGCACTCAACGGCAGCGCGAGCCTGACCCCGGGGACGAACGACCGCCAGACCTTCGCCGGGTGGCTCTCGACGACCTTCGCCGGGACGCCGATAGGCGGCCCCGTCGACGCCTTCGCCAACCGGTGGTCGAAGGTCATCCCCTGGATCCGCCCGACCTGGTTGAACTCCTGGGCCTTCGCCAGCG
>ENA-ORDC01002738-ORDC01002738.1-marine-metagenome-genome-assembly--contig:-NODE-2738-length-10065-cov-2.645575_pt1 | contig 10065 bp, 9 predicted proteins | sample MGYA00237783_ERZ508515 | MGnify/ENA primary metagenome ERZ508515 (study PRJEB26186, sample SAMN06268792) | marine metagenome | isolation source: Eden Landing Ponds, San Francisco, CA, USA | place...
TTTGCGTCCGGTGGAGCCGGATTGACCAGAAGGACCCGAGGCGAACTCATGATTCCGATTTTCGATTGCAGGTTCGGAACCCCGCCGGAATGTCACTTCGATTCGGGGTGAAGAAGTTGCGGTACCCGTTCCGAATCAGTCGGGATCGGGTCATCCAGGACCCCCCTCGAAGAACTCGACGGGACCCGAACCAGGGTTGGGAATACTGGAGGTAATAGTCCGGTTCGAATCCGGAGAAGGGCTCAAAACGGCTCGAGGTCCACTCCCAGCAGTTGCCGATCATCTGCCGGCATCCGAAGGGACTGTCCCCGTCCGGGAAGGCCGTGACGTCGACGGTCCCGCCAAAATGAAGGTCGAGGTTGGCTCGCTGGTGGTTCGGTTTTTCCTCCCCCCAGGGGTACGTTTGCTTGGTTTCCGGGTCCCCGGAGGACCAGCCGGCGGCTGCCAACTCCCACTCCGCCTCCGTCGGCAGGCGGAAGTCCGCCGAGAGGTCGACGACGGTGTCCGCCGCGTCCTGGAAGGCGTCGATGCGCTCCATCGAGACGCCGTGGGGCGTCGCGGCGAAGAGGACGTCCACCGACGCAAGTTCCTCGGGGTCCGTGAAACGCAGGTCGAGGTGGCGCAGGTTCGGGTGCTTGTAGCCGACGGACTTGCCGGCCGTCGAGCGGCTGGTGGCCTCCTCGATCTGGAAGTTCGGGTGGCCGTCGAGCAGGCGCAGCAGTTCGCCGCCGGTGAAGCCCGTGCCGCCGACGACGGATGCAGTAAGGGTATCGTCAGTCATGTCTGAAAGTCCGGGTTAGGCGGTCGCTTCGACGGAGTCGTCCGCGACCGTCGCTTCGAGCCAGTCGATCACGTGGGCGGGGACGTCGACGTCGGTGGCGTCGTTCAGCGCCTTGAACTCCACCGTGTGGTTGACCTCGTGAACGGTGTAGTCGTCGACGTTGCCGTCGCCGTCCATCGTTTCCATCAGGTCGACGCCGAGCAGGCCGTTCCCGACGGCCTCGCTGGCCTTCTCGACGAGGTCGCGGGCGCGGTCATCGAGTTCGAACTCCTCGACGTCGGCGCCCTTCGCGGCGTTCGTGAGCCAGTGATCCGAGGAGCGCACCATCGCGCCGACGGGCTCGCCGTCGGCCGCCAGGACGCGGATGTCGCGGCCGGGCTTCTCGACGAACTCCTGGACGTAGAAGACCTTGTGCTCGTAGTGGCCGAGCGTGGCCTTGTGCTCGAGGATGGCTTCCGCGGCCGAGCGCGAGTCGATCTTCGCCATCAGGCGACCCCAGGAGCCGATCACGGGCTTGAGGACGCAGGGGTAGCCGAACTGCTCGATCGCCTCGAGCGCGGAGTCCTTTGTGAACGCGACTTTCGTCTTCGGCGTCGGGACCCCCGCTCCCTGCAGCGCGAGCGAGTTCTTGACCTTGTCCGCGCAGACGTCGGCTGTGTGGGCGCTGTTGATCACCGGGACGCCGTAGGCCTCGCAGAACTGCGTGGCGTACAGCGAGCGGCTCGTCGAGAGACAGCGATCCAGCACCACGTCGAGTTCCTGGAGGGCTTCCGGCGCGCCGTGGACGTCGAAGACCTCCTTGCGCACGTCGATCTTGACGACGTCGTGGCCGCGGTCGCGCAGCTCAGATAGCAGGAGCTTCTCGTCCTTGCGGATCCGGGAGTAGAGGATCCCGACCTGCACCTCACTCACCCCAGTCTTCTTCGAGCTCGGGGGCCGTGTCGAGCTCGACGGGATCGACGCCGACGACTTCGAGTTCGGCGCCGCAGGTGGTGCAGTCGACGATCTCTCCGACTTCGAGGTTCTCGTGCAGGGTGACCTCCGCCCCGCACTCGACGCATTCGGTCATCGTAAACCATCTTCGTGGGCGGGATACCTTAAACCCATCGAACTTACCAGGCAAGAAACATTACCCAGACTGCCAGCTAATCGCACGAAGCACGTCGAACGACCGCGAATTCACGAGACCAGTGTCAGCTGGATGTGTCATTCGTCCCCGGCGTGGGGACGTCGAGGTGGTCGCCGGATCGGCGGGCCACCCAACCGCGAGCGCCGGGCGCCGAGCGGCGAGGATCCGGCGCCGGTCGGCGTCTGGCGACGGCGCTCAGACATACTCGCTCACCTCGGAGTCGAGGCGCTCCTCGGCACCCTCGAGGCCCTTGCGCGTCGCGACGATCGCGATCAGGTCGTCCTCGAGGCTCGCCTTCGCGCTCTCGATCGCGTCCTCGACCGCCGAGGGCGCTGGACCGCCTGCGGAATCGCGGCTCGCGACGCTCTCGGTCGGATCGAGCGCGGCGCGAAGCGCCGTCTCGTCGACGGCGTCGGTGATCGACTCGCCGAGCACCGCGTGCGCGGCGTCGTCGAGCACGCCGATCGCGGCGTCGGGATCGGCAGCGCCGCCGGAGGGATCGTCCTCCTCCAGCGCTGCCACGTCCTCCGCGGCCACTGCCACGACCTCGTGGGCCGTGCGGAACGGGACGCCGGACTGCGCGAGCAGGTCCGCGACGCCGGTCGCCGTCGAGAAGCCCTCACCGGCGGCCGCCGCGCAAGCGTCCTCGTTCCACTCCGCCGTTGCGATCGCGCCGCCCGCGACGTCGACCGCGTCCGCCACGTCGTCGATCACGTTCCAGACGTGCGGGCCGGCGCGCTGGAGGTCGATGTTGTACGAGCGGGGGAGGCCCTTGAGCGTCGTCGCGAGCGCCTGGTGGGCGCCCGCTGCGTCGCCGGCGACCCCGCGCACCAGCTCGATGGAGTCCGGGTTCTTCTTCTGGGGCATGATCGAGGACGTCGAGGCGTAGTCGTCGTCGAGCTCGACGAAGCCGCGGTTGCTGTACACCACGAGGTCCTCGGCGATCCCCGAGAGGGTGACGGCGAGGCCCGAGAGCGCGCCGGCGGTCTCCAGCAGGAAGTCTCGCGACGAGACGGCGTCCATCGCGTTCTCGACGACGCCGTCGAAGCCCAGCAGCGCGCCGGCGTACTGGCGGTCCACGTCGAAGGTGGTGCCGGCAAACGCCGCCGCGCCGAGCGGGCTCTCGTTGATCCGCGTGAACGCGTCGAGCAGGCGGCTCGCGTCGCGGGCCAGCGCGGCCTCGTAGCTCGCGAGCCAGAACCCGACCGTGATCGGCTGGGCGGGCTGGAGGTGCGTGTAACCCGGGAGGAGGGTCTCGGAGTGCTCCTCGGCGGCCTCCAGCAGCGCTTCGCGGGTCTCCGCGACCGCTTCGAGCACGGAAATGACGTCCTCGCGCAGCCGGTATCGGATGCAGGTCGCCACCTCGTCGTTGCGCGAGCGAGCAGTGTGCATGCGGCCACCCTCCGGCCCGACGCGCTCGATGACGGCCGTCTCGATCGCCTCGTGGACGTCCTCGCCCTCGGAGAGCACGGCGCCGTAGCCCTGCTCCTCGACCGCGGCCTCGATGTCGTCGAGCGCCGCGAGGATCTCGCCGGCGGTGTCCTCCTCGATGATCTCCTGCTCGGCGAGCATCAACACGTGGGCGCGATCGACCGCGAGATCGGCCGCGAAAATGCGGCGGTCGGCGTCGAGCGAGGACATGAACTCGCGGGCGGGCCCACCGGCGAAGCGGTCGCGGCGGACGACGCCCTCGTCGTCGGATTCGGCGCCGTGATCGGCGCTCTCGTCGGCTGCCGCGTCGCTGCCAGCGTCGACCTGCTCGTCGGTCGTGGCGTCGTCCTCGCTCATTCGATTACTCCTCGCTGTCGTCGGTCGTCGAATCGGTGTCAGCGCCGCCGTCCGTCACGGCGGGCGAGCGGTCTAGCGCGTTCGCCTTCACGGAGTTCGCGAGGCGCTCCTGGAGGCCGTGGTACTTCGCGACGCCCGTGGCGTCCTCCTGGGCGATGCCGGCGACGTCCTCGGTGTTGAAGGAGGCCATCTCCTCGGAGTACACCGCGTACTCGCTATCGCGGGCGACCGCGCGGCAGGACCCGCCCTGGACCTTGACGGTCGCGGTGCCGGTGACGACGTCCTGGGTCTCGCCGATGAACGCGTCGAGGGCGTCGACCAGCGGTGCGAAGACGAGGCCCTCGTATGCCTTCTCCGCCCACTCTTGCTCGATGCCCTTCTTGAAGGAGCGCTCCTCTTTCGTCAGGACGAGGTCCTCGAGCGCCTGGTGTGCGGTGAGCAGGACGGTCGCGGCGGGGTGCTCGTAGTTCTCGCGAACCTTCAGGCCGAGCATGCGGTCCTCCATGACGTCCGTGCGGCCGACGCCGTAGTCGCCGGCGTACTCGTTGAGGTACTCGATGAGTTCGACGGGGTCCATCGCCTCGCCGTCGACGGCGACGGGGACGCCCTCCTCGAACTCGATCTCGATGAGTTCGGACTCGCCGGCACCGTCGCTCGGCGCCTCGGTCCACTGGTAGATGTCCTCCGGCGGGACGTAGTCGGGGTGTTCGAGGTCACCGCCCTCGATCGCGCGGGACCAGAGGTTCTGGTCGATCGACCAGACGCCGCCGTCGCCGGCCTCGACCGGCAGATTGCGCTCGTCGGCGAACTCGATCTCCCACTCGCGCGTGAGGCCGAGCTCGCGGACGGGCGCGATGACTTCGAGGTCGGAGCCGCGCCAGACGGCCTCGAAGCGGAGCTGGTCGTTGCCCTTGCCGGTGCAGCCGTGGGCGATGCCCTCGCAGTCCTCCTGCTCGGCGACCTCGAGGATCGCCTCGGCGATAACCGGGCGTGCGAGCGCGGTGCCCAGCGGGTAGCCCTGGTAGGTCGCGTTCGCGGCGACGGCGTCGAGACAGAGGTCCGCGAACTCCTCCTTGGCGTCGACGACGTGAAGATCCAGGCCGAGCGCCTCGGCGGTCTCCTCGGCTTCTTCGAACTCCGATTCGGGCTGGCCGACGTCGACGGTGACGCCGATCACTTCGTCGTAACCGTACTCCTCCTCCAGCAGCGGGACGCAGACGGTGGTGTCGAGTCCCCCGGAGAAGGCGAGTGCAACGCGTGACATTGGTGCGTAGTTCAGGAAAGCGACTTCGAGGGGATAAATTTGTCCATATTAATCATTGAAAATAATTCGAGAGCGGCGACTACTCGACCGAACGGAGGTGGCGTGACGAACGAAACCGCGTCGTGGAGAGGAGTGTGTAGGTGGGCCTAGGGGGCCCGTCGTCGCGGTCGCCGTCGGAGAAGTGAGGCGGCGTCAGCGCTCGCGGCGGGGAGCGAGCGGCGCGCGGCGGCGCTGACGGATCGCGTCATCGTGACCGTACGTAGATGAGGGGCGTTACAAAACGCTTTCGAGACGGAGACGGTCCGAGGCGGCCGTTCGCGGCCGGTGGAACGCCTCAAGCGTCGGAATTGCTCGTGTCCGCATCGGCGTCCGTGTCGGATCCGGCGTCGCCGTCACTGCTCGTGCTATCGGCGTCGCCTGCGGTACCGTCGCCGCTGCCGGAGTCACCGTCGGCGGTGCCGTCGGACGTGCCGTCCCCACTGTCAGCGTCGGTTTCGTTGCCGTCCGCTCCGGGGCCGGCATCGCCGCCGTTACCCGGTCGATCCTCGGGTCCGCGCTCGCCGGGGAGGCCGTCCTCGCCGAGACCGGGGATCTCGCGATCCTCGCCCACGGGCGGCCCCATGCCGTTGCCGACGGTGGGGCCCGCGATCGAACGGGCGAGCTCACTGATCCGATGACCGCCCAGCTCGCTCGCCTGGCTCCGCAGCTGGTCGATGGCGCTCGCGTTTACGCCGTTGTTCGCCAGCGCGTCTGTGGGGAGTCGCCCGGAGGCGTTCTCGACGGCGTCGAGCTGTCGTCCGAGGCTCGCGCGCTGGACCTCGATCGCCGCAGCCCGCGCGGCGTAGGCACCCTCGGAGATCGAGCCGTTCTCGTACTGTGCGGCGAGGCTGGCGTTGCGCGCCTCGAGGGCGTCGAGGCGGGTCTCGATGCGGTCGATCCGATCGGCGACGACGCCTGCGGCGGAGTCGTTGGTCTCGGCGGCGGCGAGCGCCGCGCCGAAGGAGCGCTCGCTCACCTCGCCGTCGAGTTCCGCCTGTTCGGCACCGATCGCGCCGGAGATGCGTTCCCCCGGCGAGTAGCTGTCGTTGGCCTCCTGACCGCCGTCGGCGGCGTCGCCGCCGGCGAGTCCGGGGGCAGCGGTCGCTGCCAGCGGGGCAAGGAAGAGCCCCACGACGAGCAGCGAAACCGCGACGGTCCGTTTCATCGTAGTTCCACCTCGGGGCCACGACCCCATATAGCGGCCACACGCTCGCGCCGGATCAACGACGGTTTAGCCGAATTCAGCACCGTTTTTTCAGCCTGCCTGCCTGCGATTCGTTGGAAATCGGAACCGGACGGCGATCGCGACGCCATCACAGGTCCGCCTCCCCCGGCAGCGCGAGCACGTTCTCCCGGCCGATGCGGAACACCTCGATCTGGTCGTCCTCGCGCATCCCCGTGACGACCTGGCTGGTCTTGGCTTCCGTCCACTCCAGTTCCGAAACGACCTGCTGTTGTTTCATCCGGCCGCCCTGCTGCTCGAGCAACCGGAGCACCTGCTCCTCGTTGGAGAGCAGCTCCGGGGGCACGTCGTCGGCACCGTCGTCGGCGGGAGCGCCCGCATCGGCCTCGTCGGCACCGGCAGCGCCGTCCTCCGGTTCGGCGGCGTCGTCACGGGGTGCGTCGGCGGCAGCCTCGCTGGAGGGGTCGCCGGTCTCGGGCGTGCCGCCGGCAGCGGCTGCTCCCGCACCGCCGCTATCTGCGGTCGCCACCGCGTCGTCGGGCTCGTTCCCGAACGGGCCGGGAAGCCGGCCGCTCCACGCGAGATAGCCGAGGAGGGCGAGGACGGCGCCGACGATCACGATCCCTGCCACGAGCGGGAGCAGCGAGTCGTCCTCCGCGGGCGCGCTCGTGACGACGAGGCGGGGCTGGCCCGCGACGAAGTCCGTATCGCCGCCCTGCCAGACCACGGCGGAGTCCGTACGGTCGTCGGCCGCGGGCTCGACGGAGGCCGTCCGGTACCCATCGGGCCACGACATCGTCAGCCGGGTGTTCTGTTCGAGGAGGAACCCGTCGATCGCAGCGCCCGCGTTGAGTTCGTTCCCGTCGACGGCCGCGAAGTTCGTCCACTCGAACTCGTAGGCGAGCACGCCGTAGCTGCTCGGGACGCCCTCCGTCCGCGTCGAGACGGCGAGCTCCTGGATCGCCATCTCGCGACCGGTCGCGTCGCTCGCGGCGGACACGGAGCCGTTCATCCGGCTCCGGAAGTCCGCGGTGTACGCCTCGCTGTCGTTCTCCACGTCGGCCTGGAGGCTCGCGAACGCCTCCTCGTCGGCGTCGTCCTCCAGGCGCGTCCACAGCTCGACCGTCCAGGTCGCGTCGCCGTCGTCCTGGAGGTCGATCCGGATGCGCGTGCGGTCGGCGTCGATCTCCTGGGCCGCCAGCGAGGCGTTGGTCGACGTGAGCGATTCGCTCTCGGCGGTCGCCTCGGCCGTCGTCGCGGTCGTGGTCGCGTCGGCCGTCGACACGCTGGTGGCTGTGCCTCCCACTACGAGCCCGGGAAGCAGGCTCGCGAGCAGGAGTGCCGCCAGGGCGATCGCAACGGTCCGGCGGACGGTCCCGCGCCGTAGCTCCATCGTTGACGGGTAGAATGGGCCACGCCCTAAATCGCTATGGCATCCGTTCGACGCCAAGGCGTTCACGCAGCAATCGACGGCGCCGTCTCTTCGCCGTCCCTAGGTAGTGGCCAGCTACCCACGCCCGAGTCGCCACACAAGACTTTTGCCGGGTGCCCGAGGAGCGCCGACCATGTTCGGACGACGGGGAGACATCGACGTCGAGACACTGCTCAAGATCGTGCTCGTACTGCTGGTCGTGATCCTCATCCTCGAGGTCGTCGGCGCGTTCGTCCACGCGCTCGTCGGCGTCGGCTCCGGGATCATCACGCTGATCCTGGTGATCCTGATCATCCTGTATCTCCTCGGCGAGATCTAAGGACGGCGCGCGAGCATCGTCGGGAGCCAGTTCGATCGGGCGTCGGGACTCGTCCCATTCCGGGGCGATGCACTCGATTCGACACCACTATTCGCCCGGCTCGCCGACGGTCTGGCGTGTACAGCTGCAACGTCGCGGTCCCCGGGCGCGTCCGCCGGATCGCCGGCGACCTGTATCCACATCTCGCGAGCTTCGCGGACGTGCGCGAGGACCACTCGATCTGCGTCAAACGGCTCGGCGACGACGAGCCCTACAAGACGCTCGCCGATCGCGCGCGGACGGTACTCGCCGACGCGCCCGCCTTCGAGGTCGCGGTGACCGGCATCGACTACTTCGAGACGCCGACCGACGGGACCGATCCCGTGGTCTATCTCGCCGTCGAGAGTCCGGGACTGGTGCAGGTCCACGAGACGCTGGTCGAGGCGTTCGGGGCGTTGCCGGGGCTAGAGGGTGAGGAATACGTTCCGCACGTGACGCTGGCTCGGGACGGAGAGATCGCGGACGCCGAACGGATCGCCGAGCGGGAGATCGAGCCCGTGACCTGGACCGTGTCAGAGTTGGAGTTCACCGATGCGCACCACGACCACGCGATCGGCACGATTCCGCTCGGACAGTGACGGAATACCGGAGCATTGGATTCTCGTGGAGGAGATTCATCAGCGACCCACGAAAGCCCCCGAGCGCTCGACATTCCGGGACTCGTGGCGCGCTTCGCTCGGCCTTCGGCCTCGCTGCAGTGCTTACTTCGCCCGGGAACGACCGACCGCACGGCCCCTTTCGAAGTCCACCCAGACAGCCCACGTCCTCCCCAACCGATTGCGTTGCTCGCTGACGCTGCGCTACTCATCCCTCGCACGCTGGCTGGCGACGGCCGCTCGCCCGCTCCGGGGCTCGGACCGCCGCCAGCGCGCGCCGACGTGGGCTACCGGGGTTTCGCGATACTGGACAAACGTCTCCGGGCGGGACTGGAAGGGGCCGACCGCTCGACTCGTCCCCGACGAAGTAAGCACGGCCGAGCGATAGCGAGGCCGCGCACAGCGAGTCGCGGACGGTCGAGCGGGAGGGGGCTTCCAAGCGGTCTGTCGTTGCGCAATCGCTGGCTACGACCCTCAAACAACCGCCAGTAGCACCACGCAGACTCACTCCGGAACGGGCGGATCCCCGTCGTACGCGGAGTGGTCGGTGTAGAAGTTCCGGATGGCGAACTTGAGCTTCCCGGGCGCGACGTCGATCAGCTCCTCGCGTTCCTCCGGCGGGAACGTATCGTGCACGGAGTACTGCCCGAGCTGGCCCTGCCCGGCCGCCGTATATCGCCGATCGAGCAGCACCCGAACGCCGAGATCCTCCGGCGACCGGAGCACCCGCCCGAGCGCCTGTCGAGTCTTCCGCACGGTGGGAATCTCGACGGCGTAGCGCCAGCCGGGATCGGCGACGGGGCGATCCGCGAACGCGAGGTCGTAGGCCTCCTGGACGGCCGTCGCGCGGTCGTCGAGGTGCGGGTAGGGCACGCCGACGACAGCGACGCTGGTCGCGTCGTCGCCGTCGAAGCTCACGCCCTCGGTGAGGGTGCCCCAGAGCGAAGTGAAGAGGACGGCGTGGTCGTCCTCGACGAAGCGCTGGCGGAGGTCCTCCGCACTCGTACCGGGGCGATCGAGGTACGCGGTGGTACCGTCGTCGAGCGTGATCGCGGCGGACCCGGCTCCGCCCGCCGCCTCACCGGCCGCGCCGCCGGTGCCGCCGACGAGAGTTCGTTCGCCGGTCAGCAGGTCGTGGTAGCGCTCGGCCTCGCTGTAGCTCGGGAAGAAGGCGAGCGTGTTGCCGGGCGTGAACTCGACGGTGTCCCGGAGGGCGCCGGCGACGGTGGCCTGGACCTCGGGATCGTCCCGGTCCGACGAGAAGAGTGGCGGCGCGTCGACGGCGAACGTGCGGCGGCGCTCCTCCGGAAAGTTGAGCCCGTAGGCCATCGTCGCCGGATCGTCGAGGCCGAGTACGTCCTCCAGCACGTCGAAGGGACGGAGCGTCGCGGACATGAGCACCGTAGCGTGGGCCTCGGCGGTCAGGTCACCCGTCACGGAGCCCGGCAAACAGGCGTAGAGCTCCGCGCGGCCGTAGATCTCGTCGGTGCCCTGG
>ENA-ORDC01002741-ORDC01002741.1-marine-metagenome-genome-assembly--contig:-NODE-2741-length-10061-cov-3.146835_pt1 | contig 10061 bp, 11 predicted proteins | sample MGYA00237783_ERZ508515 | MGnify/ENA primary metagenome ERZ508515 (study PRJEB26186, sample SAMN06268792) | marine metagenome | isolation source: Eden Landing Ponds, San Francisco, CA, USA | place...
CGAGTTGCTCGACGCCGTCCTTGTCGGCGAGGTAGTCCCGCAGGCGCTGTTCTTTGGCGGGCGTACCGTCGTTGGAGGGCTGCGTTGTGGCGCTCATGCTTCGATCACGGCTATCCGTCACTACCTGTTATAAGGGACAGTCGCTTCGGGGAATTTCGGGGATCTTCCCCCAGATCAACGACGTTTCACACCTTTTGCGACGCTTAACGGACCTTTCACAAACCGACGAGAGTAGCGTAGACCTTTTACAACGTATTCTGAGTCCCTTATCTCCAAATGAAACTAACCTCTTCGGTTTTCGGAGATGATCGCGATGGCACCGGGCAACAGAGCGGAATGCGCGCCGCGCGCGCCACCGTACGGGTCCGGTGGATCCACCGAGAAGCCAGCAGGACTGCCCTCGCGATGCGTGCTGGATCGATCCGCCTAGCTGCCGCTGGCGCGGTCCGTTCGACTGTCCGGGGACTATCACGACGGTCGCGTGGACGTCAGAGCACTCACCGATCGTGGCGCCAGAACTCCTCGCTCACCGTGACCTCCTTCTTGAACAGCGGCACCTCGTCTTTGAGCCGGTCGATGCCGTCCTCGACCGCGCGGAACGCCGACTCGCGATGGCCCGCGAGGATGACCACGAAGACGACGTGTTCCCCAGCCTCGATGACCCCCGTTCTGTGGTGGAGCGCGACCGCGAAGACGTCCTCCCTGGCTTCGAGATCGGCCTGGAGTGCGTCCATCCGGTCCGCTGCGAGTCCGTCGTAGCGCTCGAACTCGAGGTGCTCCGTCGGTTCGTCGTCCGGGGCGTCCCTCGTGCGCACGCGGCCGGTGAAGGTTGCGATGGCGCCGGCGCGTTCCGCCTGGGCCGAGCGTTCGACGGTGGCTACGAGCGAGCCCAGCGTCTCGTGGGGATCGGTGTCCTCGAGCGCCTCGACGAGGGCGCCCAGGTCGACGTCGTCCGCGCGCTCGGCCGTCTGGAGGACCGTCCCGCCGCCCTCACGGCCACCGAGCTCGACCTGCGGGAGGTCGGCGTCGGTGTATCCCTCGACGATCGCGTAGTCGTACTCGGGCGCGAGCTCGTCGAGCGTGTCGGCCAGGGAGCGGTCGGCACCGGTCGCGAACCAGCCGGCATCGTCGGTCAGGCCAAACGTGGCGTCGGCGCCCGCGGCGCGATGGCGGGCGGTGTCCTTCCCCTCGGTGTCGAGGTCGGGATCGTGCGAGCAGTGCTTGATCGTCGCGACCCGCCCGCGGTCGGACAGCGTCGCGACGAGGCGCTCGACGAGCGTCGTCTTCCCGCTATCGGAGGGCCCGACGACGCCGAGAACCTGCATGGACGGTTGTGGGTCGGCGAGGCGTTTGTAGGTATCGCCGGCCGGACCCGCCGGTGATCGGTGATCGGATCGACGGCAGAATCAGCGGCGTCAGGCGGGAGCCGCGAAGCGCCCGTGGACAGCCGAGCGAAGCAGTTGCGGCGGTCCCGAAGCTGCGGGTCAGCGGCGCGCTCAGTCGCTCTGGATGCGTGGGGCGAGCATGTAGGTCACGCGACCCTGGCCCTCCGCGATCTCGAAGTGCAGCTTGACGGGGAACTCCTCGCCGAGCTCCATCGTGACCTCGGCGTCCTTCGGGATCGCCTTCTGGATGTCGCCGAGATAATCGAGGCTAAAGAGAGAGTGAGCGTCGCCTGCCTGGAGACCGATGAGGTCGGCGGTGTCGAGCTCGAAGTGGACGTCGTCGGTGTCGCCCTCGGCGTCGACGTAGAAGAACTCGGCGTCGGGGTCGACGCCCAGCGCGATGTGATCCGAGACCATGTCGGCGGCGGTGACGGCGCGGCCGATGTCGGAGCCCTCGAGGACGATCTCGGCGGAGAGGTCGAGATCCGGAATGTCGGGCTCCTGTCGGATCGAATCGGGGTCGATCAGCGCGAGCGTGTACTCGAGTCCGTCGATCTGGATGTGGAGCTTGCGGGTCTCCTCGTCGAGTTCGAGTTCGACGAGCTGGCCCTTGTCGGCCATGCCCGCGATGTCCTGCAGTCGAGAGAGGTCGACGCCGATGAGCCCGCCGTCGGCCTCGTAGGACTCGAAGGCGCTGGATTCGAGTTCGAGATCGACCATGCCCACGTTCGCGGGGTCGACGGCTCGAATCGTGAGCCCGTCCTCCTCGAGGTGGATCTTGCACTCCTCGACCAACACGCTCACCGAGTCGAGCGTGTCGCCGAGCGTCTCGGCGTCCACGATGGCCTTGAACATATCGTCCGATCGTTGCCTCCCGGCCCATAAAAAGCCACGCGGTTGCGCTCGCGGGCGTGCGAGAATCGCGTAGACCGGTGGGTGTGAAACCAGGGCGTTTGGAAGCGGGTGCGTCACACGGCCGACGGGCGGGTGACGCAGACGTGGCGGTAGGTTTTCCAGAGCGAGGATGCAAGCAGCCTCATGGATGCGGTCCCCGACTGGCGGCTGTTCGGGTACGCGCTCCTCGCTGGCATCCTCGCCTTCGGTTGCTGGGTGGTGATCCCATCACTCGACGGTGGCTGGACGCTTCCGCTTGCGATCGCCGTGTTCAGCGCCGTCCTCTTCGCCGACGGACTCGTCGCAGGACGACGAGGGAGTGACTGACCGCGACGGGCTGCCCGGTGCGGCCCGACACGTGGGGTCCGGTTGCACAGTGCAATGCCAGGCGACTCGCCGGTACATTTTCGAGTGGTGGCATCCAAGCGCCTCGCGATGGCCCCAGTCCCACAGGCGCGACAGTTCGCCTACGCCCTTCTCGCGACGCTGGTGTGTTTCGTCGCCTGGGTCCAGTGGTTCCAGATCTTCGACGGTGGCATGATCCTCTGGGCTGCAGTGGGGGTGTTCGTCCTGCTCGTGGCGCTGGACTGGACGGTCCAGCGGCGGCTCGGTGTCGATCCTGGCCCGGTTGCCTGACCGCCACGCGAGCCCCAGCGCACACGGCGAACGGTCCGACCGCGCCACGGAGTGGCCTCCCCGAGTCGGAACGTACTTCCGACTCCCGAGCGGAACTCCGTGACATGAGTGAATTCACGGTGAGTGGCCGGTTCCAGATCCGCGAGGACTGGCAGGCCTTCGAGACCGAGATCGAGGCGGACAACGAAGCGGTTGCCGAGGAGCACACCTACGCCGAAATGGGCTCCCGCCACAACCTCAAGCGCGCGCAGGTCGAGGTCGAGGAGGTCGAGGCAGCATGAGCGGCGGTCGCCAGGAGATGCAGGAGATCCAGGAGCAGATTCAGGAAGTCGAACAGCAGATCGAGCTCGTCGGCGAGGAGATCGAGGGCCTCGAGGCCGAGCAGGAGGAGATCGACGAGGCCGTCGAGGCAGTCGAGGCTATCGAGACCGGCGAGACGGTCCACGTTCCCCTCGGCGGGGACGCCTACGTCCGCGCGGAGATCGAGGACGCTGACGAGATCATCGTCAGCCTCGGTGGCGACTACGCCGCCGAGCGCGACCAGGACGAGGCCGTCGAGACGCTGCGCTCCAAGCAGGACACCCTCGACGACCGCATCGACGAGTTCGAGGCAGACATCGACGACCTCGAGGGCACCCTCGACCAGATGGAACAGCAGATGCAGCAGATGCAACAACAGCAGATGCAACAGCAGATGCAGCAGATGCAGGGCATGGGCGAGGGCGAAGGCGACGGCGAGTGAGGACCTGAGCGATGTTCGAGGGGCTGAAAGACACGCTGGGTAGTTTTCGTGAGGACGCCGAGGAGGCAGCCGAAGAGAACGTCGAGGAGGTCGACGACGAGGCGGTGGACGAGGACGAACTCGACGAGGGAGCGGACGCTGCAGCGGCTGCCGACGACGCCGAGGAACCGGAAGCGGCCGGTTCGGACGACGCCGGCTCCGAGGCCGCCGCGGAAGAGGACGTAGCGACTGACGACGGCGAGGACGACGAGCCCGACACCGGGTTCGCCCGCAAGGCGAAGAACCTCGTTCGCGGCCAGTTCGTCATCGAGGAGGACGACCTCGAGGGGCCACTCCAGGATCTCGAGATGTCCCTCCTGGCGAGCGACGTCGAGATGGACGTCGCGAAGACGCTGCTCGACAACATCCGCGACGAGCTCGTCGGCGAGACCCGGACCGTCACCACCTCCACCGGCGCCGTCGTCGAGGAGGCCCTCGAGAACGCGCTGCTCGACGTGATCAGCGTCGGCCAGTTCGACTTCGAGGCCCGCGTGCAAGAGGCCGACAAGCCCGTCGTCATCATCTTTACCGGTGTCAACGGCGTCGGGAAGACGACCTCGATCGCGAAGCTCTCGGAGTACTTCGCCGATCGCGGGCTCTCCTCCGTCATGGCCAACGGCGACACCTTCCGCGCCGGCGCGAACGAGCAGATCCGCGAGCACGCCGACGTGCTCGACCGGAAGCTCATCGCCCACGAACAGGGCGGCGACCCCGCGGCCGTGATCTACGACGCCGTCGAGTACGCCGAAGCCAACGACGTCGACGTCGTGCTCGGTGATACGGCGGGGCGGCTCCACACCAGCGACGGTCTGATGGACCAGCTCGCGAAGATCGAGCGCGTCGTGGAGCCGGACATGACCCTCTTCGTCGACGAGGCGGTGGCGGGACAGGACGCCGTCAAACGCGCCCGGGAGTTCGACGACGCCGCGGCGATCGACGGGACGATCCTGACGAAGGCCGACGCCGACTCCGGTGGCGGCGCGGCGATTTCGATCGCGCAGGTCACCGGGAAGCCGATCCTGTTCCTCGGGACCGGCCAGGGCTACGACGACCTCGAGCGGTTCGACCCCGAGTGGGTGGCGGAGCAGCTCCTCGGGGAGTAGTCGCGGAATTCTGGTTTTCGTGGTTATCGAGCAGTCGTAGCTGCGGGCATCCCCGAAAGCCCCCGACCGCTCGAGGGCTGCGGCTCGCTGTGCTCCTCAGTCAGTCGCTTCGCTCCCTCCCTGCGGTGCTTGCTTCGCCTCGCACCGTCGAGCGATCGGCCCCTTTCGAAGTCCCGCCCACCGCACCTCGATCCTCCCCAGCCTCTTGCGCTGCTGGGGTTCCCTTCGGTCACCACTGCGCTGCTCATCCCTCGCACGGTTTCGGCGATCGGCCGCTCGCCCGCTTCGGGGCTCGCGGCCGTCACACAGCGCGCGCCGGTGAGGCCACCGGAGTATCGTGAAACTGGGCAAACGTCACCGGGTGGGACTGGAAGGGGCCGACCGCTCGCGTGGCCTGACGACGAAAGCACTGCAGACGAGTGAGCGTAGCGAACGAGTCGAAGCGCGCAACGAGTCAGGGCGCGCGAGCGGTCGGGGGCTTCCGAGGCGGTGAAAAACAACTCCGGGATCGACTCCAGGAAATCCCGAATTCAGGCGTACTCGCAGAGCCAGACGAGGAGGCCCTTCTGGGCGTGCAGGCGGTTCTCGGCCTGGTCCCAGACGATCGCGTGGTCGGATTCGAGCACGTCGTCCGTAATTTCCTCCCCACGGTGGGCGGGCAGGCAGTGCATCACGGACACGTCGTCGGCTGCCGATTCGAGCAGCTCGTCGTTGACCTGGAACCCGTCGAAGTTCGCCAACTTCTCCTCGCGCTCGTCCTCCTGGCCCATGCTGACCCAGACGTCGGTGTAGATCACGTCGGCGTCCGCGACCGCGTCGGCAGGATCGTCGACGATCTCGGGCGCCCCACCCAGCTCCGCGGCGCGCTCGACGACCTCGTCGTCGATGCCGTAGCCGTCCGGCGTCGCGACGGTCAGGTCGATCCCGGCCAGCGCCGCGCCGATCACGAACGACTGCGCGACGTTGTTGCCGTCGCCGACCCACGCGACGGAGGTGCCCTCCAGCCCACCGGCGTGCTCCTGGATCGTCAGCAGATCCGCGAGCGTCTGGCAGGGATGGGCGTCGTCGGTGAGCCCGTTGACGACCGGCACGTCGGAGTAGGCCGCGATCTCCTCGAGGGCTTCATGATCGAACATGCGTCCCATCAACACGTCGACGTAGCGCGAGAGCGCTCGCGAGGTGTCCTTGAGGGGCTCGCCGTGGCCGAGCTGGATGTCCGAGTCGCCGAGGAAGACGGCGTGGCCGCCCAGTTGCGTCATCCCGGTCTCGAAGGAGACCCGCGTGCGGGTGGATGGCTTCTCGAAGACCATTCCCAGGGTCTGGTTGTCGAGATCGTCGTGGAGGACGCCCTCCTGCTGTTCGGCCTTGTACTCGGCAGCGAGGCCCAGCACCTCGTCCAGTTCGTCTGCGCTCAGGTCGTCGACGTCGAGGTAGTGGCGTGGTTCGGTCATTGGGTATCACCCTCGGTTTCGTTCGCGGCCGCATCCGGCCCGCCGGCGAGCTCACGTGGCGCGCATTCGACAGCCAGCGTCACGTCGCATCGCCCTCCGCGAGATCTGCCGCGGCGTCAGTCAGCACCGTGATGGCGCGGTGGTATTCCGCCAGCGGCAGGCGCTCGTCCGGTGCATGGTCCAGGTCGGAGTCCCCGGGCCCGTAGGTCGCCATCGGGCAGTCCCACTCGCGGGCGAAGACGTTCATGTCGCTGGTGCCGGTCTTGCGCAAGAGGCGGGGATCGCCCTCCGCACGGCGGATCGCGCCGCGGAGCGCGCGGGCGACCGACGTGCGGGGGCTCTCCATCACCGGCGGGATCGGCGTGCCCCAGTTGACGGTCCCGAGGTCTAGCTCGCCGTCGGCCAGCTCGCGGAGGCTCCCCGCGTCCAGCGACGGCGGAATCCGGAGCTGGACGTCCATCGTCGCCTCGACGGAGAGCCCGTCCTCGCTCGTTCCGCCGTCGATCGAGACCGGCTTGGCGGTCACCTGTTCGAAGACGGGGTCGAACTCGTCGCCACCGACCTCGCTCACGGCCTCGCGTACGGCCGACCACCAGCTGGTCGCGTGCTCGATGGCGTTTGGCTCCGGGCGCGAGGTGTGGCCAGACTCGCTGGTCGCGACGTAGGTGCCGGCGATGAGTCCGCGGTAGCCGAGCGTGATGCCGTCCCAGCCGGAGGGCTCGCCGTTGATCACGGCGCCCGGCGCCTCGCGATCCTCGACGAGGAAGTGCGCTCCCGCGGAGTCCGTCTCCTCCTGCATCACGCCGACGAAGGAGACGCCGGTCTCGACCGCGGCGACGGCCATCGACGCGAGCGGGCCGGTTGCGTCGACGCTGCCGCGGCCCCAGAGGACACGGGAATCGGGGTCCGCTGCGTCGCCGTCGGCTCCGCTGCCGCCGGATTCGCTGGCTTCCCCAAGCACCTCGTCGTCGGGATCGTCCTCGACGCGCACCGGAATCTCGCCGGGCACCGTGTCGACGTGGCTCGTCAGGAGCACCGAATCGTCGGCGGGCGCGCGAACGTTCCCGGCGTCGTCGCGGAACACCTCGCGATCGTGTGCCTCGAAGAAGTCGATCAGGCGCTCGGCGGCCGCGTCCTCCTCGCCTGAGGGCGAGGGCGTCTCGACGAGGTCGATCAGGAGTTCCTCCGCGGCGTCGGCGTCGACCTCGTGGGTGGCGACACTCTCGGACATGCTCAGTTGCCTCCGGTGACGTCGGCGATCGCTGCGACGACCTCGTCCGCGTGGGACTCGTCGATCGTCAGCGGCGGGAGCAGGCGCAGGACGGTGCGGCCCGCCGGCAGCGCCAATATCCCGTGGTTCAGCGCCAGTTCTTTCAGCAGGCGGTTCGCACCGCGCTTGACCTCGATGCCGAGCATGAGGCCCTGGCCGCGGACACCGCGGGCGTCGATCTCGCCCGATTCGATCCCCGCTTCGATCTCCTCGCGGAGGTAGCCGCCGACCTCGGCGGCGTTGCGCGGGAGGTTCTCCTCGACGATCACGTCGAGCGTCGCTTCGGCTGCGGCGCTGACGGTCGGCCCGCCGGAGAAGGTCGAGCCGTGGTCGCCGTGCTCCTCTGCGAGCCAGTCGGCGACGAGCGTCGCGCCCATCGGCAGCCCGCTCGCGATGCCCTTCGCGGTCGTGAGCGCGTCGGGGACGACGTCGGCCCGCTCGCAGGCCCAGAGCGAGCCGGTGCGACCGAGCCCAGTCTGGATCTCGTCGATCACCAGCGCCGCGCCGTTGTCGTCAGCGACGTCGCGGGCAGCCTGGAGGTACTCGGCGGTAGCGGGGTGGACCCCGCCCTCGCCCTGGACGGGTTCGAGGATGATCGCGGCGGTGTCGCCGTCGACCGCGTCGGCGAGCTGGTCGGCGTCGCCGTAGTCGACGTGGTCGACGCCATCGATCAACGGCTCGTAGGGCGCCTTGTACTTGCCCTTCCAGGTGGTCGCGAGCGCGCCCATGGTGCGGCCGTGGAACGCCTGTTTCGTCGCGACGAGCTTCGAATCGCCCGTCGCCGCGCGGGCGAACTTCAGCGCGGCCTCGTTGGCCTCGGTCCCGGAGTTACAGAGCCAGACGTTCTCGAGATCGCCCGGCGCCAGGGCTGCGAGGCGGTCGTAGAGTGCGTCGCGGGCGTCGACCGGATACGAACCCTGGACGTAGAGCAGCTGTTTGGCCTGCTCGACGACCGCGTCGACCACCTCGGGGTGGCAGTGGCCCGTCGGCGTGCAGGCGTAGCTCGCGCCGAAGTCCAGATACTCGGTGCCGTTGTCGTCGTAGAGGTACGGTCCCTCGCCGCGCTCGATGCGAATCGGTTTCTCGGAGAAGACGAAGCCTGCGTTCCCCATTCAGGACACCTCCGCTGCTTCGTCGGATTCGTCGTCCGCTTCGGCGTCCGATTCGCCGTCATCCAGCGCGCTCGCCAGGATGTGCGTCCCGCCGCCGTCGACGGCCGTCACGACCGGCTCGTCGACGTTCGCGTCGGCGACGACCACGCGCTCGGCACCCCCTTCGATCGCCTCGGTGGCGGCCATGACCTTCTTCGTCATGAACCCCTCCGCCGCGTCCTCGATCACTTCGAACTCCTCCGGCGTCTCGGCGGTCTCGATGAGCGTCGACTCGTCGTCGGGATCGGCGAGGACGCCAGCGACGTCGGTGAGGACGACGAGCGTCGCGTCGAGCGCCCCTGCGATCGCGGCTGCAGCGCGGTCGGCGTCGGCGTTGACGGGTAACCACTCGTCACCATCCTTCCCGGCCATCGGCACGGTCGCGACGGGGGTGTAGCCGCTGTCGAGGAGCGTTTCGAGGAGATCAGCATTCACCTGCTTGATCGTCCCGGAGTGGTCGCCGCGCTTGATCTTCTTCTTGCCGTCCTCCTTGACGCGGACGGCGGATTTGCGCGGCCCGGCGAGGAGTTTGCCATCGACGCCCGAGAGGCCGACTGCGTCGACGCCCTCGTTCTGGAGGCCGGCGACGAGGTCGGTGTTGAGCTTCCCGGGGAGCACCATCTCGAAGACCTCCATGGTGCGCTCGTCGGTGAACCGGCCGACGACGCCGCCGGGCGTCTCGACGTAGGTGGGTTCCTCCCCGAGCTGTTCTAACGTCTCGTCGACGGCGGTGGAGCCGCCGTGGACGACGACGACGTCCTCGCCGTCGGCCACTAGCTTCGCGACGTCGGCGAGCGCTCCCGCGGGGTCGACCGCGCGGGCGCCGCCGATCTTGAGTACGATGGTCATTGTATCGAATCTCGGAGTAGCACGGTATGAAAACGGCGATCAGGGCGCGCCGACGGGGTGGAGCCCCGTCGATTCGAGGCCGGCGGTCTCCTCGAGACCGAGCGCGACGTTCGCGGCGTGGACCGCCTGGCCCGCCGAGCCCTTCATCATGTTGTCGATGGCCGAGAAGACCACGAGGCGTTTGTTCGAGGCGTCGACCTCGAAGCCGACCTCGGCGAAATTGCTGCCCGCGACGGCCTTCGGCTCGGGGTAGCGGTACACCCCGCCTCCGCCGGAGGCCATGCGGACGAACGGTTCCTCCTCGTAGGCGCCGCGGTAGGCGCCCCAGAGATCGCCCGTCGACACCGGGCCGTCCGGGAAGACGTGGCAGGTCGCGGAGGCGCCGCGGATCATGTCCACCGCGTGGACGGTGAAGGACACGTCCAAATCGAGGTAGGCCTCGATCTCCGCCTCGTGACGGTGGCCCGTCGGCGCGTAGGGGCGGACGACCCCCGAGCGCTCGGGGGGGGAGGAGGCCTCGCCGCCGCCGGCGCCACCCCCC
>ENA-ORDC01002744-ORDC01002744.1-marine-metagenome-genome-assembly--contig:-NODE-2744-length-10049-cov-2.887084_pt1 | contig 10049 bp, 7 predicted proteins | sample MGYA00237783_ERZ508515 | MGnify/ENA primary metagenome ERZ508515 (study PRJEB26186, sample SAMN06268792) | marine metagenome | isolation source: Eden Landing Ponds, San Francisco, CA, USA | place...
TACGAGATGCCCGAAGACGAACCGCTCAAGCCCGAATACGTCGTCGAGAAGTTCGACGAGGTGACCGCCGACGACACCATCGTCACGACGGGCGTCGGCCAGCACCAGATGTGGGCCTGCCTGTACTGGTCGTACGTCGAGCCCCGCACCTGGGTGTCGAGCCACGGCCTCGGGACCATGGGCTCCGGCGTCCCGTCGCCCATCGGCGCGAAGCTCGCGGCACCGGACCAGGAGGTCGTCTGCTTCGACGGCGACGGCTCGTTCCTGATGACCGGCCAGGAGATCTCCGTCGCGGTCCGCGAGAACCTCGACATCACCGTCGTCATCCTGAACAACGAGGCGATCGGCATGGTCCGCCAGTGGCAGGATGGCTTCTACGAGGGTCGCCGGATGGCCTCCGAGTACCCCTGGATCCCGAAGTTCGACAAGCTCGCGGAGGCCTACGGCGCGAAGGGCTTCCGCGTCGAGGAGTACGACGAGGTCGAGGAGACGATCCAGGCCGCTCGCGAATACGACGGCCCTTCGGTCATCGACGTCATCATCGACCCGAGCGAGAACGTCTACCCGATGGTTCCAAGCGGCGGTGACAACGCCCGCTTTGCACTGAAGGAAGACCACCTGGAGGAGCTATGAGCGACGAGGGACTGCAGGGGCCTGGCCCCAACGACCGGACGCTCCCGGAGGGGCGGCGAAACAGACAGGGAATCCGCATCGATCCGGAAGCGGAGGCGGAACACCCCCCGGAACGAACGCTGCTGTCGGCGCTGGTGAAAAACGAGCCCGGCGTACTCGCCGAGGCAGCCGGTCTGTTCAGCCGCCGGCAGTTCAACATCGATTCGCTGACCGTGGGTCGGACGATCGACAGCGATCTCTCCCGGATGACTATCGTCATCGAGGAGCCCCGACCGGGGGTCGAGCAGGCGAAAAAGCAACTGGAGAAGCTCATCCCGGTCGTCTCCGTGCGGGAACTGGACGCCGATGCCGTCCAGCGGGAACTGGTGATCCTGAAAGTCAACGGGACGGAGCCGGACAAGGTAAACGCCATCACGGAGATGTACGACGGCGACACGCTCGACGCCGGCCCGCGAACCATCACCGTGGAACTGACCGGCGACGAGCAGAAAATCGACGACGCCATCGACGCCTACCGCCAGTTCGGCATCCGCGAACTCGTCCGCACGGGCGATGCCGCCCTCGCCCGCGGCGAGGCGCCGACCGCCCAGGTCAAGCGGCCCAACCAGGCCCCGACCGAGGCCCAGGTCGCCACGGAGGAGGTCTCCGATGACTGAGGACTTCTCGGCGGATGTCTACTACGACGCCGACGTCGACTCGACCGTGCTGGACGGCAAGACCGTCGCGGTGCTCGGCTACGGGAGCCAGGGCCACGCCCACGCCCAGAACCTCGACGACACCGGCATCGACGTGGTCGTGGGCCTGCGCGAGTCCTCGTCTTCGCGGGCGGCCGTCAAGGAGGACGGACTGCGCGTGGCGACGCCCAAAAAGGCCGCCCGCGAGGCCGACGTCGTCGTCATGCTGGTGCCCGACACCGTCCAGCCGGCGGTCTACGAGGCCATCGAGCCCGAACTGGACGCGGGCGATACCCTCCAGTTCGCCCACGGCTTCAACATCCACTACGGACAGATAGAGCCACCCGAGGACGTCGACGTGACGATGGTCGCTCCGAAGTCCCCGGGCCACCTCGTCCGCCGGACCTACGAGCGCGGCGAGGGGACGCCGGGCCTGATCGCCGTCTACCAGGACGCCACGGGCGAGGCCCACGCCGCGGGGCTGGCTTACGCCCAGGCCATCGGCTGTACGCGGGCGGGCGTCATCGAGACGACCTTCCGCGAGGAGACCGAGACGGACCTCTTCGGCGAGCAGGCCGTCCTCTGTGGCGGCGTCACGGACCTGGTCAAGGCCGGCTTCGAGACGCTCGTCGACGCGGGCTACGCGCCGGAGATGGCCTACTTCGAGTGCCTCAACGAACTCAAACTCATCGTCGACCTGATGTACGAGGGCGGTCACATGGAGATGTGGAACTCCGTCTCTGACACCGCCGAGTACGGCGGCCTCACCCGCGGGGCGGAGGTCATCAACCGCGAGGGAATGGAGGAAATCCTCGAGGGCGTCCAGACCGGCGAGTTCGCCCGCGAGTGGGTGAACGAGAACCAGGCCAACCGGCCCGCGTACAAGCAGTACCGCCAGGCCGAACAGGACCACCAGATAGAGGTCGTCGGCGAGCGCCTGCGCGACCTCTTCGAGTGGGAGGCGACGGAGTGAGACAGATGACAGGACCGACAAAGCGACCCAACACAGCGGGGACAGACCGATGAAGATGCGAGACGTGGACCACACGCACCCGGACACGAATCGGGCCTTCGGCTTCGCCGTCTACGCGAGCGAACTCGTCGCAGACGGCGGCCGCGAGGCGAGCGAGCAGACGATGGCCGACGTCGAACACGAGCCGCCGACCGACGGCGCGCGCCGGAGTTTCGAGCGCGGCCGACTGGAGGACGACCATGACTGAACGGCAACAACACACCACGACCGACCCGCGAGGACCGGTACCTCGCGGCAGAGAGGACCGATGAGCGAAAACACGCTGTACGACACCGTCTGGGAGCAACACAAGGTGACCGAACTCCCGAACGGCCAGGACCAGCTGTTCATCGGCCTCCACCTCATCCACGAGGTGACCAGCCCACAGGCCTTCGCGATGCTCGAGGAGCGAGACATCGAGGTGGCCTTCCCCGGGCGCAACTACGCGACCACGGACCACATCGCACCGACGGAGGCCGACAAGCGCGACCGGCCACTCGCGGACGCAGAAGCCGAGCAGATGCTCTCGGCACTCGAGCGCAACGTCTCCGAGAACGGCATCACCTTCTTCGGCTTCGAGTCGGGCAAGCAGGGCATCACCCACGTCGTCGCGCCCGAACTCGGCCTCTCACAGCCCGGCATGACCGTCGCCTGCGGGGACTCACACACCTCGACCCACGGGGCCTTTGGCTCCATCGGCGTCGGCGTCGGCACGAGCCAGATTCGGGACATCCTGGCGACGGGCTGTATCGCGGCGGAGAAACAGCAGGTCCGCCGCATCAACGTCGAGGGGACCCTCGGCGAGGGCGTCTACGCCAAGGACGTCATCCTGAAAATCATCCAGGAACTGGGCGTCGATGGCGGCGTCGGCCACGTCTACGAGTACGGCGGTCCGGCCATCGAGGCCCTGGACATGGAGGGCCGGCTGGCGGTCTGCAACATGTCCATCGAGGGGGGCGCTCGCGCGGGCTACGTCAACCCCGACGAGACCACCTACGAGTACCTGCGGGGCCGCGAGTACGTCCCCGAGGGCGAGGCCTTCGAGGAGCGCAAGGCCCACTGGGAGACCCTCGCTTCGGGCGCGGACGCGGTCTACGACGACGAGGTCACCATCGACGTCGACGGCATGGACCCGATGGTCACCTGGGGCATCAACCCCGGCCAGGTCATCGAGGTCTCGGAGCCGATTCCCGCGCCCGACTCCTTCGAGGCCCGCTCGGACCGCGAGGCCGCCGAGCAGGCCCTGGACCACATGGACCTAGCCGCCGGCGACTCGATGCTGGGCTACGACGTGGACGTCGCCTTCCTGGGCACCTGCACGAACGGCCGCGTCACCGACTTCGAGCGCGCCGCCGAGATACTCGAGGGGCGGACCATCGATTCGGACGTGCGCGCGCTGGCGGTGCCCGGCTCGGAGACAGTTCGGACCCAGTGTGAGGCACGCGGCATCGACCAAACCTTCATCGACGCCGGCTTCCAGTGGCGACGGGCCGGCTGTTCGATGTGCCTGGCGATGAACGACGACTCCCTGGAGGGCGACGAGGCCTGTGCCTCCTCCTCGAACCGGAACTTCGTCGGCCGACAGGGCTCGAAAGAGGGCCGGACGGTCCTGATGAGCCCGGTCATGGTCGCCGCCGCGGCCGTCGCCGGAGAGGTGACCGACCCCCGCCGGTTCTTCGAGGACCCCTCGCGGACGGTCACCGCCGGCGACGTCGAGGAGGTGGCGGACTGATGAGCGACGACTTCCGTCTCGCGCCTGCGGCGCGCGACGACGTCGACGCTCGCGGCCACACGGGAGGTGAGCCGCGATGAGCGACGACCAACACATTACCGCGGCCAGCGGGACGGGCGTCCCCATCCCCGGCGACGACGTCGACACGGACCAGATTCTGCCCGCGCGCTTTATGAAGGAGGTCACCTTCGACAACATGGCCGACTACCTCTTCTACGACGCCCGCCGGGACGCCGACGGGTCGTTCAACGACCACCCCCTCAACCGCTTCGAGGGGGCGTCCATCGCCGTCGTCAACCAGAATTTCGGCTGTGGCTCCTCGCGAGAACACGCCCCGCAGGCGATGATGCGCTGGGGCATCGACGGCGTCGTCGGCGAGTCCTTCGCCGAAATCTTCCGGGACAACTGCAAGTCCCTGGGCATTCCGGCGATTACCGCCGACCACGAGTCCGTGGTCGCCCTGCAGGAGTGGATAGAGGACAACCCCGACGGCGAGGTCGAAATCGACGTCGAGACCGAAACGGTTTCCTACGACGGTAATACCGTCGAGGGCGACATCGACGACGCGATGCAGGAGGCACTCGTCGACGGCATCTGGGACACGACGACGCTGATGTACTCGAACCTCTCGAAGGTCGAGGCGACGGCCGCGTCGCTCCCCTACGTCGAGGAAGTGAACTGAGAATCCATTCTCGGTCGAGTTCTTGCCCATTCCCGTCGGTTCCCTGACCACCACTGCAGTCAAGAGAGTGGAATGGGTGGAGGGCTCACGGACCCTTCTTTCGGTGTCAGAGAGACCTCTCGAAGCGTCGTCGATACGCCGATACTCCTAATACAACAGGCGACAATGCATACACATGCCCATCGACATCGAAACGTTCGAATCGTCTGCCTCGGACAGGCTCGAATCGGGTGGGGACACGAATGCCGACAGGGTGATGCGGTTTCTCGCCGCCCATCCCGAGCAGGCGTTCACCCAGAGCGAAATTCGGGACGCGACCGACGTGAAAGCCGGGAGCATCAGCGTAGTACTCTCGCGTCTCGAGGAGCGCGGCCTCGTCCGTCACAAGGGCAACTACTGGGCCCTCGGGGACGCCGAGGACGTGGCGGCCTACGCCGGTCTGCGCGAGAGTACGCGGGCCGCGAACGACCGCTTCGGTGAGGAGGACATCGAGGAGTGGCTCGAACACGCCGTCAGCGAGGACGAGAAATGACCTACCGTCGCGGGGAGTGAGCTTGTACCGAGTTTTGCGTTGTGAGTTGCGACTACGTTAGTGGATCCCTTTCAGTGTGTATTTTCTCCCGGTTATTGGGACTCCTCAACGTTAACGGGCTGGAAGAGAGGCCCAGTAAATTGGCCGGATACCGAGAATGACGTGGCAGGTGACCAGTTACTCGCCCGGTAGACAGAAATCGCTCCTCTGTCGGCCAATGCGAGATAGGACGACCACTTGGACCACGTAAGGCTACGCACGGAATTCTCCATCTCGGGCAGAGTCTCGGTGATGGCCAGGTCTTCGGGCTCTCTGAGGACTGGGGTTTCCCCGTTTCCGTGGGCGATGATTTCGCCGTCAGGGGACCACGACACAGACCTCACGGGATTCGACACGGACACGTTTTGACTCACGCTCCAAGAATCTTCACGCAATATCGTGAGGGTTCCTGTGTTCTCCGCGCTTAGATCCGGAAGTGCCACGGCTCCTGCTGCCAGTCTAGAGCCATCGGGCGACCAGGAGAGTGATGTAACTCGGTCCCGGGTTTCATATACCTCCGTCCGGTCCCACGAATCGGTGTCGTAGACTCGAATCGCGCCGTCGAGTGTATGATTCGCCGCACCAACTGCGAGCATGGTTCCGTCCGGAGACCATTCAAGGGCATTGACCCTTTGGTGGCCCCTAATCGGAATTCGCTTTAGTTGGTCGCCCGTCTCGGCTTCGAATACAAGAAGGTGGTACTGGGGTGGGGAGGGAATGATGGGGAAACCTTCTATCCCAATAGCCACGGCGAAATAGTCCCCATTGGACGACCACTCGATATGTCGAACCTTTTTGCCGACATCGAGTTCCCGTTCGACGCTCCAGTCTGTCGTATTCCGAATCCCAACTACATCCCGATTCAACGAGTTTTGTCCACCCGTAACGAGCAGGTCGCCCTTTGGGGATATGTCCAGTGCCGACACTTGCTCCTCAGTTGAGACAGTATTCTGCTCACTCCAGTTCATTCCATGGTGAATGCTAATGTTCGGCGGAGACGAGATACCATAGAGAAGCCGCTGTGACACCGGCAGAATTTGGGAGGATGACTCGTTAGAGCTACGAACGGTGAAATTGACGGGGGTTGTCGAGCCAGAGATGTCGTACTGGAATTCGCCCTCGAAAGTCTCTCTCGGGCCGAGGACGAGGTCCTCTCTAACGGCTGTCGCGTTGATGGTTTCGTTGCCAACGAGCAGCTCGATGTCCTGTTCTCCCGTCAGTTTGCCAATATTTGTCACGTTGTAATCGATACGCGCGGTCATCCCCTCTGTGGTAATCTTCTCGATAGCCACGGAATAGTTTCCCTGACCTGGTTGTACTGTCACCTCGACGGCGTTTGAGGTCTGGTTGCGGTAGGTGGCTGTGACAGTAACGGTCTCGGGACTCTCACCTGGGCTGCCTGCGGTGAGGAGACCGGGTTCCGCTATGTCGAGGAGAGCGGGCGTGTCGAGCGTCGCTCGAACGGTGACCGGTCCCGAATAGCCGTCCTTGAAGGTGGCCTCGACAGTGTAGGGAACCTGCACGTCAGTGATGTCTATTGGGTCGTCGGCCCCAACGGCTGTCGTGCTGTTCGTTGAACCGTTGACAGACAGCGTGATACCTTCGGCAGTGAGCGTGAACTCTTCTCTGCGTTCGTGAAGGCGCGTGTTCGTTGGCCCGTGGACGACGACAAGTCTGACCTGTCCGGTTACCAGCCCGATATCGTGGGTCCAGCGGTTGCCACCACCGAAGCGGTTTGGATCTTCTGGTGGGTCAGACACTGTCGAAAGTGTGGTCGAGGCGACCCGCTCGCCGTCCTGTTCGATCACCACCTCCACGTTCTCGGGGTCGAGTGTTTCGCCCCCACCGTGGCGAATCGTGAACTCTTCAGGAGTCAATTCACTTTCAACACTGGTGACGACGAGGTCTTCGCCCTCGTCGTCGCTCAAATCGAGCACGAAAAAGCCAATAGCGGCGACCAGAATTACGACGAGCGCGACGAGGAAGATTACCCCCAGCGAGTCCGACTGGGCGCGCAGGTGACTGGAGACTCTTTGGAGGTGACTCTCCTTCGGAGAGGGCGGAGTTGGGGGTTTCTGGGAGCATGGGGGCATGTTCATGGATGGTGAGCGTTCCGGTTGGCTTTGGTACCTGGCTATACTTGGGCAGATAAGGACTGAACGTCAAAGATTGTTACCTCTTCTGGCCCATCGGGGGAAAAGCAGTCGCTTTATTTATATTCTCCATAATGGAAGTATAATAGATTGTTATAATTAATCTGGTTTAACAGCAATAAAGACCGGTTCCATCGTAGTAAATACCAAAAATAATTCAATATACTGCATCGCGATTTGCGTTATTTTGGATATAACATGCCCTATATTCTTTTGAATGTAACAGGACGGGAAAGTGGGGGTTTCAGGCATATAGTAGGAGCAGTTCAGAACAGCAGGACACAGAGAAAGTCCTTAGTCACCTCGCATACCACGCTGAGCGATATATTATCGCTTCGTTCGAATAGGGGTCGCATGGCGACTACCACGCCAACCAAGCCCCGCCTATTCAGTATCCCAGGGTGTGGAATGGTCGTGAGCCGACAGTTCGACTCCGTCCAATAAATATGACTCGTCTTTCAGCAAAACAAAATTTGTACGAGATGATTAATTGTCACCTCCACGACTCCTACCCGTAGTGTTTTAGCCACCCACGCCCACACCACATCGTATGACGGGCGGCATCGTCGGCGAGTTCTTCGACCTCAAGGCGGGCACCGACGCCGACCTGCTCGCGATGCAGTGTGGAGATTTCTACGAGTTCTTCGCCGAGGACGCAGAGACGGTCGCCGAGGAACTCGATTTGAACGTCTCCCAGAAGTCCTCTCACGGGTCGACCTACCCGATGGCCGGCGTCCCGGTCGACGACCTCACGCCCTACGTCTCCGCACTGGTCGAGCGGGGCTACCGCGTCGCCGTCGCCGACCAGTACGAGACCGACGACGGCCACGCCCGGGAGGTCACGCGCGTCGTGACGCCCGGCACCCTCCCCGAGACGGCCTCCGCCGAGGCGCAGTACCTCTGTGCCATCGTCGCCGTCGCCGACGGCTACGGCCTGGCCTTCGCCGACGTGACGACGGGACAGTTCCACGTGACCGAGGTCACCGGCGAGGACGCCACAGACCGGCTGCTGAGCGAACTCTACCGCTTTGGGCCGGTCGAGATTCTGCCAGGCCCGGACGTACTGGCGACGGCGTCGGCCATCGACCGCGTCCGCGAGCGGACCGACGCCACTATCACCGAACACGACGCGGAGGCCTTCGCGCCGGGGCGGGCCCGCCACCGCGTCCGCGAGCAGTTCGGCGGCGACGCCATCGAGAGCGTCGGCCTCGGGGAGGCAGGGGTCCGGGCGGCCGGCGGCGTCCTCGCCTACATCGAGGAGACCGGCGTCGGGGTGCTGGCCTCGATGACGCGGCTGCAGTCCCACGGCGCGGGCGACCACGTCGCGCTCGACGCGACGACCCAGCGCAATCTCGAACTCACCGAGACGATGCAGGGCGAGCGCGCGGGCAGCCTGCTCTCGACCGTCGACCACACCGTGACGAGCGGGGGGCGACGACTGCTTGCCGAGTGGCTGAAGCGGCCGCGGCGCTCCCGGGCCGAACTCACCCGCCGACAGGCGGCCGTCGAGGCTTTGGCCGCCGCGGCGATGGCCCGCGAACGGTTGCACGAGGTGCTGGATGGGGCCTACGACCTCGAGCGCCTGGCCTCGCGAGCGGCTTCCGGGACGGCCGACGCCCGCGACCTGCGCGCGGCCGCCGACACGTTGGCCCGCCTCCACGACCTCGCCGACCTCGCCGCCGAGACGGCGGGCCTGGCCGACTCGCCGCTCGTCGACGTCCTCGACGGTCCGGACCGGGCGGCGGCCGCGGCCCTCGCCGCCGAACTCGACGAGGCGCTGGTCGATGACCCGCCGGGGACGATAAGCCAGGGGGGCCTCGTTCGGCCCGCGTACGACGAGGCCCTCGCCGACGTCGTCACCGACCACGAGGCGGCCCTGTCCTGGATAGAACGCCTGCCAGAGCGCGAGAAGCGAGCCCACGACATCACCCACCTCTCCGTCGACCGGAACAAGACCGACGGCTACTACATCCAGGTGGGCAACAGCGAGACGGGGAAGGTTCCCGATTCCTACCAACAAATCAAGTCGCTCAAGAACAGCGAGCGCTACACCATCCCCGAACTCGAGGAGCGAGAGCGCGAGATACTCCGCCTCGAGGAGCGCCGCCACGACCTGGAGCGAGACATCTTCGAGGACCTCCGCGACCGGGTGGCCGAGCGCGCCAACCTCCTGCAGTCCGTCGGTCGCGCGCTCGCCGAAACTGACGTCTACGCGGGACTCGCGACCCACGCGGTCCGCAACGATTGGACCCGGCCGGAGATTCACGAGGGCCAGGCACTGGCCATCGAGGCGGGCCGCCACCCCGTGGTCGAGCAGACGACCACCTTCGTCCCCAACGACCTCTACCTCGACGAGGACCGGCAGTTCCTCGTCGTGACGGGGCCGAACATGAGCGGCAAGTCGACCTACATGCGCCAGGCCGCGCTCATCACGCTGCTCGCGCAGGTCGGAAGCTTCGTCCCTGCCCAGTCCGCTCGCGTCGGGGTCGTCGACGGCATCTACACCCGCGTCGGCGCGCTCGACGAACTCGCTGGCGGGCGGTCGACGTTCATGGTCGAGATGCAGGAACTCTCGAACATCCTCCACTCGGC
>ENA-ORDC01002746-ORDC01002746.1-marine-metagenome-genome-assembly--contig:-NODE-2746-length-10035-cov-2.850472_pt1 | contig 10035 bp, 9 predicted proteins | sample MGYA00237783_ERZ508515 | MGnify/ENA primary metagenome ERZ508515 (study PRJEB26186, sample SAMN06268792) | marine metagenome | isolation source: Eden Landing Ponds, San Francisco, CA, USA | place...
CACCGGGAACGTTCGGGTGGGAACGCACGACCGCAAATCTGACTCGTCGCACGCTTGTGCGGCTCGGGATTGCGGCCGTGTCTGCGCCACAGCGTCCCGTTCGCGCGACTGTGCGATCCGGGACGGCCGAGCAGTGCTCGGCGCGCACACATCGGAGCGGTCAGTCGCGTTCCAACCCAAACAATGGCACGAATGCACACGCGACGCCGCGGCTCGTCCGACTCGGACAAGCCCGTGGCAGACGACCCACCGGAGTGGAGCGACGTAGACGAGGACGCCATCGAAGAGCGCGTCGTCGAGCTGGCCGAGCAGGGCCACAGCCCCAGCGAGATCGGCCTCACGCTGCGCGACGAGGGCGTCAACGGGGTCCCGATCCCGGACGTCTCGCTCGCGACCGGTAAGAAGGTCACCGAGATCCTCGAGGACAACGACGCCGACCCCGAGATCCCGGAGGACCTCTACAACCTCTTCGAGCGCGCCGTCCGCCTGCACGAGCACATGGACGAGCACCCTGGTGACCACCAGAACAAGCGCGCGCTCCAGAACACCGAGGCGAAGATCCGTCGACTCATCGACTACTACCGTGGCGACGAGCTCGACGAGGACTTCACCTACAGCGCCGACACGGTCGCGGAACTGCTGTAACATGTCGGCGACCGGTCGGTCAGGCGCGGACGCCCCTGCCGCCAGCGACGTCGCCGCCCGCCTGCGCGACGCCGGCTTCGTCCGGCTCGTCGGCGCGGCAACCGGCGACGCCCTGGCCGCCAGCGGCGTCCTCGCCCGGGCGCTCGACGCCCGCGACCGACCGTTTCAGGTCTCTATCTCCACCTTCGCGGCCGACGCCGACCGCGCGACCGACGCCGACACGACCGTCGCCGTCGGTCGGACGGACCCGACCGCTGACCTCGCCGTGGCTGGCGCCGAACGTCCGGCCAGCGAGACGGCCTTCGAGGTCGCCCGCGAACTCGACGCCGAGCCCGCCGCCGCGCTGGCGCTGGCCGGCGTCCTCGCGGACGGCCGCGCGGCGCGGTCGTCCGTCGCAGAGGCTGCCGAAGCGGCCGGTATCGAGCGCCGACCCGGCGTCGCGGTCCCGGTCACGGATATAGCTGACGGCCTCGCACATTCGACGCTCGTCCACGCGCCCTTTTCGGGCGACGTGGGCGAGGCGGCCCGACTGCTCGCACCCGTCCGGGAGGACGGGGACGAGTCCGATGGCGAGGTCGACCCCGACGAGCCGATAGACGCGACCGACCTCAGCGAGGAAGACCAGCGGCGCGTCGCGTCGCTGGTCGCCTTGCACGCCGTCGGCGGCGACGAGGTGCCGCCTCGTGGCGGCCAGGCCGTCGAGCGACTGTTGCGCCCGCACGCCGGCGGTCCTTTCGGGACGGTCGGCGGCTACGCGGACGTCCTCGACGCCGTCGCCCGGGAGCGGCCCGGCACCGGCGTCGCGCTCGCGCTCGGCCACGACGTGGAGTCGGCCGCGCTCGGCGCCTGGCGGTCGCACGCGCTGGACGCACACGACGCGGTCCGGACGGCGACGACACAGCGCTACGACGGCCTGTTCGTCGCACGCGCCGAGGCCGCCGACGCGCCCGTCGGAACGATGGCGCGGCTGGCCCACCAGTACCGCTCGCCCGAGCAGGCGACGCTGGCGGTCACCGACGGCGCCGCGGCCGCGGTCGCCGACGACGGCGACCTCGGTCCCGCGCTGGCGGCCGCCGCAGAGGCGGTCGACGGCGAGAGCGCGGTCGAGGAGTCGACCGGTCGGGCACGCTTCGAAGCGGACACGGTTGCCTTCATCACGGCGTTCAGGGAGGCACGATGAGACGCGCGACGATCACGACGACACACGGCGACGCGGCGGCGGCCGAGCGGGTCGCCCGCGCGGTCGCGCCGGACAACACGGCGGAGATGGAGACCGACGTCGACGGCGAGACGGTGGTCACGAAAGTCGAACGAGAGACGACCGGCGGCCTTCAGTCGTCGGTCGACGACTACGTGGTCAACTGTACGGTGGCGGCACAGCTCGCAGACCAGACCGCGACGACTGGGACGGACGACGACGAGCGGACGGCGAACGCGGACACAACCCAATCATGAGCGAACGATCGGTTTCACGACGGAAGGAGCGAAAGCGGTGGTACACCCTGCAGGCGCCCGAGGAGTTCGACCGGGCGGAGCTGGGTGAGACACCGGCAGACGAACCGGACAAGGTGCTCGGACGCACCATCGAGACCACGCTGGGCGAACTGCAGAACGACGCCAGCGAGAACAACACGAAGCTCACCTTCAAGGTGAACGAGGTCGCCTCCGATACGGCCTACACCGAGTTCATCCGCCACGAGCTCACGCGGGACTACATGCGCTCGCTCGTGCGCCGCGGCTCCTCGAAGGTGCAGGCGTACATCACCGTGCTGACCGAGGACGACTACCGCGTCCAGATCCAGCCGGTGGCGCTGACGACGAAAAGCGCCGACGAGAGCCAGGAGAAGGCCATCCGCCGGACGATGATCGACCTCGTCGAGGAGACCGCGCGCGAACACACCTTCGAGGAGCTCATCGACAGCGTCGTCGAGGGACGGCTCTCCTCGGCCATCTACAACGAGGCCAAGACCATCTACCCGCTTCGACGCGTCGAGATCCAGAAGACCACGCTCGAAGCCCGACCCGAAGAAGTCGCAGCCGAAGAGGAGACCAGCGTCGACGTCGACGAAGAAGACATCGAAGCCTGACGCGGCAGCGTATTCTCCCGTTTCTCTGCGCCGAGTAGCGACCCGCTACTCCGAAGCGGTGGCGTCCTCGGAGACGACGACGGAGCCGAACATGCCGCTGGCTTCGTGGGGGATACAGAAGTAGGTGTGCGTGCCCGGCGTCTCGAAGGTTCGGCGGTAGGTGTCGCCCTGGTAGAGCGCGCCTTCCGTCCCGTCGCGCCACCCCGCCTCGGCGGCCGACCGGGAGTCGAAGCCGCCGGTCGCCCAGAAGGGGGCGCCCTCCGGGAGCTCGTCCTCGACGGCGGTGACGGTGTGGGCGTGGGAGCTGGTGTTTCGCCAGACGACGGTCGTTCCGGGCGGGACCTCGACGGTCGCCGGCCGGAACCGCCGGGTGGTCATCCCGACGTCGTGGTCGCCGGTGCTCCCGCGGCTTCCGCCGAGACAGCCCGCCAGCGCGGTCGCGCCGGCCACCCCAGCGGCGCCCAGAAACGTTCGTCTGTCCATACCGGTGTTCGGGCCTACTCGGGCTTAGTGGCCTCGGTTTCTCTCACGGCGCGTCCACGGGACCCGCCGCCGAACCATCGAGCTGTCCGCGGAGAAACACCTTTCAGGGACCGGCCGCTAGGTCCGATATGCAGATCAAACCCGACTGGTCCCTCCGGGTTCGCATGCTCGCGGCGATGGGCGGGATGGCCCTGCTGTACGCCGCGTTCGTCGGCGTCGCCGCGGTGTGGGCGAATTCGACGGTCGGCAGCGGCGGCATCCTCGTCGTCCTCGCGGTCGCCGCCGTGCTCGTCGGTCTCCAGTATCGGTACGCGCCCCAGGCGGCGCTGCGCGCGCTCGACGCCGACCGCGTCGACGAACAGCAGTACCCCGACCTCCACGCGCGGGTCGGTCGCCTGGCGGCCCAGGCCGGCGTGCCCAAGCCCGATATCGCCGTCGCGCCACAGTCCGCGCCCAACGCCTTCGCCACCGCTCGGGGCCGCGACGACGCGGTCGTCGCCGTCACCGAGGGCCTGCTGGAGCGCGTCGACGACGACGAACTCGACGCCGTCCTCGCGCACGAACTGGCACACATCGAACACCGCGACGCGCTCGTCATGTCGCTCGTCACGTTCCTGGTGACCGCCGGTGCCTTGGTCGTCCGGAACTTCTGGTGGTTCGGCAGCGGCGGCGGTGACGGCGGGGGCGGCGGCGACGGGCAGCCGTGGATCGTCGGCTTCGTCGCGGTCGCGTTCGTCGCGTGGATCGGCGGCTACCTCGTCTCGCGGGCGGTCAGCCGCCACCGCGAGTTCGCGGCCGACCGCGGCGCCGCCGCGATCACCGGCAGCCCCGGCGCGATGGCCTCCGCCATCGACTCCATCAGCGAGGAGATGGCTGCCACGCCCGACGACGACTTGCGCGACCACGCCGAGCTGAACGCCCTCTTCGTCGTCCCCGCCGAAGCCAAGTCGCGGCTCTCCCGGATGATGGCGACCCATCCCGACCCCGAGAAGCGGATCGAACGACTCGCCGACCTCGCCGGCGAGTTCGAAGGTCGCTGACCGGTCCGGACAGAACGTTCTCCGACGTAACACTTAGGCCTGAAGGGGACGACCGCCCGCTATGTCATTTCGCGGGCGTTCGCTGCGTGCGATCGGCCGACTCGCGGCTCTGCTCCCGTCGCGAGCGGACGCGCTCGTCGGTGCGGTCGCAGGCGCGTCGGCGTTTCTCGTCGGGTTCGGGCTGACCTACCTCGTCGAAGGGCCTCGCGTTCGGTCCCCCTCCCAGCCGCTGCTAACGTACTTCTTTATCGGCGTCGACGCCGTCGGGGAGACGAACGTCGGCCCCGAGGGGCCGCTGCCCGCCGCCTACCAGTTCGCCGCCTGGCAGTACCACGCGCTGCACGGCGTCGACCTCACGCACGGACTCACCGGAGCGGCCCCGTCCCGGCCACTGGTCGCCGTCCCGGCGCTCGCCATGCTCGCCGGGGGCGCGCTCGTCGTCGCTCGGCGGGGCGCCGACGGTCCGTGGACGGCCGCCAAGCGTGGAAGCGTCGTCGCGGTCGGCGCGCTCCCGCTGGCGCTGCTGACCGCCGTGACCGCGACGTGGGCGCCGCCCGGGGGCATCACAATAGTGGTGACCGGCGCCGGTGCCGGCGAGATGCCGCTGGACGCGGTGGGTCTCCAAACGGTCGGGGCAGCGGTGTTGTCCGGGCTCGCGGCCCCAATCGCGTTCGGTGCCGTCGGGGGATACGTCGCCTTCGCCCATCGGGCGGACGCGTGGCCGACGCCGGTCCTCAGGCGGGGCCTTCTCTACGGTGTCGCCGCCTTCGCCGCCGGCTGGGCGGCGGCGTTCGTCCGGACGGTCGACGCCCTCGACCGACCCGAAGTCGACGCGGTCTCGGCGATCCGCTACCTCCCCGAGAGCGGTTCCGAGAGCGTGATCGCCGACGGCGTCCTCCCGGGGGAGTTCGTCCTCGCGACCTGGCAGTTCCATGGCCTCCAGCGGGCCGCGGTCGACGTGCGGTATCTCGGCGCCGTGCGCGACGGCGTCGACGAACTGACCGTCTTCGAGCTGGAGGGGGCCGTCGTCTTCGTCGCTCCCGTCGTCCTCGCGCTCGCGGGCGCGGCGCTGGTCGCCCGGGTCGGCGCCCCGAGTCTGCGAGTCGGCGCCGTCCGCGGCGCGGCGGTCGTCGTCGGATACCTCCCGCTGGCCGTCCTCTCCGCGCTAGCGACGGCGTGGACGCCCGCCGGCGCGCCCGCTATCGCGGTCGGCGTCGCGCTGTCGGACGCGTTTCTCGTGACGGGGATCGCCGTCCCGGCGGTCTGCGGGGCGCTCGGCGGCGTCGCGGTCGCCGCGAAGTCGCTCGTGGTCGAGCCCGGAATCGAGCGACTCCGGTCGCGGCTGCCGGACGCCTGAGCCGGGTCGGTCCCAACCCGTCCGAGTGGCCGCAGCCGGTCGGTTCGAGGACTTCGAAGGGAAACGCTCTTGGCCCGGAGAATCGCAATCACGGGTATGAGCAACGGGGACGACGAAGCGGCCGACGCCGACGATGCCGAGGAGGAGGCGGCCGACGGTGACGTCGAACGGGCAGTCACCGTCGACTCGCTGGACGAACGCCTGACCGAGGCCGAGGACGACCTCGAAGCCGCAGAGACCGAGGCCGACCTCGACGAGGTCGAGGAACAGGTCAACGCCATCGAGTCCGACCTGGAGGAGGCCGACCTGCCCGAGCCCGACGAGGACGACGAGGACGACGAGGACCCGCGAGAGGACCTCGAAGCGCGCGTCTCGGACCTGCGCGACCAGATCGAGGACAAACGCGGCCCCTACGTCGAGGACATCGTCGCGCTCGTCGAGGAGGCCCAGACGACGGTGACCGACACGCGCTGGACCGAGGACGGCCGGCCCGAGGTCGTCACCGCGGTCGAGACGTATCTCGACGCCACCGGCGACGTGGTCAACACCTACATCGAGCCCGACGGCGACGAGCCCGACGAGCTGGGCGACGCGCTCGACCAGGCCGCCCAGCTCGTCGAGGGCAGTGCGCTCGACCCCGACGAGGACGCCGAGGCCATCGCGACCCTCCTCGAAGCCGCCGAGACGCTGCAGGACGACCTCGACGCGGCCGAGGAGTGGGACGACCTGTCCGTTCGCGAGCAGCTGGACGCCGAGGGCTTCTACGACGTGCTCGAATCGGAGAACCGCAAGGACTTCCCCGCGGAGTGGAACGCCGTGAAGATCTACGAGGAGATGGGCGAGATCGAGCCCATCGTGAAGGCCCTGGAGACGTTCGACTCGGATTTCATGGAGGAGAACATCCTCGATTCGCTCTGGCGGCTGGGCGACCCCGAGGCGTTCGAACCGGTCCACCAGCGCGCCCAGAAGCGCAACAAGCGCCCGGTGCAGATCCTCGGGAAGATGGGCGACGAGCGGGCGACCGAGACGCTACACGACTTCATCGACGGCGACGGCGACCCGTCGCTACAGAAGGCGACGTTGCGGTCGCTGGGCGCTATCGGCAGCGAGGAGTCGACACAGCCGGTCGCCAACCGATTGGCCGCCGACAACTACGAGGTCCGCAGCGCGGCCGCTCGCGCGCTCGGGCTCATCGGCGACACCCGCGCCATCGAGCCGCTCGCGGACGTGCTCGAAGACGACGAGGCCGACGAGGCCCGCGCCAGCGCCGCGTGGGCACTCAACCAGATCGGCACCGAGCGCGCGCTCGACGTGCTGGCCGACTACACCGACGACCGCGCCTACCTCGTCCAGGCCGAGGCCGAGAAGGCGGTCTGAGGCGCTGACCCGTCGCAGTCTCCGCCACGGCTCCCGGCCGCTCCGGTCCCGTCCGTTCCTGACGTTTATATCCGAACGCGCGACCAGCCCGCGGTGTGTCCCGACGCTTCCGACTGCTCGCGCTCGCGGTCGTCCTGCTCAGCGCGGGGCCGGTCTCCGCGATGGTTGAGCCGGGCGCAACCGGGTCGACTGTCGTTCCCATCGATCCGGAACCCGCAGCGGGCGCGGCGCCCGCCGTCGACTCGAATGCCTCGGCGGTCGAGATCGCGGCGGTCTACCCGAATCCCGTCGCCGACGGGGACCGCGGCGAGTTCGTCGTCCTCGACGTGCCGGCGGGGACGGATCTCGGACAGTATCGGATCGGTGACGCCGACGGGTCGCTCGCCCCCGCGAACGCGACCGTCGGCGGGCGCGTGGCGGTCACTGCCGAGCCCGAACCAGTTAGAAACCTGAGCGACCTGCGCGTGGTCGGCGCCGCGGGGAGCGTCGCGCTGGCCAACGGCGGCGGGCGGGTCGTCGTCTCCCGAGACAACGAGACGGTGGCGACCGCCCGCTACCGCGAGGCGCCCGAGGCCGAACTCGGACGCTTCGACCGACGCGGCGCTCTCGTCTGGACGCCCCTGGGCAGGACCGACCGTCCGGTCGTGACCGCGACCGGCGGCGACGTGCGGGCGTTCGTCCTCCCCGACGCGCCAGGTGTTCCGCTGGGCGTCTTGCGAGCGGCGGACGACCGGATCTTGCTGGCGGGCTACACCTTCTCCTCGGAGCGGGTCGCCCGAACGCTGGAGCGGGCGGCCGACCGCGGCGTCGACGTGCGCGTCCTGCTGGAGGGGTCGCCGGTCGACGGTCTCTCCCGGCGGCAGGCGCGGCTCCTCGATTCGCTGGTCGACGCCGGCGTCTCGGTGCAGTTGCTCGACGGCCCGCGGGGCCGCTACGCCTACCATCACCCGAAATACGCGGTCGCCGACGACCGCGCGGTCGTCCTCACGGAGAACTGGAAGCCCTCCGGGACGGGCGGCCGCTCCAGTCGCGGCTGGGGCGTCGTCGTCGACCAGCAGGCGATCGTCGACGGATTGGTCGAGACGTTCCGCGCCGACGCCGAGTGGCCGGCCGCGAAGCCGTGGACGGTCGCCCGCCAGGGGCGGTCGTTCCGGGCCGGCAGCGTCGCGAACGGGTCGTACCCGCAGAATCTGGCGCCCGAGACCGTCGCGGTCGAACGGACGCGGCTGCTCGTCGCCCCCGACAACGCCGGCGCAGCGGTGACCGAAGCGCTCGACGGTGCCGACGAATCCATCGACGTGATCCAGATGTCGATCGACGGCCCGGACCAGCGGTTCCTCCGCGCGACCGTCCGAGCGGCCCGGCGCGGCGTCGAGGTTCGCGTCCTGCTGAGCGGCGCGTGGTACGTCGAGGAGGAGAACCGCCGGCTGGTCGAACGACTCCGCGACCGCGCCGACAGCGAGGGGCTCCCGGTCGAGGCAAAACTCGCCGAGCCCGGCGGCGACTTCGAGAAGATACACGCCAAAGGCGCCGTGATCGACGGCGAGGAAGTCCTGGTGGGCAGTCTCAACTGGAACGGCGAGTCGATCCGGCAGAACCGCGAGGTCGTCCTGGCTCTGGAGGGCGAAGCGGCCGGCACGTACTACGAAGATGCCTTCGAACGCGACTGGGGCGAGAGCGGCCCGTCGCTGCCGGTGGGGATCGTCGCCGGCGTCGCCGGCTGTCTCGTGGTCGCCGGACTGGTCGCCCGGCGTATCGAGTTCGGAGAACGCGTCGGCGTGGGCGGAGAGGCGGAAGGGATGGACCGGCGAGTTTAGTCCTCGACGAAGGCGGCGGAGCTGCCGAGTTCTTCGTCGATCTCGGCGCCGGCCATCTTCTCGACCAGCGCGTCGAGCACCGTCTCGCGCATGCCCTGCACGAACTTGATGGAGCCGACGACGAGGTGGCCGCCGCCGCTGACGCCGCCGCCATCGACCTCCGTCTTGAGTTCCTCCACCATCTGCGGGATGTCCAGCCGAACGCCGTCCGAGCGCAGGACGGCGAAGTCAGGCCCGTAGCCGATGGTGATGACGGGGTCGCCCGTCTCGGCGACCTTCCGGTCGTGGATCTTGCCGGTCGTCTTGCCCGGCGCCGGGTACGTGAAGCGGTGGGCGTGGTTCTCGACGTCGATGCGGTAGAGATGGGCGTCGTTGTCGAGTCGCTCGTGTTCGACGTGGGGGGTCGCGGCGTCGAGCTGCCGGTCCACGTCGCGCTCGGCCCGCTCGGCCAGGAAATCGACGAGCTCGCGGTGGCGGCCCTCGTCGTCGCAGTCGACGTTGAGCGCGTCGTTGACCAGCTGGCCGCCGTCGTCGTACTTCAGCCAGAAGGTCGCGTAGTCCAGCGCCTCTCCGACGTCGCGCAGCTCGGACTCGTCGTAGCCCTCCTCCTCGGCGAGCGCGAGGTAGTCGGTCATCGCGTCGGCCTCCGAGCGGTCCGACAGGCCGGCGACCGCAGGGACGTGGCGCAGGTCGTCGGTGATGTCGGGGTCGATCATCCGCGCGAGTTCGACGCACATCATCCCCGTGGTGATGCGGTAGTCCTCGTCGTGGAGGTAGGGGTTGACGTGGGCGTCGACGAGTCCCTCGACGGCGTCGGGGTCTGGGTGGTGGTGGTCGACGACGACGACCGGCACGTCGTAGTGGGCGAGGTTGCGGTAGGCCGGCGTGTCCTCCTCGGTCGAGCCGTTGTCGAGCATGAGCAGGAGCGGCAGCCGTTGGCCGTGGCGTTCCCGGTCCTCCAGCGCGAAGTTCAGGTCGCGGGTGACGTCCTCCATCTCGTAGAACGGCGCCTTGCTCGGCAGGCGCTTGAGGAGGTGCTGAGCCGCGTCGGGGTCCTCGTAGGTGTCCTCGATGAACCGTTCCAGCGCGACCTGCATCGGCACGCTCGCGCAGATGCCGTCGCCGTCGGCGTGGTGGCGCATCCGGATCGGGCGCCCCTCTAACACCGTGCGCCGCAGTCGCTCGGCCACCTCGCGCAGGTCGCCGCGTAGTTTCTCGAAGGCCGCCCA
>ENA-ORDC01002747-ORDC01002747.1-marine-metagenome-genome-assembly--contig:-NODE-2747-length-10032-cov-2.990156_pt1 | contig 10032 bp, 10 predicted proteins | sample MGYA00237783_ERZ508515 | MGnify/ENA primary metagenome ERZ508515 (study PRJEB26186, sample SAMN06268792) | marine metagenome | isolation source: Eden Landing Ponds, San Francisco, CA, USA | place...
CGGACATGCCCGCGGCCGTCGAGACCGCCGAGGAACACGGCGTCGACGTCGCACTCGTCGACCGCGACATCAACGAGACGATGCGGCGGTTCTGGTCGCAGATGGGCGTCGTCGAGAAGTTTCGAATGGTCGGGGGCCTCGCGTTCGGCATCGCCGACAGCCGAGGCGTCGGCCTCGCGGCCGGGGCGGTTCTCGGTTTACTCCTCGGACCGCTGGTGGCGATCTTCGGCGGGAGCGTCGGACTCGGGCTCCCCGTTCTCGGACGGATCACGGGCGGCGTCGTCCTGGCGTTCGGCGTCGCGGCCGCCATCTGGATCTTCGGGGCGTCCCTGCTCTCGGCGGAGGATCGTCTCGTCGCGGCGGCCGCAGCGGGCATCGCCGTCGGCGGCGTCGCGGGCGTCGGGTTCGGTCTCGCCGCCCCGATCGTCGAGCGACTCGGCGACTTCACCGTTCGCGTGATCGGGAGTATGACCGTCGGCGTCGTCGGCGGCGTGCTCGTCGGCGGCGTGCTCGGGCAGTTCGGATCGATGTTCGGCTACGGCGAAGTCGAAGACGTCGAGGAGTTCGATATGTCACAGATGACCGACACCGACGTCGTGAGCGCGATGATGGAGGAGTTCCGGCAGTTCTCCCCCGGCGGTGCCGCGGCGCTCATCGACGAGCGCGACGCGTTCATCGCGCACAAACTGGTCGCGCTCCGGCAGAGCGGCGCGGACGTCGTCGCCGTGGTCGGCGCGGGCCACCGCGAGGGAATCGAACGGTATCTCGCCCACCCCGAGGAACTCCCGCCGATGGAGTCGCTGACCGGGACCGATAGTGGCGGACTGCCCTGGGCGAAGATCGTCGGCACGGGTATCTCACTCGTCGTGATCGGTTTCTTCGTCCTCCTGGCGCTCTCCTCGGCCGGCGACGACACGCTCCTCCGGCTGTTCGGCGCGTGGTTCCTCGTCAACGGCCTGTTCGCGGCGGGGCTGGCGAAGGCTGCGGGCGCGCGGTGGACCTCCTCGCTCGTCGGCGGCGCGGTCGCGTGGATGACCTCGATCAACCCGTTCCTCGCGCCGGGGTGGTTCACCGGCTACGTCGAACTGCAGTACGACCCGGTGAACGTCTCCGACATCGGGACGCTGAACGAACTGCTGGCCGACGAGGAGAAGCCGATCGGCGACCTGGTGAACGAGATGTTCGCGGTGCCGCTGTTCCGGCTCATCGTCGTCGTCGCGGCGACGAACATCGGGAGCGTGATCGCCTCGGCGCTGTTCGTGGCGTACCTGCTTCCGCTGTTCGCACTCGATCTCGGCGGCGCGGCGGGCGTGACGCGGCTGCTCTTCGAGGGCGCCGAAAACGGCTGGGAGATCCTCTGGGGGGCGATCGCCGGATGAGCGTCTCGCGGCTCTCGTTCAGCTCGAAGGAGATCCAGGACCTCGCCGTCGCGTGGGTGGCACTCGGCGTCGCGTTCGCCATCTTCTTCGCCGGCGGCGGCCAGCGCGCGGTCGTCGGGATCCTCGAAGGCGGCGTCTTCGGTCCCGTCCTGCTCAGCCTGCTCACCGCGGGCGTCGGATTCCTGCTTCACGAGGTGGCGCACAAGGTCGTCGCGGTTCGATACGGGCAGGTCGCGGAGTTCCGCGCCGACTACGGGATGCTCTTTCTGGCCGTCGTGAGTTCGCTCGCGGGCTTCATCTTCGCCGCGCCGGGCGCGGTCCACCACCGCGGGCGGCTGACCCGACGCGAACACGGTCTCATCGCGCTCGCCGGCCCCGCGACGAACGTCGCGCTCGCGGTCGTGTTCCTCCCGGTACTGGTCGTGGGGACGCTCGTCGGCTCGGACTTCGTCGCGCTCGCCGGGTCGCGCGGCCTGATGATCAACCTCTTCCTGGCGGCGTTCAATATGCTCCCGTTCGGCCCCCTCGACGGCAAGACCGTCCTGGGGTGGAGCAAGACCGTCTTCGCGGCGTTCTTCGTTCCCGCGCTTTTGCTGACGGTCGGCGCGTTCGTCCTCGGGCTCGGGTTCTGACCCCGCCCCGTTAGCCGCCTCCTAACCCGCTGACGAGTCGTCGGGGCGACCTCGACGGATCGTACAGCAGCGTCGCCGTCGACGGAAGTAGCGGTCGAGACGGGTTCGGTACCACGCGGATCCAGATCAGTCGATACTGGGAAGCCGAGGTGAGACTGGACGGTCGGGGAGAGATACCAGGAGGCCGAGGAGATACCGGAGGGCCGACGGGGCCTACGCCTCGGCGGGTTCGTACCCGTGTCCGGCGACGAACGCGGCGGCGTTGGCGGCGACGAGCGCGGCGAAGAGGAGGGGTTCTCCGCCGGTCAGGCCGCCGGCCAAAAGCGGCAGGTAGGTGAACGGGAGGACGATCGCGGCCCAGAAGCTCACAGCCTTCAGATTGTGGAGGGCCGAGCGGGCCGCGGCGCTTGCGACGCCGAGTCCGCGACGAAGGGAGTCGCGTTCCAGGGGGAATTCAGGGGAGTGGGGGACACTTGACATCTGTTTCGCCTCACCCGTCTATTGGAGGGCCATCCTCATATAACACGACGAGCCTTCAGTCGTTTCGCGACGCTTTACAGTTCTCAAAGACGTTTTATCGACGTTTTATTGGTCACTTAGAACTGATTAGAACGTTCATAGCGCCTCCTAAGTTCTTTTCAGGAATAAGCAGACAATATTTCCGGGAAACCGCTTTCGGAAACCGGACCGGATACCGGACGTATTTTGCCCCCCCGAGACGGGCATTCGGATATGACTGACGACGCGGGCGACGACGAGGAACCGAACCGGGAGGGGACGAGCGACGGCGAGTCCGACGAACTGACGTACGCCGAGGCCGGCGTCGACATCGACGCGAGCGAGGCCGCGACCGCGGCGCTGATCGGCGCGGTCGGCGAGAGTGAGGGCGACTACGCGGGGCTGCTCGACATCGGCGACCGCTACCTCGCGCTCGCGACCGACGGCGTCGGGACGAAACTCCTGGTCGCCGAGGCGCTCGAAGACTACTCGACGGTCGGTATCGACTGCATCGCGATGAACGCGAACGACCTCGTCGCCGCGGGCGTCCGCCCGGTCGCCTTCGTCGATTACCTCGCGGTGGACGAACCCGACGAGACGTTCGCCGAACAGGTCGGCGCAGGACTCAGAGCCGGTGCCGAAGAGGCGGACCTGGAACTGGTCGGCGGCGAGACGGCGGTGATGCCCGAGGTGATCCGCGGCCTCGACCTCGCGGGCACCTGCGCCGGACTCGCCGCGAAAGACGCCATCTTCACTGGCGAGGCGAAACCGGGTGACGCCCTGGTCGGCTTCCGTTCCTCGGGCATCCACTCGAACGGCCTGACGCTGGCCCGGACCGCGGTCACGCGCGCACACGAATACACGGACTCCTGTCCGTTCGACGGCTACGACACCATCGGGGAGGCGCTGCTCGAGCCGACACGTCTCTACACGCACCTGCTCGATCCGATGCGCGAACACGGCGTCCGCGCGGCCGCACACGTCACGGGCGGCGGCTGGACGAATCTCGGACGCCTCGGCGACCACCGCTACGTCGTCGAGAACGCCTTCGACCCCCAGAGCGTCTTCGAGTTCGTCCAGGAGGAGGGCAACGTCGCAGACGAGGAGATGTACCGGACGTTCAATATGGGGACCGGCTTCGTCTGCGCGCTCGACCCCGAAGACGCCGGCGCGCTCGCGGAGGCGACCGACGGCCGCGTGATCGGCCGCGTCGAATCGGGTGACGGCGTCGCTATCAGAGGCCTCGAACTCTGAAGGGAGACAGATGGAGGACACACACTCGCCACACCCGCCGGCACCCGACGGGCTTCCGCTGCTCGGGAACGGGGTCGGCTTCGCCCGCGATCCGCTGACGTTCACCACCGACGCCGTCGAGGATGTCGGCGACGTCTTCCGGATCGACCTCCCCGTGGGAGACAGATACGTCGTCGCTCACCCGGAGTACGCAGAGCGCGTTCTGATCTCCGAACGCGACACCTTCGAGAAGACGGACGACTTCGTGCTCGCGTTCGGCAACAGCGTCGTCGCCGTCGACGGTGAGGACTGGCGCGAACAGCGGGAGTTCCTCGATCCGTTCTTTTTCGCCTCGCAGATCCAGTCGTTCCTCCCGACGATGCGCGAGCAGGTCGTCGACCGCGCCGAGTCGTGGGACGACGGCGAGTCTATCGCGACGGTACCGGAGATGAAGGCACTGACCTTCGACGTCCTCGCCACGACGCTTCTGGGGTTCGATCCCGACTCGAACCGGGGAGACCTCAGACGCGCCGCGGACGATCTGAACAGCTACTTCGACCCCGTGACCTGGGCGCTTCCGAACTGGGTTCCAACCCCGAGCGGCCGTCGGTTCGACGCCGCGAAGGCGACGCTTCGGACGGAACTCAGCGCCCTGCTGGAGGAGGCCACGGGCAGCGACGACGATAGCCTGCTCGCCGCGCTCGCCGGGGCCTCAGGGTCGAAGAGCCACGAAACTGATGGCGGGAATCAGGCCAGTGAATACCCTCGCGACGCGGACGCGGCGATCGATCAGTTGATCGGCCTGGTCTTCGCCGGCCACGAGACGACCGCGCTCGCGCTGACGTTCACGCTGTACTGCCTCGCGAAAAACCCCGAGACGTACGACCGGGTCGAAGCCGAACTCGACGACGTGCTCGGCGATGAACCGATCCGGTGGGAACACCTCGACGACCTCACGACCCTCGAACGGGCCTTCGACGAGAGCCTTCGGTTGTATCCGCCGGTCCACGCGCTGCCGCGGGAGGCGACGCGCGCGGTGAAATTCGACGGGTACGAGGTTCCGGCGGGGGCCGAACTGCTCGTGTCGGTCTTCGCGATGCACCGCGACGAGCGCTTCTGGGAGAATCCGGAGGCGTTCGACCCGACGCGGTGGACGGAACGGGACCGATCCACCGACGCCTACCTCCCCTTCGGCGCGGGACCGCGGCGGTGTATCGGCGCGACGTTCGCGAGCGTGGAGGCTCGTGTCGTCCTTGCGGAACTCCTCCGGCGGTACCGGTTCGAGTACGCCGCCGACGGCGAACTGTCGCTCTCGCCGGAGATGACGAACCAGCCCACGGGCGACGTGCCGATGAGGATACACCGGCGGTAAGGTCGGCGGCGGTAAGGTCGGCGCGGCTTCGACCGCCCCTTACAGGTGCGCCGCGACGTCGGCCTCGGTCACGATTCCGATCGTCTCGCCGCCCTCGACGACGAGGACCGCCGAGTGGTGGTCGAGCGCGGCGTCGATCTCTTCGAGGGTCGCCGGCGGTTCGACCGTCGTGACGGACTCACGCATCACGTCCGCGACGGGGAGGGTGCCGACGTCGTCTTCCTCTTGCGCGTGTCGGATGTCGCTGTTCGAGATGATCCCGACCGGGCGGCCGTCGCGAATCACGGGTAACTGCGAGAACCCTTCGTCGAGCATCACGTCGCGGGCGAAGCGAACGGAATCGTCGGGGGCGACGCTCACGACGTCCTCGTTCATCAGATCGGACGCGCGAACGACGCGTCCCTCCGCCTCCTCGAGCGCGTTGACGATCCGGCGGAGCGTCGACAGCCGCGGGTCGACGTCGCCGCCCTCGATCCGGGCGATGAGTGGCTGAGAGACGCCGGCCATCTCCGCGAGCGTGCTCTGGGTGAGATCCAACTCCGTGCGACGTTGTCGCAGGTCCTGCGGGGTCGGGAGTTCCATATCCCTAATTACCCGAAGTTATACGAAAGTGTTTCGGGGTCGGTGTCCGGTCCGACTACTCGTCCCGTTCGTGCGCGTCCTCTTCGGTCTCGATGACTTCGATCACCGACAGCGGCACGTCACGGAGCGCGCCGCCGACTTCGCTCTTCGCGATTCGGGAGGCGTGCTCCTCACTGTCGGCGTTGAACACGTTGATTTCGAGCAGCAGGCCGACGAGTGCGGTGTTCGCGGCGATGAACGCGGAGTCGAACGGCTCCCCGCACGCCGGACACGGCGTCGCGCCGACTTCGACTTCGACGTACTCTTTGTCCTGATCGTTGAGTCGTTTGCCTGCCTCGCTGACGGCGACGCCGATTGCGTCGTCGATATCGTCGACGTCGCGGACTAGCCACGCGGCCTCCATCGCGACGAGATAGTTGCTCATAGGTCGAAGACGTTCTGTGGGGTTTCGTGTCTTGTGGTTCGCCCCCGCTCGTGTGAACCCGTGATAGAGCGGGCGTAGCGGGGGTGGAACCGACCGCGTACGCGACTCCAATACTGTGCATAACTTATGCAGACGAACGGGACTGATGACGGCGTTCCTACGGGGTGATGGCGACCCCTGACAATTGAGTTTGGGTCTACTTCAGGTCACGGTTAATCGACAGACTGCGTCGACGTCACCGCTCTCGCCGATGGAGAAAGTTTATATACCACCGTCGCTCCCGGATTGCTAAGGCGATGATGACAGACCTGCACCGGAGCGCGGCCTTCCTGCTGTACCAGACGACCCTGCTGTTCGGCATCCTGGCGATGCCGGTCGCGCTGTTCGCGCGACGACTGGGGCTGACGCTCCCGGTCCGATCGCTCATCGAATCCGCGGAACGGACCTACGAACGGGCGGACGGACGCCGCGGGCACCGCTAAGCAACGGATACTCTCCTCTCGACGGAACTCGCAGTTCGCTTTCGGGTGTCGCCACCGACAGGTCAGCGCGAATGTCTCCGGAGGGCCGACGGTGGACGGAAGTCGGTACGGGCAACAGCGGTGGGAAGGGTGGCATTTATCAGCGGCGGGCGACAACTGCGTGTAATGCGTACTCCTACGAGCGAAGACGCCTCGGAGCGTCTCGACCAACTGAACGGCGATCACTCGGGCGTGTTCTCGCCCGAACTCGGCGAGTTCTCGCACGCGGAGCAGCGCGCCGACCAGATGGGCGATAAAGAGACCAAGACCGGAACCACGACGGTCGGCCTGAAGACGAGCGAGGGAGTCGTCCTCGCGACGGATATGCGGGCCAGCCTCGGACGAATGGTCTCCTCGAAGAACGTCCAGAAGGTCGAGGAGATCCACCCGACGGGCGCGTTGACCATCGCCGGATCCGTCTCGGCCGCCCAGTCTCTCATCAGTTCGATCCGCGCCGAGGTCCGCCTCTACGAGGCCCGACGCGGCGAGAATATGAGTATGCAGGCGCTCTCGACGCTCCTCGGCAACTTCCTCCGATCGGGCGCGTTCTACATCGTCCAGCCCATCCTCGGCGGCGTCGACGACGAAGGGCCGCACATCTACAGCATCGATCCCGCGGGATCGATCCTCGAAGAGGAGTACACCGTCACCGGTTCCGGGAGCCAGTACGCCCTCGGTGTGCTCGAACAGGAGTACGACGAGGAACTGTCGATCAAGGAGGCGAAGACGGTCGCCGCCCGCTCGATCCAGAGCGCCGTCGAGCGGGACCTCGCTTCGGGTAACGGGATCAACGTCTGTGTCGTCACCGAGGACGGCGTCGAGATCACCCAGCACAAGGACATCGAAGAGGTCCTGTAAGCCGGGCTAGCGACTACCTGTTCTCCGTTCCCGAAAACGATATGCCGCCGATAGAGCCTTCGTTACCGTATGCCGGACAACCCACTCGAACTCACGTCGTGGGACGTGACTCGGCTGTACGGTGACGGATACGCCGACCAGGCACAGCAGTTAGCTCGGTACTTACGTGAGACGGAATCCGGAAATCCCTCCGGGGACACGCCGGCAGAAGCGTGGGTCAACTGTCCGCACTGCGGAAGTGGGGACGCGGTCGTCGAAATCCGCGACGGGGAAGTCGTCTTCGAATGTCTGCGGTGCTCCGAAACCGGGATCTACGGACGCGGCAGATAGTCGGCGGTGGCTCGCGGGCGGGGGCGTGGCTGCCACACGGACGTTCCGATTCGGGATCTCCATCAGATCCAGTCCGCGAACGAACCGTCCAGCAGCGTCTCTCGCTGCTTTCGCACGTAATCGCGCTGCATCCCGGCGACGGCGTCCGCGAAGGCGTCGCCGTCGGCGAGGTACTCCCGCACGCGGTCAGATTTCCAGTCGGCGGGCGTCGTCCCGCGTTCGACGCGGACGCGGAGCGGACGCACGTACTCTTCGGCTTCCGACTCCGAACAGCCCGCGGCGGTGAGGCCGTCGACCGCGTGGGCGAATATGTCGTCGTAGACGGTGTCCGTGTCGATGGTCTCCGCACCGTCGTTGCAGATCCACCGCTGACCGCTGTCGAGTCCCTCCCGCATCGCGGCGTAGAAGTTCTCCCGTGCGGTCGACCACTGCTGATCCGTCGCGGGATGTTGTCGGCGCGGGAGGCTCTCCATCAGTCCCGCGAACGTCGCCTGGAACGCGATCGAGTCCCGCACGGTCGGCTGGGCCGCGATCGGCCGGAACTCGATGCGAGCGTTCGCCGACGAGCGCGAGGCTCCGTCGAACACCGGCCGGACCCACCGCCAGTAGGTGCCGTGTTTCCGCCGAAGCGTGGCGAACTCGTCGTCGAAGCGATTGCCCTCCGGGACGGGCATCGGAACCATCGTCGCGTCGTTCGCGACCCGGTCGACAGCCTGCTCGATGTCGTCGAGGTCTCGAGGAAATCTGACCTTCTCCGTCTCGCCGGAGTTGAGGACGGACTCGAAGACGGCGATCCGGTGCTCGGCGTAGCCGTCGGCGAGGATTTTCGCCGCGCCGACGTCGTCGTAGAGGTCCGGCGGAAAGAACGGGGAGTTGACGCCGAGAGCGAGTAGCGGGCCGGCGATCCGGAGCGCGTAGTTGAAGCAGGTCGGGAGGTCGGCGGCGTGGGCGACCTGGTAGTGCGGTTGGATCGACGTGATGAGCGATTCGGGCATCACCGTGTCCGCCGAGAGCGTCACGTTCGGCGCGTCGACCGTCATCTCCTCGGGCGCGGTCGGCCCGTTCGCCATCGCGTGATACCGCTCGGAGCCGCTCATATTCGTCGCGATCCGAATCCCGTCGGCCTCGACGCTGTCGGTGAGGTACTTCCGAGCCGTCTCGCCGGCCGGTGGGATGGTCCACATCCCGTCGCTGACGAGACGGATCCCCTCGGCACCGGTACAGTCGAGTGCCGCGCCCAAGCGCGCGCGAACCTCTAACTCCTGGGCCCGCAAGCCGTCGGGGTTCAGCGGCTGCGGACTGGTCGTCATTTCCGCGTTGTGGAGACCGAGTTCCTTCTCGAAGCCGATGAGCTCGAGGAGCCGACGCGGGACGCGCATCAGGGCGTAGACGTCGGCGTCGTCGGAAGCGGCCCACCGCCCGTCGGCGACGGCGTAGAACTCGTACTCCAAGCCGACGATCGACTGGTGGTTGTCGAACGTCCCTTCCCGGAGTTCGGACTTGACTACCTCCGCGTCCGTCCGTGCTTGGGCCTCGAACTCCTCGACGTCGACGGCGAGCGCGTCCCGTACCGACGCCGCCAGGTCCTCGGTCATAGCCGTCCCTGCGGGACCAGGCGGCTTCAATCCCGTGCTTCGATCGATGCGGAGACGATCGACCGCCGAGAGTTTATGTGCGATCGAGCGGCCAGCGGACGTATGTTCTGAGCAACGGCCCGCGCCGCTCCGCGGTTGTTCGGCACGTCGGCGCGAGGGAAACGAGGGGGGGCGGTCCCGTCCGCCAGGCGAGTGCCGACTGTACGCCCACATCGGAACGCGTTCGACCGCCGATCGAGAGTCGGCGGACTCTTATCGAACCGACCGGTACTCCCGGCATATGGAGTTCGCCGAGTTCGCTGCGCGTGCCGAGGAGATGGCCGAGGAGTCCGGCGATCTGGCGACGACCGATCACGTCTGTGGCCTGCTCTGCGACGCGTCGGAGGGCCTCCCGGTCGTCGTTCGATTCCTCCAGGGGCGAGTGTACCCGGCGTGGGACGCGACGACGCTCGACATCGGGCCAGCGCTCCTCCACGAGGCGATCGCCCGCGCCGCGGGTCCGAACGTCGACAGCGACGACGTCGAGTCGAAACTGGCGGCCGTCGGCGAGATCGGTGCCGTCGCCGCGGCTTACGAGTTCGGCGGTCAGCGCGGACTCGGCGCGTTCG
>ENA-ORDC01002748-ORDC01002748.1-marine-metagenome-genome-assembly--contig:-NODE-2748-length-10031-cov-11.873217_pt1 | contig 10031 bp, 10 predicted proteins | sample MGYA00237783_ERZ508515 | MGnify/ENA primary metagenome ERZ508515 (study PRJEB26186, sample SAMN06268792) | marine metagenome | isolation source: Eden Landing Ponds, San Francisco, CA, USA | place...
GACGGTCGCGCTCGGGGGAATCGGAATCACGCTGTCGAGTCGTACTGCGGCGAGCCACAAGAATACACCCGCCGACCGGTCCCGCGCGGAGGGAACGCCCGAGTGCGTTTTACGTGCCGATCCGGTAGCTCGCGACGAAGCCATGCCGGACACCAGATCCCGGGTCCGTCGACACGTCCGCGAGACGCCGGGCGTCCACTTCAACCGGGTGGGCCGCGACCTCGACATCGCCACCGGACAGGCGCAGTACCACCTCCGCCGGCTCGTCCGCGACGGCGAAATCGCGGTCGAGCGGATCGGCGGCCGCGCCCACTACTTCGACCCGGCGTTCGACCTGTGGGAGCGACGGGCGATCGCCTATCTCCGGCGGGAGACCCCACGCGGCATCCTCGTTCGACTCCACGCCGACGGCCCGACCCGCCCGGCGACGCTGGCTGAGGGTCTCGGCATCGCGCGGAGCACGGTCTCGTGGCACGCCTCGACCCTCGTCGAGAGCGGAATCGTCGAGAAGTCCGACGACCGGCCTCTGCGCCTCTCGCTCGCGCGCCCCGAGCGGACCGCGGCGCTCCTCGACGAGGTGTCGCCGTCGCTCCCGGACCGGATCGTCGACCGGTTCGTCCGGACCGTCGACAGCCTGTTCGAGTGAGGGCGACCGCGGAGAATCCTGTTGCGTTACCGCCTCTCACGGCCTGCGCTCTCGCGTTCGACGCCCGCACCAGACCGGGTCTGCGCAGCCCGGCCGCCGGGTTCGACGTGAGACGATCGACCGCCGAAAGGAAGTAGGTCGAGGGGGAGCGCCGGCGACTCGGCGAGGCGGCGCGTGCATCGGCGAAGGGAACGCACATGACGGTCGGACGCGTGCGGTCCGGACGATGGACGTCGACGTTCTGCTGTACGACGGGTTCGACGAGCTCGACGGGGTCGGCCCGTACGAGGTGTTCGACTACGCGCTCGGCTTCGCCGCGACGGAGGCGAGCGAGGGAGCGGACGCCGGATCGAGCGACGGCACCGAGTCCGGCGAGGAACCGGGGCGCGTCCGGTACGTCGCCCTCGACGAGCGCGAGCGGGTGACCGCGAGCCACGGGACGCGCGTCGGCGTCGACGGCGTGCTCCCGGACCCGGGCGGCGACGAGGCCCCCGACCTGCTCGTCGTCCCCGGCGGCGGCTGGACCGCGCGAGACGAGGAGGCGAGCGCGTGGGCGGAGGCGCAGAAGGGCGACGTGCCGCGCGCGCTCGGCGAGTACCACGCCGCCGGCGTCCGGACCGCCGCGGTCTGTACCGGAGCGATGCTGCTCGCGGAGGCCGGCGTCACGGACGGGCGGCGCGCGGTCACCCACGCCTCCGCGGTCGACGAGCTCCGCGAGTCGGGCGCGACGGTCGTGGACGCGCGCGTCGTCGACGACGGCGACCTGCTCACCGCTGGCGGCGTGACCTCCGGGATCGACCTGGCGCTGTACCTCGTCGAGCGGGAGTTCGGTCGGGAGATCGCCGACCGCGTCGCGACCGTCATCGAGTACGAGCGCCGATACGAGGTCGCGGGCGACAGCGGGAGCGCCTGAGTTCGATCAATCTCCCGCGCCGTCCCCGGGCAGCGGCATCAATCTCCCGCGCCGTCCCCGGGCAGCGGCGCGGCGTCGTCGTCGCTCTCGCCGGTCTCGTTGACCGTGGTGTCGCCGTCGGCGTCGACCGTGATCACGGTGCAGTCGAGCTCGGTACGCAGGAACGCGTCGATGTCGGGGTCAGAGAGGAGCTTCTGGACCATGCGCCGCCAGCGCCCGGCCTGCTTCGAGCCGATGACGACCACGTCGGCGCCCTCGGCGACGACCTCCTCCAAGATCGTCTCCTCGACGAGGAACCCCCGACGGACGACGTACCGCGCGCGGTCCAGCCGACCGATCCGCTCCTCGACGGCGCGTTTCAGGTCGCTGCGGGAGACGCCGCCCGAGTTCTGATAGAGGTCCACGTGGAGGATCGTGAGTTCGGCGTCGCGCTCCTCGGCGACACGAGCGGCCTCCCGCAGCGTCGCCTCGGAGTGGGACGACGGCGGGAACCGGACCGGTACCACGACAAGAGTCATGTCTGAACGGTTGCATGCGAGGGATAAATACGCTGTCGGTGCGAGTAATCGAACTGAGAACCGGCCTGCTGCAGGCAACTTGTCCGCGAGACCGTCGAGCGGCGACGGGACCGCCTGCTCCCCCGCCGGCGGTGTCCCGCGTCGATGGATGCCGACCCCGGAGGGCCCGGCTCAGCTCCCGGTCTCGACGTCGGCGTCCGTTATCTCGAAGCGGGCGCCGCCCGCCTCCCTCCCGCCCTCTCCCTCCCCCTCCGTCGCCGTGATCTCCCAGCCGTGTGCGAGCACCAGTTGCCGGACGCTCGCCAGACCGAATCCGCCGCCGGTCGCTTTCGTGGAGTGGCCGGCATCGAAGATGCGATCGCGGTCAGCCGGGGGGATCCCCGGACCGTCGTCTTCGACGTAGAAGCCGTCAGGGAGGGTTCCGACGGTCACGTGGACGTCGTCGCCGCCGTGTTCTATGCTGTTCTTGAAGAGGTTCTCCGCCAGCCGTCTGAACGCGTCCTCGTCCGCTCGGATCGTTCCGTTCCCCTCGACCGTCAGCGTCGCCTCGGCGGTCTCCAGTGAGCTCCAGGCGTCCCGTAGACACTCCCGTAGCTCCACGTCTGTGAACTCTCTCACGAGTTCGCCCTCTCGCATCACGGCCGCCAGGTCGTCGATGATGTCGTCGAGCCGTTCGAGCGCCGCGTCGGCCTTCGCGAGGTGCCCCTCGTCGCCGGTCTCTCGGGCCAGCTCCAGCCGGCCCCGAACCGTCTCCAGGGGCGTCCGCAGGTCGTGTGAGAGCACGCTTCCGAAGTGTTCGAACTGGTCCAACTGGCGCCGCAACCGGCGCTCGCGGCGCCTGCGATCGCTGATGTCGCGACCGATACCGACCACGAACTGGTTCCCCTCGGTGTCCGTGAGCCGACGCTTGCGGAACTCGTACGGGACCGTGCGCCCGTCTTTCGTCAGCAGGTCGGCTTCGGTCGTCGCCGACCCGGTTTCGAACGCCTCGTCGATATCCGTTTGGATCCGCTGTCGGTCCTCGGGCGGGAACAGGTCAGCGGGTGACATCGACAGGAGCTCCGTCCGAGAGTAGCCCGTCACCTCCGTCGCGCGATCGCCCACGCGAACGATGTTCCCGTGGTCGTCGATCGCGTAGAAGAGGTCGTCGAGAACGTTGAGCGCCTTATCCAGGAAGTCCTGTTCGACTTCGCGTTCCCGTCTCGCCTCTCGCTGTCGAGTCACGTCCCGGGTGACCTTGAGGAACCCCTGATGGACGCCGTCGTCGTCGAAGACGGCCGTGATGGCGACGTCCGCCCTGAACGTGGACCCGTCCTTGCGAACGCGCCGTCCCGTGTCCGTGGCCGAGCCGGCGTCGCGTGCGGTCTCTAACAGCTCGTCGGCGTACCCCTCCTCGGATTTCTCGTCCGGGTAGAACACGGAGACGTGCTCGCCGACGATCTCCTCCTGGCAGTACCCCTTCAGCCGCTCCGCTCCCCGGTTCCAACTGGTGACGAACCCCTCGAGGTCCAGCGCGACGATCGCGTACTCCTCGACCGCGTCGACGAACTCGGAGAGGCGGTGTCGCCCGCCTTCGAGCGCCCGCTCCTCGTCCTCCTGTGCCGTGATGTCCTGAATGAAACAGAGCAGCGTCCCCTCGGTGCAGTACGAGAGGGCGTGGTCGACCACCAGCCGCGTCCCGTCTTTGCGCTTGTGAACGCTTTCTCCGGTCCATTCCCCCTCGACGGGGACCGAAGGGAGGATCTCCTCGTACACCCTGCTCACGTGATCGTCGGGATACAGCATCTCCCAGTGCTCTCCGATCATCTCCTCGCGCTCGTAGCCGTACGTGTCGACGTACGCCGGGTTGGCGTAGAGGAACCGACCCTCCTCGTCGAGGAACGCGATCCCCTCCCGCGTGGTTTCGATGGCGTGGAACCCTCGCTGGACCTCTCTGGTGGCGTAGTACTGCTGGACCGCGTTCTCGATCCGGTTGACGAGGAGCGTGTACTGGTCCGTTCCCCCCTGCTTCTGGAGGTAGTCGGTGACGCCCGCCGAGATGGCCTCGCTCGCGATCTCCTCGCTTCCCTTGCCGGTGAACAGGATGAACGGGAGGTTCGGGTGCTCCGCTCGAACCGCTTCGAGGAACTCCAGCCCGTCGGTTCCGGGCATGTCGTAATCGCTGACGACGCAGTCGACGCCGCCGGTTTCGAGCCGATCGAGCCCGTCCTCGACGCTCGTTTCGGTGACGACTTCCAGCGCCTCCCCTTCGCGTTCGAGATAGATGGAAACGAGCTCCGCGAACCCCGGTTCGTCATCGACGTGAAGCACCGTGATGTCTCCCCGCTGGCGGGTCAGTGTGTCTAACCGCTCGCGAAGCGAGAGCGGCTCCGACGACGGGACCATGCCGAGACGTTCGTTTCTCCAGACGTATTACTCCTTGCAGAAAACGGAACCGGCCGCGCCGGCCCTTCACGCGACGGGAGCGCCCGCGACCGCCGCGAACTGCTCCGGATCGAACCGGATTCCGCCGACGGTGTCGATCCACGGGAGTCGTCCCAGCTGCTGAGCGCGTCCGTGGGAGAGGCGAACGATCGCGAACCCCGACTGGTGGTGGAGCACGAGGCGGCCGGCCGTCCCCACCAGTCCGAGCAGACCGGTGACGAACGCATCGTGGTCGACCGCGTCCCGCCGTTTCACGAAGAAGAACCCCTCCGCCTCGGGGTCCGGTCCGGCGACCTCGACGGACGCGCCGAACCGCTCCGCGACGCTCATCGGTCCGCCGCCATCCGCGTCGCCTCCTTGATCCAGCCCTCGGCCCGACTCGTCGACGCCTTGGTTATCTCCGAGACGGTGTCGGGGTCGAGCGCCGCGAGCTGTGAGACGTTCCGGACGCCCTTCTCACGGAGACGACCCGCGTACGTCGGGCCGATCCCGGTCACTTCTTCGAGCGCGATCGGTTCGTCTCGGCCGCCGAGCCGCTTCTGGAGGGCGGCGATCTGCTCGACCGGCAGAGAGAGCTCCGCGGCGATCTTCTCGGGGTCCAGCTCGACCAGCGATTCGAGGTCGGTGACGCCGGCGCGGCGGAGCCGTTCGACGACCGCGGGACCGTTCTCGGGATCCACCCCGATTATCGCGCGTCTGAACGCCTCCATGCGCGCTCGCTCGGTGTCGCCGTCGAGCTTCTCCGGTGGGGCGTCGTCGTCCTCCGCCTGGTCGGCGCCATCTTCCTCTGCCTGGCCGGCGCCGTCGTCCTCGCTTCCCGTGTCGCCGTCAGACTCCGGAGCCGGGTCTGCGTCCGTCTGGCTCGCCGCGTCCGTCTGGCTCGCCGCGTCCGTCTGGCTCTCCGGCCCTTCGGAGAGTACCAGATCGACGGGCGACCCGGGCTCGGCGACGGCGTATGGCTCGGGGAACTGCTCGATGACGGCGCTCGGTTCGATCTCCGGATCGGCGACGCGCTCGACCGCCCCGACGGTCAGGTCGGCCGCGGCGAGCCGGCGCGCCGCGACCTCGTGCGGCTGGCCCCGCAGGTCCGGCACGTCGGTGTACCCCGACCCGGCGTCTTCCGGCTCCCCGCGCGGAGCGCGCAGCCGGAACGAGACCTCGCTGAGATTCCCCGACACCGACGACTCGTCCAGCGACGGCAGGTGCATCCGGATCCCGTCGTCCGTCTGGATCACGTTCGTCTTGAGCGTGAAGTCCACGTCGTCGACGCGGTAGCGCTCGCTCGCCAGGTCGTCGTCGACCTCTTCGAGCGCCGCGCCGAGGTTCGAGAAGACCTGCTTCGGCTCCACCGCCGGCCGCTGGGCCTCCAGCTCACCGACCCGCTCCCGAAGCTCCTCGCGCTGTGCCTCGACCTTCGAGAGCTGGCGTTCCAAGGCGGTCCGCTCGCTTCGAACGTCGAGCACGTCGGTCTGCAGGCGAACGAGCGACTCCTGCTGTTCGGTGATCAGCCGTTCGACCGCCGCCCGCTCGACGGTCTCGAACTTGCCGACGTCGAGCTGGGGGATCTCCTCCAGCTGGAACGTCTCGGCGAACCGCGTCGCGCCGGCGTCGACGGTGAACCGCTCGCGGTCGCTCATGGGTTACGGGACTCCGGCGGGACGGGAGCGATGCGAAGCCGCACTTCGCTGGCGATCTCGGCGTCCAGATCGTACTCGTTCGTGACGCGGTGGTTCAGCGGAACGGCGCTCACGACCGGCTTGTAGGCGCGGACCTCGTTGGTCTCCGGATCGCGGATCTCCTGTCCCTCGATCGACAGCGTCATCTCCAGGTCCGCCTCGACGTCGGCGAACCTGAGCCACGACGCGTCGAGGTCGTACGCGAGGGTCCCGTCCTCGACATCGCGGTCGATCGCGCGCTGGACCTCCATCGACCGCCGGTCGAGTTCCTCCTGCCCCTCCGCGACCGAGAACGCGACCGTCCGGATGAACTCCTTGAGCGGACGCGCAAGCCACTCGTCAGTCGGCACGCTCGCCTCCGTCGCCGGCGGCGAGCCCGTCGCTCGTCTCGTCCGTCTCGCTGGCTCCGGCCGCGGCCGGCATGGGTGTCGGTTTGAGCCGCGCTTCGAGCCGGGCGTTCGCGCCGGCCTCGCGGTCGAACGTTCGCCGGTCGATCACGGACTGGGTGCCCGCCCGGAGACCGAACGCCCGATCCGAACGCCCGCTCTCTGTTCGGTCGCCTTCGGCGACGCTAACGTCGACATCGACTTCGATCGTCGCATCGCTGAACTGGTATCGATCGGGCGTGAGACCGAGTTCGAGCAGGGATCGACGCTCCGTCGCCGCGGCGTCCGTCGTGACCGTCCCGTCCGACTCGATGGTGCGAGTCAGCGTCGGAACGACCTCGACCTCCGTCTCCGCGAGGGTCGTGAACGTCTCGACGGCGTGTGCGTCGAGCTCGGTCTGGGCGTCGGCGACGCCGGCGGCCAGCAGGTAGACGAGGTCGTCGAACGGGACGTCCGCGACCGCGTCGGACGGTCGAGCGGGGGCGATACTGCGCGATGGTAGGTGATGTGCTCGTAATGGCATGAGTCTCAGCGATGCCGCTCTCCTCCGCCGATGCGGATCTCGTGCGAAAGCGCACGGGCGGAGTGAGCGGCGGGTTCGGTCACTCCGTCTCTTTCGGATTCGGTCACTCCGTCTCTTCTTCGACTTCGGGCTCTCGCTGGTCGATCGTCTCGACCTCGGGGAAGAGGTACGGCGGTTCCGGCACCGGAACCATCGTGGTCTTCAGCTTGCTCGTGCCGTGGACCTCCTTGCCGAACTTGCGGTTGTGGCTCACGTCGGTCTGGATGCTCCCGCCCCAGAGGCCGAACCCGGCGTGCGCCTCGGCGCTCACGTCGATGTTCGTCTCGCGCTCGGTGGTCGTCTTGATGTCCATCTCGACCTCGATGACGGCCTCCGAGAACTGGTAGAACGTCGGGAACAGCCCGGCCTGCAGCAGGGAGACGTCGATCGGGTCCGCCTCGGAGTAGGTGACGTCGCCGTCCGTATCGATCGTCCGCGTGATCGCCGGGATGACCTCGATCTCCGTGTCGGCGAGGATCTTCGCGACCTCGACCGAGTTCATGTCTAACTGGTTCTGTGCGTCCGCGATCCCCTGACCCATGCTCGCGATCATCTCGGGGAACGGTACGTCGAGTAGCTCCTGTCCTACGGACATTCTTAAATAATGAACGTAATAGATATTAAATAGGTATGTAAGAAGTTGGGGAGTATGTTGCTGGTTTGATGGGTGAGTCGTGGTCTCCCGGCGACCGCCAAAGCCGACCGGAACAGGTGTAGGGGACTTCCATCGAGGGTACCGGTTCGGCGAGTCAAGGTCGGATCGGTACTCTGATCGTTGACGCTCCACCAGTCCGTCGAGGAGAAAGACGTATGCCCGACGCGCCGAGTGCACCTGGTACATGTCCCTGCTGGAGGCTTATCGCACTGATCTGCGAGAGCTAGTCGCCGCCCTCGACGATCGAGAGGTCTTCCGACCGGGCGAGCGCGAGGCGTGGGACGAGGGGATCGACGACGCCGACGACGTGAGCGAACTGCTGACGACCGCGGAGGCGCTCCACAAAGCGATGCTCGACCGAGAGGGCGTCGACGAAGTCGTGAGCGAACACACGGAGGCGCGGACGCGGGCGTTTGTGTGACTTCTGTCCTTTCATCAGAGCAGTCGTAGTTGGAGGATCTACCAATTATTTTCAAATATGGGATGGATAATTACCAGGGAACCCACGCTTGCCGTCGAAGTAGATTAACCCAGTTTCTCCGGAAGAATCTGGATAACATCTGAGAAAAATCTCCGCGAATTCTACATCGAGAAATATTGATAACGTATATAGTTCTAATTTTCTTCCGAGATGGTGTAAGTGAGCCATGGTGGTGATTTATACGGAGTCAGCATGTCCACAACCAGAATGATAACCGACTGTGAGAGCACTGCCGCCATGGTTAATTCCGCATAGAAAGTCGACTCTCGGCTAAACCCAGTGATCGCGAGATCAACCACCAAAAGTAGAGGTGGTAATAGCAGAGTGATAGTTACAGTCCACTTTGCCCAGAGAAGGAGATTGTCTACAGTCCTCCAACGTACTTCTCTGAATAATGTGTGCTCTCCGTCATACTCTCCATACAGGATGGCGTTGGGTAAAAGGAGTCTGACGTAGTGTTTAACAATAGAATATTCTTCTGAATGATCACTAGTTAACCAAGTTGAAAAAACGGTCCAACTCTTAGTGAACCCCCCAATAAGTAAGATCATAAGAGCATATACACCATTGAATAGTACACTATCCTTAGAAACTTCGGCAGTAAATGCTGAGCTCTCTGTATTAGGTATATTTGTCAGACACTGAGCAGGCACACGAAGACAATCAAGATATGCAGTTAGACGGTGTAGATTTTGAGTTCTAAGCAGAACTTTTGTTATAAAGAATAAGACTACGATACTAGTTAATAGGTATATGATGTTCATTGCGTTCTCCGTCAGGGATTCCCGAAGAAGATAAGCGGGTAAGTATGCGACGAATATAGAGAAAAAGAGGGGAACAATCATTGAGAGAATATCTGGCGGGATAGGAGAGTAAAGGATTACAAAGCCTGAAAAAACGACGAACAGAACCAATCTAACAAAAGAGGAGACTGGCTTATCCAGAACTGTCTCACGTGCTATTCTGAGAACATCGCGCTCCGATTCGCCGTGTATGACCGTGCTCCTAGTGCTTCGAGCTTCATATTCTACGAAGTACATCCTCCCAAATAGTAAGAAAAAAAGTAAAATGATAGACGTCTGGATTAGTTCAGTACCTAGTGATTCATATTGTCGATATAATAAAATGAAGATGCAAATACAGACTGGGGACACCAACGCTACCTGGATAAGCGAGACAGCCCACTTTCGGGGCGAGGAGAACAGGGCATTACGTATGTCTATTACCATACCTGATTAAATACAACATACTTGAAATGTCTTTCACTTAGTACTCAGAACCAAAGCAAATTCAACCACTGTGAGAGCAACTCCTCCATGAAACTGTGTCACAGGCAAATTCAAAACTTGAGAAATCCCTGCGTTGTACTATGATTATGAAGATATCAAGGGGGCGGCTATTGTAAAACCGTCGACGGGGATGGGAAATTGCACACGCCCGTGTTAACACGGTCGAGTAAAGGTATCCTGAGATCGGCACGGCGTCTCTCGTTGAAGCATCGCCCTGCCTCAGCTAAGGAGGACTGTGCGCCCGTGACCCTCATAAGCCAATGCTGTTCTCCACTGTGGGCAGCCAGATATACGTAAAGACAGTGCGACAGTCACCCTCGGTTTGTGACCAATTATATTCCAGTGAGATAACGAAAATCGCCTGGGAGCATGGATCTCTTCGGCAACAGAGCGCAAAGGCAGGAAGTCCGCCCTCCCCGAATTGAACGGGGGACAAGTCGATCTACAGTCGACTGCTCTACCAGGCTGAGCTAAGGGCGGT
>ENA-ORDC01002749-ORDC01002749.1-marine-metagenome-genome-assembly--contig:-NODE-2749-length-10030-cov-3.175123_pt1 | contig 10030 bp, 10 predicted proteins | sample MGYA00237783_ERZ508515 | MGnify/ENA primary metagenome ERZ508515 (study PRJEB26186, sample SAMN06268792) | marine metagenome | isolation source: Eden Landing Ponds, San Francisco, CA, USA | place...
GGTCGTCCTCGTCGCCGGTTGGGGTGTCCCCATCGTCGGTAGTACCGTCGTCGCCGTCGGCCGCGTTGTCTCCGTCTTCGACCGCGGTGACGGCGGGTTCGACTCGGACGATTGCCGGTTCCACGCCGTCGGACTTCTCGTCTCCCGAGCCGTTGTCCACCGACGCGTTGGTCGGTTCGGTCTCCAACCCGTCGGTTGTGGCAGGCGCGTTGTCGCCGGCCGTGTCCGTCCGGACGACGCGGACCTCGTCGCGGGCGCGAATGGCGCCGTCGATCTCGGCGTCATCGTCGAGTTCGAGGTTCTCACAGGAGACGTCGCCGCGGACGTGGACGCCGTTCGCCACCCGGACGGTGCCCCCGCGGGTCGTCACGTCGCCGTGGACGACGGCTCCGGACGCGATGGAGATATCCGACTTCGCGCGGAGGCTGCCGAACACCTCCGTATCGCGGCCGATGTCGAGTTCGGCGGCACGAAGGTTACCGTGGAGTCGACACTCCTCGCCGATGGTTGCCGGCGTCGACACGCGCCACGCGTCGTCGGAGATGCGGGCCGAACGCGGCACGAGCAGCGGGTCCCGCTCCTCGGTCGCGGTCAACTCGTCCCACACGTCCTCGGCGGCCTCTTCCTCGCCGATGCGGAGCAGTTGGGCGAGGTAGATGAACAGAAACACGACGGTGGGGACGGGGTTGCGGATGACGATCCAGCCGTTCGCCTCGAACCCCTCCTCGATGTCGACGTCATCGCCGATGTCGAGGTCGCCGGACACCATCAGCTGGCCGCCGATGTGGACGCGCTCGCCGAGATACGCGTCCTCGCCGACGAGCACGTTGCCGGCCACGTCACACCACATGTCGAGCCGGCAGTCGCCGTCGGCCTCGATGTCGCCGCCGAACCGGACGCGCTCGCCGGCGATGACGTTCCGGCCGCGGACCCCGAACTCGACGGTCGTCTGTCCGCCGACGACGACATCGCCGTCCGTCACGAGGTCGTGTTCCTCGACGACGGTCCCGTCGGGGATCGTAAGACGGTCCAGCGGGTCGGACCGCAGTGACATACCGGTTCGTCGCCACGCTGCCACATAATCCCACCGGGGGTGTCAGCCGCACGTCAGACGCCGCCCGAACGCACGGCTTTTGCCGCCCGCAGCGCTACCGCTGGCCATGACGGTTCTCTCGTTCGACGAGCAGGGCGTGGACGTGGTGTACGACGGGACGGAGTTCCGGTTGGAGAAGTCACTCATCGAGGAGGCGACCGGGAAGAACTATCCCGACGTGACGGACCACGAGGTGTTACAGCTCGTCGAGGAGTCGCCGTCGCTGTCCGGTGAACCCCGCCGCGTGACGGATATCCTCGACTGACCCGAGCCGGAACCGCTAAGGAACGGGCGCCGAAGACGGAGATATGGCATTCGACCGCTCCGAGTACGACCACCCCTCGTGGCTCACCGCGGCGGGGACGGCGGCGAGCTATCTCGCCGTTCTCGGCGTCATGTTCCTGCTGCTGTTCGTCATTCCGTTCGGCCTGTTCCTCCTGTTCGGATAGGGGCGAGCAGGCGGCCCGTGTCCCGGGCGACGACGGATGGGCCGCGCTCCCGCTGTGGTCCGTCGCCGCGACGTTCACGTCACGGCGTCGGTGGTCCCGGCTTCGTTGATAAGAGTTCGCGTCGCTGGCGAGCCGGAGCACGACGCGGAAAACGGTCTACGGGTTCAGGCGAACGTCTTGGAGACCTCGTCGGTCTCCTCGTCGGACTGCTGGATCTTCTCCCACGCGCTCTCGAAGTCGGCCATCCTGACCTCGGTGCGGTCCTCGCGGATGGCGAACATCCCTGCCTCCGTGCAGATCGCCTTGATGTCCGCGCCGGATGCCTCGTCGGCGAGTTCGGCGAGCTCGCCGAACGCCACGTCGTCGGCGACGTTCATGCCGCGGGTGTGAATCTCGAAGATGATCTTCCGCCCCTCGCGGTCGGGCTTCGGCACCTCGATGAGGCGGTCGAAGCGGCCGGGGCGCAGTATCGCCCGGTCCAGCATGTCGAAGCGGTTGGTGGCGGCGATGATGGAGATGTCGCCGCGCTCCTCGAAGCCGTCCATCTCCGAGAGCAGCTGCATCATCGTCCGCTGCACCTCCGCGTCGCCCGAGGTTTTGGAGTCCGTCCGTTTCGAGGCGATAGCGTCGATCTCGTCGATGAAAATGACCGCCGGCTGGTGCTGGCGGGCGAGCTCGAAGAGGTCGCGGACGAGCTTCGCCCCCTCACCGATGAACTTGTGGACGAGTTCGGAGCCGGCCATCTTGATGAACGTCGCGTCGGTCTGGTTCGCGACAGCCTTCGCGAGCATCGTCTTGCCCGTCCCCGGCGGCCCGTGTAGAAGCACCCCGCTCGGCGGGTCGATACCGACCTCGTCAAACATCTCCGGGCTCTTGAGGGGGAGTTCGACGGTCTCGCGCACCTCCTCCATCTGGTCGTCGATGCCGCCGATATCGGCGTAGGTGACGTCCGGCTTCGCCTCGACCTGCATGACGCGGGCCCGCACGTCCGTCTCGTCGTCGAGCGTCTTCACGACGGACAGCGAGTTGTTCACCGCGACCCGGTCGTCCGGGGCGAGCTCCTCGCGCATCTCGTCGGTGACTTCGGTGAGCGCCTCCTGGTTGTTGCCGTGCTGTTTGATGATGACGCCGTCGTCGGTCACTTCCTGAACTGTCGCGACGAACAGCGGCGACTGCTTGAGCTTCTTGTTCTCGTGGGTGAGCCGCTCGAGCTTCTGCTGGTACTTGTTGTTCTCGGCGTTCGCGTCGAGCAGCTTGTCGCGCATCTCCTCGTTCTGTGCCTCGAGGATGTCGAGCCGCTCGCGCAGCGACTCCAGTTTGTCCTGTTGCGACGCGTCGTCGTCGTACGGCAGATCGACGTCGTCGACGGTGTCACTCATTGCACCTCCGTAGTGGATGTACTCATAAGAGACTTCGGGTCAGGGGATTTCTCCCAGAATCGCACGACTCACGCCCGCTTGCGACGGTTCGACGCAACCGCTTCAGATGCATGAAGGTTATAGATTAGAACAACAAATATTATCTAACAGCATCTCGTACCCCCCGTTAATGAGCGCGACCGAATCGGAGACCGGATGCACCGAGGACGGCTGGGACGCCGTTCGCGAACTCCCCCCGAGCGCGAAGCTCGTCGCGAAGGCGCTGGAGTACAACGACCGACTGACGCAGTCACAGCTCGCCGAGGAGACGCTCCTTCCCGCGCGGACCGTCCGGTACGCGCTCTCCCGGCTCGAGGAGTGTGACGCCGTCGACTCGCGGTTCTCCTTCACCGACGCCCGGAAGCGGGTGTACACCCTCTCCATCGAGTAGTCGCGCGGATCGCCGACCCGAACGTTCTTGCGACATCGCGGAACAGTCGTTCCGTGTCCGATACCGACGACGCGAAGCGAGCGCTGTCGCGACTACTCGACGACGGCCCCGTCGCCCGCGGCGAACGGGCCATCCGGTCGCTCGACGACGCCGTCCATTTCCGTGAATCGGGCGGGCTCGCCCGGCTCCGCCGGGTTGCGGACCGACGGGACGACGCGCGCGGCGCTCGCGCGGCCCGCGTGGTGGACGCGTTCGACCGGCTCCGCGCCGCGGCCCGCGGCGATGGACGTGATTAGTTCCGCTCCGGTCGCGATACCCCTTTAGGGCGCGGCGGCAAACCCCGGCGTAATGACGAGGGTGATCCACACCGGCGACACCCACCTCGGCTACCAGCAGTACCACCTGTCGGAGCGCCGGCAGGACTTCCTCGACGCGTTCCGGCGCGTCGCTCGCGATGCCGTCGAAGAGGAGGTAGATGCGGTGGTCCACGCCGGCGACCTCTTTCACGACCGACGACCCGGACTGCCGGACCTGCTCGGGACGCTGTCGGTCCTCCGGGAGCTCGACGACGCGGGAGTTCCGTTCCTCGCGGTCGTCGGGAACCACGAGTCGACTCGCGACGGGCAGTGGCTCGACCTGTTCGAGTCGATGGGACTCGCAATCCGACTGAGCGACGAGCCGGTCGTCGTCGGAGACACCGCGTTCTACGGGCTCGATTTCGTCCCGCGGTCACAGCGCGACGCCCTCGAATACGAGTTCGAACCGCACGACGCGAGCCACGCCGCGCTCGTCTCCCACGGGCTGTTCGAGCCGCTCGTCCCCGACTACGGCAACGTGGAGTGGGACGCGGCCGAGGTGTTGGCCGAGGCCAACGTCGACTTCGATGCGTTCCTGCTCGGCGACGAACACACCCCCGAACGAACCGAGATCGACGGGGCGTGGGTCACCTACTGCGGGTCGACCGAGCGGGCGTCAGCCGCCGAGCGGGCGGAGCGCGGCTACAACATCGTCGAGTTCGCTGACGGCGATACACACATCTCTCGTCGGGGAATTCCGACCCGGGAGTTCGTCTTCGTCTCCGTCGAACTCGGTCCGGGCGAGGGCGACGACCGCGTGCGGGAGCAGGTCGGCCAACACGACCTCGAGGACGCCGTCGTCGTCGTCGAGATAACCGGCGACGGCGAACCGGTGACTCCCGCCCGGGTCGAGTCGTTCGCCGCAGAGCGCGGCGCCCTCGTCGCGCGCGTGACCGACCGCCGCGAACTCCCGGACGACACCGAGGATGTCGAGGTCTCCTTCGCGGACCCGGACGACGCCGTCCGCGAGCGACTCGCTGGCATGGGGCTCTCCGAGGCGGCCCGCGACCTCGATGAGACCGTCCGCGCCTCGAAGGTGGCGGACGCGAACGTCGCCGACACCGTGGAGGAACGGGTCGGTGCGCTCGTCGCCGACGGCGACCTCGACGCGTTCGACCCCGCCGCCGACACCGGTGACGAAACGGACGACGAGTCGGGGGTCGACTCGGAGAGCGTTGCCGATGGCGGGACGACGGCCGACGGGAACGCTGGGGGCGGTCGGGTCGACGGTGCAGAGCCGGCGGGGGGTTCGACACCGGACCGCGAGCAACCGACCGACGAAGAGCCAGACGGGGCCAAGGAGTCGAGCGAGTCCGCGGAATCCGACGGACAGTCCTCGATGGGTGATTTCCTGTGAGGTTCCAGCGCGTCCGGCTGTCGAACTTCAAGTGTTACGCGGAGACGGACCTCCGGCTCACTGACGGTGTGACGGTCATCCACGGGCTGAACGGCTCCGGGAAGTCCTCGCTTCTGGAGGCGTGTTTCTTCGCGCTGTACGGCGCCCGTGCGCTCGACCGGACGCTCGACGAGGTGGTCACCATCGGCGCCGAGAAGTCGAGCGTCGAACTGTGGTTTACCCACGCCGGCGGTGACTACCGAATCGAGCGCGAACTCGCCGTCCGCGGGGGGAGCGCCCAGACGACGACCTGTGTGCTGGAGGGCCCCGAACAGACGGTCGAGGGAGCCCGCGACGTTCGCGCCGCGGTGGCCGACCTGCTGCGAATGGACGCCGACGCGTTCGTCAACTGCGCGTACGTCCGACAGGGGGAGGTGAACAAGCTCATCAACGCCTCGCCGGGTGACCGACAGGACATGATCGACGACCTCCTGCAGCTCGGTAAACTGGAGGAGTACCGCGAGCGTGCCTCGGACGCGCGGGTCGGCGTCGGCCGTGTTCGTGACACGAAGCGCGGCGCGCTGGAGGACGTGGAGTCACAGGTCGCGGAGAAGGAGGATGCGGGGCTCCACGACCGGCTCGACGAGCTGAAGTCGGAGCTGTCGGAGGTGACTACCGACGCCGAGCGGTACGAGGAGAACCGCGAGCAGGCGCGCGAACAGCTCGACTCTGCCTCGTCGGTGCTTGAGGAGTACGAGAGCCGTCGTGCTGAACTCGACGAGGTGGAGGCGGACATCGAGGAGCTAACCGACGAGATTGCCGCGACGGAGCGGGAACGGGACCAGCAGGCCGACCGCATCGCCGACCTGCGCGAGCGTGCCGACGAGCTCCGCGGCACGGTCGCAGACTTGCTCGATGAGACCGACCTTGACGCTGCCGATGCCGATGAGCTCACCGAGGATGCGCTCGAGGCACGGATCGCAACGCTCCGCGAGGAACGCGAGTCAGTCCAGGAGACGATCCGCGGACAGAGCGTGGAGGTGCAGAAACACGCCGACGACGCGGAGAACGCCCGCGACCGGGCGGAGGAGCTCGCGGACGAGGCGGACGAGAAGCGCACGGAGGCCGACGATCTCGAGTCGTCGCTTGAGGCCGACCGCGAACGGCTTGCCGATCGCCGCGACCGCACCGAATCGCTGGCAGCAGAGATCGACGATCTACGCGAGTCGTTCGAGGAAGCACCCGTCGACCCGGACGAAGCCCACGACTACCGGGAGACGGTCGCCGACGACCTGAGCGAGGTCCGCGAGGAGATCGCCGGCGTCGAGGCCGACCTCGAGAACGCCCGCGAGACGGTCGCCGATGCCGAGCGACTGCTCGACGAGGGGAAGTGCCCGGAGTGCGGCCAGCCGGTCGAGGACTCCCCACACGTCGAGTCGATCGATTCGGACCGGGAGCGCGTCGCCGGCCTCGAGGCGGAGCTCGCGGAGCTGCAGGAGCGGCGTACCGACCTCGAGGCGAATCTCGAACACGCCGAGGAGTTCGTCGAGCGCGCTGAACGGCTGTCTGAACTCCGATCGGACCACGACCGGCTCGACCAGCTCGTCGAGGAGCGGGCTGCCGACCTCGACGACCGCGCCGACCGGATCGAACGACTCCGGGAAGAAGCCGCCGACCTCGACGACCGCGCCGCGAACAAGCGGGACGCGGCCGAGGAGGCCTCGGCAGCGGCCGACGCCGCCCGCGAGCGGATGGGCGAGCTCAACGCCACCGCCTCGAAGCTGAAGAACGCCATCGAGCGCGTCGAACGGCTCTCGGCTCGGTACGAGGAGCTTGGAGAGACGACCGACGAGATACGGCAGCTCCGCGAGGAACGGTCGAACCTCGCCGACCAGAACGAGCTCCGTCGCGACCAGCTCGCCGACAAGCGCGAGCGGAAGGCGGAACTCGAGTCGGAACTGAACGAGGAGGCGCTCGAGTCCGCGCGCGAACGGAAAGAGAAAGCCGAGAAGTATCTCGAACGCGTCGACGAGACGCTCTCCGAGCTGCGCGACCGCCGCGACGAGCTCCAGACGCGCGTCGGCGGCGTCGAGCGCGAGCTCGACGAACTGTCGGAGCTCCGGGACCGGCGCGAGGCGCTCGCCGAGACAGTCGACCGGCTCGACTCACTGTACGAGGAGGCGCGCACTCTCCAGGAGACGTACGCGGATCTCCGGAGCGAGCTCCGGCAGCGCAACGTCAACAAGCTCGAACGGATGTTGAACGAGACGTTCGAGCTCGTCTACGGCAACGACGCCTACTCCCACATCGAACTCGACGGCGAGTACGAGCTGACGGTGTACCAGAAGGACGGCGAGCCGCTCGACCCCGAACAGCTCTCGGGAGGAGAACGTGCCGTCTTCAACCTCTCCTTGCGGTGTGCGATCTATCGGCTGCTCGCGGAGGGGATCGACGGGGCTGCACCGATGCCACCGCTCATCCTCGACGAGCCGACGGTGTTCCTCGATTCGGGACACGTCTCGAAACTCGTGGAGCTCATCGAGTCGATGCGCCGGCTCGGCGTCGACCAGATACTCGTCGTCAGCCACGACGAGGAGCTCGTCGGTGCGGCCGACGAACTCGTCACCGTCCGGAAGGACGCCACTTCGAACCGGTCGACGGCGGAGCGGGCCGATGTACCGGACGCCACGGCGCTCGCGGCGTTCAATTAACGTCTGCGAGCGTTTCGACCGCCGCCTCGCCGGGCTCCGTCAGTTCGTAGCCACGTTCACCGCCGACGCGCGTCTCCGCGACGAGCCCGGCGGCGCGGAACTCGCTGACCATCCCGAGCGCGTCCGATTCACAGAGGTCGTACCGACCCATTAGCTCCCGAACTGCGACGGGCCCACGGGACAGTTCGACGAGCAGGCCTAACGCCCGGTCGTCGTGGGCCGCGGCCACCACCGCACGGACCGGGTCGGGAACCGCGGCCGCCGCCGTCTCGAGGGGGCCGTCCTCGACGACGGTCAGCTCCTCGGTCGGGAGATACGTCTCTTCGCCCGTCTCCGGGTCGCGGACACGGGAGGCCTCACTCGACCGCTTCACCAGGAGATACCGGCTGCCGTCGTGGTCGACGACCTTCACGGCTCTACCACCGACTCGGCGTCTTCGTCGGTTTCCTCGTCCGCGTTCGTCCGGCCCTCCTCTTCGGTTCCGCCCCGCTCTCCCGCCTGTGTCCGATAGATGTAGTACGTCCGTCCGAGCGCGACGGCCCCCACGACGAACAGTGCGCCCCCGAGGGCCGTGCGCCCTTCGAAGTACGCGAGCATCGGCCCGATGGAGACGGCGAACAGGCCGGCGTTGGCGAGGACGACCGCGCTCCAGAACGCCTGCACCGTCTCGTCGTCGGTCTCGGTGTCTCCGTCCAGCGTCGGCGACTCGGGTACGTCGGGACCGAGGCTCCTCGGATTGAACTCGTCGGGCTCGTCGGGCCACGGATTCGCCTCGTCGTTTCCGGCCGCCTGCAGGCGCCGTTCAACCGACCGTCGCTCGTCGCTCACGGTCGAAGCATGGGTGCGCGCGCCGAAAAGGCTATCTTCCGCTTGCTGGGTTGGGCCGTCCTTCGGTCACGGGGCTCAGGCCATCTCGTCGAGTCGGACCGCTTCTTCGGCCTGGAGCCACGCCGTCGGCTCGGCCGCGTCGTAGAACACGACACCCGCGTCCGTCTCGTACGCCTCCACGGTGAGCTCCGCCGGTTCGGGCGTCGCGTCCGGGCTGTCCGCCTCGTTGGATGGGGACTCGGGCATGTCGTGTGTCACCGGACTGTGGTATGCTGTAACACAGTAAAGGCCTTGCGGCCGCGGGGATACCCGCCATGGCCGCGAGGAGCCATGCCTGCTTACGGTTATGGCCGCCGGTCGTCAGCGAGGCGGAGTGGGTCCAGCCGTCGGGCACCGATGTCTTTACCGGGGGCGGCGGGCAAACGGGACTATGACAACGGAGGGGAACGCCACGCTCTCGCAGTTCGGCGACGGCTCGCCCGACCCGACCGAGGAGACGGTCGAGGAAGCTCGTCACGTCACACAGGGTGACGAGGTCGCCGAACTCGTCGACCTCTCGGAGCACCGGTTCCCGGACGCCGACGGGAGCGTCGAACTCGCCGTCACGCAGGTCGACTACACCGTCGAGGGCGTTGGCGACGAAGAGTACCCCGTGCTCCACGTGTTCGGCCGGACGGCCGACAAGGAAGCGGAGCACGTCCGGGTCTTCGATTTCCAGCCGTACTTCTACACTCCGGTCGAGTCCCTCGACCACGAGGCACCCGACGACCGTGCGCTCCGAGAATCCGACTTCGTCGACGACCGGCTGATGGAAGAGCGCATCGTCGGGGTTCAGACGCGCGGCGACCGGGAGCCGTCGCTCGACGACCCCGAAGCAGATGAGGTCGTCACCTACGAGTCGATCCGCGGTGCGGAGCTCGTCCGTGTCTTCGGGCAGACGCCCCGAGACGTGGGCCAGCTCCGCAACCGGTTCGACCACTTCGAGGCGGACATCCTCTTTCCGAACCGGCTCCTCATCGACAAGGACATCACCTCCGGCGTGCACGTCCCGGCCCAGCGCGCCGACGACGGGACCCTGAAGGTCCATCACGAACAGCTCACGGCCGTCGACCTCGACGTCGAGCCGCGCGTCCACACCTTCGACATCGAGGTGGACGACCGCGCCGGCTTCCCCGAGGACGGCGAGGAGACGATCATCTGCATGACGAGCCACGACTCCTACCGCGACGAGTACGTCGCGTGGCTCTACGACGCGCCCGACGCCGCCGTCGAGGCCCCCGAGACGCTCGAGGGATTCGAGTTCTGGAATCCCGAGGGCGACGCGACGGTCGAGATTCGCGTCTTCGACACCGAGGAGGCGATGCACGAGGACTACGTCGACTACCTCACGGCGACGGACCCGGACGTGCTGACCGGATGGAATTTCGACGACTTCGACGCCCCCTACT
>ENA-ORDC01002750-ORDC01002750.1-marine-metagenome-genome-assembly--contig:-NODE-2750-length-10028-cov-2.704653_pt1 | contig 10028 bp, 9 predicted proteins | sample MGYA00237783_ERZ508515 | MGnify/ENA primary metagenome ERZ508515 (study PRJEB26186, sample SAMN06268792) | marine metagenome | isolation source: Eden Landing Ponds, San Francisco, CA, USA | place...
CGGTGACGCCGACGTCACGGGCCGCCGCGACGCCGATGCGGGCGGCCTCCTCGCGGGAGACTGCGTCCGCGGCGTCGACGGCGTCCAGCGTCGCCAGCACCGTCGCGTTGGCGGCGGCACTCGAGGACTTCAGCCCGGCGGCCATCGGCACCTCGCTCTCGGTGTGGACGCTCCCGCCCTCCCCCTCGCCGAAGCGGTCGACGACGCGCTCGACACAGCGCTCGATTAGTCGCGTGTCGGCCTCGGGGGCGTCCGCGACGGTGCCGGTGACCCGTCGGTCCGGGTCGGTCCCCTCTCCGACGTCGTCGGCCGCCGAATCGGGCGAGAGGCGAACGCGCGCGGTCGTGTACCGGTCGATGGCGAAGGCACTGCCGGTGCCGGTCGCGAGCGCGTTGAGGACCGTGCCCGCGGCCGGCGCGGCCGCGCTGCCAGCCATCGCCATCTCGGCCATCGTGGCTCACAATCCCACACGGCGGTATTTACCTGTGGTGGTTGGCGACCGGGGCATCGGAAGGGGCTGGCCGACATACCTGGTAAAGCCACGCACCTCGCGACGCGCCACAATCGCGAGCGTTAAAAACCGGCGCACCCGAGCGCGCCACATGGACCCCTACGTGGTCGTGGTGACTGCGCTGTGGGCAATGCTGCCAGCGTACCTGCCCAACAGCGCCGCCGTTCTCGGGGGCGGCGGACGACCACTCGACCTGGGCTACTCGCTCTGGGGCAGGCGACTGCTGGGCGACGGCAAGTCCCTCCGGGGAACCCTCGTCGGCTGGGCGGCGGGCGCGGGACTCGCCCTGGTACTCAACGCACTCGTCCCGACCGCCGAGGACCTGCTCGGTGTTGCCGTCCCCGAGTTTCCCCTCGCCGTCGTCCTCTTCTTTCCCCTCGGCGCGATGCTGGGAGACATCGCTGCCTCCTTCCTGAAGCGTCGCCTCGACCGAAAGCGGGGCGCTCCCCTCCCCGTCGTCGACCAGCTCGATTTCGTCGTCGGGTCACTTCCGCTCGCCTACCTCGCCGCGCCGGAGTGGTTCCAGGACACGTTCACCGGACCCGTCCTCCTCGTCGTGGTGGTCGTCACACCGGTCATCCACCTGGCTGCCAACCGCCTCGCCTACGAACTGGGGCTGAAAGACCAGCCCTGGTAGCGGCCCGGGCAGTCGACGGCCAGCGGTCGTCCAACACTGCGCTCCAGCGGCGTCGCCCCCGTTGGTCCCGACCCCACCACGGACCGGAGTCGGCGTCACGCCGCCACCCCACACCGAGTCGCGAGACTCTTTGTGAGTGGAGCCCCAACACGGATTATGGACTTCGCGGACCTCGCCGAGGGATGGGAGGTCTGGCACGCCGAGAAAGCGCGGGCGGTCCTCACCTTCCGACCGGACGTCTTCGACACCGACGCCTTTCCGGCCCCCTGCCTGCCGACGATTCATCTCACGCACGGCCAGCGCGGCCGCCGGCCCGGCCGGCACGACCCCGACACCAGCGACCCGTGGTACGTCACGCTCTACCTGGAACCGGAGATTTCGGCCGGGCAAGAACAGTACGAGAGTCGGGCGGCCGCCCGCGATGGCGCGCGCGAGGTGGCCACTACCTTCCTCGCGGGCGACATCGACTACCGCGCGTGCTATCAGGTTCCTCGACCGGACTACCTGGCCCGTCTCGACGAGCTGACTGGTCGGGAGTGACACGCCGGGGGTGACAGGTCTTCGTCTCCGGCCGCCCCGGAGTTTCCCACACCGTCACCGGGTTTGCCCCTCCCGTTCGTGCGGGTCGAGCCGCCGGTAGAGCGATCGGTAGGCCCGAATCTTGCGAGAGAGGAGGGCGAGCCAGAAGCCGTGATAGCCGACGATGAGAAGCAGGATGCCACCGACCCCGAGGGAGACGAACTGGGGGACCACCGAGACCATCGTGTTGTAGAGGCCGTGAATGAAGGCGGCGACGAGCAGGCCCTTCACGACGATGGGCCAGTACTGGTCGGGGTTGAACGAGGCCAGGCCGAGGTAGAAGCCGGCCCACGCCGAGAAGATGACGTGGCCGGGCCCGACGAACAGCCGCTGGGCCGTCACCGAGACGGCCGACTCGAGCTGGCCAGCTCCGCCGTCCGCCTCGAGGTAGACGCTCACGATGTAGACGAGGTTCTCGATTGCCGCGAAGCCCAGTCCCGCCGCGGCCCCGTAGACGGCCCCGTCGACGACCGTCCGGAAGGCGTCGGTCCGGGCCGCGTACACGCGGATGGCGAGCCACTTGACGAACTCCTCGATGGGGCCGACGACGAGAAAGAAAAAGAAAACGAGCCCGAGAGCCCCGATGACCTCGAAGAGTGGGCCGAGTGAACTGTTGACGACGGCCGCGAGCATCGCAAAGACCATCGCGAGCAGGAAGGTGACGGCGAGTGGGACGAAGGGTTCCCGGGTCGTCGGGTCGTCGTACCACAGGTAGCCCGCGAGGGCGACGGCCGGGAGGATGGACGCCACCGCCAGGACGCCGAGCAGGGGCTCGGTGAAGACGATGCCGACGGCGACGGTCGCCTGCAGGACGAAGAGGGCACCGGCCAGCGCGACGGGGGCAGCCGTTTTCGACTGGTCGAGTGTTCGAACCACCGAGACGGCAACGTGGTCGAGGCGAGACCGGACATCCCACGTCGCGACCCCGTAGAGGTCGTACTCGTCCTCGTAGGCTGTCTTGACGGGGTCGCCCTCAGGTGGGCGTTCGCGCGCCGGTGGCCGGTCGCCGGACTCGTCACCGGCCCGGTCCAGCCGCTCGCCACAGCGCCGACAGTACCTGGCCGCTTCGGCGTGGGCTACCCCACAGTTCCGGCAGTAGGTCACGCTCCGTCCTCCTCGCTGGTCTCACGTCCCATCGTGGCCTCGGCTTGTCACCGGTCCTTCGTCACTCGTCGGCGCTCGATTCGGTCTCGTCGGTCCGGCCAGTCTCGTCGGTCCGGTCAGTTCGCCGCTCACTCGTCAGGGCCCGCGCCTCCTCGAGTATCTCCTGTACGGTCCCGTCCGGCAGGTCGGGACTGTCAGCAGGAGCACTCGTACGAATCGCCCGCTGGTGTGGCGCCGCTCCGTCGCCAGGCGAGACGTCCGGTCCGTCCGCCACGCTCTGCTCACCGCCGACCAGGTCCCCGGCCGCCGGTTCGACCTCCTCCACGAGACGGTCGGCGAGTTCCCCCTCGCCAAGCGAGTCCCACTCGGGAACGCGGGCGTCGAGCCAGGACTCGTGGTCACCACCCCGAATGAGCGCAGTAAACGCCAGGTGGTTGGCGAGATGGCGGCCATCGGACTGGGGATGGTCACAGACCGGACACCGATACGCCATGGGGCTCCTTCGGCCCAGAGCGGGAAAGATGTTACACATCGAGGAGAGGGGCGGTCGCAGGTGGATTCAGACGTGCCGGTCTCAGGTCCCAGATGTGCCGGTCTCAGGTCCCAGACGTGCCGGTCTCAGAACCGCCGGTCAGGTGTCTAACTGGCCGAGAGAGACAGAAAAACATCCGGACGGCACGGCGGTGTCCGGTTTCTCGACGCGAACCGAGCCATTAGAGTTATGTGCGCGTTATCTCCTACATAACACCCGTACGAAATGTCCTCCAGGCAACGGTCGCCCGCCCTGACCCGTCGTCGGTTTCTCGGTGCCACAGCAGCGACAGGTCTGGGCGCGTCCAGTGGGTGTCTCCAGCGCGTTCGGAGCCTGTTCAACCGGGACTCACTCTCCACCCTGTCGGTGACGATACTCTCGCCCCCCTCGGACGACGACGAGATAGCGAGTGAACTCGCGAGTCGCATCGGGTCCTCACTCGAGGCCGTCGGCATCGGGGTGGAGATTCAGTATCTCCCACTCGTCGAACTTCGCCGGCAGGTCCTCATCAACGGTGACTTCGAGATGTTCGTCGGCCGCATGCCGCCCGTCGCCGACCCCGACTGTCTCCGCGAGCGCCTCGATTCGGTCTACGCCGAGGAGCCGGGCTGGCAGAACCCCTACAGTTTCACCGACCTCACACTCGATGGCTTCCTGGCCCGTCAGCGCACCACGGCCGGCGAGGACCGCGAGCGGGCCGTCGACGACGTGGTGGGCCACATCGTCCGCGAACAGCCGTTCGTGACCATCGGCTTCCTGCAGTCCATTCGAGCCGTCCGTTCCGGGAAGTACACCGGCTGGTCCCGGTACGGCCCGCGCTCGCCGCTGACCTACCTCGGACTGGAGGGCGAGGAGGACCTCGACTCGCTCCGCGTCTCGATAACGGACAGCGAAATCACTCGCAACCTCAACCCACTCTCGGCCGCCTACCGGGAGAACGACCCGTTCCTCCAGCTCCTCTACGACCCGCTGGTCTACCGGACCGAGGACGGCACCCTGCCGTGGATTGCCGAGACCATCGACTGGGAGGAGGGAGAGACGACCCGCGCAACTGTCACGGTGCGGCCGGAATCCGCCTGGCATGACGGGGTCGACCTGACTGCCGGCGACATCTCCTTCACCTATCGGTTCCTGAAGGACACCTCGCTGGGGGAACTCGGTGTGGCCGTCCCCTCGCCCCGGTTCCGGGGACGGGTGGACCTGATAGACTCCGTCGAACTCGTCGATTCGGAGACCGTCGTCCTGGACTTCGGGTCGACCAGCAGAGCGGTTGCCCGCCACGGATTGACGGTTCCAATCCTCCCGGAACACCGGTGGATAGACCACACCGACGAGGCGAACGTCTCGGGATTCAACTCGGTCAGCGGAACTACCGACGCGCTCGTCCTGTCGAACACAGAGCCAGTAGGGAGCGGTCCCCTGCGGTTCGACTCCGTCACTGCGGGGTCGAGCCTCGACCTTCGCCGAAACGAAGAGCACTTCCTGCACGCGAATCCCCCCGAGTCGTTTCCGGACCACCTTCGCGCTGGCTTCGCGTTCGAGCGCCTGGCACTCAGGACCGTTCCCTCACACCAGGCATCGGTCGAGGTCCTTCGGTCGGGCACCGTCGACGCCACGGCAGCGACTCTCGTCCCGACTGCAGTCCCCGAGGCCGTCGGCAGCACGGACCTCTCGCTCGCGGTCAAGGACGGAGCGACCCCGTATCACCTCGGATTCGACACCTCGACGGGCCCGTTCAGCAACCCCTACTTCCGCCGTCTCGTCGCCCGCCTCGTCGACAAGGGGCACGTGGTCGAGGAGGTCTTCGAAGGCTACGGCGACCCGGCCTCGAATCCGCTCGACCCATCCGAGTGGACCGCCGATGCGATGGCGTTCGACGGCACCGACCCCGAGGTTCCCTTCATCGGGACCGACGGCGAGGTGGCAGTGAGCGAGGCCCGCGAGGCATTCAGGGACCGCGGATTCAACTTCAACGAAGACGGGAAACTCGTCAGGCGAGAATGATACGACATCTCATCGTCGACGTCACGCTGGTCGTGGCGTTTCTCACGCTGTTGGGCCTGCTCACCGTCGTCGGCGTCGACCGGCTCCGTTCCTTTCCGGCGATGGCGAGCGAACAGCTTCGCCTGCTGCTTCCCTACCTGGTCCTGCTCGGCCTCGTGCTGGTGGTCAACGACTTCCTCCGGAACCTCGGCCCCTCGTTCTCGTGGATTGTGGGCTGGCGTATTACCGAAGACATCGTCGCCCTCGAGGGCGGGTTCGTCGCGACCGTCCAGGGCTACAGCCACCCGTGGCTGACCCACTACTTTTCGGTGACGTACATCTATGGCTACATCTTTCTGCTCGTCTTTCCGATTCTCGCCTACCTCCTCTATACCGACGACCGCCGTCCCGCCCGTGAGGCAGTCATCGCCTACTCGCTCAACTACGGCATCGGCGTCCTCTGTTACATCCTGTTCATCGCGTACGGGCCCCGAAACGTCCCCGAAGTCCACGTCGATGGACTGCTCTACACCTACTGGCCCGAATCGCAGTTGATAACGCGAGAGCTCAACGCGAACGTCAACGTCTTCCCGTCCCTGCACGCCTCGCTTTCCTTTACCATCGCCTTCCTGGCCTACCGGTGGCGCGAGGTCTACCGCTGGTGGCTGCCCATCTCGGCACTCCTCGCCCTCTCGGTATCGTTGTCGACGATGTATCTCGGCATCCACTGGGCCACCGACGTAGTCGCCGGACTCGTGCTGGCGGCCGTCAGTCTCGCCGGCGCCATCTGGCTGACGAGTCCGGACCGGCACGACGGCCCGGTCGGTGCCATCGGTCGCCACCTCCGGCGGCTGGTCGATGTCCCGGTACTGGCGGCAAGTCGACGGGTGCGAGCCCTCTACCGGAGTTTCAGGACCGACAAGAGCAGTTCTGTGCCACCAGAGACCGAGTGACTGGTTCGTAAACCCCAGTGAATTAACGCCGTCGCGGTAGTCTGCAGCGGCCATCACTGCTGGAGTGGGGCGGACTGGGTGAACCGTAAGGTATAGTTCGGCCCCCAGTCAATCACCAACAATCATGGAAGACATCTTCGTCGGCCGCATCATGTCGACCGACGTCGAGACGGTCACACCCGAGACGACGGTCAGGGAGGCCGCCCAACTCCTCCTCGAGAAGAACATCGGGTCGCTGGTCGTCACCGACGAGGACAACAAACTCGAGGGCATTCTCACGAGCACAGATTTCGTCAGGGTGGTGGCCCACGGCGACTCGAACGACCGCACGACGGTGGGCGACCACATGAGCGAGGAGGTCGTGACGCTCTCGGCCCAGGACAGCATTCGCGACGCGGCCGACCGCATCATCACCTACGAAGTCCACCACATGCCGGTCGTCGACGACGACGCTGGCGTCGTCGGCATGCTCTCGACGACAGACCTCACCGCCTACGTCTCTGACGTCCGAAAACCGACGCCCTGGTAGCCCGACGCCGGCAGCGTTCTGGTTCGATAGTCCGATGTCCGGTTTCAGGAACTGCACGCTTGACTCCATTCGACGGGTCGACGGCGCTCGCCGTGGGAATCAGGCCCACAGGAGGGTCCGACCGCAATGTTTAAAATTGTCCCATCGAAACTATAACATACCAGAACGCGTGCGGCGTTTCGGTAGTACAGTGCTCAGACCAGCATGACAGGGAAGACTTGTTGTCCGCGTCAGCATTCCACGGAGAGCCCTGGCCCTACCGGGACGCCCGTGACGACAGTTCCACCCCGCCGGACGCAGACGCCCGTCGGGACCGAACTGTCTCACGCGCCCCCAACAATCCGCCGCACCGGTGATGGAACCGAGAACTACCCATGGCGAAAGTAATCGACACGACAGAGAACATCGAACTAACGGATGAGGACCTCGAAACCAAATCGAAGGGCGAACTGATAAAGCTCGCCGGCCAGTTGCGCGACCGGCGCAACGAGCTCAATCAGCTCGCCTCCGAGAAGGCTTCAGAGCGCGACGAACTCAACGCGAAAACCCGAGAGAAGGTCGACGAAGCCCAGTCTCATCGCGAGAAGCGCGACGAACTCAACGAGCAGGTCCAGGAGCACAAAGAAAAGCGCAACGACCTCAACGAGGAGGCCAACGAACTCTTCGACCGCGTGGAGGAGCTAAAAGACGATCTCCAGCTCGACGAGGGAAAGGAAATCGAGCAGCTCCAGGACGAAATCGAAGACCTCGAGTTCAAACAGCAGACCGAGGTCCTCGACGCCGAGGACGAGCGCGAACTCATCGAGGAAATCGAGGAGAAACGCGAGAAGCTCCAGGAAAAAGAAGAGCGCCTCGACCAGACCGGTGAACTCGACGAGGTGGAGGACGAAGCCGAGTCGGTCAGAGCCGAGGCCTCGAAGCACCACCAGAAGGTGACCGAACTCGCCGACGAGGCCCAGAAACACCACAACGAGATGATAGAGGCCTATCGCGAGGCCGACGACATTCGCGACCGCGCCGACGAGAAACACGAGGAGTTCGTCGAGGTCCAGGAGGCCGCCGACCAGCACCACGAGGACTTCGTGCGCGTCCAGAAGCGCCTGCGCGAACTGGACAAGAAAGAGGAAGACGAGGAACGCGAGGAACGCGAGCAAAAACAGGAGGCCGCCCGCGAGGAGGCCGAGGAAATCTACCAGAAGTTCAAGGAAGGCGAGACGCTCGACACCGAGGACCTGATGAAGCTCCAGAAGACCGGCCTGCTGTAGTCCATCGGAAGGCAGTTTTCAGCCTTTGACGAGTGATTCCTTCGTGGGAATTTACTTCCGTATCGGTCGAACACCGTGCTAAACCGTCGATACGCATCTACTGCCTTCGTGGGTTGTTTTGGAGTGCACCCGCGAGTTGGTAGCCCTGTCCTCGGGACTGCGGTCCTCACTCCAGCTGGCCGTGGAGTGCCTGGACGTCGAAGATGGTGACCGTCTCGGGGTCCTTCCCGCTGAAGTTGTAGGCGGCGGCGTTGTCCTGCACTGCGGGGGAATCGAGGTTGTCGAATAGCGTCTGGACGTCCATGATGTCGAAGACGCCGTCGCCGCGGACGTCCCGATAGAGGCCGTCGCCGTGGAGGTCCCGTGGTGCCTGGTCGCCGACGACCGGCGGCGGTCCCTCGAGGGTCAGGTGGACCGGGACGGTGCCACCCGACTCGACGGCCACCTCGGTGGTGACCGGCCGGAAGCCCGCGTCCTCGACCGCGAGTTCGTAGGTCCCGGGTGAGACGGAAACCGTCCCGGCCCCTTCTGTGTCGGTGGTGAGGGTCGCCACGGTGTCGCCAGTTTCGACGTCTGTCACGGGTACCGTCACGTCGGCGAGTGTTTCGCCATCGTCGTTCGTGACGGTGACGGCCAGGGTCCCGTCGAAGGGCGGCACGAGGTAGTCTATCTGGCGGTCGACGATTTCGGGAATGGCACTCTCGCCCTCGAAGTCCATCGTGGTCGGCTTGAAGTAGTTGCAGTGTCCCTCGACCCGGTCGCTCGTGTCCACGTCGACGTAGTTCTCGGGGGTGTCCCCACAGGTGCTGCCCTCACAGCCCAGGCCCGCCTCCTCCTCGCCCTCGAAGACGAGTTCCGCGAGTGGATAGGCCGCACAGACGACCGCGTCGCCGGCCGAGTGGTAGGTGTAGACGCCGCGCTCGACTCCCCGACGGATGCCGTCGGCGTAACGGTCACAGACGGTGGTCGCACCGACCCCCGGGCCGAGCAGTCCGGCGGACGTGATGGTGGCATCGGTGTCGGCCAGACCAGCGAGGGCCTCGAGTGTCACCCGGGAGCCAAGCGAGTGGCCGAAGACGGTGATAGTCTCGTAGGCCCCGCGGTTGTCCGCGACCCACGCGGCCAGTGCCGCCCCCGCCTCGTCGGCGTTGTCCTTGGCCGGCGACCAGGTCGTCGTGGCCTCCCACATGCCGGCCACGACCGGGGCCTGGACGTTCTGCTCGGCGAGTGCGATGTCCAGCGCCGTCGCCTGGGTCGAGCCGTTGAAGATGTCGACGCCGTCCACGAGACTCTCGCCGAAGAAGCCGTGGACGTAGATGACGAGGTGGCCACCGGTCGGCAGGTTCCCCACCTCCGTTGGCGTCCCACCTGCGAGGTCGAGTTGCTCCTCGGTCGGGTCCGGCCAGTTGATGGCACAGCCACCCGTGATTGCGCCGCCCCGCGCTCGCTCGCTCGCCGCCGTTGCACCCACGGCCCCGGCACCCGTCGCGGACAGGCCCTTCAGCACGTCCCGTCGGTCCAGATTCGGCCCGGGCCGGGCCTCGTGTTCGTGGCTCATCGTCCTCGTTGTGCCCTCGTTGTCCGAGCACCTACATAAACGTACCTATAGGCGAGGCGAGAGGTGTCGGCGGTGACTGTCAGCGCTGACTCCGTGGTGTGCGTGCCAGGCCGGGCGTGTCGACCCGGAGTAGGTGGCGGAGACAAGGTGATTGCCATCCGGCGTCGGTGGCCGAAACGAGGTGGCTGCCACTCAGCGTTGGTGGCCGGCAGGCCGTTGGCTGCGGCCGGGAGAGAACTGCACCAAAATCAGTCGATGTGGCCTTCCTGACGGAGCTGCTCGGCGTCGGCGCTGTCGTAGCGCCACTCGATGTTGGCCTTCTCGTCCTGCCAGTCCCACGGTTCGACGAGGACGACGTCGCCCTCCTCTATCCATAC
>ENA-ORDC01002751-ORDC01002751.1-marine-metagenome-genome-assembly--contig:-NODE-2751-length-10024-cov-2.865487_pt1 | contig 10024 bp, 5 predicted proteins | sample MGYA00237783_ERZ508515 | MGnify/ENA primary metagenome ERZ508515 (study PRJEB26186, sample SAMN06268792) | marine metagenome | isolation source: Eden Landing Ponds, San Francisco, CA, USA | place...
ACCCCTGTGGACCGTACGCCCGTGTGCGTGCCTCTAGTCCCCGCCCGAGTACGCCCGTCAGGGCGCGATGACCGCGCGGAGAACCCGGGCACGTAACAGCGAAACGTGACGCCGTCTCACGCACCCGACGGCCGCCCGGCACGAGGGTTAGCCGGCCGACACGGCACGCCGCCAGGGATGAGGCCGGACGTTAGTGTTCCGGGCGATACGTTCGACACGTCCAGTGCCTACTCCGCGTCGGCGTGTGAGATATTGCCCCAGCGATACTGACGCGGACTTTCCCTGGGGCCAGTTACCCCACTCCTCGAGCAGGATTTGCGGCCCACTCACTGGACCTTCTCTCTCGGTTTCAGTGACCTCTCTCTGACGCGCTCGAACGCGTCTTCGTTCCCCTGTTCCACCTCGCGCATCTCCTGGAAGTTGTCGTAGTAGTACGAGAGGGCCTCGTAGACCGATGCCAGCGGGATATCGAGCTGGTCAGCCACGTACGCGGGGGACTGGCCAGCGTCTATCACCCGGGCGGAGACGTGACGGACACCGACTCTGGTCCCGTCGATACGGGGTTCCCCGCCGAGTACGTCGTCGTCACGGGTGATAGTCATACGAGACTGTGGCCCTTCTTCCTTAATACGTCTTTGGCGGCGTCTGTCTTTCGGGGTTGTCGTGGGCGCTTGGAATCTGGATATGAGGACAGGAAACGCCGTGGACCGCTTCATACGGATTCAGCCCGTCTCGCAGTAGGCTGAATTGCTGTCGGCATCCGCTACTCTGCAGCCGTGGCCGCCACCACCCACTCGGGCCGCTCGACGGTCTGCTCGCCCCGCTCGACGTCCAGTGAGATTTCGTAGTTCCGCGGGTCATCACTCGTCTGTCGGACGAGGAGGTACTGCGCGAGCGAACCAGCAGGGTCGGTCACGGCCCAGGAGACGTTCGCCGCGGCGATGGTTCCACGCTCCGGGCGGACCGTCACCTCACCATCGGTTCCGGTGACGCGATAGGACTCTGCCCCCTCGTACCAGTTCGCGCGGGGTTCGTAGGTGTGCGCCGACCCCGAATCTGTGCCGCGGGCCTCGTAGGCAACCACGTCGAGACTTTCCACGACGACCGACGCGGAGCCACCGACCTCCGCAGCGATGTTCCCCTCGTTGCGCTCGACGACGAACGTGACACGGTCCCCCGAGTCGTTTTCCGCCAGCAGTGTCTGCGCGTCGTCTCCGGTGATGCGCTCGCGCAATCGGGGCGCGTCCTCGGCGGGGACCCGTCGGCGCTCGTAGACGGACCCGTTCGGCCCGGCCTGATACTGCTCGCTGTGGTGGCCATCCTCCCGGAGTTCCTGGTAGGCACCACCGTCGGCGGTCACGACGCCCTCCAGGCCGAAACGCTCCTCGCCGTCGACGACGATGCTCCCGGTGACGCTGTAGGCGTCGGGCTCTCCGAGCGAGAACCCCTCGACGGTCTGGTTCGCCCCACGGGGTTCGGCCGTGCTGAAGGGGTAAAGCGCCGCGACCAGGAGCGACAGACAGCACAGTATCCCGACTCCAGCCAGGAGAATCGCGGTTCGGCGTTCCATGGTGGTTTCCTGTCGATTCGGCCGTCCGGTTTATGGATGTCTCGATGGCTTCAATCCTCGTTGAAGTTGGCGCTCGGACGACTCGATTTGGGGGCGAACAGCCGCCGTGTCCCCGGTCGAGGGCTGGTTAGCCGAACTTGCCCGTGATGTAGTCCTCGACGCGCTGGTGCTCGGGGTTCTCGAATATCTGGTCGGTGTCGCCGTACTCGACGAGTTCGCCACCGGTCAGGAAGACCGCGGTCTTGTCGGAGATGCGGGCGGCCTGCTGCATGTTGTGCGTGACGATGACGACGGTGTAGTCCTCGGCGAGTGTCTCGATGAGGTCCTCGATTTTCGAAGTCGCGACCGGGTCGAGTGCGGAGGCGGGTTCGTCCATCAGGATGACCTCGGGGTCGGGCGCGATGGCCCGGGCGATGCAGAGCCGTTGCTGTTGGCCCCCGGAGAGGTCCAGTCCGGAGGAGTCCAGCTGGTCCTCGACCTCGTCCCACAGCGCCGCCCGGCGGAGCGCCGTCTCGACCTTCGAATCGACGTCGTCGTCCTTGCCCTGGACTCGAAGACCGTAGGCAACGTTGTCGTGGATGGACTTGGGGAAGGGGTTTGGCTCCTGGAAGACCATGCCAATCTTGCGGCGGAGTGAGACGGGGTCGACGTCGTCGTCGTAGACGTTCTTGCCCCGGAAGCGGACCTCGCCGTCGACCCGACAGCTGTCGATGAGGTCGTTCATCCGGTTGATGGAACGCAGATAGGTCGACTTGCCACAGCCGGAGGGGCCGATGAGCGCCGTCACCTGACGGTCCGGAATCGCCAGTGAGACGTTCTGGAGTGCCTGCGTGTCGCCGTAGAAGACGTCGAGGTCGATAGACTCGACGATGGTCTCCCGGGTCAGGCTGGTCGCCGTTGCCGCCTCCGCGCCTGTGGCGGTACCACTCGGGCCAGTATCGTCGCCCTCACCGGCCTCGGGAGCGGTGTAGCGACCCGACACTCCTCTGCCATCATCAGCGGTCGACACAGTGCCCTCGTTTCGCTTTCCGCTGGTGCTGTCGGTGTCGGTGGTCGATTCGGTCACCGTCTCGGTCGAGATGTCGATGTTTCCGTCTGTCATGGCTCTCGTCTGTCTGCCGTCCTGGGGCTCGCTGGTCGAACGGCGCGAGACCGACGGGGGAGAAGGCCCCGACTCGTCTGCCTGGTCGTCGTGGACGGCCTGTCCACCATTGGCTGTCCCTTTCGCACACCGGCGTAAATATTCGACTATGACTGGTACACAATAGCAGGGAGAGAGATATAGACATATATAGAGCGCGCGGTCGGCGGGGTGTTCACCCCCGGTACCGGTCGAGGACGCGGTCACGAACGACGAGGAGGCAGGGGAGAAGCGTGAGCGAGGCAACCAGAGCGAAGACGATTGCGGTCCCGGTCACGATGCCAAAGCGCTGGAGGGGCGGCGAGAGCGCGAGCGCGAGGACGCCAAAGCCACCGGCGGTCGTGGCGGCACTGGCGAGCAAGGTCCCGCCGGTTCCCGTGATGGTCGTCTCCAGGGTGGCAGTCAGCGTCGGCCGGCGCTCCCGTTCCGTGAGGAATCGCTCGCCCGCGTGGATGCTGTAATCGACGCCGAGGCCGATAGCGAGACTCGTGATGACCGCCGTCTCGCTGTTGAACGGAATATCGAGTATCGCCATCGCGCCGAGCAGCCAGCACAGCGAGGCGACGACGGGGGCGAGTACGATACCCCCGAGTGTCAGCGACCGGTATCGGACCCAGAACAGTGCCGTCAAGAAGAGGAAGATGACGAGGACGGTGACGGAGAAGGCCTGCACGAGCGTCTCCAGCAGGGCGTCCTGAAAGACGGCTGTCGTCACCGGGCCACCGGTCGCCACGGCCCGGATGCCGGCAGTACTCTCGATGGTCCGTCCGAGTCCTCGGGTGTCGCCGGCAATTGCCTGCGCCGAGGCGGCCCGGTCGACGTCTATCAGGACCCGGGCAGAGGTGATTGTTCCGTTCCGGGCGCGACTGAGGACGGCCGCGGTCTGTTCGTGGTCGGCCTCGAACATGGCCGCGTAGACGGTCGGCAGGTCCTGGTCGGGCAGGCCGTCTCCGGTCCGGTCGCGCTCCGCGACGATGGCTCGGACGGTGGTTTCCTCGCCGTCGACCACGACGGTCCGATTGGCCCGGACCAGTTCCCGGAGGACGGTCTGGGGACCGGTCACCGCAAGCCCGCCGCCGGGTCGCCGTTGAATTGTCTCACCCCCCTCGCCACCTCTCGTTGCTGCCTCGAGGCCGGAGAAGACACGCTCGTCCGAGAGATTTCCCCGGAGCAGGAGCTGTGACTCGCCGCCGGGACCACCGGCCCGGAATTCACTTCCGAGGTACTCGACGTTGTCCCGGACGGTGTAGGTATCCGGCTCCAGGGGACCGGGCAGATGGCCCGTCCAGTTCGGCGCGTCTTCGGGGAGAAAGTCAGTCTGATTGAACTCGGTGTCGATGGTCGTGGCCCCGATGACACCACCGGCGGTGAGCAGGAGTGCCACGAGGATGACGGCCGCCGGCACCCGGCCGATGGCGGTGGCGAGGCCGCCGAGGAGTCGGTTCGTCGGGCCGACGGCGACGCCGAAAGGTGGCTGGTCGCGCGAGTAGCCGACCCGACCCTCGAGCAGTTCGTCGGTCTCGACTTTGAGCGCCGGCAGGAAGAGCCCAAAGGCCACGAACGTGGCGAGGATGCCACCCGCGCTGAGGACCGCGAAGTCACGAATCGCCGGGAGTGGACTGAGGACGTTCGAGAGAAAGCCCACGCCCGTCGATACCGTGGCCGCCACGAGCGCGAGGGCCACACTTCCCAGTCCCACGGCCATCGCCGTCCGCGCGCCGGTGACGGGACTGGCCGCCGGGGCAGGGCCGCCCGGGTTCGCCTGTCCGGGTCCCGTCTCGGCCTCGAGTGTCCCGGCCCTGGCCTCGCGGTAGCGCATCACGACGTGGAGCGCGTAGTCGATACTGAGGCCCGCGAGGAGGAAGGGGACGGCGATGAGAATCTGATTCATCGGAATGGCCAGCCAGCCCATGATGCCCGCGACCCAGACCATGACCATCCCGATGCCGAGGAGGGCGAGCAGGACGTCGAACGGGTCCCGGTAGGTCACGCCGAGGACGAACAGCACGAGGACGAGCGCGACGGGCGTGATGATGGCGAAACTGTCGCCGACGGCCCGACTCGAGGCGTCGTCGGTGACGCCCTGTCCCACGACGAACGCGTCGGCGAACTGGTCGTCGAGGCGGTCGGCGATTTCCACCTGGGCCGCGTAGGCCGCCGTCGGTTCTCCGGATTCGCCGCTGTCGTCTCGCTGGGTGAGCAGCGTGAGTCGTGCAGACGCCGTGGTCGCTCCCGGTTCGTAGTCCGATGGCAGGAACCGGTAGGGGTCTGGGCCGGCCTCGAGGCGATTTCGCGCTTCGGGCGGGGTCAGCACGGCCGCGAGCAAGGATTCGTAAGCCGCCTCGTCCATCGCCTCGAGGGCCCCAATCTGCTGGGTGAGCGACACGGGGCCAGTTTCGTTGCCCCCAGACTCCCGCACGGCTGCCGTTCCGACGACGTTCTCGATACCCCGGAACCCACCGTTTTTCAGCGTCGCTCCGAGCCTGTCGTCGGCTCTGACCGCCCGCTGAAATCGGAGACTCGCGAGCAGCGAGTCACGGGTGAGGACGTTTCCCTCGCGGTCCCTGACGACCACCTGGGCGGTCACTCCCTCCTCGGTCTGGTAGTTCTCCTCGACGAAGTCGGCCGCGTCGGTCGCCGGCGAGTCGACGCGGAAGTCCCCGATTTCTCCCTCGCCAGCCCCAGCGAGCAGCGCCCCCGACGCGACGAGTGCCGTCGCCAGCACGACGAGTAACACGACGAGTCGACTCCGCCGCGTGACGACCCCCGCGAATCGGTCCGCGAGGTCCGCACTCATGGCCTCGGAGTCACCCGTCGGAACGCGAGTACATCCACCGGTAGTTCTCCCCGGCGAGCATCCGTCTCGGGTCCACTACAGTCGTGTCGTTGTTTCATCGACCCCTGGTCATGACGCCCCGGCAACCCGGGCACTGGCACCGGTCGTCTCGGTTTCGTTTCCGGTATCGGTCTGGTTGCCACCGTTCTCACCGCCGTTTTCGGTCCCGTTCTCACCGCCGTTTTCGGTCCCGTTCTCACCGCCGTTCTCGGTCCCGTTCTCACCGCCATTCTCAGTGCCGTTCTCGCCGCCGTTGTCGGTCCCGTTGTCCTCACCGTCGTCGGGGACGAACTCGTCCAGGTCGACTGCGACGGTCCCGCCCTCCTGGACGTCGAGTTCGGGGACACTCACGTTCTCGGCCTGTTCGACGGGGTTCTCCGCGCCGGACTCTTCGAGGGTAATCTCGTAGCCGGGTTCGTCCGCGAGGACGTCGGAGTCCGCGTACCCGTCCTCGGGGCCGAGGGTCTCCTCGGTCGGATAGGGAACCCGGAGTTCGAAGGTTCCGTCCGCCGCCACCTCGCCCGTTTGCTGGTACTGGATGGACCGGTTCGTTCCCGTCTCGAGTGAGAGGCTGGCACTGACCGACAGGTTGTCGATGGTCGTGTTGCCGGCCGTCGCGTTCTCACCGATTTCACCCGCGAGGGTCGCCCCCTCGACGCGCTCGAAGGTCTTCACCTCCGACGTGAGATAGGGGTCGTACATGTACTGGTTGGGGCCCAGTGGCAGTGCCTGGCCGAACACCCGGGCCAGGTTGATGTTCCGCTGCAGGCCCAGTTCCTGGACGGTCGCCCAGGACCCGTTCGTGGCGTTGCCAAGCCTCCTGACGGGTATCGAGGCCTGCGCGTTGTTGACGAATCCGGCGATGACGTACTCGGAGGCCTCGTGGACCAGCCGGTAGTGTTCCAGCCCCCGGGCGTCATCGAGGTAGAGGTTCGCGACCATCGTGTCCACGTACTCGTCGCCGACGAAGACCTCGCGGCTCTCGTTCTGACTGATGCTTCGCTCCTCCCGCGAGAGGTAGTCGATGTAGTCGGGCCCGGTCCACTCCGTGATGGCCGGGAATTTCGACATCGCCGACTCATCGTCTATCATGACGTACTGGATGCCGGGTTCGTCGGGATTCTCCTCGACTGCCTCGCGCAGTGTTGCCTTGTCGGACTCGTGCGTGGGGGTCTCCCCGGCCGCGATGGCGTCGAGGTACAGTTCGGCCGTCGACTCGTTCTGGGCGGTCAGAAACGCGGAGGCCGACCGGGCGTGTTGCTGGAACGGGTTCGCGTGGGGAATTCGCTCGGCCTGCACCGTGACGAGGTGGCCGTAATCCCACCAGGTCATCACCCCGTAGGCCCCGTCGGGATAGTCGTAGGAGCCATCTGCCGGCCGGTCGTACCGACCGTTGTAGTCCATCTGCTCGGCGTTGCCGGCACCACCGTAGTTGCCCACCGCGGGCGTGTTCTCCTGGAGCCACTCGTTTGACTCCTCCCACTTGACCGCATCCTGACTCGGGCCCGTCTGGGACCCGAGGTCCATCGGCGTGTTGGAGGCCACTGGTGGCAACAGCGGCACGAACACGAGCAGGAGGACCATGGCAACGGTGAGGAGTTGATAGGCTTCGACCTGTGTGACCTGGTACTCCGGAAAGTCCTCGGCCGTCTCGGGCAGTGAAATTCCGGAGAGGAAGAAGCCGACGAGCGCGGCGTTCAGCACTGCCACACCGACCGCGAGGTAGTAATTGAACCGTATCTGGGTCAGCCCCATGCTGAGGAGGACGAGTCCCCAGACGGCGACCAGCGTGTACTGGCTCCGGTGCTTCCCGCCGAAAATTCCGCGGAAGGCCAGCACCGGAAGGGCGGCGAGGCCAGTGTAGAAGGCCAGTCCATACTCGTCTCGCATGAACGAGAGTGGGTTCTCCGGCGGGGCAACCTCCTGGACCGTGAGCGCGTCCGCAGAGTGTCCAATCCACACGAGCCGTCCGCTAATGTTGCCCACGAGGGTATCGAACAGGCCGGGAATTGCAACCCGCACGACGAGAAGGGTTGCAAGGATGGCGACGAGGATGGCAACCGGGTAGCCCAAGCGCGGGAGTGTCCGGGCATCCCACTGGCGTGCCAGCCACGCCATGAACAGACAGCCACCAGCGACCAGCGCCGCGAGGGCGGGCGGCAGATAATCCAGGCTGGTGGCGCTGAATCCGGACTGCTGGACTCTGATTGCCGTGCCGGCGACCACGACCAGCATGCTGACGATGCCGACGAAGGCGACGTGGTCGGGCGAGCGGCCACGATAGTGGTCGACAGTCAGCTGACTGATGAAAAAGAGCCCCAGGATACCGACGAAGAAGACCGCGGGCGGCCAGGTCCACAGGTAGAGGGTGATGGCGACGCCTGCCAGGGCGCTGTAGACCGTCGTCGCCCGGAGCGCGTCCCAGTCTCGCTGCAGGACGACTTCCCAGATGGGGAGGTCGCGCTCGGCGACACGGAGGGCGACGACGACGGCGAGCAGGGCCACAGACATGAAAAAGACCTCGGCGACGTGGTGCTGGAACTGGCCGGCCGTCGTCCGGACGAATATCTGTCCGGTGAACAGCGCGAGCAGGCCGACGCCGGCCAGGCCACCGACTCGAGAACCCATCTTGGCCCCGAGAACGTAGATGGGAATCACTGCGAGGGCCGCGAGCGCGGGAATTGTCACGAGGGCTGCCAGCAATATCTGGCTCTCGCTGGGATTGCCGAGACCGATGACCAGTGCAACGGTCGCAACAATCTGGTCGAAGAGCGTCCCGAACTGGCCGGCTGTCCAGCCGTCGGGGAATCCCGTCCAGGGGTCGAATCCGAGCACACTCGGCGGGTTCTCGACCATCCAGTTGGTGGCCCGCCAGTGGTACCAGGAGTCGACCGCCTGTAGCCAGACGCCCTCGCCCTCGCGCGTGAAGGCGTCGTAGTTCTGGAACCGGGACCAGAACACGTAGCCCATCACCAGCGCGAGGACCGGCACGTGGTACCAGCGCCGAAATCGTCGATATGCCTCCGCCCGTGGTGACTCCTCCGAATCGTCTGTCCCCTCGCTGTCCTCGGCCATTGTACGACTGGTAGCCGATTTGGCGGATAAGCCTTTATATTTGCGGAGTCAGTCCGCCGAGGGCTGTTCCGGCGAATTCCTTCTTGTCACTTTCTCGAGGGGTACGCCTGCCACCGCTCTCAGACGCCCTTGCTCATCAGGCGACTCCGGAGCAAATCCGCCTCGCGGTTGGCCGTCGCCGGGTCGACCACCACGACGGTGTCCGTCGGGCCGAGTACCCCCTCGTCGGCGAGACTCTCCGCCGCGCTCGCCGCGACTCCCCCGGTCGCGCTCGTGGGAACCCCCTCGCTCGCCAGTGCCAGCGCCGCGTCGAGACTCTCGTCGTCGGGGCTGTCAATCGCCCCGCCGCCGGTGGCCGAAAGCGCCTCGATGGCGAACGGCCCGCCTGCCGGGTCGGGCACCTCGAGGGTGCCACAGATGGTGTCGGGATGGGTGACTGGTTCGACGTCGGGGACGGGACCGGACCCACCGTACTGCTCCCAGCACTCGACCAGCGGGGCACAGCCCTGGGCCTGGGCGGCGTAGAGTCGGGGCTGGCGGTCGACGTGACCGGCCGCTTCCAGTTCGCGAAAGCCTTTCTGGATGCCCAGCAGGCCTGTCCCGTGACCGGTCGGGTGGACGACTGCGTCCGGGACGGCGAGGCCGTCGACGGCATTCGATGCCTCCTGGGCGTCGGCGTCCGCTGGAGCGCCGGCGTCGGGGAGTTGTGCCGCCAGTTCGTAGGCGAGCGTCTTCGCTCCCTCGTGGCGATAGGGCGTGTCGAAGGGAGCCAGCGAGTAGGTAGTTACGTCACCCTCGGCGCGGAGTCGGTGGTCCTCCCCGTCCTCGAAGGCCGCCAGGGCGTCGGAATACCGGCCACCGACGACGGTCATGTCCCCGCCGTGGACGTTTATCATCGCCTTGTTCTGGAACGGGGCGCGAGAGGGGACGTACACCGTCGCCTCTAGGCCCGCGCGGGCGGCGAAGGCCGCGGCGGCCTGTCCACCGTTGCCGGTCGAGGGCAGCGCGACGCGCTCGGCACCGTGTGCTCTCGCGGCGGTCACTGCCACGGCCATCTCGCGGTCGACCAACCCCCCGGTGGGCTGCTGTCCCTCGGCTTTCAGGAGGAGGCGGCCGACACCACACTCGGCGGCGAGGGCCGGACAGTCGACCAGTGGTGTCTTCCCGACACCGAGTGATGGTAGCGTCCCGGCGGCGACGGGGAGCGGCGCAGGGATTTCAGGCCGTCCCGGGCCGACCGTCCTCCCCGTCGTCTCTTTCCCGCCAGTCGTGTCGTCGACCGCGGGTGTCAGGCCGTCGTATCTCGGGTCCAGTGGGCCGCCACAGTCCGGGCATCGCTGGGGAACGGCCGAGTCCCACTGCGTCTCACAGGACAGGCAGACGAGACCAGTCGAGCCACCGT
>ENA-ORDC01002755-ORDC01002755.1-marine-metagenome-genome-assembly--contig:-NODE-2755-length-10016-cov-2.685481_pt1 | contig 10016 bp, 9 predicted proteins | sample MGYA00237783_ERZ508515 | MGnify/ENA primary metagenome ERZ508515 (study PRJEB26186, sample SAMN06268792) | marine metagenome | isolation source: Eden Landing Ponds, San Francisco, CA, USA | place...
ACGATGGAGCTGGAGTCGGCGGTCGCCGAGGTCGAGGACGTCGCCGAGGCCGCCGTCGCCGCCCGCGAACACGACGAGAAGGGTGAGGTCCCCGACGTCTACGTCGTCCTCCGGGAGGGCGTCGAGGCCGACGACTCGGTCAAGGCGGACATCATCGAGGCCGTCGAGGACGAGATCGGCGCGTTCGCCCGCCCCTCGAACGTCATCTTCGTCGAGGACCTCCCGAAGACCCGCTCGGGAAAGATCATGCGTCGCCTACTGGAGAACATCTCTAACGGCGACGACCTGGGTGACACGACGACGCTGCGTGACCCCTCGGTCCCCGAGGAGATACGCGAACAGGTCCAGAGCGACTGAGCCGTCCCGCGGTTTCTCGCGCTCGATGGCGAGTGTGTGATCGGGGACGGAGTCGCCTGTTCTGCCTACCGCGAGTCGTCGTCGTACTGCGAGACGTACTGGACGACCAGCAACAGGACGCCCAGCGCGGACCCGACCGTGGTTACGCCGAAGACGGCCATCCCAAGCGGCGTCGGCGGCAGGTCGACGAGGAAGAACAGTTCCGGGTCCATCCCCTCGGGATTGACGTAGCCAAGCAGCGCCCCCATCGCCGCCGCGACCCCGAGGACGGCGAGGTAGACGACAACGACGACTCTGGGCCCCGCGACGCCCCCGACCGATCTCGGACCGCTCGTAGTGTCTGACACACCGGCGGTTAGGACTCCGGGAGGTTAGCCTTTTCACATCCCAACGCCAAGGGCCGCCATGGCAGACACCGACGACTCAGGCTTCTCCGAGAAGGAACTGTTGCTGTTCGTCCTCGTCGCGATCGCACTGCTGATGGCCGTCTCGACGTTCGTCCTCGTTCTCCGGTTCTGACCGTCTCGCTGGGTCGACGCTCGGCATACGCCGATAGGCTTCGTGTGCGAAACGGGACAGCGACGGACGCGGCCGTCGTAGAACAGGACAGTCGCGAAAACGTGACGGGCTACTCGCCGTCAGGCTGCTCGTCGGACGGCTCGTCGGCGACGTCCTCGCCGCCGTCGGTCATCGCTTCGCCCTCTTCCTCGCCGCCGTCGGTGATGGCGGTCGCGATGCGGCTCTCGTGCCAGCTCCACTCGTTGGTGTGCTGGTCGGTGTCTTTCAGGTCCCAGGGGTCGGCGTTCTCGACGCTGGGGGCTTCGAGCCACGACTGGACGATGTTCCAGACGAATATCAGCTGGCCGACCAGCAGGATGACGGCGCCGACGGAGGCCGCCTGGTGAGTCAGCGTGACCAGATCTAGCGGCGCGATGGCGTTGTTGAACTCGTAGGTGGCGTAGCGGCGGGGCATGCCGAGGTAACCGAGGAACAGCATCGCGAAGAACGTGATGTTGGTCCCGATCATCGACAGCCAGAAGTGGGCCTTCCCGAGCGTGCGCTGGTACATCTTCCCGGTGAAGATGGGGAACCAGTAGTAGATGCCGGCGAAGACCGCGAAGCCGATGGCGCCCATCACGACGTAGTGGAAGTGGCCGACGACGTAGTAGGTGTCGTGCAGCACCTGGTCGACGGGCACCGAGGCGAGGAAGACGCCGGTGACCCCGCCGAGGATGAAGTTCGAGACGAAGCCGATACAGAACAGCATCGGCGTCGTCAGCCGCAGCTTCCCGTTCCACATCGTCGTGATCCAGTTGAACGTTTTCACCGCCGATGGTATCGCGATAGCGAGCGAGACGGCCATGAACGACGCCCGCAGGCGCGGGTCCATGCCCGTCGTGAACATGTGGTGGGCCCAGACGCCGAAGGAAAGCACGCCGATGGCCAGCGTCGAGTAGACGACGAACTTGAAGCCGAACAGCTTGCGGCCGGCGAACTTCGGCAGGATGAGGCTGACCAGTCCCATCGGCGGCAGGACGAGGATGTACACCTCGGGGTGGCCGAAGAACCAGAACAGGTGTTGCCACAGCAGCGGGCCACCGCCCTCGACCGCGTAGAACGTCGTCGCGAGGTTCCGGTCGAGCAGCAGCATCACGATGGCCGAACCCAGCAGCGGGAACGCGAAGAGGATGAGCGCCGACTGGGTGAGGATCGTCCACGAGAAGATGTCGAGGTTCGCCCAGGTGACGTTCTCGGAGCGCTCGGTGAAGATGGTCGCGATGAAGTTGATCGCCCCCATCGTCGCCGAGACGCCCGTCAGGTGCAGCCCAAGCAGCATCAGGTCGATGCCGGGGTTGGTCATCGTCGTCGACAGCGGCGTGTACATCGTCCAGGCGGTGGCGGCCCCGCTCATCGACGGCAGGAAGAAGCCGGCCCACACGAGCACCGCGCCGGGGGGTAGCAGCCAGAAGGCGATGGCGTTGATCCGCGGGAACGCCATGTCGTCGGCGCCGATAAGCAGCGGGACGAAGTAGTTCGCGAACGCCGCGATGATCGGCGTCCCGAATAAGAATAGCATCGTGATCCCGTGGCTGGTCATGATGGAGTTGTAGAAGTCGTTGCTCACGACCGCCCCGGAGGGCACGATGAGCTGCATCCGGATGAGGAACGCCATCAGGCCGCCGACCGCGAAGGCGATGACGGCGTAGGTGCCGTACAGCATCCCGATGTCCTTGTGGTCGACGGTCGTCAGCCAGCGCACGATACCTGCGGGTTTCTCCCGGTGAGCGGTGGCGCCGCCGTAGCCGCCACCGCCGCTGACCAGCGGCGTGTACGTCCGCCAGTTCTCGACGCGGGAGAGGAAAGCCGCGACGCCGACGAGGAAGACCCCCATCAGCGCTGTGAGCACGAGCTGCCCTGATACCATGCCCGAACCTCGGGACTGGTACCATATGAATGGTTAGGAAAGTCGCCTGCGAAGACGGCCCCCGACCGGGCCGGCCCCCGATGCTAGCGGGGTACCGACACGCCCGGTCACGGCAGCCGGAGATAAGGACGACCCGCCGGGCGACCGCGACCGGTCACTCCTCGGCGGCTTCGGCTTCCTTCTCGGCGGTCGAAACGGCCTTGCCGGCGTAGTAGGTGAGGATCGTCAGCAGGACGGCCGTTCCGCCGACGATAGTGAACTGGAGGCCGCTGATCAACGGGTCGACGCCCCACGGCGCGACGACGGCGAACGCGGCGATGAAAAACCCCAGAATACCGAGTGGAATGACGTTGACCGTCAGGTCCAGGAGCGTTTCGCGGTCGAAGACCTTCTCTGCCATACAGGCGCTTTCGGCGACGGCGTCAAATAGGTTGCTGATCCGTAGCGAGGCGGCTTCGGCGGCCAGCGCCCCTCAGGGGCTGACCTGGCGGGTACGACCTGCGGCCTGGCTGGCGACCCCCGCGGCCACCAGCATGACGCCGGCGACGGCGACCGCCAGCCCCCGCCCGACGACGCCGTTGGGGTTGGTGACGATCGAGCCGAGCGAGACCGACCCCGGCGCGACCTGCGTGGCGACGAGGACGGCGCCCAGCACGGCGAAGACGACGCCGAGCCCGCCGAGGACGCGCCACGGGCGCTCGACGTAGCCGGACTCGCGCAGGATGCCGGCGACGCTGATACCCAGGAGGACGATACCGCCGACTGCGAGCGGAAAGACGTTGACGAAGACACCGACCTCGGCGATCGCGAACCCGACCGCGACGAACAGCGGCCACGGGCTGGCCGTCCGATACTGGTCCGACAGCCCCGGTTGCTCTTCCATACCCGCCGTTAGGCCTCCTGGCTCAAATGGACATCGGAGTCGCGCGTGGCGTCGCTGCCCGAAGGTGGGTCCGAGTGCCCGCGGACGGGGTCGACCCGTGGTGCGTGACAGACGTCCGACGCGGGCGCAAAGTATTTGGGCCGCATACGGCTTGTCCAATACAATGACCACGCGCGCAGTCGAGGCGGTCGACCAGTGGGACTCGGAGCCGTTCCGGGGCGGCTACCGCAGTCTACACGACCTCGCCGACGCGGACTTTTCGGGCGTCGTCGTGGCGGGCGCCGCCAAGCTCTGCATGCTCAACGGCACCGCCGTCGGGGTCCTCGACGGGACGGTCGAGGACTTCGAGGACGCAGCCGGCACCGTCTACGAGGCCCCCTCGCCCGCGCTCCCGCTGCTTGCGCTGATGCAGGAGCGCAACGAGGGAGTTCGCGGCAAGTACTACTCCGAGGACACCTCGCTCTCGGAGGTCGACAACACGCTCGCCGACGGAGGGTTCACTGGGTACGTCGAACTGTCCGAGAACGTCCTCAGCGGCGACTACTACGTCGTCTACCACCGCGGCCGCTCGATGGCCGTCGCGTGGGTCGGCAACAGCAACCAGCTGCTGACCGACGACGAGGCCTTCGGCCGCGCCGACGACGAGGTCGGCATCTTCCAGGTGCGACCCGCCGAGATCGAGCCCGTCGAGATACCCGAGGCCGACGACGCCGAGACCGCTGGCGCGGCCGGTGTCGGCGGCGGAGCGGACGACACGGCGGACTCCGAGCCCGACGACGACCCGACCGCCGAGAGTGCGAGCGCCGGCGCGGCAGCGGCCGACGAGCCTGACACCGTGGAGACGGCGGCTGACGACCCCGGCACGTCGGAGTCGGCGGTCGCCGACGCGCCGAGCGCCGACGACCCGGAGCCTCCAGCGGCCGACGGCCCCGACGCGGACGCCGACGACTCCCCCGACGTGACGGGGACAGCCACCGACGGGCGAACGGAAGCGGGAGCCGCCACGACAGGGGGCGAGTCTGACGGGGCGGACGCGAGCGGGTCGAGCCCGACCGCCGACCGTACCTCGGACGCCGAGACGACGGCCGAGACCGGCGAGCGGGCCGACACGAGCGAGCGGGACGGAGCAACTGCGGCCGGACGGAGCGGCGACGGAGCAACTGCGGCCGGACGGAGCGGCGACGCGGCCGACCGGTCGGAGTCGGCGGGGCGAACGGACCGCGACGACCGCGGCTCGGAGAGCGCTGACCGCTCGGAGCGCTCGCGGCGGCGGGCCCGAAGCGCCGAGCGCGGCCGTTCCGGGCCGTCCGACCGTGAGCGGGGAAGCGAGCGCTCGGGGTCGGCTCGCGGTACCGACCGGTCCCGCGAGCGGGAGGCCTCGACGAGTCGGAGAGAACCCGAGGGCTCCGCGCGCAGCGAGCCGGACGCGTCGGCCGACCGAGCGGACCCCCGGTCCGCCGACGGCGCTCGCCCCGAGGCGGCCGGATCGAGTGACGCGCCGTCGGGTGGGACAGCGCCGACGGCCGCCGTCCGGCGTCGACGAGAGCGGTGCCCCGGCGGGCGCCGCGGCCGAGCCTGACCGGTTGGAGACGCGGTCGATCCCCTCGCTCGACCCCTCGAAGACGACCTCGCCCGGCGGCGCGGACGACGACACCGACGAGATCCCGTCGCCACCCGACCCCGAGCCGACCGGGACGAACGGCGGGCAGACGACCGACCGCACGGTTCGCACTGAGGCCGACGAGGGACGCGCGAGCGGTCGAGGTGAGACGCGGACGGACACGGCCGACCCTCGCCCGAGAGAGGCGGGGAACGCCCGCGGGACCGACGCCAGTCCGGAAACTGAGCGCACGCCCGACCGGGCGGCCGCTTCGACCGACGGCGACACGGCCAGAGCGGCCGACCCGCGCGCGGACGAACGCGTCGCGGACCTGGAGGCGCAACTCGACGAGCGCGAGGTCGAGATCGAGCGGCTGGAGGCCGACCTGGCCGACGCCGAGACGGACCTCGACGACCTGCAGGCGGAGTTGGCGGACGTCCGCGCCGAGCGCGACGACCTCCGCGAGCGGCTGGAGGAGGCCGAATCGGAGCGCGACCGGCTGCGCTCGGAGCGCGACGAACTGGAGAGCGAGGCCGAGGAGTTGGCCGAGGAGGTCGAGCGACTCCAGTCCCGCGTCGACCAGGTCGAGTCGGAGTATGGCGCGGCGGTCGACGCCGACCGGCGGCTGAGCCCGGCCGAAGCGCTCGAACAGACGAACCTCTTCGTCCGCTACGAGTCGAAAGGCGAGGCGACCCTGGAGTCGGCCCACAGCGGCGAGGCCGGCCGCGAGGAGGTCGGCGCCAACCTCGGCCTGGAGTACCACACCCAGTTCGACGCCGGCAACGTCTCGGTCGGCGGCCGCGCCTTCGACGAGTTCCTCCGTGAGACCATCCAGTTCCGGTTCGTCACCTGGGTGATCCACGACCTGCTCTACGAGATCCGCGACACCGGGAAAGTCGCCGCGCTGGAGGACCTGTACGACGCCATCCCGAAGATCGACCGTGCGGAGCTGAACGGCGTCGTCAGCGTCGAGTACACCGAGGAGGGACAGCAGCGACGCACGCAAGAGAGCTTCGACGTCGTGATGCGCGACCGGATGGGCAACCCCCTGTTGACGGCGAACCTCAACGACTCCCGGCAGGCTGCGAGCGAGAGCATGATGTCCTCGCTGGTGACCGCCTCTTCACGAGTGGGCGAGTCGACGGACACGCTTGCGGCGTCGCTGCTGGTGACGGCGAGCTTCTTCGAACCGGAAGCCTTAGAGACGGCGGCAGAAGCGACCAGCGGCGGCCTGCTCAGCCGGGACAAACGCGAGAGCTTCGTGAAGCTGTCGCGCAAGCGCGGCTACCACCTCTGTCTGGTCGAAGCGAGAGAAGACAAGTTCCACCTCGCGGTGCCGGAACTGTAAGTCAGCCTTCGATCTCGGCCGCTTCTTCGATCTTCATGCCGTCGAGCTTCTCGACGATGTGGTCGACTTTCTCGTCGAGGTCGTCGACGAACTCCCCCGTCTGCTCGGTCGTGATCGCGCCCTGGCTGGAGGGCTCGATGAGGTTCTCCTCCTCGAGGACCCGCAGCGAGTAGCGCACCTTGTGATGCGGGTAGCCCGTCTCGTTGGACATCTTCACGATACCGATCGGCTCGTTCTGGATCACCATCCGCAAGACCTGCAGATGACGCTCCAGCATGTCTACTTCCTTCTCAAGCCTGTCTATCATGGCAATTGTTAACTTGTGTTTGAGGGTTTTAAAGGTTGCTGTCGGAACGGGCGAATCGCCCGACAGCGCCGCCGTTCGAGACGTGGACTCGGCGCTGACGGCGCCCCAGACGGCTATCGATCCGGCGCTTCTCCGTGGTAGCAGTTAACGATTCCGGTCACGAGGGCCGCGAGGCGTCGCGCGAGCTGGGCGGCACGAGCGGCGGTCGAGCGGAGTTTGGGTGTGCTGGCGAGCGTCGGGTGGATAGCGCGGATGTGTGGCGGTCGAGCGGAGAGCGTGGCCGTCGTGACGGTCGAGCGCGTGTCCATCGGCGCTGGCGGAGCGCTGGCGGGGCGGACCGTAATCTGTTTACCGCGGCCCAAGGAACCTCGGTTGTATGACCGTCACCATCGTCGGCTCGCAGCTCGGCGACGAAGGGAAGGGTGGCATCGTCGACCTCTACGGCGACGACGCCGACGTCGTCGTCCGCTACCAGGGCGGCGACAACGCTGGCCACACCGTCGTCCACGAGGGCGATGAGTACAAGCTTTCGCTCGTCCCGAGCGGCGCCATCCGCGGCAAGACCAACGTGCTGGGCAACGGCTGCGTGGTCAACCCGCGGACGCTGTTCGAGGAGCTAGACACGCTGCGCGACCGCGGGCTCGACCCCGACGTTCGGGTCGCCCGCCGCGCCCACGTCATCTTCCCCTACCACCGCCGACTCGACGGGATCGAGGAGGAAGTCAAGAGCGAAGACGACGACGAGATCGGTACCACCGGCCGCGGCATCGGCCCGACCTACGAGGACAAGGCCGGCCGCCGCGGGATTCGCGTCGGCGACCTGGCCGACCCCGGGGTGTTGCGCGACCGCCTGGAGTACGTCGTCCCCCAGAAGCGGGCGCTGGCCGAGGACGTCTTCGGCGTCGAGACCGGCGAGGAGTTCGACGTCGAAGCGCTGTACGACGAGTTCCGCGAGTACGGCAACCGACTCGTCGCGGAGGACATGCTCGTCGACGCCGGCGAGTTCCTCGCCGACCGCATCGACGACGGCGAGAACGTCATGTTCGAGGGCGCCCAGGGGACGCTCATCGACATCGACCACGGCAACTACCCGTTCGTCACCTCGTCGAACCCGACCGCCGGCGGCGCCTCGACCGGCAGCGGCCTCTCGCCCGGCGTCGTCGGCGGCGGCGAAGTGATCGGCATCGTCAAGGCGTACCTCTCCCGGGTCGGCAGCGGCCCGATGCCGACCGAACTCGGCGGCGTTCCGGGCGACACGCCCGGCTACGACGGCGACCCCGAGGACCCCCAGACGGATGCCGAGGAACTCGCGGTCCAGATCCGCGAGGAAGGCGGCGAGTACGGTACCGTCACGAACCGCCCGCGGCGGGTCGGCTGGCTCGACATCCCGATGTTGCGCCACGCCGCCCGAACCAGCGGCTTCACCGGCCTCGCCGTCAACCACGTCGACACGCTCGCCGGACTGGACGAAGTGAAGGTCGGCCACTCCTACGACCTCGACGGCGAGGAGGTCTTTTCCGTCCCGGCGACGACCGAGCGCTGGGCCGACTGCGAGCCGAACCTCCGGACGTTCGACGGCTGGGCGGAGTGCGACTGGGCCGAGGTCGCCGCCGAGGGCTACGAGGCGCTGCCCGAGAACGCCCGCACCTACTTGGAGTACATCGAGGACGAACTCGACGCCGCGGTCTACGCCGTCGGCGTCGGCCCCGGCCGCGAAGAGACGGTCGTCCGCGAGAACCCCTTCTAACTGCCGCCTCCGTCGCTCCGCTTTCTGCGACGGCCCCGCCGCTCTCGGATAACTGCGTAACGCACGCGCCGAATCTTCCTGTCTGTTTCCTCGACCGGCCGCAGAAGCGGAGACGCCGGCGACGAGTCAGTCCAGTTCCCGCTCGATGACCGACCGCAGGTCCGCTATCTCGGCGGCGTCGTACGACAGCGCCTCGGCGCCCAGTTCGATGTCGAGCGTCGCCGAGCCGTCTGCCGTGCCGAGTTCGTAGACGGGCGCGACGCCGTCGAAGGCCTCACGAACGGCACGCGGGTCGGTCGTCTCGATCACCGCGCGGCCGGCCTGCTCGCCGAACAACAGTGCCTCGGGCGAGCCCTTCGTCGGCGCGTCCAGTTCGACGCTGGCGCCGGCTTCTTCCGAGACCATCTCGGCCAGCGTCACGGCGAGGCCGCCGTGGCTCACGTCGTGGGTGGCCAGCGTCGACTCGTCGTCGGCCACGTCGGCCAGCGTGTCGACGAACGCCGCCGGGTAGTCGAGCAGTTCCGGGAAGCGGTCGGTGCCGCCCAGCTGCGCGAGGTACTCCGAGCCGCCCAGTCGCGCCTCGGCGTCGCCCTCCAGCGAGCGCGCGCCGACCAGCAGCAACTCACCCTCGCCCGACAGCGCCGTCGGGGGCGCCTCGTAGCCGTCCTTGACGCCGACCAGGGCGAGCGTCGGCGTCGGCGGGATCGGCCCCGTCGCCGAGTCGTTGTACAGCGAGACGTTCCCGCCGACGACCGGCACCGACAGCGTCGAACACATGTCGGCCAGGCCGTCCACGATACCCTTGAATCCGCCGTACACGTCGGGTTTCTCGGGATTACCGCCGTTGAGGCAGTCGACGGCCGCGTGGGGCGTCGCGCCCTTGACGGCGACGTTGGTCGCGTTCTCCAAGGCGACGGCGCGAGCGCCCTCGTAGGGCGCGGCGTCCGTCCAGTTGGGGTCGGCGCCCGAGGAGAGCGCCAGTCCCGTCTCGGCGTCGCGAACCGCCATGACCGCGGCGTCGTCGCCCGGCGGCGTCGCGGTGCGGACCTGCACCTCGTGGTCGTACTGGCGGTACACCCACCGTTTCGAGGCGGTGTTCGGACTTCCGACGACGCCCTCGAACGCCTCGGTCAGATCGACGTCGGGGAGGTCGCGCTCCTGTTCGGCGGGCTCCTCGCTCGGGAGGTCGTTGAACGGCGCGCCGTCGCCCAGGAACTCCGCGGGCGCGTCGACGACCGCCTCCCCCTCGAAGGTGCAGACGTAGTTGCCGTCGGTGACCTCGCCGATGACCGACGACCCCAGGTCGTAGCGGTCGGCTATCTCGTGGACGCGCTCGACGTCTTCGGGGC
>ENA-ORDC01002756-ORDC01002756.1-marine-metagenome-genome-assembly--contig:-NODE-2756-length-10012-cov-4.550478_pt1 | contig 10012 bp, 12 predicted proteins | sample MGYA00237783_ERZ508515 | MGnify/ENA primary metagenome ERZ508515 (study PRJEB26186, sample SAMN06268792) | marine metagenome | isolation source: Eden Landing Ponds, San Francisco, CA, USA | place...
CGGTGATCTCGTCGAGATGCTTCACTATCTCTTGCAACAGTCTCTGTGCAAAAAGTTCTAACGGTTACTATAGTTCAAGAGGTCCGAAAGGACAAGACAGTAGTTTCAGTCTGACTCAGATCGGAATTGGTCGAGATCAATATCCTCAACCATCGGTGGGACCGCCTCTTCAGGAATAAGGTCCAAGTACTGTACGCTTAACTTACATGCTTGTCGGTATCTCTTATGTGCATCCGCATCAAATGGAACCTCATCGCTGTTATCGAATATGAGTGGATAAGCGGCTATTGCACCTGCAGCATTCGTAGCTTCTTGGTATGCTTTCCGTTTCTCATGCTCTTGTTCCAATACATCAGCCACCTCAGAAATTAATCGACCAAAATCTGGATTTGACCCAGTCAATTCACCTATACGTTCATCCGTATCTGATACATCTGGCGATATTTCTCGGAGCGTCTGGATTACGTCTTCAACATCACCATTTTTCCCTGGAGTCATACATTCGTTATGCTTTTTCATCTCTATTAATTTTCGGCTCTGTATTTTCGGTACACTGCGGTTGATTTCACGGATATCTCACGCTCCGGCGGAGGTTGTAGACGGTAGCTTTCAGCAGCGTTTCACGGAACTCGGGCCACCAACTTCGCGCACGCACGGCTGCGCCGAGTGTGCGCTTGATCGACGAGAAGACGGTTTCTGACATGGAGCGTGATGATACCGATCACCATCCATGCGGGCGTTATGGGCGTGATCGAGCGGGTTCATGACCCTGTGCTTGATCAGCGGTCTGATGCCGTTGTCGCGGAGTTCGCCGCGGAAGGCTTTCACGTCGTAGCCTCGGTCGGCGGCGAGGCTGCGGGCCGATCTTCGCATCGTGTTTTTTTGAGGTAGTCGAGTGGATGTCGGTGATGTACAGCGTTTCGACATCCACGAGTGCAGTGACCTTCAGCGCCCGAACGCGGTAGTGCGTGCGGTTGGCGTAGTGGCGGCTGGGCTGGTCGCGGTCGAAGCCAGTCGAATCGATGGCGGCGTGGCCAGAGCGTTTCTCGGCGCGTTCGCCGAGAAACGCACGCCAGATCTTAGTCGAAATCCGAGCGAACCACGTGCGGAGGACGGTGTAATGAGGAAGCCGCATGAGGCCGATCTTGTCAAGAACGCCGGGCATCTCGCTGAGCAAATCCACCGCAATGCGGTTGGATTCGCCCACTGTTTGATCATCAAGTACACGGTGCAGATTAGGTTCCGGCGCCTCTCGAAGAGATTGTTCGTGTTCCGCGCGAAGATCCATAGGAACGTGAACAACAGTATATTGATGACTATATCCGCCGTTCTCAGCTACTCGTTGTTACCGCAGAAATGGTTGATACTCATCTTGGCACTGTCTAGTTAACCACCTGAGTTGGCGTTCGAACACCGAGCGACTGATGCGGTCGCTGAAAATTATAGTAATGAGGCTCTGTTGAAATCCTCAAAGAATTACAGGTTCGACCGGTAGTCCCATTGAATGCAGGCCCTCCCGAAGTCACGGTTGCTCCGGTTTGTTGAACAGGCGTTTCACTTGGCTCGTCGAGCTGTCGCTCGCTATTCATCGAAGTTCTCGAAACGGCGGTACACACTTCGCCAACACATTGTTCTGCTCTGTCTCAAGGTGCGGAAGAACACGACGTATCGGACACTTCTTGACGAACTTATCGAGATGCCTCGCATTCGGACGGCCATTAATCTGGAGGAACTCCCGTCTCCCTCTACGTTGTGCAAAGCGTTCAATCGAATCGATATGGCCGTATGGTGCGTGCTTCTCAACCTCTCGGTCACACTCCTTCCGACCAACGGTGTCGTCGGAATCGATGCCTCAAGGTTCGATCGCAGTCATGCCTCGAAACATTACACGAAGCGAACGAAATTGACGATTCAGCAGTTGAAAGTCACACTTCTCGTGGACACGAGAGTGAATGCTATCCTTGATCTGCACGTGACGACAACCAGAAAACACGACTCAAAAATCGCGCCGTCACTCATCAAGCGGAACACTATAGTAGAATCTGGAAGTCTTTGCGGGACCACCAGCCGGAAACGGTCGTATCACGCCGACTCTCAGTAATACAGAGATAACTGTGAGTAGATACTTCTGGAGATTACTATAGCGAAGTGGCGATTCTCCTCGGTGACAAGGGATACGACGACCAGAAGGTTCGGGCGTTAGCTCGTGAGGAGAATATTCGTCCGCTGGTCAAGCACCGAGAGTTCTCGTCACTTCACCAGGCGTGGAATGCCCGGCTGGACGCCGATCTCTACGGTCAACGTAGTCAGAACGAAACGGTAAACTCTCGCCTGAAACGGAAATACGGCGCATTCGTCCGCTCACGACACTGGTGGAAGCAGTTCCGTGAACTCGTTGTCAGCTGTCTCACGCACAACATCGACAAGGCACTCTGAACGTTAGATGTTGCAGATTTGCTCAACAATTAGGGCTCAGAAGGAATTTGTTCGACTATCTTCATATTTCGACTACTAAGACGTGATCGTAGTTTTTCGAACTCGCTTTCAGAGAAATGGATATGATTCTCGTCGGAGTCATACCTCGCAAAAATCAGGTTCTGATTCTGATCATAGATGAGCAGTTCGATGAGAGGGTCTGAAATCAGGTCAATTACGTTGTCGATGTTCTCGGTAGTTGCTTTGACCTGTCCTTCGATCACGCCATCAGTTGTTTGCAGAGTATCGTTTTTACAGAGCTGATTGACAGCCTCTTGATTGACGTATTCTTCAAGTAGGTCTTTAATGCCCGTAAGTTGGATAGCTTCTGGACTGCGGTCTGTTGACTTCAATACTCCTCTGACAAATTCTTGTACTACTTTTGACCTGTCCCTTGACCCGGCACTGTCTAGTTAAGCCAGTTTGAGGAACGAGCAGGTCATTGAGTGAATTGGTCATGACGCTCGCAGACCTGCTCAGCGAGTGCTTTGCGGTGGATTTAGAAGAAACTTGGGAGCGTGAGCGGACAGCGACGCCCGTCAGGGCGTTCGCTGTCCAGCTCCACGCGACCGGATGTTCGCTCAGAGAAACAAAACAGATTCTTCGGTACCTCGGCGTTGAACGCTCTCACCAAGCTGTTTGGCAGTGGGTACATCGGCTTGCTGACAGCGGTCACAACCCGCCTGAGGCGAAGCCGAAGCGGGTTGCGGTCGACGAGACCGCTGTCAAAATCAATGGCGAATGGTCTTGGTTGTACGCTGCAATAGACATCGAGACAAAGCTGATTCTTGACGTCGAATTGTTTGGGCGACATGGTACTGATCCGGCGGCTGCGTTTCTCCACCGACTCTCGGAGAAACACGATCTCTCAGACGCTGTGTTTCTCGTTGATGGTTACGGCTACCAGACTGCCCTGTCTCGATTAGGATTGAGCGGTCGGCTTGACTACGTCGAGCGAAACCTCATCGAAAAGTGGTTTCATACCCTCAAAATGCGAGTCGACCGCTTCCATAATTCGTGGGTGGGCAGTCACGGCAGCGTCCGCGAATGGTTTATACAATTTGCGCAATACTATAATTTTCAGAGACCGCATCAAGCGCTCGATGGACGAACACCAGTTGAGGAGGTTACTAACTAGACAGTGCCCTTGACCCTAATTCGTTTGTATGAATATAGTATCGTTCGGTCACGCTTAGTAGGTGTAAGAACGCTTGCAACGTAAGTCCCGGGTCATAGAGAAGCAGACACAGAGCTACAATGTGGGCCTGCAGGTAGAGAAACCGTGTATATCCCCTCTTTATATGCTGTCTGATAATGTACGACTACGAACTATAGTAATCTCCAGAAGTATCTACTCACAGTTGTCTCTGTATTACTGAGAGTCGGCGTGATACGACCGTTTCCGGCTGGTTGACCCGCAAAGACTTCCAGATTCTACTATAGTTGAGGCGACCGGATTCTCGCAGCGGTAGCTCCATCCAGTCATTAGATAGTCTGGCCACCTCTTCCGTAGTCATGGTACAGCACTAGATTTATACTGATCGGAGCGCTTCCTTTAGGTATGAGCCTCAAAGAGACGGTTGATTACCTCGCTGAGGAACTTGACCTTGAGCGAAGTGCCCACGTCCGAGAGGTCGGTCAGTCGGTCGCAGAGCTTCGCGACTGATCAAAACAGGTCTTTGAAATCCCGTTCGACGAGCCCAGACTCCAGATAGTCGATGAACTCCTGCTTTGTCGGCCCCGTTTTCTTGAGGAGATCGTCTCGCTCTGCGCGCTCCAAGACTGCGCGAGCAAACTCTGTACAGTGATCTTCGTGCCGAGTGGCGTACGTCGACAGTGCGTCACGCCAGTGCATATCCAGCTCGAACTCGTCTAACTGAATCTGAATCCCGTCTTTTCGCTCCACAAGGTCGACGCCAAGTTCTTGCAGTTGCTTGAATCGAATGTTGTTCCGTCGAACAGTGATGAGGCGCTTCGAGTCGACGATATAGGGATCAACCCACTCCTGCCAGGTTTCATCATCAAGGTGAGTGCGAGGCATTTCGAAATCTGGATTCACACTCTCGATACAGAACTGCAGCATTGCAATCCCCGTCCGATGATTCGCATTCGGCAGCGAATGCCGGAGAATGAGATTTGACATCAGCTCACCGGCGACCTGTGGGAGTGGTGCGCCCCACGAGACGTGGTCGAGTGCCTGCCGAATCTTCTGTGGTTCAAACTCCTTATAGAGGCGGAACTCTTCTTCTTCTCTCACGTCTACAGCCGCTTCGAGTAATTCCACTAATCGAAACGTGACGACCTGCCCCTCACGGGGAAGGTCGGCGATTCGAGCGCTGAGCCATTTCTGGTCAAAATCAATCTCGTTTGCGTCTTTGATCTCCGTACCGCTCTCATAGAGGACGTAGACGGGGGTATCAAACGGATAGCCGATGAGCTTCGTCGCACCGTCCGAATCCTTACGACGGGAAAGAATCGCAGATTGGGAGGCCGAGCTATACTTCAGCGAGAAGTTCTCGGCTTGGGGATGGTGATAGTAGACGACACGAGCCATCTGTGCAGAGGAGTTGGTGATACGTGCTTAAATCAACTCGGCGTTCGCGCTATCAGGGGTCCCAGCACTGTGTCGAAGCCGACGGTTTCGCTTCAATTCGTCTACGGTTCGGCTGGAAGTACGCGCTCGACGCGCCCGTGACCGACGTGCGCGTGGCTTCAACCAGTCTGCGGGCTGGAAGCGCGTGGGTTCGGTTCCGTCTCGTGCGCGAGCCGGCGGCTTCAACCCGTCTGCGGTCCGGCTGGAAGGTTGTCCATGCCACAGACAACACACTCATAATCGTCGCTTCAACCCGTCTGCGGTCCGGCTGGAAGTCGGCGTCTTCGCGGGTCTGGAGCATCCCGAAGCCGCTTCAACCCGTCTGCGGTCCGGCTGGAAGGACGCCAACCGTCGCGACGGTGAGTCCTGGAGCGAGCTTCAACCCGTCTGCGGTCCGGCTGGAAGAACGAAGCCCGCAAGCAGATGGGCCTATCGTGGGCTGAGCTTCAACCCGTCTGCGGTCCGGCTGGAAGCGGCCTGGAGCGACGTGATCGCAGGCGTCATCAGCTTCAACCCGTCTGCGGTCCGGCTGGAAGAAGGGCCGTGAGAAAACACCCATGAGCCTGTACAAGCTTCAACCCGTCTGCGGTCCGGCTGGAAGGGCGTTCGGTGACCTCGTCGATGACACGATCCCGGCGCTTCAACCCGTCTGCGGTCCGGCTGGAAGGATGATTGGCTTGTCGATGCCGAGTCCAGCGAGGTCGCTTCAACCCGTCTGCGGTCCGGCTGGAAGAGTTATGCGATATCCGGCCTCCTGCATCACGAGCAGCTTCAACCCGTCTGCGGTCCGGCTGGAAGCTGGCGACGCTCCGACGCGGGCAGGAGCGCAAGCCGCTTCAACCCGTCTGCGGTCCGGCTGGAAGGCGCGTCGCGAATCAGATCGGAGTCGACGTCGGCGTCGCTTCAACCCGTCTGCGGTCCGGCTGGAAGGAAGCCGTACGAGACGAGATGTCGGAGTCGGGGGCGCTTCAACCCGTCTGCGGTCCGGCTGGAAGCAGTGCTCATACTGCGTGGTACGTGCGTGGTACTGGCTTCAACCCGTCTGCGGTCCGGCTGGAAGTCCACCTGTTCGTTGAGGTCGTCTTCCTCGTCGAAGCTTCAACCCGTCTGCGGTCCGGCTGGAAGCAGAGAGACGAACCCGAACCCGAGGTCAAGCAAGCGCTTCAACCCGTCTGCGGTCCGGCTGGAAGTCGCGAGCGCTACCACAAGCTCCTCCGCATCGTCAAGCTTCAACCCGTCTGCGGTCCGGCTGGAAGCCGACCGCCCCGACGGCGGACACCGCGGCTTCCAGCTTCAACCCGTCTGCGGTCCGGCTGGAAGGGGACCGAGACCGTGACGCGTGCCTGGTATCGCACGCTTCAACCCGTCTGCGGTCCGGCTGGAAGTCCGCGCGCTGTCTAACCACATCACCTGCACTTGCTGCTTCAACCCGTCTGCGGTCCGGCTGGAAGCGCGTCCACCGCCGTCCATCCCGTCTTCTCGGTCCGCTTCAACCCGTCTGCGGTCCGGCTGGAAGGAGCTCGGCGAGAAACAGCGTGGCAACTCGAGGATGCTTCAACCCGTCTGCGGTCCGGCTGGAAGACGGCGGGATGCCGTTACGTGGTCAATTCGCACGTTCGCTTCAACCCGTCTGCGGTCCGGCTGGAAGGCGGGCCGGGGATGACCGTCCCGCTCACCTGAAACTCGCTTCAACCCGTCTGCGGTCCGGCTGGAAGACGGCGTCGTCCGCTCCGCTCACGGCGTTGTTCACGCTTCAACCCGTCTGCGGTCCGGCTGGAAGGAGGGGTCCGGGTCGGCCTCGGTCGTCGCTCCGGCGCTTCAACCCGTCTGCGGTCCGGCTGGAAGGATCCGGTCGTGTGTACACACGTCCCGGTAAAAGAGGCTTCAACCCGTCTGCGGTCCGGCTGGAAGCGTCCCTCGCGATACGGGCCGTGGCGGCGACGAGTGCTTCAACCCGTCTGCGGTCCGGCTGGAAGCGCTTCGTTGAGGTAGTTGCGGATGGTCGACCGGGTGCTTCAACCCGTCTGCGGTCCGGCTGGAAGCGAGGTTCACACGGAGACGCTTCCCGTCGGACTCGTCGCTTCAACCCGTCTGCGGTCCGGCTGGAAGGAGAGTCGCGCCTTCGAGGACGCCGAGGTCGTGCTTCAACCCGTCTGCGGTCCGGCTGGAAGAAGTTCAAAAAGATTCAGACGAGCATGATCACGAGCTTCAACCCGTCTGCGGTCCGGCTGGAAGTATGCCCGATCTGCGGGCGTGAGCGGTCCTTCTTGAGGAATTCACTCAAGTGTTTCTGTCGACCCCCAATTCTGGGTCACCCCCCGGGGGGTCGACAGAACTGATTAGATGGAGAAGCGATCGCTGATGAGATCGGTGATTCTGAGACCACCGTCGGCGAGGTCATAGAATTGGCCGTTTCCGGTTTGGGTGGTGGTAAGGACGTTGACTCCTTCGGGGTCAGTGAGTGGTCGACCGTCGATTCGGGTGATCGTGGTCACGCCTTCGAGGCTCTTGAGAGGGACGGAGACGCGGAGGCCACTGAGGTGATTCAGTAGTTCGAATCCCTCTGCTTGTTTGTGAGAATTTTCACTGAGGAGTTCTGTGAGGCGCTTGGTTGCTCTGCGTTCGACCGGGGTGTGTGCGACGATGACGTCGCGGGTTTCGTATCCGCTATCGATGAGACTTCGGCGTGCAAGAACCTCTCCTTGGCAGGTCTCGAGGGCGTGCGTGAGTTCTCGATCTTCGACCTCGGCTTCGTTCTCGGCGGCGACCCAGTCGAAGTACGCGGGAATGGCGTCTGTCTCGACGGCAGTGTCGGGGACCGCCCGCGAACCCTGCATCTCGCAGAGTCCGTCCAGAATTCGGCGGACTTTGGTGAGTTCTGCTTGCGGATAGATGTAGTTCGCGGGTGGCTCTGCACCGTCTTCAGTCGGTCCAAGTGACCAGATGGTGACGTCTCCGCCAGTGAGCCCCCATTCGAACGAGCGGTTGCATCGGCCGGCAGCCTGCACGAGACTGTCGAGTGGTGCGAGGTCACGGAAGACCGCGCTGAAGCTGATGTCGACGCCGGCTTCGACTGCTTGTGTCGATACGAAGGCGAATGGCTGGGTCGAGCGTGCGATAACTGTGGCGACAGTCACTAGAACGCGTCTATCCCGTGGACGGTACCGCGAGGAAAACTCGCCAATGAGGAGTCTGTCGGACGGACCGCTGTACTGCCACGTCCAATCCGTGACGTCCTCAGTCGACTTGGCTGTTGCTTCGAAGCCGAGTTTCTCGAGCACTGCGACTGCGAGATCCGGCGTATCTGGTTCCTGTTCGAGTACTTCGATGCTAACTGATTCTGTGGCCGGTTGCGATGTGGAGAGTTCGTCGAGAGTAGATCGATATACTGCGCCGATATGCTTCGTTCGCGCTCCAGCCGTGGTTGCTGCGGTCGTTGTCGCGGTTGTGAGAGTGGATGCGCTTTCTATCGTGTTGCAAACAGCGAGCGCCGAGGTATTGATGTCATTCTTCGTGATAGATTCAACGAGTCGGGTTCCCGCAGTGGTGTGACTGCAGTAGTCTACGTCCCCAGTGTGTTCGTCGACGGAAATCGACTCGTCGATCTCGTACGTTGTACGGGAAACAGCATCGAACGCCGCTCGCTCGATCGGCGGTGTTGACTGTCCAGATGCTGAGAGCAGTGACGAGATGTCGAAGGGTGCATTGTCGAAGAGGCTCGGCTGCGTCGCGGTCATCGAGACGACGTGGGCGTTGTACTCGGTAATGAGCAGATCGACGAGGTATCTGATCGCGGGCCACCACTCCTTCGGAAGGGTTTGGGGTTCATCGAGGATGATGACGGCGTCGTGGAGCGCTGGGAGTTTGAGGCCGCGCGCATTTGTCGGACCGGTGAGGCTCTCGAACAGCTGGACGAACGTCGTGAGCACGGTTCCGCTGCGCCAACTCTCCGCGAAGCGAGACGCATTGAAGTACGCGCTGTCATCGGTCGCTTGGTCTGGAATCGATTCGAGTTCGGCGATAGATGGGTAGGTGACGGTGTCGCTGAGATAGTGATGGACCGTGAACGCTCGTCCGAACGGGTCGGCGTTGAGCGCGTTCTCGAAAACGTCCCGTGTCTGCTCGATGATCGACGTGTAGGGGAGAGCGTAGACAACACGGGGCGCGTGCTGCTTGCCCAGTTCTTCGTGTCGTGTCTCGTCACGGATCGTGTACGCGGCGGTGATGCCAGTGAAGGTCTTCCCGAGGCCAGTCGGGAGTGTGAGTGTCGCAACGTGGTCGTCTCGGTCTGCGAACGCCCGTGCGTTCTCCTTGACGTGGCGTCGAATGCCCTCGCGAAGCTGATTGAGCGTCGCTTCGTCGGACGCGTCACCGCCGAGGTCGGTGTTGTGCTCTGCGAATTTAGGAGGGGGTGAGAGGCCACGTCGTTTCGCTTCGATAGCGTCCTCCAGATCGTCGAGTTCGAGGGCTTCTGGACGGAGCCGGCGGTCGTCTCCGAGTCCAGCGGAACACGTTTTATCTGCGAACGTGAGGACACTCCAGAGCCGTACCGTCCGGTCGTAGAGCGCGTCGGGGAGGGAATCCGGAGACGGCTCAACCAGCAGCACTAACGCCTTTATGTCCCCTTTCGCCTCTCCGACCAGATCAAGGACTCTGTCGTATATGTCGCCCTCACGCATCGCATCCCTGAATGACGTCCAGGAGACAGTGCCACCGGAGGCGTTCTGGAGTAACTCGTGAGCGACTGCCGTCCGATCTTCGCCGTCTTCGATATCCGATAGTTGGCCAGCCAAATACGCGCTGTCTTCCTCGGCACGTTCTGCTTTGGTCGTTTTGACTATAGTAATCGTTAGAACTTTTTACTCGGGAACTCTTGCAAGAGATAGTGAACCATCTCGACGAGGTTTCCGTCGAGGAACTGCAAGACGCTCTCGACAACGTGGA
>ENA-ORDC01002758-ORDC01002758.1-marine-metagenome-genome-assembly--contig:-NODE-2758-length-10011-cov-3.111133_pt1 | contig 10011 bp, 7 predicted proteins | sample MGYA00237783_ERZ508515 | MGnify/ENA primary metagenome ERZ508515 (study PRJEB26186, sample SAMN06268792) | marine metagenome | isolation source: Eden Landing Ponds, San Francisco, CA, USA | place...
CCTTGCTGACTCTATCGAGCAGATGCGCGTCTCGTTGCGCGATCGACTGTCAGAGATGGAGGCCGCGAGGGCAGACCTCGAACAGGCACAGACTGACGCAAACGAGGCACAGGCAGAGGCAGAGGCTGCTGAGGAGGAAGCCAAGGAACTCGCCACAGCCTACCAGGACATTGCAACAGAGTACGGGACAGTCATGGCAGCCGCCGCAGACGGCGATCTCACGCAGCGTGTCGATGTGGCCACTGAGTATGACGCTATGGAGACCGTCGGCCAGTCGTTCAATAGGATGATGGATGAGTTACAGGAGACGATCGAGACGGTCACCGCCGTTTCGAAGCGTATCACAACTGAAACTGACGAGATAACCGAAACGAGTCGGCGAGTCCAGCAGGAGGTCGACGCGGCTGTCGAAACGGTCGCCGATATCCAGACGCAAGAAACCGACCAGCAGACAAAACTCGAATCAGCTGCAGTCGATATTCAGGACGTGAGCGCGTCAGCAGAGGAAATTGCCGCAACAATTGACGACCTTGCCGACCGGAGCAGTGAGGTCGAGGAAGCCAGCAGTGACGCTCGGACAGCCTCGGAAACAGCCCTGACGGAGATGGACCAGATACAGGCTGATGCAGCTGACGCTGTCACACAGGTCGAAACCCTCCAGCAGCGAATGGCCGAGATAACGGACATCGCGGATATCATCTCAGAGATCGCGGAGCAGACAAATATGCTGGCACTGAACGCGTCGATAGAGGCCGCTCGCGCTGGTGGACAGGGCAGCGGTGCGGACGGGAACGGGTTCAGCGTCGTTGCAGACGAAGTCAAGTCACTTGCTGAAGAGACGCAGTCGCGGGCTGACGAGATAGCAACGGTCATCGCGGAGGTATCTGAGCAGACAGAGGAGGTGACTGACTCGATACAGGCGACGGAGACGCGAGTCGAAACTGGTACTGAGACCGTCGAATCGGCCCTGTCGGAAATTGCGACAATCGCGGAGGCCGTCGACGACATCTCAGCCTCCATCGAAGAGATGCGAGAAACTACCTCGGAGCAGGCAGACACCGTTCAAGCGACGGCCGACTCGATAGCGGATGTCACCGAAGCAAGCGCGGAGACAGCGACGACTGCGGAAGAAATGTCGACACAGATCCGTCGGCAGCGGGACGTCGTCAAGTCGATTTCCGACTCACTCGATTCCTTCCGTGAAACCGCGGTTGACGCCCTCGAATCTCGAGTTCGACTGTTTACCATTAACACAGATACCACAGCGGCAAGCCAGACGCGCGCCGTAGGGTCGCCGTCAATTGGAGGTGACGACTGATGGACGCCGTTTCAGTCGTGTACGGGATAACCGCCGCTGGCTTTGCGGTCGGTGTCGCCATTGTCGGGTTCCTCTATGCGTCGCTTGAGGGGTCCGACGAACGGCCAATTCTGGCGGCACTAGCGCTTATACCCGGGGTTGCAGGTATCTCGTACGTTGCTATGGTGTTCGGTATTGGTACCGTAACCATCGGCGAGACGACGCTTGTCGGGTTCCGATATCTCGACTGGGTGGTGACGACGCCGCTGCTGGTCGGGTTTATCGGGTATACTGCCGGCGCGTCGCGACGCGCGATTTTCGGGGTCATGGCGGCAGACGCCCTGATGATACTTGCAGGCGTCGGGGCGGTCGTCGCCGCCGGGACACTGAAATGGGCACTGTTCGGCGTCTCGGCAGTGTTCCACATCTCGCTGTTTGCCTATCTGTACCTCATCTTCCCGCGCTCGGTTCCGGACGACCCACAGCGTATCGGCCTGTTTAGCCTCCTCAAGAACCACGTCGGGCTGCTGTGGATCGCGTATCCGCTCGTCTGGCTTGCTGGCCCCGAGGGACTTGGATTCGCGACCTACGTCGGTGTCAGCATCACCTATGCGTTTCTCGACCTGCTGGCGAAGGTCCCTTACGTGTACTTTTTCTACGCCCGACGGCAGGTGTTCGCCACGAAACTGCTTCGGGATTCGGGTGACACCACAGTGACGCCGGCAGACTAAGCAGTAGCGGTCACCGAGGTGTCGTCGATCACGCGGCACTTCGGAGCTGATAACGGTTCACAAGTAACCGGCGTGTCGCGACACACTGATTCTGTTGTCATGTGGCCAGTTTCGACCGTCCACAACTACTGGCACAGGCCATCACACACGACTGAAGGTTTTTGTCCGTGGGGTGCCCACCCCGGGACGTGATACCCGGCACGGACGCGTACGACATCGACATCGAGGTTTCGGACGCCGACATCGAGCGACTGCTGTCGGTGATGCCCGAGGACGTCGAGGCCGCGTCGGCGCTGTCCTATTGCCGGAACGTGTTCCTGCCGCTGACGACCGCCTGCCGGTACACCTGCACGTACTGCACCTACTACGACCCGCCGGGCCAGGCCTCGCTCATGTCCCCCGAGGACGTCCGCGAGGTCGTCCGCACCGGCGCCGACGCCGGCTGTACGGAAGCCCTGTTCACCTTCGGCGACGACCCCGACGACCGCTACACCGAAGTCCACGACCAGCTCGCCGAGTGGGGCCACGACTCCATCCACACCTATCTCCGCGAGGTCTCCGAAATCGCCCTGGAGGAGGGGCTGCTCCCCCACTCGAACCCCGGCGACCAGACCCGCGAGCAGATGGCAACCGTCGCGGACGTCAACGCGAGCATGGGCGTGATGCTCGAGACGACCGCCGACGTGCAGGCCCACGGCGGGCCGCGCGCCAAGAACCCCGGCCAGCGGCTCAACACGATCCGGACCGCCGGCGAGCTGGGCGTGCCCTTCACCACCGGCATCCTCGTCGGTATCGGCGATGACTGGGCAGACAGGGCCGAGAGCCTGCTCGCCATCTGCGAGATGTACGAGCGGTACGACCACATCCAGGAAGTCATCGTCCAGCCGGTGCGGAACAACGAGCGCTGGCGCGGCGAGACGCCCGGCGTCGCCACCCTGCGCCGGGCGGTTGCGATGGCCCGCGCCGCCCTCCCCGAGGAGGTGTCGGTGCAGGTCCCGCCGAATCTCGCGCCCGTCCGGGACGTGGTCGACTGCGGCGTCGACGATCTCGGCGGGGTCTCCCCCGTCACCGACGACCACATCAACCCCGATTACAAGTGGCCCGCGCTCCGGGAACTGGAGGACATCGCCGAATACGCGGGCGTCCCGCTCAGGGAGCGACTGCCCGTCTACGAGCGCTTTCTCCCCGCCAGCCTGCGGACGACGGGCGTCGAGCCCGCGGCGCGCCCGCCGACCGACTCGGGCCGGTGGATATCCGAGCGCATCGAGAGCGCCATCGACGCCGGCGACGAGGCCGGCGAGCGCTACCGGGCCGTGCTTTCAGGAACGGTCGCGGACTGACCCTGGCCCGCTCTCGGTTCGGGGGCCCTAATTTCGGCTCGTTTCTCGTTCACGCTCGGCGTCGCGATCCGCGAACTCCCGGTCCGCAGAGTCGCACGCGTGGTCGGCGTCGATCGTCGAGTCAGTCGCGTGGCCGACCGTCTCCGTCGGACCGGCCCGCTCCCGGGCGGGGCTCTCGTCGTCGCTCTCGCGGAACTCCAGCGCGACCGGGCGCGCGATCCGCCGGGCGAGCCCCGCGAGTCGGTTCGCGATCCGCTCACCGGTCGATTCGTCGGTCTCGTCCAGACGGAGTTCACTTCCCTTCTCCACGACGACGCCGCGCTCGCGGAGGTCGGCTACGGCGGCGTCGACGTCCGCGGCGTCCGCGTCGAGCGCGTCGTGGAGTTCTCGGCGGGTCCGCGGGCGTTCGTCGAGCGTCTCGTGGACTCGCCTGGCGACGTACTCGTGGTAAACCTCGCGGCCGTCGCGCTCGCGCTCCCGTTCGACGACGCCCTCGTGGCGGGCGGTCTGGACGGCATCCGCGAGGAACCACGCGCCGACCGAGCCGAAGAGGGCGAGAAACCACAGCGGCGGGTCCTCGCCGAGGGCGTACAGGAGGCCGGTCCCGGCGAAGGCGAGCGCGCCGTTCCAGCCGTGAGCGACCGCCTTGCGCACGTCGTAGGCGTCCCCGGCCGCATCGCCGAGGCCGACGACTGCCGCCACAAGCATCGTCGCGGCGACCTGCGTCGGCGAGGCGCCGAAGAAGTGGTGGAACCCGGCGGCGAAGACGAACGCGACCCCGACCGATCTGGCCGTCAGTCGCTCTTCGAGGGCGTCGCGGAGTGGAGCGAGGGAGGGCACGTCCGGGATAGCGACGCTCGTGGCAAGTGAGTGACGGTCTCACCGGGGCCGGCCGCCGGGCCGTGACTACCTCACTCCACGAGCGGCGTGCCGTCGGCCTTCGGGCCGAGTTCGGGGCCGTGCGGGGCGTCCTCGGGGTCGATCTGGCGGCGCTGGCGGTAGTCCGTCGAGCGCTCGACGGGGACGCGGCCGATGGCCTCGACCATCTCGACGTACTCGGCGAACGAACGCGCCTCGCCGTAGCCGCCGCCGGCGCGTTTGGTGATCTCCTCGGAGAGGATGGTGCCCATGAAGTCGTCGGCGCCACACGAGAGCATCTTCAGGCCCTGGGCGTCGCCGTACTTCACCCAGGAGGACTGGACGTGCTCGACGTTGTCCAGGAACAGCCGGCTCACGGCGATCATCAGCTCGTCCTCGTCGGTGGAGGCGCCGCCGTCGACGATGCCGCGCTTGAAGAGCGGCGTGTCCGGGTGGACGAACGAGAGGGGGACGAACTCGGTGATGGCGCCGGTGCGGTCCTGGAGGTCGCGGATCACCGCTAAGTGCATCGCCCGGTGGCGCTCGTTCTCGACGTGACCGTACATGATGGTCGAGGTCATGTCGAGGCCGGTCGCCGCCGCGGCTTCCATCGCCGTCACCCACTCGCCGGTGTCGATCTTGCCCGGGCAGATGACGTCCCGGACCTCGTCGACGAGTATCTCGGCGGCGGTGCCGGGCACCGAGTCCAGACCGGCGTCCTGGAGCCGCTGGTAGACGTACTCGTAGGACCAGTCGGTGCCCCGGCGGGCGTGGTACACCTCCTCCGGCGTCATCGAGTGGAGGTGGATGCCACCGACGCTCATGGCGGCCATCTGCTCGACGTAGGTGCCGGGGTCCGTCTCGTACTGCTCGGGCGGCTTGTAGTTCACCTCGACGGCCGGGTTGTCGTAGCCCGCGAGTATCTCGTGGTGCTCTTCGTCGAGGGCGAACGCCGGGTGGAGCCCCGAGACGGACGTCACCTCGTAGATGCCGTAGTCGAGCGCGTCCTCGACGATCCGGCCGGTGTGTCGGCGTCGACCTCGAAGTTCGCCGCGGCGTCCTTGAAGTTACAGAAGAGACAGCCCGTGTTGCAGGCCGTCGTGACGTTGTTGTTGAGGTTCGCGACGAAGGTGACGCGGTCGCCGACGACCTCCTCGCGGCGGCGGTCGGCGGCCTCCAGGACTTGCTCCTTCCGGCGCCGGTCGATGCCCTCGACGTCCGGACCGGTGGTGAACAGTGCCACGGCGTCCTCCACGTCGAGGCGCTCGCCGGCGCGGGCCTTCGCCAGCGCGTTCTCGAAGGGCTGGTCCGTCTCCGGCGTGTGCTCGAAGTCGAACTCCCGCCCGCCGGCGTTCCCACCGCCCGACGGGCGTTCCTCGGTCATGGCCCGGCGTACAACAAGCACGCATTAACCTCTTTCCCCGGAGGCAAGGCGGGGCCGCTATCTGCGAGATTCGGGACACCGGGGCGTCGGCGTCGGACGTCGAGGCCCCACCCACGGGGCCGCCCGAGCCCCCGGCGATGGAAACCCCTTTGCCGGCCCGCGAAGACCCTCCGCACATGACGCCGGCCACCGCGGACGCCGGAGGCGGGAGGAGTTCGCCGTGACCTCCGTGAAGGAGATCCACGTCGAGGCGCCCGCGACCGACGACGCGCTCGGCCGCGGCTCGTTCGTCTTCACGGACGCCTACTCCGTATTCGACTGGGGGCAGATGCCCGACGCCATCCCGCGCAAGGGGGCGAGCCTCTGCGCGATGGGCGCGTTCAACTTCGAACTGCTGGATAGCGCGGGCGTTCCGACCCACTACCGCGGGGTCGCGGACCCGGGCGCCGCCGCGGACGACGGGGCCGAGCCCGACCCCGTCCCGCTCGTCGAGGCGACTGCGCCGCCGACCGAGATGGCCATCGACCTGACGCAGGTCCCCGACCTGCCGTACGAGGGCACCCACGCAGGATACGACTACGACGCCTTCCACGCCGCGGGCGGGGAGAACTACCTCGTCCCGCTGGAGGTCGTCTTCCGCAACCGGGTCCCGGTCGGCTCCAGCCTGCGGAAGCGCGCGGAGCCCGCCGACCTCGGCCTCGACGACCTCGGCGGGTCCGACGGCGAGTGGCCCGACGAGCCGGTCGACCTCCCGGAGCCGGTCGTGGAGTTCTCGACGAAGTACGAACAGCAGGACCGCTACCTCGCCCGCGCCGAGGCGGACGCGATCGCGGGGGCCGCCGACGTCGACGCGCTCGAGGCCCTCGCGCGCGACGTGAACCGCGTCGTCACCGAGCGCGCCGAGGCGGCCGGGTTCGTCCACGAGGACGGCAAGATCGAGTGCCTCTACGCCGACGGCGAGCTCCGGGTCGCGGACGTCGTCGGCACCTTCGACGAGAACCGGTTCTCGTACGGCGGCCGCGGGATCTCGAAGGAGGTCGTCCGCCAGTGGTACAAGGCGAACGACCCCGGCTGGGTCGAGGCCGTGACCGAGGCGAAGGCCGCGGTCGCCGACCGCGACATCGACGACTGGCGCGAGCTCTGCGAGGCCGACCCCGACCCGCTCCCGCCGGCGGTCGTCGACGCGGTCTCGGCGCTGTACGCGGCCGGCACGAACGCGTACACCGACCGCGAGTGGTTCGACATCCCCGACGTCGGGGCGGCGCTGGACGCGGTCGACGATCTATAAGACGCTCCCGAGAACAGGGGGAGCGACCCTCGAACCCTCACGATCGAAGACACGCGAGGGAACCTCTTTACCGCCGACGCGCGTGGGTTCGCGCATGTCCACCGACGCCGACTTCGGGGAGCAGCTGGAGACCCGGACCGTCGCGTACCTCGACCGGATCGACGACTGCGTCGCCCTCCTCCCGCGGGCGCTCGACGAGTACGCGAGCGGGGGCGCGTACGACGAGACGGTCGACGAGATAGCCGCCGTCGAGAGCGAGTGCGACGAGCTCGTCCGCGGGCTCACGGCGCTCATCACCGACGCCGGACCCGACGACATCGGCCTGCTGAACACGCGGATCAACTTCAACGAGTCCGCGCTGCTCGACTTCTACAACGAGCTCGACGTGGTCGCGAACCACACCGAGCGGATCGTCCAGGAGGTGGCGATGATGCGCCCCGACGCGGGCGTCGAACCGTTCGCCGACATGCGGGAGATGGCGACGCGGATCGCCGAGATGACCGCGGTCCTCGGCGACGTGGTCGAGGGGTTCGTCAGGGGGCTCGCGCGCGCCGACGCCACCGAGACGCTCGCCGCGGGGATCGAGTCGATCCGCGCGCTCGAAGGCGAGTGCGACGACCTCCGCAACGACGCCATCGCGACCGCGTTCGCCGACGACGCGGTCGACCAGCCGCTCGTCTACCGCGAGCTCGCGATCCTGCTGGACGAGCTCGCGAACACGATCGAGGACCTCACCGACCGGATCGTCGTGATCGCGAGCAAGGAGCCGGGGATCGTCACGGACGCGGACGGGGAGTAGCCGAGCCGGCTCTCGACTCGCCGTCGCGTCGCCACCTTCGCCTCACCGCCGTGCCCAGTCCAGCATCCGCGCGTAGAAGGGGTCGGAGCCGAGTGCGTCGGCGTCGCCCACGATCGTCAGCTGCTTTTTCGCACGGGTGAGCGCGACGTTCACGCGGCGGTGGTCCTCGAAGATCGGGCCGTCGAGGTCGCCGGTCGCGACGAAGGAGACGAGGATGACCTCCTTCGAGGAGCCCTGGAAGCGGTCGACGGTGTCGACCGTCACGTCGGTCCGGCGGCCGATCTCCGCGACCTGCGCCCGGAAGGGGGCGATCACGCCGATGTCGTCCGGGTCGACGCCGGCGGCGACGTAGGCGTCGACGATCGCTGCGACGCGCTCGGCCTCGCGGACGTTCCGGTTGCCGTCGCGCTCGCCGTCCGGGTCGACGAACCCGACGCCGCCGGTGAGGTCGGGCGCGAGCGCGTCGGGGTCGACGCCGAGGTCGGCGAGCGTCTGCCCGGCCACCTCGGGGGTCGCGGGGCGGAGCGCGCCGTCGTAGAACTCCGCGGAGGCGAACGCCTGGATCCGTTGGCTCATCCGGTACTGGCGGTCGAGCATGACGCTCGCGTCGGGGTACGCCTCGATGAGCCGCTGGAAGAGCGAGGTCCGGAGGTCGTTCTCCGCGCGGACGACCGGGGGGAGCTGCTCGTGGTCGCCGACGAGGACGAACCGGTCGGCGAGGTTGATCGCGGCGTGGGTCCCGGGCTCCGTGAGCTGGGAGGCCTCGTCGACGAGGGCGACGTCGAACTCGCACTCGCGCATGACGCGGGAACCGCAGGCCGCGGTCGTCGCGGCGACGACGGACGCGTCCCGCAGCTCGGCCGCCTTCGCGTTCGGCTCGCCGCGCTGGACGAGCCGCACGTCCCGCATGTCGTCGCGCACGCCGGTCTCCGTCCCGACCCGGAGCACGTCCTCGAACCCTTGACCGCGGAGCGCCTCCAGCGCGTTGTCGACCGCGCGGTTGGTGAACGCGGATAGCAGCACCCGGTTCCCCTCCGCGACCAGCGCGCGGATCGCCCGGGCGATGGTGTACGTCTTCCCGGTGCCCGGCGGGCCGTGGATCAGCGCGCAGTCCTCGGCGTCGACCGCGAGCTCGACCGCCTCGTTCTGCGCCGCGTTGTTGTCGATGTAGGCGTCGGGCGCGTCGGCGGGGCGGTCGGCCGGCTCCCGGAACTCGGGGTCTCGCCGGCCGAAGATCACGTCCTTGCGGTCGGGGTCCCCCTTCAGCACGGCGTCGTGGAGCGCGGTCAGCGAGCGGTCGACGGAGATCTCGGAGGGGTAGACGTCAAGCCGACGCAGCTCGACGGGCTCGTCCGTCTCGACGACGACCTCGTCGCTCCCGAGCACGGTGATCCGACCGAGCTCGGCGTGACCGGAGACGGGGTCGCCGTCGCTCGCGAGCGCCACGTCGCCCTCGCGGAGCTTCGAGACGGCGTCGCCCGGCTTCCGGGCGCGGAGCTCCCAGCGGGCGTCGTCGATCTCGGTCTGCGCGACCGGCTCCAAGCCGATCAGCGCGCGGTCGTCGGCCGCGCGCTCCTCGGGCGTCTGCTCCCACAGCTTCCGGTACTCCGCGTGGGTCTCGCGGCGCTCCTCCTCCAAGGCGACGTAGAAGCGGTCGAAGTAGTCGCGCTCTTCGTCCGGGATCGCCGTCCCGATCTGCCCCGCCTTCGACTCCTGGTCGAGCCGGCCGGAGACGACCATACAGGCGTCCTGCTCGAAGCAGTAGCTACAGGTCGCGTCGGCCTCGTACCCCGTCGGCACCGTGGGGCGCTCCCCGGGGTCGTTGAGGCCGCGCCACTCCATCGCGGCGAGGGCGTTGCGCTCGCGGACGACGAACTCCAGGAAGCCGCGCCCGACCGTGAACTCCTTGGCGGGCGCGAGGTCGCCCGACTCCTCGTTGCGGTCCAAGGCGGTGTTCTTCGTGTACAGCAGCGTCCCGATGTCCGGGTCGACGCCGCGCTCGTCGAGCATGAGCGCGTAGCAGGCCGCCTGGACCTTGTCGTGGAACCGCGGCTCCCGCTTGGTGTTCTTCCCCGTCTTCAGTTCGACCGGCGTGCCGCGTCGAAGCGCGTCCGCTCGCCCCTTCAGCCCGAAGGTGGGCGAGATGAGCGTGAACTCCGAGCGCCACGTGTCGTCGTCGCTTAGGGTGCCCTGCGCGAGCCACCCCTCGACGGCGGCGGCGTTGCGCCGCACCTCGTCTTCGACCTCCGCGGTCTCGTAGCCGAGGAGGCCGAGTTCGAGGCCGGCCTCGGCGACGCGCTCCTCGACCGACGCC
>ENA-ORDC01002759-ORDC01002759.1-marine-metagenome-genome-assembly--contig:-NODE-2759-length-10005-cov-2.948328_pt1 | contig 10005 bp, 9 predicted proteins | sample MGYA00237783_ERZ508515 | MGnify/ENA primary metagenome ERZ508515 (study PRJEB26186, sample SAMN06268792) | marine metagenome | isolation source: Eden Landing Ponds, San Francisco, CA, USA | place...
GGGACCCCGCGCCGCAGCCCGCCGGCGACCCGGGTGCGCAGCGCGATTAGGGCCGCCAGCGTCACCAGCAGCGCGGCCACGACGGCGGCGGTCAGGAGCCCGGCCTCGCCGGCCAGCACGCTAAGCAGCCAGGCCGCCGTCGCCAGCAGCGCCAGCGCCAGGATGCGGCGCAGCGTGATCATCCAGCGGCCGGGCCGCGGCAGCTTCGCCGCCAGCGCCGGCACCGCGGCGACCGCCAGGTAAGGCAGGGCGAGCCCGAGCCCGAGCGCCAGGAAGATCGCGACGATCTCCAGCAGCCCGCGCGACAGCGCGAAGCCCACGGCGGTGCCGAGGAACGGCGCCGAGCAGGGGGTCGCCAGCAGCGTGGCGAACGCGCCGGTCAGGAACGAGCCGGCCAGGCCCTCGTGGCCGCCCGCGGTGCCGCCTCCGGGGCCGCCGCCGGCCTGGGCGATCCGGTTGTTGATCGCGCTCGGCAGGACGATCTCGAAGGCGCCGGCGAGGTTGAGCGCGAACAGCACCAGCACGAGCGCCAGCGCCACCAGGAACAGCGGCTGCTGGAACTGGACACCCCAGCCGACCGTCATGCCGGCCGCCTTCAGCCCGGCGGCGCCGGCCGCCAGCAGCAGGAAACAGAAGATGATGCCGGCGGCGGAGGCGAGGAAGGACGCGCGGACGTGGCGGCGCTCGCGGCCGCCCTGACCGACGACCGACAGCAGCTTCAGCGACAGCACCGGCAGCACGCAGGGCATCAGGTTGAGAATCAGCCCGCCCAGGACGGCCAGCCCCAGCATGCCGACGAAGGTCGCCGGCGCCACGCCGCCGGTCAGCGCCAGCCCGCCGCCACCACTGCCGGGGCCGCCGGCCGCGCCGGCGCCCGCAAGCTCCTCGCCCAGGACGAGGGTGCGCTCCAGGCCGCGCTTGCCGTCGAACACGGTCACGGTGGCCCGCTGGCCTTCGAGCGCGCCTTCGGCGGTCGGGCCGCGCTGGCCTTGCAGCCGCAGCACCGCCTGGCGCCCGCCATCGGACAGCGTGACCTCGGGCTTGCCGAACTTGGTGCCGGTCAGGCCCTCGACGACGGCGTCGGGCGCGTCGAACGGCGGCTGCGCCCGGGCCGCCAGCTCCAGCACTGGCGCCTCACCGCCCTGCACCAGCTCGGCGCCGGTGAGCTGCAGACCGGCTGAGGCGCCCTCGCCCGGGACCCGGGAGCGGAAGCGGTCGATGGCGAAGGCCTGGTTCGACGGTTTGGCGCCGTCCGGCGGCAGCGTCAGCGCCAGCTTTGCCGTGCGCGGCACGCAGATTTCGGCGCAGGTGAGGTAGTCGACGCTGGCGCGCAGCCGCACTGGCTTGGCCGGGTTCTCGGCGGTGGCGTCGACCGGCAGCACCACCTCGCCGCCGTAGCCGAAGGTCTGCAGTCCGAACAGCTCGAAGCGGTGCGGCACCGGCCAGCGCAGCTCGGCGTCCTGCAGGTTTTCGGAGCCGCTCCAGTCGACCTCCGGCGGGTAGCCCGCGTCGCCGGGCGAGCGCCAGTAGATCTTCCAGCCGTCGGCCAGTTCGAACTGCAGCCCCAGCCGCAGCACCGCGTCGGCGCCGACGCCCTGGCTGGCGGAAATCAGCCGCAGCCGGGCCTGCTCGTTCTCGTTCCAGCCGCTGGCGGCCGCCGCGGCCGGCCCGCTCCAGCCGGCGCAGACGGCGAGCGCGACGGCGAGCGACAGGATCAGGTGATGCGGGCGCAGTCGTTTCAAGGTCGAACTCGCAGCCGGTGGCAGCGTTAACGTCAGGCTTCCCCGCTCCTATATAGGATGCGGCGGGCCGCCGGGTGAAGCGGCCTGCGCGCCGATCACGCAGGCGTGTCCCCTGCGTGCGGGCGCGCCGGGGCGGCTTTCGGCCCGCTTGCGCCGGGGCGGCGCGCCCGTGCACTCTTGTCTCAGGGCGCGGGCCTGCGGATATCAGGGGCGGACGACACACCTCCACGGACATGGACGCCGCGCGATGACCGACAAGCACCAGGACACGATGCCTCAGACGGCGGGCGACGGCGACGAGACGACGCTGGCGGGCCAGCTGCTGGTCGCCATGCCGAACATGAGCGATCCGCGCTTCGAGCGCTCGGTGATCTACGTCTGCGCGCACGGCGAGGACGGCGCGATGGGGCTGGTGATCAACAAGCTGGTCGACCAGATCACCTTCCCCGAGCTGCTGGAGCAGCTCGGCATCGACAACGACCACGTCTCCGAGCAGATCCGCGTGCACTTCGGCGGCCCGGTGGAGACCGGACGCGGCTTCGTGCTGCACTCGGCCGAGTACCGCCAGGACAGCTCGATGCAGGTGAGCGACGAGGTGGCGCTGACCGCGACCATCGACATCCTGCGCGACATGGCGCAGGGCCAGGGGCCGCGGCGTAGCCTGCTGGCGCTGGGCTACGCCGGCTGGGGCCCCGGGCAGCTGGACCAGGAGATCCAGGCGAACGGCTGGCTCAACGTCGGCGCCGACGAGGAGCTGATCTTCGATACCGGCCTCGAGGACAAGTGGCAGCGCTCCATCGGTAAGCTCGGTTTCGACCCGTTCAGCCTGTCCGGGCAGGCCGGCCGGGCCTAGCCCGGGGCCCGCTGGGCCGCGCGGGCGCCGGCGGCGTGCGGCTATTTGCACTTGCGGCCGATCAGGCCGTCGATGACGCCGCACTCGTCGGCGAACAGCACGGACTGCGGCAGCGCATCCGACAGCGTCGCCGGTCCCGCACCGGTGTCAAGCGCCGCCACCTGGACCTCCTGCACCCGAAGCCCGGCGCTGCTCAGCGGCTCCGCGTTGGCGGAGGCGGAGCTGAGCACGGTGGCGATCAGCGCCGGCGCGGTCATCCCCAGCCGGAAGGCGCCGTAGCGGGTGCGCACGTCGGAGTGGATCCAGACCAGCACGGCGCCGATGAAGAACAGCGCGACGGCGCGCAGCCCGAAGCCGATCGCGTAGCCGGCGTCCTGCATGGTGAGCTGCGACAGAGTTTGGTACTCGCCCGCCGCGACCGTGGCGACGATCGGCATCATGCCGCCCAGGCCGCCGATCAGAGCGCTCTGCATACCGCTCACCTCCGTCTTCCCCGAGGTCCGGATCGTCGACGTTCCTGCAGCCAGCGTGAGGTCGGTCATCCCTTCGCCCTCCTCTGTTCGGTACATCGCACTCTGGTCTGTAGCAGAGACCGGTTGGCGCCTAAGTGACCGCTGTCACACAGGAGTCGGGCCGGCCGGACCGGCGGGAGGGCACTGCGACGGACGAATCGCGCTTGTGCCGGCGCGCGAAAACGCGGAAGCTTAAGCGTGGCCCGGCGCGAGCCGCGGCGATTCGTCAACAGCCAGGAAAGGAGGTGATCCAATGTCGAGCGATCTGGACGCGGGGGTGTCTTTCGGGTGCCGTCGGTCGACCGTGGAGCAGCCTCTGCGGGCGCGCTGAGACACCGGATTTCCACCGGGAATCGCGAGAGACGCTTTACCGCGACTGTCGCGGGAGGGCCGCCCCCACGGGCGGCCCTCTTGCGTTCGGGGCCGGCCTTCGTTCGTGCGGGCCCACTTGGGCCGGCACCTCTGATAGAGTGGCGACGCATTCGAATCGCCGGGGACACGGGCGCCGTGATGGCTCGCACCTACCAGGACACGCAGTACGCCGACGGCGCGGGCGACGACTCGGAGGACGGCTCGGTCGTCGACCACCTGGAGCTGGTGGCGGCGATGACCGGCGACTTCGCCGACTCGCAGGACATCGACGCGACGCTGCAGCTCGGTCTGGCGCGGATCGCCCGGGCGCTGCGGGCGGAGGCGGCGTCGCTGTTCCTGCGCGCGCCGGAGGACGAGAGCACGCTGATCTGCCGGGCCTGCTACGGGCCGGTCGATGTGACCGGCCTGCGGCTGTCCGCCGACACCGGCATCGTCGGCCGCACGGTGGCCGAGCAGCGGGCGCAGATCGTCCGCGACGTGACCCAGGATCCCGACTTCGGCGCCGCGGTCGACGCGCAGACCGGCTTCACCACGCGCTCGATCCTGTGCGCGCCGATGCGGGTGCGCGGCGACACGATGGGCGCCATCGAGTTGATCAACAAGCAGGGCGAGGAGCTGTTCGACGACGCCGACCGGCGGCTGCTGGAGACGCTGGCGAGCGCGGCCGCCCTGGCGGTGATCAACGCCCGCATGGCCGACGCGATGGTCGAACGCGCCCGCCTCAAGCGCGAGGTCGAGCTGGCGGCGACGATCCAGCGCTCGTTCCTGCCGCCGCCGCGCCCGGACGCCTTCCCGATCCACGGCATCAACCGGCCGGCACGCGAGGCCTCGGGCGACTTCTTCGACATCGTCGAGCGCAGCGACGGCCGGATCTGGTTCAACCTGGGCGACGTCGCCGGCAAGGGCGTGAACGCGGCGCTGATCATGGCCAAGACGGCCAGCCTGTTCCGCCACATCGCCAAGACGGAGGACGAGCCCTGGGCGCTGCTGCATGCCCTGAACGCCGCGCTGCACGAGGTCGACACTTATGGCATGTTCGTGACCATGATCTGCGGGGTACTGGATCCGAACGACGGGACGGTGCGGCTGGCCAACGCCGGCCACGAGCCGGCGCTGCTGCGGGCGCAGGACGGCAGCGACAACGCCTACCTGGAGGCTGAGGCGCCGCCGCTGGGCGTGCTGCCGGAGCTGAGCGGCGCTCCGGCGGCGGCGCAGCCGATGCCGATGGCTGGCTGCCGCCTCTACCTCTACAGCGACGGCCTGACCGAGAGTCCCGGCCCGGACGGCAGCGAGCTCGGCGCCGCCGGACTGGTGCACGAGATCGCCGCCGCCGAGACCTGGACCAACGGCACGGCCGAGCGGCTGCAGCGGGTGATCCGCTCGGTGGCGCCGGCGGACGGGCCGCCGGCCGACGACCTCACGCTGCTGGTCGTCGAAGGGGCGTCCGCGTGAGCCCGGCCGGCTCCACGCCAGCGCCGTCGGTCGCCGCGGACGCGGCGGGCGAAGACACGCTGGTCGCGCTGCAGGTGCCCGCGCGCGCCGGCTCGCTGAAGCTGGTCCGGGCGGTGCTGGGTCCGGCCGCCGCGGAGCTGGGCTTCGACCAGGGCGCGGCCGACGACCTGGTGCTCGCGGTGGACGAGGCGTGCCAGAACGTGGTGCGCCACGCCTTCGCCGGCGTCGAGCCGGGTACGCTGACGGTGCGCATCGCCCGTGCGGGGGACATGGCGACGGTGCGGCTGATCGACGACGCGCCGACGGTGGACCCGGCGACGATCCGGCCGCGCCCGCTGGAGGACCTGCGCCCCGGCGGCCTGGGCACCCGTCTGATGGGGGAACTGCTGGACGAGATCGTCTACGAGACGCCGCCGGCCGGCGCCGGCAACGTGCTGAAACTGAGCAAGAGGATCGGCTAGGGCGATGGCGCGCAGGCTCGATATCCAGTCGGAGACGCGGGACGCGGTCGCCGTGGTGGCGCCCAGCGGCGACGTCGACCTCGAGGTCTCGCAGCAGTTGCGCAAGGAACTGCTCGACTGCATCGAGCGGACCGGCGACGTGATCGTCGACATGGCCGGCGTAGGCTACATCGATTCGAGCGGCATCGCCGCGCTGATCGAGGCGTTCCAGACGGCGCGCAAGCGCTCGCGCCGGTTCGCACTGGCGCAGGTGCCGGAGCGTGCCTACCGAGTGCTGAAGATCGCCCGGCTGGACCGCGTGTTCCCGCTGCAGGACAGCGTCGACACCGGCTTCGGGTCGGCGGCATGAGCGTCGGGCAGTCCAGTTCGGGCGGCACCGGCCGCGTCGTCGGCGCGCTGGAGCGGATCGGCCGGCGCGCCGTTTCCGGCGTCGAGGAGCTGGGCTACGCGTCGGCCCTGTTCGCCGAAGGGCTGTACTGGCTGGTCGCCGGCCGGCTGCAGCGTCAGCCGGTGCGGGTCGGCCACGTGGTGCAGCAGGCGATGGAGGTCGGCGTGCTGGCGGTGCCGATCGTCAGCGTCCTGGCTTTCACCATCGGCGTCATGCTGGCGATCCAGGGCATCCACACGCTGGAGACCTTCGGCGCGGAATCGCAGGTGACCACGGGCATCGCGCTCTCGGTGGTGCGCGAGTTCGGGCCGCTGATCACCGGCATCCTGGTGGCCGGGCGCTCGGGCTCGGCGCTGGCCGCGCGCATCGGCACCATGCGGATCAGCCAGGAGATCGACGCGCTCAAGGTGATCGGCATCGCGCCGGTGCGCTTCCTGGTGACGCCGCCGCTGCTGGCGATGCTGGTGATGGTGCCGCTGCTGGCGTTCTGGGCCGACTGCGTGGCGCTGCTCGGCGGCGGGCTGTTCGTGTCGGTCGACCTCGGCATGTCGCTGGCCGCCTACGGCGATCGGGTGATCGAGGCGATCGCGCTGGACGACCTGCTGCACGGCCTCGGCAAGGCCGCGATCTTCGGCCTGCTGATCGCGCTGATCGGCGTGGTCAACGGCGCCTCGGTCACTGGCGGCGCCGAGGGCGTCGGCCGGGCGACCACGCGCGCGGTGGTGCAGTCGATCAGCGCCATCGTGATCACCGACATGATCTTCGTCTTCGCGCTGACGCGGTGAGGGGGGTGGCGGTGCGCGCGACGGCAGATTGCAGCGTTGGGTCCTTCGAGACGCGCGGCTGCGCCGCTCTCCTCAGGATGACACTGACACCGGGATGGAGTTCTCAGTGTCATCCTGAGGAGCGAACCGCCAGGGCCGCGTCTCGAAGGACGCACGCGCGGGCGGTGCAGGCATGACCGATACCCTCGAGACCGCCGCAACCGAGGACACCGCAGACCAGCCGGTGATCGAGGTCGAGGATCTCAGCCATCACTTCGGCGCGACGCAGGTGCTGTTCGACATCGACCTGACCGTCCGGCAGGGCGAGATCATGGTGATCATGGGCGGCAGCGGGTCGGGCAAGTCGACGCTGCTGAACAACCTGCTGGGCCTGATCCGCCCCACCAGCGGGGCGATCCGCCTGCTGGGCGAGGACCTGACCAAGCTGTCCGGCACCAAGCTGACGCAGCTGCGCCAGCGCATGGGCGTCGCCTTCCAGGGCGGGGCGCTGTTCTCCTCGATGAGCGTGGCGGAGAACATCAAGCTGCCGCTGCGCGAGCACAGCCGGCTCGACGAGCGCACCATGGACATCATGGCGCGGATGAAGATGGAGGTGGTCGACCTCGCGGGCCGCGGCGACCTGATGCCGAGCGAGCTGTCCGGCGGCATGGTCAAGCGCGCGGCGCTGGCCCGCGCCATCGTCATGGACCCGCAGGTGCTGTTCTGCGACGAGCCGTCGGCCGGCCTGGACCCGGTGGTGGCCAAGCAGATCGACCGGCTGATCCTGGACCTGCGGGAAGCGTTCGACATGACCGTCGTGGTGGTCACCCACGAGCTCGACAGCGCCTTCACCATTGCCGACCGGATCTGCGTGCTCGACCGCGGTCGCATCCGTGCCGTCGACACGGTCGAGACCATCCGCAACTCGGACGACCAGCGGATCCAGGACCTGCTGAACCGCCGCAGCGAGGCGGAAGAGGTCGATCCCGACGCCTACCTGGCGCGCCTGACTGGAGACACGCTGTGAGCCGTCGCTTCCGGTCGCCGCCGCGCCTTCTCCGATACCGACGCCGATTCCAGCGGGGACTCCGTGCGCAGCAGTAAGATCAACTACGCCGTCGTCGGCGCCTTCGTGCTGGTCGTGCTGGCCGGGCTGGTGGCCGCGGTCTCGGTCCTGACCGGCCGCACTGGCGCCACCGACGCCTACCACACCGTCTATTCCAACGTCGGCGGGCTGAAGTTCGGCACGCCGGTGACCTACGAGGGCTATCGGGTCGGCCAAGTGGAGACCATCGAGCCGACGCAGACCGACCAGGGCATGGCCTTCCGGGTCGAGCTGGCGGTCGAGCAGGGCTTCCCGATCCCGCAGGACAGCACCGCGGCGATCGCCTCCAGCGGGCTGCTGGCCGGTGCCTCGATCGAGATCGACGGTGGCCGGTCGCCGCAGATGCTGGAGCCGGGCGCGCGCATCGAGCCGGGCGCCTCGTCCGACGTGTTCGCCGCCGTCTCCAAGGTCGCCGGCCGGATCAACGAGCTGAGCGAGCAGGGCGTGCAGCCGCTGCTCGACAAGCTCAACACGTACAGCGACGAGCTGGGCCGCACGCTCGTCGAGCGCACGCCGCTGCTGCTGCAGGACCTGAAGACCGCGACCGAAGCGCTGGCGCAGACCACGCCGCGGGTGGCGGAGGACGTGGAAACCTTCTCCACCAGCCTGAACGAGAAGGTGCTGGGCGATGCCAACCTGCAGCGCATCGAGGCCACGCTGGCCAACCTGGAGAGCGCGTCGCGCAGCCTGGACCGCGAGGTGATGGGGCCGGCCAACCGGCAGCGCGTCGCCGACAGCCTGGAAAACCTGCGCAACGCGTCCAACCAGTTCGCCGGCCTGACCCGCGAGCTGCAGACGACCAAGCAGCAGGTCGACCAGACGCTGGCCAAGCTGGACAGTATGGTCGAGACCAACAGCGGCACCGTGAACAGCAGCCTGCAGGACCTGCGCTATACGATGGAAGTGGTGAGCCAGCACGTGGACGCGATCGCCTACAACCTGGAAGGCACCAGCCGGAACCTGAACGAGTTCAGCCGGCAGGTGCGGCAGAACCCCGGCATCCTGCTCGGCGGCAGCGCCCCGGCCGAGGGGACGCGCTGATGGCCGGGCAGGGGGCAGCCGCCATGCGCGTCGGGGGCGCGCTGGCGGCGGCGGCGCTGGTGCTGCTGCTGACCGCCTGCGGCGGCGGCAGCGCACCGCCGCCGGACAGCTTCTATCGGCTCAGCGCGGACGATCCGGGCCGGCGCTACGGCCGGCCGCTGCTGCCCGGCACCGTCGAGGTCGGCCGCTTCTCAGCCGACGGCGTCACCGGCGAGCGGGCGCTGGTCTACAGCAACGGCGGCCAGCGGGTACGGCGCTACAGCTACCACCACTGGATCGATTCCCCGCCGCGGCTGATCCAGGAGAGCCTCGTCGAAGCGCTGCGCCGGGTCGAGGCGGCGGAGGCGGTGGTGACGCCGGAGCTGCGGCTGCGCTCGGACTGGCGCGTCGAGGGCCAGTTGAAGCGACTGGAGCATCGCCTGACCGGGGACGGCGGCGCCGAGGTGGTGCTGGCGATCGAGGTCTCGGTGGTCGACGCGCGCGACGGCGGGCTGGTGATGATCGACGGCTTCCGCAGCCGGCGGCAGGTCGCCAGCACGGAGGTCGAGCCCGCGGTCGAGGCCTTCAACGTCGCCCTGACCGACGTTGTCGCGGAATTCCTCGACCGCTTGGCCGAGGCCACCGCCGAGCGCGCGCGGGACTGATCTGGGTTCGGCGTTTGGGCCACACCTGTGCATTACTACTGCGGCCGCTTACGCAACTTTTTCGGATCGACACCGATTTTAATGTACTACTTCTGGGGTAGTCTTCCGCGAGCATTTGTTTGTTCAAATATTCGGATGATCATTTTTTAGGCCAATATCTACGGATATTCATACTTGATTAAGCCCTGCGATGCGAAGGAAGCCGTAGAAAATTTGTCCCAAATTCTGGAGACGTCTACGCAATGTCACGCATCCAAGCCGTCCTCGCGCGCTTCTCGATCGCCACGAAAATCGGTGGCCTCGTCACGCTTCTGATCGCTCTGGTCGCCATCACCGGTGCCGTCGCCGGCCTCAGCATGAAACAGATCGGCACGGAGCTGCGGCAGGTGGCCGAGCAGAATCTGCCGATCAGCGAGCGGGTCAACGAGATCGCCCTGCACCAGCTGGCGCAGGCCATTCAGTTCGAACGCGCGCTGCGCTACGGCCAGCAACTCGACGGCAACGACGCTGCGCAGGCGCGCGCTGACTTCACCAAGACTCGCGAGAAGTTCGTCGAGCTATCGAAGCGAGTGGACCAAGAGATCGACGGGGCGCTCGACCAGATCGGCTCCGTCGTCGATGTCGCGGCCGGCGACCGTCTCGGGGAGCACGCCTTCCAACTCGCCGATGAC
>ENA-ORDC01002760-ORDC01002760.1-marine-metagenome-genome-assembly--contig:-NODE-2760-length-9995-cov-2.696814_pt1 | contig 9995 bp, 6 predicted proteins | sample MGYA00237783_ERZ508515 | MGnify/ENA primary metagenome ERZ508515 (study PRJEB26186, sample SAMN06268792) | marine metagenome | isolation source: Eden Landing Ponds, San Francisco, CA, USA | place...
CGTAGGTCCGCTCGACGACGGGTCGCTCCCCCTCGAGGGCGGACAGCCCGACCACCTCCTCGAAGACATCGAGGGGTTCCAGGGTCGCGCTCATCAGAATCCCCCCACCGAGCCCAGCGAAGACATCCCGGAGCGTTTCGCCGGGCATGCACTCGAAGCAGACGAGGCCCGCGGTGTACTGGCCCTGCCACCCCTCACCCTCGCTGGGGGCGTGTTCGAGTTCGATTTCACGGAGGTAGCCGGCGTGGTCCCGTTCCCACCACCGCGAGAGGATGGTGCCCGCGGGGACGGCAACCGGTGTTCGCGACAGGTCGAGGGCGTCGATAGCGTCCTCCACGGCCGTCCCGATGGCAGGGAGGGCACGCCAGAGGTCGCCGGTGTAGCCGGCCTCCTCGGCCCACTCGGTCAGTTCGTCGCGCTCGACCACCTCGGGGTCACGGAGCGGGAGTTCGAAGTCGTGGTCGGGCAGTTCGCCGCCGGCGCGCCAGCCACGGCCGACCTCCTCGTCGAGAAAGCGGGCCACGCGGTCGTCCAGCCAGTCGAGCACGGCGGCGTAGAAGTCCCGGGCCTCCCGGAGCGCGCCGATGGGGACGTCGTGGCTCTCCAGTTCCGCGCGGAGAGTCGCCTCGTGGTCGTCGCTCTCCCGGGCCCGCGAGAGCAGCGTCTCGAGGTCGTTTCGCGCCCGCGTCAGCGTCTGGCGGCCGAGGCGGTCCGAGAGCAGGTCCCGGGTGCGCTCCTCGAGGCGGTGGGCCTCGTCGACGACGAGGAAGGTGTCCTCGCCGAGAATCGACTCGATGAGCGGCCGGGAGTCGGGGTCGAACAGGTGGTTGTAGTTGGCCACCACGACCTCGGCGGACTCGAGCAGGACGCCCATCGCCCGGTGGGGACAGGTCCCTCGCTCGACGGCCGCCGGCAGGTACTCCTCGCTCGTCAGGACGCCGTCGATACCGGCCTCGAAGTCGATGGGCGACCCCTTGTTCCGGGCGTACCAGTCGGCCTCGAACGGACAGAACAGCTGCTCGCTCTCGCCCTCGACCATCTCCGCGGGGGCGGCCTGCTGGGCGCGCAGGTAGGGACTGGTCGCGCCGGCCGTCGAGAGCGACCGGGACTCGATGGACTGCTGGCCCGCGCCGCCGGGACGGGCGGACTTCGCCAGCCGGCTCGCCCGCTGTGGGTCCCACCAGATGTCCTCCTCTTCGGCTCCCACGGCGACTTCCCCGACGGGCAGGTCGTCGGCCGACCCCTCGCTCTCGACGAGGGCGGCGGTGTTCTCCCGGAGGTCCTCGCAGCGGGCGTGGACGCCGACGTCGTCGGGGAAGACGCCCTCCCGGCCGTAGGGACAGAGGTCCCGTTTGCCCACGAGGGAAATTCCCTGCAGTGGTTCTTCGAGGTCTCGGTTGAGCGTCCGGAGGTCCTCGACGAACTGCTGGCGCTGCTGCTTGACTGGCGTCACCACGAGGATGGTCTCGAAGTCGCCCTCCCTGACCAGCGTCGCTCCGGCGGTCAGCGCGGCCATCGTCTTGCCCGTGCCACAGGGCCCCTCCATGGCGAGGTAGCCACCCTCCGCGCCGACGTCGATGGCCGTCTCGATGGCGTCGCGCTGGTTCTCGTAGGGCTCCGGGAAGCCGAAGAAGTCCTCCCACCGCCGCTCCCCGGGCCCATCGGTCATCTACCACACCCTCCGTCGCCCTCGGGTTTGAATCCCCGGATAGGGGCTGGTATGTTTCAATGGTGTAAGTCCGGAGGACGCCCCCAATTTGTATCCGAGCTGATTTGCAGTGGTTCGTCCTGGCACCGCCAACAGCGGAAAGCCCCTAAATTGGTGTGTCGTGGGTTGTGCTAGGACCGCGAACAGCGGAAAGCCCCCGCTCCGCTCCGGTCGGGGGCCTCGCTGCGTTACTCGGTCGCTTCGCTCCCTGTGTTACTTACATCGGCCGCCTTCCCGGAGCGGAGCGGCCCCTTTCATTCCCACCCGGACCGCGCCCTCCCCTCCCCAACCGGACTTGCGGTGCTCACTCACTTCGTTCGTGTGCGCTCCTCGTCCCCTCGCGCGCGTTTCTCGCGCGCGCCTACGGCCCCAGCACAGCCAACCGCCACAGCCACCGCACAGCTACGCCAACACAATCCACGGGCGTAGGCGCGCGCTGGCTCGCGTGGCCCGCGAGACGTGACCGAAGGGAACGTCTCGGAATGCGCGAACGGCGTAGCCGTGAGCGGAAGGCCCGCGAGCCAACATCGTGCGAGGGATGAGCGAGCGACGGAGGAGCGAGTGAATCGGTTGGGGATGTAAGTGGGGGCCTTCAGGCCGTGAGGCCCGAGAAAGACCGACGCTACCCCATCACGTCAGTCTCGGCGGGAAAGACCGTCTCGTCGAGCGCCGACACGGCGCGTTCGAGTACCGGCACCATGTTCTCGGTGTCCTCGCGGTTGTACTCCACGAGGCGCTCGAGGGCCCCGTCGACGCCCCGCTCGTGCTCGTGCCAGAGTCGAACCGCCTCGCGGCCATCGACGTCGGGCAAATCCCGCTCGATGCCGAAGCGGTCCTCGACGGCACTCAGCCCGCCCGAGAGACCGAGTTTCCGGCAGGTCGGCATCAGGTCGATGTGGGGCTGGTCCAGCGAGACGTCGAAGTTCGACTCGAGGAAGGGAATGTCGAAACTCGCGCCGTTGAAGGTCACGAGCAGGCCGGCGTCGGCGAAGGCCGCCCGCAGGTTCCCGTCGGTCAGGTCGTCGCCCCGGACCAGCGTGCGGGTGTCTCCATCCTGGTGGAGCGTCACCGTCGTGACGACGTCTGCGTACTGGCTCAGGCCGGTCGTCTCGATGTCGAAAAAGCAGGCATGGTCGCGGAAGGTCTCGTAGAGTCGCCAGCGCGCGCTGCTCGGAAACCGCTCGCCGAAGTACTCGACGTCCTCGGCTTCGAGCGCGCGCTCGCCGCCCTCGATGAACGACTCGATGCGGCGAGCCCGCGTCGACCCGATGCCCCGGCAGTCCGGGTCGAAGGTCGACCAGTGGGTGACGCCCTGCTCCCAGAGGCGCTGCTCGATGGTCTCCCCGATGCCCTCCGCCCCCAGGAAGCAGTTCTCGACGTGCACAGCAGGTGGTGGGGCCGCGCCGAATTAATCGTTGTGGCTTCGGCGTTGCCCTGTTCTGTCGCCGGAGCGACCGGCTAGCAGGCGACCGTTCAGGTTCGAGTCACCCGCCAGGTGGTCCCGTTCGAGCGAGACCACTGCTCGACGTCCGGGCCGGCCTCCTGCTCGCTGAGTTTGAGGGGCAACGCACCAATCTCCGAGGCCGTGAGGTCGAGGTCCTCGGCGATGTACCGACTCTTGAAGTAGGTGTCCCCTGCGGCGACGCGACGGCGGAGGTACTCCCGCAGTCGCTCGACCTCCGTGGACTCGGTGTCGTTCGCGGTCGTTGCCATCGACGCCAGAGAGGTCGGCCATCGCCTAAAATACCTGTCAGACAGAAGTCACACGGCGGCGCTGGCCAGCGGGAGAGACCAGGCCCAAAGATACCGGTGGAACGACTCAGCATTCATCCCCCGGCACTGGAATTGGTCCCTCTGGGTTCGATACCCCGGAATTCTGGCCTTCGATGTCTCTAATGCCAACGCTAAAGGTTAGATTAACTCTAAACGTCGCCATGGGAGCGGACTCGGGCCGTCGCCGGTTCGTCCGCGCGTCCTGGGCGAACGTCCTCGGCAACACCGCGAAGATTCTCGTCGAGGGAGCGGCGGGCCTGGCCTTCGGCAGCGTGGCCCTGCTGGCCGACGCCGCGCACTCGCTGGCGGACCTCCTCGCAAGCGGTGTGGTCCTCGTCTGGGGCGAGAGTCGCTTCGAGGAGGCCGACCACAGCCACCCCCACGGGCACGCCCGCATCGAACCCCTGACCGCGCTGTTCGTCGGCGCAGTCATCGTGTTGCTCGGGCTCAATCTCCTCTACCAGTCAGCACGCGGTCTCCTCGAGGGGCCCGACGTCCGATTCAGCCTCGTCCTCGTCGGTGCGCTCGCCTTCGCCATGGTCGACATGTACCTCGTCTACCGGTACACCGAGCGCGCGAACGTCGGCCTCGACTCGACCGCCCTCCGGGCGCTTGCCGTCGACTGTCGGAACGACCTCTACACCTCTGTCGCGGCCCTCGTCGGCGTCCTGGGTGTCGCCCTCGGCCACGAGTGGTTCGACCCCGTCGCCGGCGGCGTCGTCGCCCTCCTGGTCGTCTACCAGGGGGTCTCCATCGCCCGGGAGAATCTGACCTACCTCTCCGGCCGGGCGGCCCCCGAGCACACGCGACTGGCAGTCGAGGAGACGCTTTTGGACCACCCGGCGGTGCGTGGCGTCCACGACCTGGCGGTCTTCTGGGACGGCCCCGTGCTGGAGGTCGAGGCCCACGTCGAGGTGGCCGGGGACCTCACGCTCGACGAGGCCCACGACATCGAGACGGCACTCGTCGACGCCGTCCGGTCGATGGACGACGTGGCGGACGTCCACCTCCACCTCGACCCCGAGGGCATCGGCGAGTGGAAGGAGTGCGAGGAGTGACACGATGGCGGTGGGAATATCCACCTCTCGGACACCGCCCCGGCTCAGAGGACGCCCTCGACCGCGAGGACCTCGAGCAGTTCGTCCATCGTCGAGACGACGACGTCACAGGCCGGTTCGACGGCGGGTTTGGGCTCGAAGCCGATGGCCAGGCCGGCGGCCTCGAGCATCGGGAGGTCGTTCGCGCCGTCGCCGACCGCGACGGTCTCCGCCAGCGGGACCCCGACGGTGCTCGCGAGCACTTCCAGCGCGTCGTCCTTGGTCCCCTCGATGAGCGGTCCCTCCACCTCGCCGGTCAGTTCGTCGTCGACGACCGGGAGGCGATTCGCGACGACGGTGTCGACGGTCGCGTCCTCGGCCGCGAGCGCGCGCTCGACGCCCCGGTCGAACCCGCCCGTGAGGATGGCCGTGTAGACGCCCGCCGACTGGAGGGCGGCCAGCACCTCGCCCGCGCCCGGGCGGAGGACGACCTGGTCGAAGGCCGCCTGCGCCGTCGCGTCGGCCATCCCCTCGAGGAGGGCACACCGCCGGTAGAGACTCTCGGCGTAGTCGATTTCGTCGTTCATCGACCGCTCGGTAATCGCTGCCATCTGCTCGGCGACCCCAATCTGGTCGCCGAGCAGGACGGTCATCTCGGAGTCCGAGAGCGTGCCATCGAAGTCGAATGCGACGAGCATACCCCGGATTCGTCTGGGGCCACTTCAAAGCTCCCGGTTTGGTCGGGGAGCGTGGGTGTCGGCGACGGTGTGGCCGTGCCAACGGCCGCCTCCGGAGCGCCACCGTCCCTTCACTCCCGTGGGTCGGGGGCGTTGCCGTCGTAGGCATCGAGGTCGCCGTAGAAGTTCAACATTGCGTACTGCAGCTTCTCGGGGTCGACGTCGACGAGTTCGGCCCGCTCCTCGGGCGGGAAGGTCCCCCGAACGGCGTAGTCGGGCATCTCGACGGACGCGCGCTCGGTGTAGCGGGCGTCGAGCAGAATGCGGACGCCGAAGTCCTCGGGCGAGCGGATGACCCGGCCGAGTGCCTGTCGGGTCTTGCGCACCGTCGGAATCTCGACGGCGTAGCGCCAGCCGATGTCCTCGCTCGCCCCCGCGCCTGGTCCGTCACCCGACCCGCGGGGCTGCCGCTCGTCCCCACCGAAGGCGGCCGCGTAGGCCCCCTGGACGGCCTCCATCCGCTCGTCGAGGTGGGGGTAGGGGACGCCGACGACGACCACGGTCCGGCAGTCGTCGCCGTCGTAGCTCACCCCCTCGCCGAGGGTCCCCCACAGCGACGTGAAGAGGACGCCGTCGTCGTCGCTCGTGAACTGCTCGCGAAGGTCCCGGGCCCCCGTTCCCGGCTCGTCGAGATAGCGGGTGCCACCGTCGACGCGGCCGTGATAGCGGGCGGCCTCCGCGTAACTCGGGAAGAAACAGAGCGTGTTGCCCGGGGTCATCCGAATCGCGTCCTCGAGGGTCTCGGTGATGGTCTCCTGGACGGCGCGGTCCTCGCGCTTGCTGGCAAAGAGCGCCGGGCCGTCGACCGCGAAGGTCCGCCGGCGCTCCGCGGGAAACTGCTGGCCGTAGGCCATCGTCTCCGAGTCCTCGAGGCCGAGAACGTCTTCGGTCACCTCGAAGGGCCGCAGGGTGGCGCTCATGAGGACGCTCGCAGACAGTTCCTCGAACAGCGGCCGGGTCACCTGCTCGGGGATGCAGGTGTACAGTTCGGCCCGGCCGTAGATGTCGTCGGGCTTGCCGTCTCGGCTGCCGGTGGACCCGTCTCGGCCGGGGGACCGGTCGCCAGCGCGCTCGCTGGCCCGGTCGTCCGAGAGGTCGCCCCTCTCGCTGCCGGCCCGACCCTCGTCGAAGTCCGCAGCGAGGGAGGCTGGCACGTCTGGCCCGCTCCCGTCGCGCCGCCGGACACTGATGACGGGATAGGTCCCCCGGTCGTTACTCTCTGCGAGCCAGGACTCGAGGAAGGTCGCCACCTGCAGGGTCTGGCACTCCTCGCGCTCGGTCGTCTCGCCGTTCTGGTAGGCCTGTTCGTAGGTCGAATCGAGGTCCCGGCCCAGCGCGAGCGCCCGCTCCAGGTCGGCGTCGTAGCCCGGACCGGTGTAGGCCTGCAGGAAAGCAAGGGTCACCGCGTCCCGGCGGTCGTCGTGGTCGATGGCGATGTCCTCCCACTCCTCGTCGAGTGCCGCGCGCTCGGGGCGGGAGAGGGCCGACTCGTAGGTTTCCACCAGTGCCTCGCGGAAGGCCGTGACGACGTTCGCGGCCGCCTCCGTCCGCGGGTCGTCGACGCTCGCCAGTTCGCCCAGCGCCTGCGTGACCGTCGTCTCGGTCAGCGTCCGCCGCGCGTGGTCGCGGGCGGCCGACTCGACGTTGTGGGCCTCGTCGAAGATGGCGATGACGTCCTCGGGGTCTCGGCCCAGCCACCGGAAGAACTGCTCGCGAATCGCCGGGTCGAGCAGGTGGTGGTAGTTACAGACGACGAGGTCGACGCCCTCGACGCCCTCCTTCAGGAGTTCGTAGCCACAGAAGCCCCGCTCCTCGGCGAAGTCGTAAATCTCCGATGGGGTCCGGACGTCCTCGTAGAGCCACGCGAAGAAGTCGCTCGTGTCCGCGGTGAGGTTCCGGTAGTAGTGGTCACAGGTCGCCCGGTCGGCGAACTCGGCCAGGTCGTCTTCGACCGCCTCGAGTTCGTCCAGCACGCTCGCACGGGCCGACGTCGCCTCGTCGTCGCCGGCCTGGCTCGCCTTGAGCAACTCGCGCTGGCGCTCCTCGAGTTCGGCCAGGTCGCCCTCGGCCTCGACCAGGTCGCGGGTCGTCTCCCGGAGGGCCCGACACTCCTCGTAACCCACGTCGATGTGGCACATCGAGGCCTTCCCCTGGAAGACGACGGCCCGGAGCGCCTCTGTCTCGGCGATGGCGCTTGCCTCGCGCCGGAACTGGCGCATCTGCTGGTGGACGTTCGTCGTGATGAGGACCGTCTTGTCCTCGGCCCGGGCGTGGTCCAGTGCGGGCGTCAGCGCCGCGAGGGTCTTCCCCGTCCCGGTCGCCCCCTCGAAGAGGATGTCCGAGCCATCCGCGAGTGCCCCGTGAATCCGCTCGATGGCCTCCCGCTGGTGGCTGTAGGGGGCCTCGTAGGGGAAATAGCGGAGCGGGGTGCTGTCTGACACGGCGGCGACTAGGGCGGGTTCCCGTATAAACAATCGGCCAGTGGGGTGGGCCGGTGACAGCTGCCACCCCGACGACCTGGGGGAGACGTAGCTGGCACAGTTACGGGCCGCGGGTGGGTCCGAACTCGCTATTGTCAGACAAAAGTCAGACAATTCCGGCTGGTTTTCACGCGCGCGTGCGTGAAACTTAAACCATCGCGGCTACTATTCATCTATACGATTTTATGTCCGACAACGACGAATATGGGGCTGGCCAGATTCAGGTACTCGAGGGGCTCCAGGCCGTCCGGAAGCGCCCGGCGATGTACATCGGGTCGACGGACACCCGCGGGCTCCACCACCTCGTCTACGAGGTGGTCGACAACGCCATCGACGAGGCGCTCGCGGGCCACTGCGCGGAGATAACGGTCACCATCCACGAGGACGACTCGGTCTCCGTGACCGACGACGGCCGGGGCATCCCGGTCGACACCCACGAGAAACACGACCGGCCGGCCGTCGAGGTCATCATGACGGTGCTGCACGCCGGCGGGAAGTTCGACAGCAAGTCCTACCAGGTCTCGGGGGGCCTCCACGGCGTCGGCGTCTCCGTCGTCAACGCGCTCTCGGCGCGCCTCGAGGTCGAAGTCAGGCGCGACGGCGCGGTCTGGCGGCAGGCCTTCGAGCGGGGCCAGCCGGGCGAACTCGAACGCGTCCGTGACCTCGAGTCCGACGAGGGAACCGGGACGACCATCCGCTTCTGGCCCGACGCGGACATCTTCGAGACGACCGACTTCACGTTCTCCACACTGGAGTCGCGCCTGCGGGAGCTGGCGTTCCTCAACAGCGGCGTCGAGATCACCCTCGAGGACGAACGGAACGGCGACACACAGCGGTTTCACTACGAGGGGGGTATCCGCGCGTTCGTCCGCTATCTCAACGAGACCAAGACGACCCTCCACGAGGAGGTCATCTACTTTTCGGACAGCGAGACCATCACCGTCGACGCCGGCGAGGGCGAGGTCCACCTCGAGGTGGCGATGCAGGCCACCGACGAACTCCAGGGCTCGCTGCACGCCTTCGCGAACAACATCAACACCCGCGAGGGCGGGACACACCTGACGGGCTTCAAGACCGCGCTGACGCGGGTGGTCAACGACTACGCGACCGGCAACGGCCTCCTGCGGGACCTCGACGACACCCTGACCGGCGAGGACATCCGCGAGGGCCTGACGGCGGTGCTGTCCATCAAGCATCCCGACCCCCAGTTCGAGGGCCAGACCAAGACCAAGCTGGGCAACAGCGAGGTGCGGGGCATCGTCGAGTCCGCGGTCCACGAGCACCTCGGGACCTACTTCGAGGAGAACCCCGACACGGCCGAGGCGGTCGTCGACAAGGCCGTCCAGGCCGCGAAGGCCCGGAAGGCAGCCAAGAAAGCCGAAGAGCTCACCCGGCGGAAAAACGCTCTCCAGTCGACGGCGCTCCCGGGAAAGCTCGCGGACTGCCAGACACGCGATCCCGTCGAGGCAGAGCTGTTCATCGCCGAGGGTGATCCCGCCGGCGGGAGCGCGAAACAGGCCCGCGACCGCCACTTCCAGGCGGTGCTTCCAATCAAGGGCAAGATCCTGAACGTCGAGAAACACAGGCTCGATCGGATCTTGGAGAACGACGAGATCCGGGCGATGATCCGGGCGATCGGAACCGGGATCGGCGACGAGTTCGACATCGACAATCTGAGATATAACAAAATTCTAACTATGACCGACGCCGACGTCGACGGGGCCCACATCCGGACGCTCCTCCTGACGTTCTTCTATCGCCACATGCGCCCGCTGATCGAGAACGGCCACGTGTACGCCACCAAGCCGCCGCTGTACCGCATTCGATACCGCGGAGCGACCTACGACGCCATGACGGACGCGGAGCGTGACCGAATCATCGAAGAGGAGTGTGACGGCGACCCTTCCCAGGTCCAGCGGTTCAAGGGGCTGGGAGAGATGAATCCTGACCAGCTCTGGGAGACGACGATGAATCCGGAGAACCGCTACCTGAAACGCGTCCGCCTGGAAGACGCCGCCGAGGCCGACCGGATGTTCTCGATCCTGATGGGCGACGCCGTCGAACCACGAAAGCAGTTCATTCAAAATCACGCAGACGAGGCCGACTGGGTAGACATCTGAGCATGACTCTCGACACGACACAACCATGAGCTCCGACGTACCCGACACGCCGACCGACCTCGGGGATCGAATCGACGACGTCCGCGTCGAAGATGAGATGGAACAGTCCTACATCGACTACGCGATGAGCGTCATCGCCG
>ENA-ORDC01002761-ORDC01002761.1-marine-metagenome-genome-assembly--contig:-NODE-2761-length-9994-cov-7.825250_pt1 | contig 9994 bp, 10 predicted proteins | sample MGYA00237783_ERZ508515 | MGnify/ENA primary metagenome ERZ508515 (study PRJEB26186, sample SAMN06268792) | marine metagenome | isolation source: Eden Landing Ponds, San Francisco, CA, USA | place...
CGACGGCGGAGACGATGGTGAGGGCGACGGCGGAGACGATGGTGAGGGCGACGGCGGAGACGATGGTGAGGGCGACGACGGAGACGATGGTGAGGACGACGAGAAATGCGCGTACCCGACAGACGACGCCAACCGCAGTGACGGCGGCCCGATCTTCGAGTAGCCGCCGTTCGTGGCTCCGATTACCGCTCACAGAGCGATCGATGATTCGCGGCGTGACCGTCGCGAGCTGATCACAGTATCTGGACTCTCACGAACGGCGTGGGTCACGAGGGGACGTCCGAGCCCGTCAGAGTAGGGCGACCTATAGTGGTCGCGTTAAGTTTGGCGTGAATTGTGGTAGACGGCGACGGCTACAAGCCAGTTTTAGCTGTTTCTAGCGCGACATTGCTAAAGATGTTTGTAAACGATGATGTTCGCTGTTCTATTTCTTAAAAGACACGTTCGATAGCATTTTTATTTCTATATAGAATGATTTGAAATCAATAGCCGTCTTCAGCAAGAACTGATCCAAGATAGTCTGCATCATCGACGAGAAACCCAACGTCGTTCAGCTGGTAGCGCCGGTGTAGTTCAGTCAAAAACCACCGCATCGTCTGTTTATTTGTGGTCGGATAAAGGCTTATATGGAGGATTTCGTTCGTATACGGATCAACCGTGCCGCACAGCCAGAACTGCTGACCGTGGAGGTGGATCATCTTTTCGTCAACCGCGAGTTGATCCTCGGAGACGGTCGAGATCGGCTGTAGATCGGCTTTATGTACTCAGTTGTGAATAGCGACGTGACTCCGATTTACCCCAAACAGTTCAAGATGCGTATTTACCTCATAAAGTGATATATCGGCTAAATGATAGCAGACCCCTACTTCAATCGCCCATCGCGGATTCGATCTCGCTCCACAAACGACAACTCGATCCACACGATACCTCCGCTGAGGCGGTCGAATTCTGGCATAGACACTCAGAACTCGTCCGCCTCATCCTCTAACTTAACGCGACCCCCATCGAGGGGGTCATTTTACTATATATCGCTCAGTATCGGTGGCAACTACTACTTCCTGATAAAACCAGTACGATAGTAGGAAGTATCGGTATAACCGCCTATTATAAACCTGTTTAATAGAGTTCTCCCTGAATTCACCTGATGTCACGTGATTCGGGACGTCAGGCGGACACGGTATCACGCCGAAAGTATCTGCTCACGTCGGCCGCAGTCGGGGCGGCCGGCCTCGCTGGCTGCAGCGGCAACAGCGGTGACGGCAGCGACGGCAGCGACGGTAGCGACGGCAGCGACGGCGAGAGCGGGAGCGATGACGGCAGCAACACGATCGAATCCAGCTCGTCGGGCCCGTCGACGGTGACGGCCGAGGGGTCGTCGACAGTGTACCCCATCTCGAACAAGGGGAGTTCCTACTGGAACTCGAACTCGCCGGCGAGCGACGGCGAGTACTGGGGGGCCAACGACGAGTCGTCGGTCGCCGGGTGGGACCAGATCGAGACCGACATGAACATCGCCGACTACTTCGCCAGCCTGTACGGCTTCGAGCCGTCTGGTGAACGGTCGAACCCGCCGTTCGCCACCCGCGTCGCGCTGAGTCACTCGGGGACTGGATGTGAGGCGGTTCGAGACGGGCTCGTCGACATCGGGAACTCTTCCGGGCCGATCACGGCGGAGCTCGACATCAGCGAAGATGAGCGCGACGAGAACTACGTCGACCACGTCGTCGGCCGCGACGGTCAGCCGGTGTTCGTGAGTCAGGCCATCTACGACGCCGGCGTCGAACAGCTCACCGGCGAGCAGATTCGCGGCATCTACCAAGGCGACATCACCAACTGGAGCGAGGTCGGCGGCCCGGACAGCGAGATATTCGTGGTCGGCCGCGCAGAGGGGTCGGGCACGGACACCTCGTTCCGGCTGAACATGCTCGGCGACGCCGACGCGCCGATGGATGTCGACAGTCGCTTCGGACAGAATCAGCAGGTCCAGCAGGTGCTCCAAGACAACGACAACGCCATCGGCTACATGGCGCTGGCGTTCTCCGGGTCGGGTATCCAGGCGATCGGCATCGAGTTCGAGGGGACGCTGTTCGAGCCGGACGCCGACGCCGAGAACACCATCTTCGACTCGGAGTACCCGCTGAACCGGGACCTGCACATGTACACCCGGATCAACGAGGAGACGCCTGACGGCACGGACATGCGCGAGGCCGCCTTCCTCAACATGTTCCTGACCGAGTTCGGCCAGCAAACGTTCGTCGAGGACGTCAACTACATCACGCTGCCGACCTCGGACATCGAGGCCGAACGCGAGAAGCTCCCCGATCAGGCGTAACTCCTCGGCTGCGCGGACGTTCGCTTCGCGGTCCGACCCCATTATATGTCACTTACCCCCCAACCCGATTGGCGCGCTAGCATCGAGCGACGGCTGACCAGAACGCAGGAGTTCGTCGATGACACCGACCCGGAGGCGCTGGCAGTGGTCCTCGTGTCGATGGGGTCGCTACTGGCCGCGTTCGTCGGGTTCCTACTGGCGTCGCCGTGGACCGCCGTTCCGCTCGGCGTGTTTCTGATCGCCACAGGCTACGGTTGGGCGCGTCATCAGGCGCTCGTCGCCCGTGCGGTCACCTTCGCGATGACGACGGTGACGCTCGTGACGCTCGGGCTCATCGTCGTGTTCATTTTCGCCGAATCGATTCCGGCGTTTCAGTACGAGACAGCGAGCGTGTTCGGCGTCTCCGTTCCTGGACTCGGGATGTTCACACAGGCCCGTTGGGACGCCGTCTCGGAGCCCGTTCGCTACTCGCTGCTCCCGATGATCCACGGGACGGTGATGGTGACCACCATCGCGACGCTCGTGGCGGCCCCGCTCGGCGTCGCCGCGGCGCTGTTCATCGCTGAGATCGCACCTCCTCGTGTCCGTGAGCTCGTCAAGCCGGGCATCGAGATACTGGCGGGAATCCCCTCGATCGTCTACGGGTTCATCGGGTTCACCATTATCAACCCGTGGGCGGGCGGCGCGTTCGCCCTCAACGGCGGCTCAACGTATCTGTTCGTCGGGATTGTTGTCGGGCTGATGGCGTTGCCGACGGTCGTCTCCGTCGCCGAGGACGCGCTCACGAGCGTCCCGGACGTGATGAAAGACGGGTCGCTCGCGCTCGGAGCGACCGACTGGCAGTCGATGACTTCGATCACGCTTCCCGCTGCCTTCTCGGGCGTCTCGGCGGCCGTGCTTCTCGGCGTCGGGCGGGCCATCGGCGAGACGATGGCCGCGACGGTGATGCTGGCCGGGATTCCGCGGATCAGCGAGCCGCTCGTGAACGTTTTTTACGGCTACGAGACACTCACCTCTCTCATCGCACGTGGATACGGTAGCGCGAACGGCGTTCACGAGAGCGCGCTGTTCGCTGCCGGTGTCGTCCTGTTTGTGACCGTGTTGTGTCTGAGTATCGGCTCACAGTACATCGAGGCGCGTATGCGTCGCCGTCTTGGGGGTATCGAATGAGCCGCGCCACTCAGACCGCGCTCATCCGGGACGACCGCACGCTGTACGAGGCTGTCGCCGGAACTGCGGTCGGGCTCTCCGGAGTCGCGTTTGCGGTCGGCTTGGCGGCACTGCTGGGCGTTGTCGCGATCGACGACCCCGTTGCCGGCTTCGAATTGTCGGTGGCGTTTGGCGCGGTACTCCTCGCGCTCGGAGCGGCAGTCGTTGGCTTCGGGGTCGCCTCACGGTTCGGGTACGTTGACGCGGCACCCCAACCCAGCGCGGGGATCGTCGCCGCGGCCGCGTTCACGGGGATCTGGTTCGCCGTGGGCGCGATCGTGTCGGGAGCGGTCGGGCTCGGGACCGGCGGCCGGCTCGGTGTCGGGGTGGTCCTCGGGGGACTCGCGTTTGCGACCACCGCGCTCCCTCGCGAGGATATCGGATCGACGCTGCCTGCGGGGGCCGTCGCCGGCCTCTGCGGACTGTCGCTCATCACCGGCGTCGTCGGCCCCGGGTGGAAGCAGGTACTGGTCGGGTACAACGCGACGCTGTTCGGCGATACCGTCGTTCCGCTGATCGTGTTGTTCGCCTCGCTGGTGGCCGGTTGGAGCGCCGCGAAAGCGTACGGCGGGTTCGGCGCTCGGGGACGGAACGTCGGTGCGTACGTGCTCATCTACCTCGTCGTCTGCTCGATACTGGTCGTCCTCGTCGGACTCGTCGGGTTCGTCACAGTGAAGGGGCTTCCCGGGCTGTTCAACGGGTTCGGTGTCGGTGGTGCGGCTCTCATCAGCTGGCCGTTCCTGACCAACGGTGCCGGGCTGTTGGCCGATATCGCGGGCGTGTTCCCTGCGCTCGTAGGGACGGTCTGGTTGGTCATCGGTGCCGTCCTCTTCGCCGTGCCGACCGGCGTCGGCGCCGCCGTATTCCTCAGCGAATACGCCGAACAAGGCCGGTTCACGGGTGCCGTCGAGGTGGCGACCAACGGCCTCTGGAGCACGCCGAGCATCGTGTTCGGACTGTTCGGTGCCGCCTTCCTGATCCCGCGCTTCGGCAATCAGAAATCGCTGATAGCCGGAATGCTGACGCTCGGGTTCATGCTGTTACCGTTGGTGTTGATCACGAGCCGAGAGGCGATACTCGCGGTACCCGACGAGTACCGTGACGCCAGCGCGGCGCTCGGCGTCTCGAAGTGGCAGACGATCCGGAGCGTCGTCCTCCCCGCGGCGATCCCTGGCGTGACCACCGGCGTCATCCTCGGCGTCGGGCGCATCGCCGGCGAGACCGCCCCGATCCTGTTAACCATGGGCGGTGGCGTTCTCCCGGCGAAATCGGCCGCCCCAGACGTGTTGGGAGGCTTTCGGCTGAGCGCGTCGCCGCCGTTCGTCAGCAACCCCTCGCTGTTGGAGGCGACGAGCGCGCTCCCGTATCAGTTGTACGCGCTCATCACCGCGGGCCTGAGCGGGAACATCCAGAACCCACAGGAGTACGCGTGGGGGCTCGCACTGACGCTACTGCTCGTCGTGTTGGTCTTCTACGCGATCGGTATTGCGACGCGCTACTACTTCAGACGGAAACTTCACCAATGAGTCAGACAGACACCGCAGAGACCACGGCGAACCGCACGGATAGTCAGGAGATCTCCACGACCGCCGGCGAGACCGTCGAGGAGACGCGTCCGGAGTGGACGAGCTACGAGGCCGCCGGCCAGACGAAACTCGCCGTCGAGGATCTTGACGTTCATTACGGAGACGACCACGCGCTGAAGGGCGTCTCGATGGACATTCCCGAGCAGAGCGTGACGGCGCTCATCGGCCCGTCCGGGTGCGGGAAATCGACCTTCCTCCGGTGTCTCAACCGGATGAACGACCGCATCCGCGCCGCCAGTGTTGATGGAACAGTCGAGCTCGACGGCGAGAATATCTATCAGGACGGTGTCGATCTCGTCGAGCTTCGCAAGCGGGTCGGGATGGTGTTTCAGAGTCCCAACCCGTTCCCCAAGTCGATCCGCGAGAACGTCTCCTACGGACCGCGGAAACACGGCGATATCGAGACCGGACTCCTCGCCAAGCTGACGGGGCGCGCGGAGCCCGAGCGCGAGGAGGCGCTCGTCGAGCGGTCGCTCGAGCGGGCCGCGCTGTGGGAGGAGGTGAACGACCGGTTAGACGACAATGCGCTCGGGCTGTCCGGCGGCCAACAGCAGCGCCTCTGTATCGCTCGGTGTCTGGCCGTCGATCCGGAGATCATCCTCATGGACGAGCCGGCTTCCGCCCTTGATCCGATCGCCACCTCGAAGATCGAGGATCTCATCGAAGACCTCGCACAGGACTACACGGTCGTCGTCGTCACCCACAGCATGCAACAGGCTGCCCGGGTCTCCGACCAGACCGCCGTCTTCCTCACCGGCGGCGAGCTCGTCGAGTACGACGACACGGAGAAGATCTTCGAGAATCCCGAGAGCCAGCGGGTCGAGGATTACATCAGTGGGAAGTTCGGGTGATCGTCGTGCCTCGAGAAGAGTATCGCGAGTCGCTGGACGAATTGCGAGCCGACGTCGAGTCGATGGCGAAAAGCGTGCTGGGTCAGCTCCTGCGGGCGCTCGAAGCGCTCGAGAGCGACGACCACGGGATGGCTCGCGAGGTGATCGAGAGCGACGACCGAATCAACCAGCAGTACCTTGAGCTCGAAGGCGACTGCGTCGACCTCATCGCGCTCCAACAGCCCGTCGCCTCTGATCTGCGGTTCGTCGCCGCTTCGTTCAAGATCCTCACCGATCTGGAACGGATCGGTGACCTCGCGACGAACCTTGCCCGGTACGCTCTCGCCGGTAGCTCGGAAGTCATCTCCGAAGTCCGGATTCAACAGATCGGCGAGACCGCCTCCAATCAGGTCCGAGAAGCTATCGACGCGTACGTCAATGCCGACTCCGAGGCGTGTCGAGCGATCGACGAGCGTGACGACGAACTCGACGCGTCGTGTCAGAACGCCAGCGAAGCCGTTGTCCGCGAGCTGATCGCCAGCGAACCCGATCGGTGGGACATCGAGCAACTGCTCGATGACGTGTCGCGAATACTGCTCACGATCCGCGATCTGGAACGAATCGGTGATCACGCCGTCAACATCGCTGCGCGCACGCTCTACATGAACGACGGTGAGCCCGAGCTGATCTACTGACCATGGAGACCAGAAAGCTGCAGGAGGTCGGCGGCGGCACGTTCACCGTCTCGATTCCGAAGGGATGGGCGACGAACCACGGCTTCGAAGTCGGCATGGAACTGCAGTTGTACACCCATCGTGACGGGTCGATCCTCGTCCGGTCCTCGAACGCGGACGTCAACTGTTTGGACGAAGCGACGGTCGATATCGACGGCGGCGGTACCGAAGCCGTCACGCGTGCCGTCCGAACGGCCCATGCGGTCGGGTTCGAGACGATAACGCTGCGTCGGGTGGGCACATTCACCGACGCAGAGCGCAAAGCCGTACAGTCGATAGTTCGGGATCTAGTCGGAACGAATATTCTCAGTGAATCGGATGCGGAGATTACGATCAGACACCTCTTGGACACGTCATCCGTCTCCGTCTGTCAATCGATCGTCCAACTCCAGTACGTGGTCAGTTCACTCCTCCGCGACGCGACTGCCGCATTCGTAGACGCCGCTGACACACACGCGAGAATCCGTGACCGTGCTGACGAAGCCCGCCGGTCCGCGGAGATGGTCACACGGCACTTCTCGCGATCACTGGTCTCGCACGCCGAACTCGACGCGCTGGGTGTCTCCCGGCCAGAGCTGTTCGCCTACTACGCTATCGCTCATCGCCTGGAAACTGTCGCCGATCAGGCTGTTCGGATCGCGGCCACCGAAGAAAAACTCCCCGAGCCGCCCGCAGAGAAGGTGGCCGCAGACATGCGTTCGGTGGCCGACGACGTCGCGGGCGCCGTTGATGACGCGGTAACTGCCGTCCTCGACAGGGACATGACGAAGGCACAACGGGCGAGGAGTCAATGTGACGACGCCGTCGAGGGTATCGAGGCGGTCGAACGGCGTTTATACGACGAATCAGTTGGATCGGTGCCCGCGGCAGTCGCGCTGTCGAACGTGCTCTCTCACCTACAACGGGCGGCTGATTGCGGTCGCTCCATGGCCGACACCGCTGCGAGAACCACGATCCGCGCCGAAAATATCGATATCTGACGGTCCGGGGCGGACACACAATTGTTGTCGCTCCGGGACGGGGGTCGCTACTCGCTCGCGGGGCGGTGTTCCTCGGCGACGGCTTCGACTTCGGCCCATGCGATCGGCGGTTCCATCGCCTCGAGCGCCTCGTCAAGCGCGGTTAACTGGTCTTCAAACCGTTCGTGCCACTCTGGTTCGGCACCTGTAGAGAGCTGTTCTCCGACAGTCTCATGGCTGTCCTGAACCTCGTCGAGTCGGGGTTCGATCTCTGACGGCGGAGTACCACCTTCACGCTCGGCCCACGTTCGAAGCGTCGTCAGTTCCGCACGGAGATCAGCGATCATCAAGGACGCGACACGGTGTCGTATCATCGCTGTGGTCCACGTGTATGCCATCTCACTCTTGGGTTCGTGGTCGTCGACAGCGAGGGTTTCGGCGATGTCGTCGAGTTCGTCCACTGACTCCGAGAGCGCATTGAGGTCGGCGACGAGCTCCTCGACGCGGCGATCAGCGTCGGTGAGCCACTCCTCGAACGAGTCGATCTCGAACTGAAAGTCATCGGCGGCACGTTGGACCTCGGTAGCGGCGTTCGTCACCCGTCTAATCCGTCGCGCAATTTCGTAGAGATCGCCATCCTCCTTCATGCCGAGTACCTCCTGTATAGCATCTCCGAGATCGTCCGCTCGGTCCTCGATAGTAGTGAGACGTGCGTCGAAGTTGTCGATGCGTGCCGACACGAGGTCGAGGTCTGAGACCGGGGTGGCCGTCTCTCGTAGGTTATCTAGCTTTTTGGCCGCGAGCTCTGCTCGTGTCTCGGCGGTTGTCACCACCATCGAGGCGTTCGCGACTGCGTCGTCAACGGCAGCCCGGCGGATTGTCCCGTCCTGCGCAACGATCGCGAGCGTTTCTCGCACCTCGTCGGAGTCTCTCTCCGTATTGACAACGATGTCTGCCGCCTTTCCGACGGACAGTCCGTCGAAATCCGGCGAGTCGCCGTCAGACTTCGGTTCAACCGACCGATCGTCGGCTGACTCTTTCCGCATTCGTATCACTCCGTGGATGCCGTTTCCGACTGCAGCTCGTCGAACAGCGCGACGACACGACGCTCGATTTCGTCGCGAATCTCGCGCACCTCCTCGAGCGGACGTTCGTGTGGATCGTCGAGCCCCCAATCGCGGTTCTCACCGTTCCACGTTGCCGGGCACACGTCTGATGCCGAACAGCCCATTGTCACGACCAGATCTACCGCCTGTAACTCATCGGGTGTCACCTCTCGCGGCGTTCGGTCGCTGAGATCGATGTCTCGTTCACGCATTGCCTCAACGACGACATCGTGAACGTGGTCTGCGGGTCGTGTCCCGCCGGTAATTATCTCAATCTGATTACTCGCTTCACGACGGTCGCGCTCGCGCTGGGCGAATGCCGCCGCTATCTGGCTTCGCCCTGCGTTTTGGACACAGACGAACGCGATTCGGTGATCTTGTTGGCCGCTGTGGTGGCTCACGAGACGGTATGCGGGAGGTATCACTAAAGTTGTTACTTGGAACTGATAGTGAGTGCTATAGAGTGATATAGTGATTTGAGTGTGGTTTCCAGCATTGATCGGAGATTACCCTGTACTGACCGGAACCAGATCAGATACGATGCGTTGTAGCTTGTACAGCTAACGGAAAATGTCTTGAACCGGTAGAAATTTCGGCGGTCAATACACAGGCATGTCCTATCGGCTGATTCTGGATTTTTTTGGAGAAGAATAACGAACCTCTTGGGTTGACTACGTCTTCTGTATCTCGCACGCTGATCCTACCAGCTCTTAAGGATTTCAACAGGGCCAAAGACGTATAATGCGCCGATAGCCCGAACGCCAGAACTGAATCCCTCGTTCCATTCTATCGACTCCGGACGCTCGTACAGGAACGCGGTAGCAAATTTCCGATACAGGTCGGGAAACAGGAGCACGATCGCGCCGAACACGCCGGTAAGGTCCCACCCGCTCACCGTGCCCTCGCTCGGATTCGCAATCGCGAGTTTTCAAAAATCTCGACAATTTCGTCTGGGAACAGCGCTGAGAGAGTGCCGAGGACACCAACGAGTGTTCGAATCATACGGTATGGTACGATCGATACGGATATAATTCTCGCTGTGGTCCTACACTATCGAGAACGGGGGAAGTCCGAACAGTACTAGCTTCGAACCGGGCACGACATGCAGAAAGGAGTAACTGCGTGTGTACCTTAGCGGATGGTCACTCCGATTGTTCGAGCTTGTTTCGGCGGGATTCGAACTCTTCGTCCGTGAGATCGCCACGGGCGTACGCCAGACGTAATTCTTCCATCGCGGG
>ENA-ORDC01002762-ORDC01002762.1-marine-metagenome-genome-assembly--contig:-NODE-2762-length-9992-cov-6.719112_pt1 | contig 9992 bp, 9 predicted proteins | sample MGYA00237783_ERZ508515 | MGnify/ENA primary metagenome ERZ508515 (study PRJEB26186, sample SAMN06268792) | marine metagenome | isolation source: Eden Landing Ponds, San Francisco, CA, USA | place...
GACGCCAGCGCGGGCAGGTGGCCGATACCGAACGCGACCGCGCTGGCGACGATCGCCACCCACATCACCGCTGCGGGGGGCGTCTTCGTGCGGTCCCGGAGTCGGTTTCGAAGCCCCCAGCAGACGAATGCGATCGGGGCCATGACGCCCCACCGAAGTAGGATCTCCTCCGTGATTCCGCCGTAGAGGAGTCGCATCGGAATCGACGCGAGCAGAGCCTCGAGTGCCGCCGCATCCCCGATGGATTCGACTAATTCGAGTCCCGTAAACGAGGCGAACACGACGTCGAGGACGGTGACGAGAACGAACAGCACCGTACCCAACCCGACCCCGAGCGGCAGTGATCGTCGAAACGCGTCCCAGTCCGGGGTACCGCCGGACGCCCACGCAAAAACATGCGAGTGTAGCTCCGTCCGGGGAGCGGTCACCGTGCCAAGCGCCACGAAGATGACGAGGAGGATTGTCGAGTTTACGGCTGCGACCAGTACAAGCGTCGGATACGACAAGACCGCCAGTTCGGGTATCGCCCGAAGCGTCGGCACGGTATAGATCGCAAGCGCGACGACGCCGACCAGCCCGAGTACGTACAGCGCGACTGCGCCACGGGCGGCAGAACCCCACGTGGGAGGTTCGTCGTTCATGGCTCTCTTCTCGACGGTTGACTGTCGGAGAGGATATCGAACGAATCTTCAATATCGCCGAGCACGAGCAGCGCGTAGTACCGGAGGTACGTCACGACAGGGACCTGCGCGAGCGTCCAGATGACGATCATCGACAGTCCGAACAGGAGCGCGAGTGCGACGAGGACGGCGATTCCAACGGTCGACGACAATGTGACTGTCACGTGTGCGACCGCGGCGACGATGAGAATGGGGATGAGAAGCACGATTGCGACGATCCCGACCACGATCGAAGTGATGATTCCGACCGCGACCGTCAACAGGAACGCGATCACGACGTACGCCAGGTACTGTTTCCACGCGGTCTTGATCGATCCCCAGAGGCGGCGCCACGCCGCGAGGACGCCCGAGTCCGCCTGAATCATGAGCGGCACGACGAACACGGTCGTGAGCCCCGACACCAAGGCATACAGGACGCCGATGAGAAACACCACCGGAAGCCCGACGAGGAACGCCGTGGCGGGGATCGTGGGGTCGCGTCCGGTCAGGATCGGGACGACGAGCAGTGCGAGCCAGCCGGCGAACAGCGCGATCATCGGGAGCCCGATTGCGATCCGGAACCCGAACAGGCGGAGCCCTTGCCGCCAGCGTCGCCGCCAGTGGCGTCGGAGCGTCACCTCGCCCGTGCGGAGCGACTCGATCAGCACAAACTCCATGACCGCGCCGATCAGCGCGAACAGTCCACCGAGGAGGAGTCCGACGGCGACGAGCACGACGGCGAGAGTCACCACGTCGACCGGGAGGCTGAACGGGAGCTCGCCGTTCGAGACGTCTCCCGGCGGCGTCGACGTGTTGAACTGTGCCGTCGGGAAGCCCACACCGCTCCCGACGAAGAACACGACAAGCGCGAGCTTCAGCCAGCGACGCACATCGATAGGCGTCAGAAACTCTCGGGTGACGCCGAACGCTTCCTCAACGTTTTCGACTGCGTGGAGGGCCATGAGTCGGGATACTCAAACCGGATAGTTAGCCCTTCTGGTGGTGAATCACGGAGATTTCTCTCACGGGCGTTTCGACATCTGTGTCTCACCGCTTTTCCGAATCGGACCATACCGTCATTTTATATGTGAGTCTCGCTGTCACGTAGAGTATGGCCCTCCTCGAAGCCCTCCGAGAAGCTCCGTGGCCTCTCCGTGAGCAATCGAAACTCCCCGTGCCGGTGACGACATTCAGCAGCTTCTTCCGAGCGCTCGTCGGGAGGGACAGAGAACCGTCCCGATCAGGCGCAACGACGGCCGACCATTGCTCCAATGGGTTCGACAATCCGCACCCCTCCCATTGATGCTGTACACGGCTGCCGGAATCGTCTTCATCGCTCTCGGTCTTGCGATCGGCTGGTACGGGATCCGGCCGCTTGCGGTCATTCCGAGTGTCCTCCGTACCACCGTCCGAGACCCAAGCGAGGTGACGGACGTCGGATCTTTCGTCGTCTGCCGCGGCATTGCGAATGAATCAGGCGAGGCCCTTACGAGTCCGTTCACGGGATCACGGTGCCTCGGCTTCGAGTTCGAGGTCACCGAACGGCAACCGTTCGGGATCGGGATCCCGTGGTTTCAGGCCCATCTCGACGACGGTGTGGCGACACGTCCGTTCACCCTCGACGGCCCGGCCGGGACTTTCGACGTCGTCCCGTCCGCCAAACGGTTCGCGCTCGATACGGAATCGACCGTCATCACCATCGGTGCCAGTGAAACGCCGCCCGAGCGCATCCAACGGTTCGTCGACGTGCGAGACGAACTCGAACCCGTTGCGAGATGGGTACGAATTATCCCGGGACTTGGCACGCGGCGGTACGTCGAACGTCGGATCGATCCCGGCGAGGAGTATCTCGTCGCGGGAGTCACGGAACGCCAGCAGAACGAGGTCGTCCTCGCGGGTGATCTCGTCATCACCGATCGCTCCCCGAGAGGGTTCGCGTTCGCACGTCTCCGGAGGGCGGCGTTTCCCACGGTGATCGCGCTGGCGTTCGTCGCTGTCGGCGTCGGAGGCATCGCTCTATGACTGACTGCGGTACGAACCTGACTATCCATCCGCCACAATGACACGAGACGCAGACGCCATCGAGACGCGTGAACTGACGAAACAGTTCGGGACAGAGATCGCCGTCGACGGGCTCGATCTCACCGTCGACCACGGTACGGTGTACGGCTTCCTCGGACCGAACGGGGCCGGAAAAACGACGACGATGCGGATGTTGACGTCGCTGACGCGGCCCACCGACGGCGAGGCGTGGATCGATGGGAATCCCGTCTCGGATCGTGATTCGATTAGGGCATCGATCGGCTACCTCCCCGAGGAACCGCCGGTCTTCGACGAACTCACCGGCCGCGAACAGCTCGAGTACTTCGGTCGGCTTCGTGATCTCCCCGCTACCGAGATGGAGACCCAGATTACGGATTGGTTGGAGCGGTTCGATCTCACTGACGACGCCGACAAGCGGATCGACGACTACTCGAAGGGCATGCGGCAGAAGATCGGGCTGATTCAGGCGCTGTTACACGAGCCCGATGTCGTGTTCCTCGACGAACCGACTAGCGGTCTGGACCCGCGGGCGGCTCGGACCGTCCTCGACGTCATCGCGGACCTGACCGACGACGGCCACACGGTGTTCCTCTCGACGCATATTCTCTCGGTCGTCGAGGAACTCGCGGACGTCGTCGGCGTCCTCTACGAGGGCGACCTCGTTACCGAGGGTTCACCCACGGAACTGACGGCACGGATGGAAGCCGAGGAGGGAACGACCCTTGAGGACGTGTTCCTCTCGGTCACCGCCGAACGCGGACCGACAGCTTCCGAAGCGGATCCCGGGAACACTGGAGACGCCACCGACCGACAAGAGAGACGGGTCGAGGATCAATGACGCGGGGGAAACGTCCGCGACTCATTGCCCGGACCGAACTCCGGCGTCGCTGGCGGACGATGAAGGGGAACACGACGCAGCTGCTGGCGATGGCGTTCGCAGCCGTGATGTTACTTCCGTTCTCGCTGGGCGGCGTGTTCGGGGCGTACCTCGCCGGGGGGTTCGTTGCCGGAAGCGAAACCGAGCCGCTCATCGAATGGGCGCGGATGGCGTTCGTCTACGGATGGATCTTCGTGGTCGGATTCGGTGGATATCGCGCGTATGCCGTGGCGCTTCGCCCAGACAACCTAGACGGCTTGTTGACGACGGTCTCACACCGGGACGTGATCGGTGGTCTCGTCCTCACCGAGTTCGTGCTCTGGTCCGCGTTTTTCCTCACAGTCGGAAGCGCCGTCACAGTTGCATTTGCCGTCGGTGCCGGCTCGCTGCTCACGATCCCCGCCCTGTTGCTCACGTTGTGTCTCTTACTTGCGACCGGAATCCCGGCCGGCTTCATCCTCGCGCTGGGGGTGCGCAACGCCGGAGTTCGATCCCGGCTGCTCAGTCGTCTCCGGACGCTGTTTCTCGTTCTGCTCGGTGTCGGGTACTTCGCCCTGATATTCACGAACGCGTTCGCATCGGTCTTGGAACCGATCTATCGAGTGCTCGCGCCGACGCCGGTCGACTGGTTCGGCGACCTCGCGGCAACGGGGCTCGGTATCGGGGCGTCACCGCTCAGAGCGATCGGCGCGGTGGGGTTCACAGGCGTGTTCGTCGTTGTGGCGGTCGCGTCCCTGTACCGACTCTCAGAGTGGCTCTGGTACGCTGATGGCGTTCACATCACTCACGAGGTCGAGCGGTCGGACGACGGACCCTCGCGGTTCAACGGGGTCTCACGAATTCTCTCACAGCCGGTCTTCGGCGTTGTCGCGGTCGATTGGAAACGTGCCCGCCGGTCGCCGATCTCGTTGTCGTTCGCGTTGTACCCGCTGATCGTCCTCGCCGGCCCGATTGTCACAGCCGTCCAGACAGGGGAGATCGGAACGGGCCTTCCGTTGTGGATTTTACTCAGTGGAGCGTGGGTCGCCGGATCGCTGTTCGCGCTCAACGTAGTGGGACAGGAGGGCGCAGCGCTCCCAGTCACACTGCTCTCGGAGGTTCCCGAGCGCTCGCTGGTCATCGGACACGTCCTCTCCGGTACCCTCCTGATAGCGCCGATCACTATCGCGACGACGGTTATCGCGGGGCTTCTGAGTCCGCATTCGATACCGGTCGTTGCGAGCCTCGGCGTGTCAGCGCTCGTCTTGTCGGCCGTGTCGGGTGCGATCGGGACCGGGATTGGTGTCGGGTTTCCACGTTTTGAGGCCGTCAGCGTCTCTCGGAGTTCCAAAGCGATCGTCCCCAGCGTCTTCGCGTTCGCACTCTACTCGGTCGTGGTGCTCGTCGTCGCGCTGCCGACCCTTATCGCTCACTCTGGGATTGCTGGCCACGCGCTCGCCTCGGTCGTCGGCGTCGACCAGTTCGTGATCGGTCTCAGTGGCACGCTTGTTTCGGCTGTCCTCGCGTGTCTTGTCGGTCTCGTCTCGATGTACGTCGCACGAGACCGTGTTCGTAACTATCGCCTCGGGTGAGCGACCGATCACTAGTTCCGGTGTTGTCGAGCTATTCACTCGACGCCAATTCGACCGACCACTCGCGGTAGACACCCCTCCTCCGGCTCGACGTACGAGTAGTGGTCCGCGACCAGATCGGTGACGTCGACATCGGTATAACTGGTTGGCGCAGTCGTCGATTCCGCGATTCCCCCGTGACCGACCGCACGGGTCCGATCCGAGGCGCGGTACACCCACCCCAAGACCCGGTCGTTCCGACTATGGAAGTTGAACACGGGAGCGTCGATCGCCGCGATCGCCGGTCCGTATCGCCCATCGACGCCAACACTCTCATTCGGAATCGCCCCACCGAACAGCGAGACTGAGGCGAGGACGTCTGTCCGTCCACGGTTAGCGAGTTCGCGGAGCGCCGCCCCTGTCACGCGGGCACCGAGTGAGTGGGCGAACAGGTGGATCGGTCGCCCGTCATCGTCTGCCCACCTCGCCAGCCAGTCAGCGAGCGGAGCAGCGTTGGCGTCCGCGGCCTGCTTCGCCGGTCCCCAGTCGACGTTCGACGCCCACGAGTAGCCGACCACCGGCGGAGCGTCGGTTTCTGTGGTAGCTCCCGTCGCCGCCGCGAGCCCCAGCCGGGCGGTGTATGCCTGATCGCGGGCCGACTCAGCGTCCGCGCCGAGGCCGTGGACGTACAGGACTACCGCGTCGTCCCCGTCGAAGTCCCACGAGCCCGCTCGCGCTGTCGGATCGTCCGTGTCGAGGCGTCCTCGCGTCGTCACCATTGGCTGGGTCTCCGGGGCGTCGTACCCGCCGAAGTCGCCGCGTAGCGATCGTGTGACGTAGAGCCCGCCGCCCCCGAGGAGACCGATGCCGCCCGCGACGCCAACGAGGAGTCGCCGGCGAGTGACGAGTCCGTCGGAAGTGTCGTTTGCGTGGTCCGGGTCTGCTTCCCCTCTTGGGGTGTCTCGTCCATCCGGGTCGTCCGTAGCGGTGTCCGAGGTGATGTCGGAGTATGGATCCGAACGATCAAATACCTGACGCGGCGACTCTGTTGAAATCTGGTTCTTCGGACAGCCCCTGTCTAAAATAGCTGGCCGCTGAAGCCTGTAAATTGCTCACCAGTCATGACGGGGTGGAGGAACGTTCACCCAGATATATTACGAGAGCAACTAACCGTGGAATATGAAGTGCCCTCCAACGGACAGCACTCGACGACAATCGCTTCAGGTGATCGGTGGTATCGGCATTACAGCCACCGCTGGGTGTCTCAGGTCGTTTTCACGATCGGACTCTTGTTCAAACTCGAACGAGGGCGGTTTTTCATTAGACGAAGCAACGGCGACCGGCATCTCAAACGAGTTTAGCACACCTCTCGATGGGTTGCCTCACGCTACACAAGTCGCCGTTGCCGACGCACTCAATGCAGATTCTGGTGAATCTACTTCCCGGGGATACTACTCTCCGGATCCATGGACGGACTTCGTCGTCACGGGACCTGAAGCACGCTACTCCCGTATCGAAACAACCGATCACGACGGAACACAGACGACCGGTTACGAATACTCGGTCGAGATCGATATCGATGAATCCGCGCTCTCGGATGGTGTGACAGTCCGTTCGTTCACGGAATTGCCTCCTCACGATCGGGAGTCACTCCGCAGTGCGATAGGAAATTCAGGGCTCCTTCATGCACCACATTACACGTCGTTCTCAGTCATGTTTGCGTACGAACAGACCGACAGACGGGATCAGTCCGTGTTCATCCCGGATGGTGCCACACACTATCTGGAATGGGATGAAACGTTGCTACGACTGACCTTCGAAGGGCAGCAGACGGTGGAGATCACGAGCACGACCGTCTCGACTGAACTCGTTGCTACGTCACCGGCTGCGTTCAAAGACCATGTCGGCGACACCCGCGGCGTCGTTCTTGACTCCCTGACGACCCAACAGCAGGACATCGTGACCCAAGCGATCGACGGAACGTACACCGAATGTGAACCGTATTCGGAACCGTTCAACGATCTCCGCGAACGACTCTCAATACGGGACCATGTCTCCGTGTTACTCGTTCACTATGAGGGCAGTTGGTACTTCGGCCATCTGTATTGACCGTAACGAGGTCAGAACGTACACCGACTGAGGACCGGCCGAGTGATTGGAACTCCGGTCTGCCGACCGCTGTGGTCTCTCTCAGCGACAGGCCATCTCCATTACGCTTCTTCTTCTTCGTCGATTCGGAACGTTACACGAACCGGCTCTGGAAGAGGTGGTCGCGGAGCCGTCTCATGCCGCTCGATCTTTTCGGGCTTCCGCGTTTTTTGGTGTACCGCTCGCGCCATCGGGACACCCTTGAGGTAATTGAAATCACCGAGGATGTCAGCACCACGCTCGGTGAAACCGTAGAATTTCCACGGCAACCCGCGCGTGTCCTTGTTCGGCGGATAGTCGTAGATTGTGAGGACCTCTGCTTCAACGAGAACCTCCAGTTGCTCTTGGACGGTCTTTCTCGATTTGTTCGGGATGAAGTGGTTAATCTCATCCGCCGACGCGAGGACTGCTGGATGCCCCAAGAGTGTCTGAATGATGCTGTGCCGGGTCTCCTGTGACAGCAACTCCATCAACTCACGCTGCCGTTCGAGAGGGTTTTCCTCCCTTTCAGTGTTAGAGTGCGGGGAGATCTCGGCCATGGTATCAAAACGTACAGTGGCAGCCCGCATAAGTATATGGGATTGACTCACCCAAGTTGGACCAGTATGGTTATATGATAATATTACCATAATGGTTGGTATGAAGAAGATACCAGAGAGCACAGAGGAGCTCACGGACTTCATCTTAGACGATGTTCTCTACGGGTTGGAACTTGACCCAGTGGATAGTGAGCGACTCCTCTCGTATATGAGAGAACGTCACAAACACCTATTCGGACCACATTCGACGTATTTCGTTCTCGGAAGCTACGAATCTCCATTCAAGTACCGGCTTGATGAAGCGCTTGACGTGCTGAACCACCGGCACGATGCCTACGCGTACCTCCTTGCCACGCAACCCGACCTCTGTGTGTCGGATGATATTCCAGATCTCAAAGTGAAGTTCTTTCTTCACGCCCTTTACGCAGATGCGATTCCGCTTATCCTCGAACACGATACTGGTGGTGCAGTCGCCGAGTTTGGGCGCGTTGAACGCCCGACGCTGCTTGACCGCACGTATCTCTTCCCTCGGGCACTGGAGGAACGCTACGACGACGAGTCTCTACTCACAACACAAGACGCGATCCTTGCTCGGGCCATCGAACTAGCGTACCACACTGATGATCTTGACGAGAGACTTGCTGCGCTCGCTGAACGCGCTCGTGACGAAGGGCTGGATATTTCGACACAGGACCTTGGCTCGCACGTGGACTCCGAACTTGGCGGCCGTACGCCATCATATAGCGGCGTGGTGACCGATTCCCTTGTCCATCTTGAATCACTGAACCAGTGCTTTTCGTGGACGACGACGGAAGAACTCGAAGAGCAGCTGTCACACGTTCCATAACGCTCATCGAAGCAGAAGCAGTAGCGCGACGAACGAAGAGTATAGCGTTGATCTTGAGTTCGTCTCGGGCAACGCCGTCCGGGTGGTGAACGAACCATAACGCGCGAACGAGGAGGGAGCGCTGTGTCATCACGCGGGTTAGATCCCCTGGCAGTACATCTCCGTATCGTCGATCCCAGCGGTATTCGACTCGCTCGGACAGAGGCGACTTTGAACCCGAGAGTACGCGATCACGTCGAGAGCATGGCCCGTAGTGGGACATATCACCACTCATTCACCGCTGGTTAGTTCACGGCGAAAATTGGGAGAAGGCGTCGGGTTAGAATGCTCCGGCTGGGATTCGAACCCAGGTCATCACCGTGAGAGGGTGATATGATTGGCCGGACTACACCACCAGAGCGCACGTCCGTTCGACGCAATTACGGGTATGGCAGGATATTGTAAAACTGTTCCGTTTCGACCCTGCCATGTCCCGGTTTACCGTGGCTCGCCGTCCCGCTGTCGCCGACGAAACCCACTACTCAGGGCGGCCTCACACGTCGACGGTGAAGGGGGCCGCGTCGCTCGCACCGTCGGCGATCGCAGCGAGGAGATCGGCCACGGCGTCGAGGTCGGTGGTGTCCACTACCTCGACCGGCGTGTGCATGTAGCGGTTCGGGATCGAGACGTTGAGCGACGGGACGCCACCCCGGACGGTGTAGAAAGCGTCGGCGTCGGTACCGGTTCGCGTGCCAGCCGCCTGCAGTTGCACGTCGATGGCGTCGTCGGTCGCGGCGTCGCGTGCGAGGTCGACGAGCACGGGGTGGTTCGCGCTGCCGCGGGCGATCACGGGGCCGGCGCCGAGTTCGATCGGTCCCCGGTGCTGGCCGTCGACGTCGGGGTTGTCGGTGGCGTGGGTGACGTCGACGGCGACGAACGCGTCAACCGCGTCGAGGTCGACGCCGACCATCCGGGCGCCTTGGAGTCCGACCTCCTCCTGTACCGTGGAGACGGCGTAGACGGTCGCGTCGGCGTCGCGCTCGGACGCCCGTCGGAGTCCCTCCGCGGCGGCCCACGTGCCCGTCCGATTGTCGATCCCGCGGGCGGCGATCCGGTCGCCGACGAGCTCCTCCACCTCGGTCGAGAACGTAACCGGATCGCCGATCTCGACGTGTTCGCGGGCCTCCTCGGCGTCGACCGCGCCGATGTCGACGAACTGGCCGGCGATCTCCTCGTACTCGTCGTCCGAGGTGTCGCGCAGATGGATCGCGGTCTGGCCGATCACACCCTGGACCGGCTCGTCGGCGTGGACGGTGACGTGCTGGCCCTTCGAGACGGTGCGGTCGGAGC
>ENA-ORDC01002766-ORDC01002766.1-marine-metagenome-genome-assembly--contig:-NODE-2766-length-9989-cov-4.791868_pt1 | contig 9989 bp, 10 predicted proteins | sample MGYA00237783_ERZ508515 | MGnify/ENA primary metagenome ERZ508515 (study PRJEB26186, sample SAMN06268792) | marine metagenome | isolation source: Eden Landing Ponds, San Francisco, CA, USA | place...
CCACGCTCGGTGGGACTGTGGGACCGTAGGGTAGCTTGGTATCCTTGCGGCCTTGGGTGCCGTTGACCGCGGTTCAAATCCGCGCGGTCCCACAGCGCCTCCGGCGCTGTACCGCACTTTTCGGGGAGCGCTCAGGAGTAAGAATAAGCGTGACAAAAGCCGTTGACGGCGGTTCAGAATCGGAAATCGACAGACTGCGCCGTGGAACGGGTGATGTATCAGGCCGTAGAACGGTTACGGAGGGGTCGGAATGGTAGACTTAGACGCCATTCCGGCAATCACCGACAGGCACGCGGACCACCTCAATGAGCGCCAGTTGCTCGACTACCAGTCCTACCGGAACGAATTATTGGAGTGGCTGCTGGTCATGGGGGAAAACCCGGACAGCGTCGGGGGCTATGCGTACAGTACTGTCCAAAAGAGTGCCCACCGGATAGACTCGTTCCACGCCTTCGTGTGGGAGAAGCGGGGCTACACGACGACAGTGACACCAGAGGACGCCGACGAGTTCATGAAAGAGTTGGCCTACTCCGACCACAGTAGCAACCACAAATCGAACACGCAGAAGGCGGTAAAGCGAGTCTTCAAATTCCGAGAACACAAACGCGGCGGGGACTCGTGGAACCCCGAAATCACGTTTTCGTCCGATGAGGGTGGCACCGCACCGCGCGAGTTCCTCACCTTGGAGGAGCGCCGAAACATCCGAGAAGCCGCCCTCGAAATTGGGACTATCCCCGCCTACAGCGGATTAACAGCAGACCAGCGCGAGAAGTGGAAAACGTTCATCGCCCAGTCGTTGCAGAAACCAAAGGAGCAGGTCACGAAGGCCGACTGGGAGCGAATAAACGGCTGGAAAATACCGAGCTTGGTGTGGACTTCACTGGACGCCGGCCTTCGACCTGTAGAAGTTGAGCGCGCCGTCGTGTCGTGGGTCGATACCGAAAACAGCGTCCTCCGGATACCGAAGGAGGACTCAAGCAAGAACGAGGGGAACTGGACAGTCGCACTTCAGACCCGGACAGCCGAAGCCCTCAAGCGATGGATAGCGCAGCGGGAGAACTACGAGCATCGTGGGACAAATCTGGAAATTCGGCTGCCAATTGCCGCCTCGGAACTCTCGGAGAGTTCGCACGAGTCAGTCACGTCAGCGATTCAGTCGCGTCTCCCAAGCGCGACCTACGAAAGCACGGAAACACAATAGATGGCCAACATCACGATACCCACGGCAGACGCTCAGACGCTCGGACTCCTAGCGCTCGCGTTCCTCGCGGGGGCCACGGCACCGACCTACTACGCCCAGGAGCGCCTTCGCGGCTTCGGGCGGTTCGTCGCCAGCAAGCTTCCGTACCGGGCGCCGCCCGGTCGAGAGGAGCAGGAGGCGATGGTCGAGGCGACCGAGTCGCGGATGGGGCTGTTTCAGGAGCTGTCGACCGCCTACCTCGAACTCGCCGAGGACCTGATCGAGTCGCTGGAGTCGGGCGACGCCGACCCCGACGAGGCCGTCTCGCGGGTCGTCTCCTTCGAGGTCGAGCGCGACGCGCCCGCGTACTTCGAGGAGCGGGAGACGCTCGCCGAGGTCGCCGCCGCGAACGGCGACGACTGACCGGGTCCCGTGGTCACGTGTGGCTCCGAACCACGTCGACCCACGCGGTCTTCCTCGCCGGCCACGGCCACGAGACCTGAATCGGTGTGCGGAAACGATCGCCGGTCCAGATCGGGGACACGCCGACGTGGAGGGCGCACGGACCGGGAGCTATACGGTCCCCGGCCGGCCTGTGTGCGCTATGACCACGGGCCCCGGCGACCTCCCCGGCGCGAACGCGACAGACGACGTCGACGTGGAGGCGCTGTTGAAGCGGTTCGGACTCTCCGACAAGGAGATCGACACGTATCTGACGCTCCTCGAGCACGGGGAGGCGAAGGCCAGCACCGTCGCGGAGGCGGCCGGCGTCTCGAAGCGGTACGTGTACAGCGCGAGCGAGGAGCTGGAGGCCCGGGGGTTCGTCACCGTCAACGACCACGTCACGCCGACGACGATCCGCGCGAACCCGCCCGGGGAGGTCGTCGACCGGCTCGCGAACGACGCCAAGTCGATGCGGCCGGCGCTGGAGGCCCGGTTCTCCCGGGAGGAGGCCGCGACCGAGCCGTTCGAGGTGGTCAAGTCCCGCGTCACGGTCGTCAAGCGGATCCGCCGGGCCGTCGCCGAGGCGAGCGAGGAGGTGACGCTGTCGTTCCCCCTGGACCGCCTCGACGAGGTCACCGACCACCTCCGGGACGCCGTCGACCGGGACGTGCTGGTGTTGTTACTGCTCACGGGCGCCGACGAGGGCGACGCCGACCTCGGGGAACGCCTCTCCGGCGTCGCCACCGCGGCTCGGACGTGGGGGCAGCCCATGCCGTCGATGCTCACCGTCGACGGGCGGACGGGGGTCGTCGCTCCCGCGGAGATGGTCGCACGCACGAACAGCGGCACGCAGGCGATCGTCTTCACGCAGCAGCAGCTCGGTCCGGTCATCGTCGGCTCGTTCCTCGGTAACTACTGGCCCGCAGCCGCCGAGGCGGTCGTGACGGAGCCTGCGCCCCTGCCGGCGACGTACACGAACTTCCGACACGCAGTGTTGCAGGCGGAGCTACACCGTCGGTCGTCGGACGCCGTCGTCGCACACGTCACCGGCCGCCGAACGGACAGCGGCGACCCTGTCGAGACGAGCGGCGAGGTCGTCGAGGTCAGTCAGGGACTCGTCTCGCCCGCGAACAACGAGTTCCCGGTCCAGCACTCGCTGACGATCGGGGTCGACGACGAGCGGATCTCCGTCGGCGGGAAGGGAGCGTTCGTCGAGGACGTGGAGGCGACGGAGATCCGTCTCGAACCGTCGACGACAACCGAGTGAACCGGTCGATCGGATCGAACCAGACGCTCGAAGCGAACCGGACCCGCTGAAGGAGTTCGTCCGCCGATATCCGGAGTGTTACTCCCGATACAGCGAGTACGTGATGAAGCCGAACCCGAGCATGGTGAGGGCGCTCTGGACCAACACCCCGTAGAGAATAACGGGTTCGGAGGGACTCATCGGGAGTAGATCGCCCACGAGGTCGACCCCGCCGCCCAGGATGCTTCCGGCGGTGACGATCGCGAACCCGAGCGCCAACGAGCGGAGCTCGGCGGCGTCCGTCCGGCGGTAGGCGGTCCACGAGAGGTACGTGATCGTCGCGCCGAAGACGAACGTCAGCGTCTTGGTCGCCGCGATGGCGATGGTGAGGTGACTCATTGGTCCGCCCCCCTGCGGACCTCTCCCCACATGCTCGCGAGGCGATCGGCGGCGTCCTCGCTCGGGCGATCGATCTCGACGTCGAGGCTTCGGTCCTCGGCGAGCGCGACGATCACCTCGTTGAAGTCCGTTCGATAGCGGGTCGCGTGGTGGCCGTCCTGTCTGACCTCCACGCCCTCTGCTAACAACTGTGCATCCGAAAGCAGGTCCAGCTTGCGGTATGTCGTCGACATGGGGATATCACACTCCTCCGACACCTCCCCTGCGGTCAAGGGTTCCTCCAGGTGTTCGATGATGGTCCGACAGTCCTCGTCGTCGAGCGCGTCGAGGACTGACTGGAGGTTCGGCCCGGGTTCGGTCCCCGGCCGAGAGTCACGCACCATACGGGCGACTAACTCAGTCTGTGGTATATGTTCCCCGGTTCTGCAACGCGATCCCAGAAGTTGAAAACCAGCAGTACTCCCTACCCTACCCTCCTCATATGCAGAGGTACATGTCGAATATCGGCGCTCCCGGATCCGAGATGAGTCGGCGCGAGTTCCTGGCGGCCACCGGCGCGACGGGCGCATCGGCGGCGCTTGCGGGATGTAACGCGCCGACCGCCGCGAGCGGACGGACGGCGGTCGGGACTGACGCGGCGGCCCCGCAGACCGACTCGGGGGTTCCGACCACCTCGCCTCCCGAGGTCGTCAACGTCGACGAACAGGGCGGGGAAGTCACGATACGGAGCATGCCGGCCCGACACGACGTTCACCCGGGTGAGGCGATGGGCGGCCCCATCGAGCTCCCGCGGGTGTGGGCGTTCCAGGCCGGCGACAACGACCCATCGGTTCCCGGACCGATCCTCCGAACGACCGAGGGTGAGGACATGACGGTGGTCCTCGACAACACGCAGGGGAAGCACCCGCACACGATCCACTTCCACGGCGTTCAGAAGTCGTGGGAGAACGACGGTGTCCCGACGACGACCGGGATCACGGTCAACCCCGGCGAGACACACGAGTACGAGGTGCCCGCGAACGTCCCCGGTACGCACCTGTACCACTGCCACTACCAGACCCAGCGGCACATCGACATGGGGATGTTCGGCATCCTCCGGGTCGATCCCGAGGGCTACGAGCCCGCCGACCGGGAGTACTTCATGACGGTGAAGGAGTGGGACTCGTCCCTCCACCGGATGATGGCCGGGCAGGACGCCAGCTACTCGCCGCGCTCGCGGAACCCGGACGTGTTCACCGTCAACGGGAAGTCGGCCCCGCACACCCTCCACCCGGAGGAGGGATCGCCGATGATCGTCTCGCAGGGCGACACGGTTCGCGTCCACTACGTCAACGGCGGGTACATGAACCACCCGCTGCACATCCACAACCACCGGTTCGAGCTCGTCGAGAAGGACGGCGGCGTCATTCCGGAGGCGGCACGCCACGAGATGGACGTCACCGACATCGCGCCCGCCGAACGCCACACGATCGAGTTCACCGCCGACGCGGATCCGGGGATCTACCTCGCGCACTGTCACAAGGTGAACCACGTGATGAACGGCACCAGCTACCCCGGCGGGATGCTCACCGGGCTCGTCTACGAGGAGGCGATGGACACCGACATCTTCGCGTCGCTGATGGACTACGCGGGGTACGAGGGCTGACGATCCCTCGCCCGGATCGTTGACGCGCCGTCCCCGACGGTCGAGTAATTAAGTGTCTCGCCGGCGGTGGGACCGTATGACAGTTCATCGGCCCGTCCCCGCGGGCACGGATGGGTCTCGATACCGCTGGGACAACGAATGGTAGACGTCGCTTTCGCCGCCGGTCGGCTCCTGATCACGCTGGTGCTCGTGGTGTTGAACGGCTTCTTCGTCGCCGCGGAGTTCGCCCTCGTCCGCGTCCGGTCCACCGCCGTCGACCAGCTCGTCGCGGAGGGCCGTCCCGGCGCGGACACGCTGCAGGGTGCGGTGGGGTCGCTGGACGACTACCTCGCGGTGACACAGCTCGGGATCACCCTCGCCTCCCTCGGGCTGGGGTGGGCCGGCGAACCCGCGGTCGCGTCACTCGTCGAGCCGGTGCTCGGGGCGGTGCTTCCGCCCGAACTCCTCCATCTCGTGTCGTTCGGAATCGCGTTCGGCCTGATCACCTTCCTGCACGTGGTGTTCGGCGAGCTCGCGCCGAAGACGATCGCCATCGCCCGCGCCGAGCGGATCGCCCTCCTTGTCGCGCCGCCGCTGAAGCTGTTCTACTACGTGTTCTATCCCGGACTCGTCCTGTTCAACGGGACGGCAAACGCCTTCACGAGCCTGATCGGCATCCCGCCGGCCTCCGAGACGGACGAGACGCTCGAGGAGCGCGAGATCCGGACGGTGCTGTCTCGTGCGGGCGAGGACGGCACCGTCGACACCAGAGAGGTCGAGATGATCGAGCGGGTGTTCGAGCTCGACGACACCGTCGTCAGGGAGGTGATGGTGCCGCGTCCGGACGTGGTAGCGGTTCCCGCCGACGCGACGCTGGCGGAGATCAGGACGACAGCGCTGTCGGCCGAGCACACTCGATACCCCGTCGTCGATACCGACGACGCCGACCAGATCGTCGGCTTCGTCGACCTCAAGGACGTGATCCGGGCCGAGGAGTCCGAGACCGCAGCCGACACGACCGTCGACGACATCGCGCGCGACGTGCTCGTCGTCCCGGAGACGACGCCGATCGACGACCTCCTGTTGCAGTTCCGCGACGAGCGGCAGCAGATGGCCGCCGTCGTCGACGAGTGGGGGAGTCTCGAGGGGATCGCGACCGTGGAGGACGTCGTCGAGGCGGTCGTCGGCGACATCCGCGACGAGTTCGACGCCGACGAGGGGGAGGCGTCTATCCGCCGCCGCGCCGACGGCGGGTACGAGGTCGACGGCGGGGTCCCCCTGCGGACGGTCAACGACGGGCTCGGGACGTCGTTCCACAGCGACGAGTTCGAGACGATCGCCGGACTGGTGCTCGAGCGGCTCGACAGGGTTCCGGAGACCGGAGACTCGTTCGAGGCGGACGGTCACGTCGTCGAGGTTATCGCGATGGACGACAGCCGGATCGACGCGCTCTCGATCCGGCCGCTCCCGTCCCCTGCCGAGGACGAGGAGTAACCGCCGAAGCCGACGGGCCGCGCTGCTCAGTCGTCGTCGACCGGACTCCCGCTCAGATCGACCAGATCCCTCGTTTCCGGTCGAGATACGCGCCCACGACGACGTGTGGAACCGCGATGACGGAGATCGCGACACTGTAGAAGCCGACCCAGCCGGCGGGTGAGCTAGGCGTTCGTGCCAGGAACGCCGCGCCTAAGCCGAACAGAACGAGCGCACCGACCCACGGGAGCGCCCCTCCGCGTGCGACGCGGCCGATGACGGCGCGGGCGGTCGACGGACCGTCGCCGCCGGCCGTCAGGCGGGCGGTACCGCGGGCGGCGTACCAGCAGGGAAAGTACACCCCGATGGCGAGCGCGGGCGGGACGGCGAGGAAGAAGGAAACGAGCAGGAGCGTCTCGCCGGCGTCGACGCGCCACGACCGACCGAAGCGCCCGCGGAGTCCCCCGAGCGACAGGTGTGCACCCACGGCTCCGGCGTACACGCCGCCAACCAGGGAGACGGTCGGTTCCGCGAACAGCCACAGGAACGGCTGCAGCGCTCCCGGCTCGAACACGTTCACCATGTAGCCGGCGTACATCGCGTACAGGCCGGGATCGACGACGTACGCCGGGATCAGGACGGCGCCGCCGCGGACGGCCACCGCGAGCGCGCGCTGGGCACGCGACCGGAGATGCTCGGTCCCGACGACGGCGTCGAGGACTGCGAGACCGCCGTGCCCGGCCTTCAGCGCCGTGATCGAGAGCGCGAGTGCCAGCCCGACGACGGGCGAGAGGACGAACAGGTCGTACGCGATCACGATGAGCGCGAGGTATCCGAGGAGGTAGCGGAACCGGAACCCCTGCCCGCGACCGCGGAGGTTCACGACGTGCTCGAAGCCGCCGTGATAGAGACTGATCGTCCCCATCAGCCCGAGGTACGCCAGCGCACGATAGCGGAGTGAGACCGCCACCTCGGCCGCCGCGAACGCGGCGAACGCGACGGTCAGTCCAGCGAACACGACCCACGAGCCGAGGACGGCCCGCCGCGCCAGGGCGGTCCCGGCGACGATGTCGTCGCCCTGTTCTCCTCGATCCACTCCCCCGTCGTCGGACGGCGGGCCGGCGAGCCACGTCCGAACCGACGAGCCCAGTCCGGTCGGCATACCTGGGTTCGATCGGATCGTTCACGAACGTAATGTCGGTTCGCGCTTCCCAGCGCTTGGGAACGGAGGCCGGTTCCTCCCGAACTCGTTCCGTGCGTATTTGTGATGACACGCGAACCGGAGGCGTCGCTCTCGGGGCGGCTTCGCGTTCGACACCGGGCCGTCGTGGTACCTCCAGCCGGAGGTGTTCGAGCGGTTCTTCGGACACTTTGGGCGCGAGCCGTCCGACTATTACGACCTCGTCGATCTCGACCCCAAGTACCGCGTGTTCTGGACGGACGGCGACCGGGCGACCGTTCCGGCCGATCGCGATGCCGTCCGGGCGTTGTTCGAGTCGTACGAGAACGGCGCGGGCGAGGCGTTCGACGCCTATCTCAAGCGGGCGCGTGAGTCCTCCGAACTCGGGATGGATCGGTTCGTCTACACGGACCGCACGAGGCTCCGAGACATGCTCGACGAGGACGTGCTCCGATCGGGCCGCGCGCTCCCGCTGTTGCGGACGATGGACGAACACGTCGCACAGTACATCGATCACCCGAGGCTCCGGCGACCGACGACACGGTCGCCCCCGAGGGCCACCACACAGTAGTCGTGCTCGTCCCGATCGCACCGGGGATCCGGGACGACGCCGGGCCCCGTTCGCGGTATCGCGACGGGATCCTCGCGGACTTGACCGCACACGCCGAGGTCGACCTCAGGGACCGGATCGTCGTGGAGGAGGAGGCCTGCGTCGCCGAGTCTCGGCGCGCTACGCTCGACCCGAGGGGACGGCGCTGGGGCTGGCACACACGCTCCGACAGACCGGTCCCCTCCGGCCGAGCCATCGGGCCGGCCCGGACGGGTTCGATCTCGTCGGCTCCGACACCGCCCCGGGGATCGACGTACCGATGTGTCTGATCAGCGGCGAGCACACGGCCGAGGCCGTCCGCGAGAACGAGCGCGAGGGGAGGATCCGTCGGCTGCTTCCGGCGGACTAGCACCGGACCGGACTCGCTCCGATCAGACGACGATGGGTCGGTCTGCCAACGTCGACGGCTCGCTGCCGCTGGCCGACCGGCCCTTCGATCGGTCGATACCGAAGCGTCCCATCGGGTCCGGTCGTCGGGAGCAGTAGCCCGCGGACGCGAGCGGATCGCGGATTCAGACGTCGCCCGCGCGGTCGGGGACGGGTCCGTCGTACCCGTCGGGAACGTACGGACACAGGGGGTCGGACGCGAGCGGGTCGCCGGTGGCCGCGTACGCCCGCGAGCGTGAGCCGCCGCAGACGTCGCGGAACTCACAGGCCCCGCATCGCCCGGTGAGCGCGTCGCGGTCGCGCAGGCGCTCGAACAGGTCGGCGTTCCGATACAGGTCCACGAGGTCGTCCTCGCGGACGTTGCCCGCCGGTTCGGGGAGGAAGCCCGAGGGCGTCACGTCGCCGACGTGGTTGACGAACGCGAAGCCGTCGCCCGCGCGGACGCTCGGGCGGGTCGCCGGCGCCCCGGTTCCGGGCGCCATGTCGGCCGGGTCCACGCCGCGACGCTCGAGGCCGACGCGGGTGTGTTGTGGCGCCTCGGTCGTCTTGATCGCGAACGACGAGTCGTCGTCGACGCTGTGAAGCCAGTCCATGACCGCGTCCGCCCGCTCCGGCGAGACGGGATCGAGCATCGCGCCCCGTCCGACCGGGACGAGGAAGAACACGCTCCAGCGCACCGCGTCGAGGTCGCCCACCAGCTCGCGAACGCCGGGGAGTTCGTCGACGGTCCGGTCACAGACTGTCGTGTTGATCTGCAGCCCGAGGTCCGACTCGCGGATCCAGCGGGCCGCCCGCAGCGTCTCCTCGAAGACGCCCGGCTCGCCGCGGTACCCGTCGTGGACCGCGGGGTCGCCCGCGTCGATGCTGAGCGCGACCCGTCGGAGACCGGCGTCCGCGAGGCGATCGATGCGCTCGCGCGTCAACGACGCGGTCCCGCTGGGTGTGAGCGCCATCCGGAGACCGATCTCGTCGCCGTACGCGATCAACTCCGCGAGGTCGTCCCGCTTGAGCGGGTCGCCACCCGAGAGGACCACCACCTGTCCGTCGCCGAACTCGCTCGCGGAATCCAGCAGGCCCTTGCCCTCGGCCGTCGTCAGCTCGTCGGGGTGGCGTCCGGGTGTCGCCTCCGCCCGGCAGTGATCACAGGCCAGATCGCACGCGCGCGAGGCCTCCCACACGAGGACGATCGGGCGCTGGCTCGTGTCGAACATTGTCGAATGGGTGGGCGTCGTGACTGTCGTGTGTTGTTCTGTCTCTCGATCACTCGACCACGACGACGCCCTTCATGCCCAGCGCCTTGTGCGGGGTACAGGCGTACTTGGTCGTGCCGGTGGACTCGAACGTGTGCTCGAAGGTGTGTCCCTCCTCGGCGACGAGTTCGGATTCGAAGGAGCCGTCGTCGGCGGCGACGTTGTGGCTCGACCCCTGGCCGGTCCACTCCCAGGT
>ENA-ORDC01002768-ORDC01002768.1-marine-metagenome-genome-assembly--contig:-NODE-2768-length-9978-cov-3.782143_pt1 | contig 9978 bp, 7 predicted proteins | sample MGYA00237783_ERZ508515 | MGnify/ENA primary metagenome ERZ508515 (study PRJEB26186, sample SAMN06268792) | marine metagenome | isolation source: Eden Landing Ponds, San Francisco, CA, USA | place...
CCATCGACAAGCCGGTCGGCGAGACGAACCTCCCCGGCTCGAAGACGGACACCTCGTCGGTCAGCGTCGGCGACGTGGAGAGCGAGGACGAGGCGAAAGCGCAGATCGAGGCGCTCGAAGACCGCATGGACGAGGCCGCGAGCAATCTTGAGTTCGAGCTGGCGGCCGACATCCGCGACCGGATCGCGGAGCTCCGCCGCGCCTTCGAGCTCGACGGCGGCGACGACGGCGTGCCCGCGCCGATGATCGACGAGTAGCGGTCGCCGACGGTCCACGCTGCCGTCGCTCCGATTCTCAGTCCCCGTCACCGCGACGGCGGGGTTTTTACCTCGGTGTGCCACACTCTCGACCGTGTACCGTCGCGCAGTCGTCGCCGGAGCGCTCTCCGTCGCCACCGCCGGGTGCGTCGATCGCCTCCACGACGTCGCCGCCTCGACGCCCCGCGACCTCGGCGTCCGGAGCCGCTACGTCGACGGCAATCCGATGGTCGACTCGCGCAGCGTCCTCGCGCGCCCGGAGGAGCTGCTGACCCACGCGGCCTCCTTCCGCTCGGCCGCCGCGGCCCGCGGCGCGCTCAAGCCCGACGCGACCGAGTCCCGAGCGTTCGTCGATCGCACGGAGTTCGTCGACGACGGCGGTGAAGCGATCCTCGTGATCGCCCAGCGGCTCACCGCCCCCGAGGTCCGGCTCCGCCTCGGGGGGATCAGCCGCACCGGCGACCACTCGCTCCGGATCGCCGTCGACCAGGGCGGCGTCCGCGGCGAGGTCGAGACCGACGAGCCGGTGGTGAAGACGCTCCTGTTGCGCCTCACGGACGAGCGCGGCCCGCCGGAGCGCGCGATCGTCGTCATCGGCGACGGGCGCGCCGGAATCACGGTGTGACGGTCGGGCGCATCTCCTCGCCGCGATCGCCGCGCAGTCCCGCGATCGTTTTGTGGCCGCGGCGCGTTCGGCCGACCATGTCACTCCGCAGCCGCCTCCTCGGATCGGCTCTCCTCGTCGTCGGCGCGGCCGCGCTCGCGGCGACGGTCTCCCTCGCGCCCGCGGTCCCGCCCGAGTCGGCGGTCGACGCCGTGTCGCTCATCGCTCCCACGCCGTACTCCTTCGTCGCCACTCCGTCCCTCCTCGCGCTCGGATCGGTGCTCCTGATCGGCGGGGCCGCGGCGGTCGCCGGCGCGAACCTCTCCGCGCGGGCGACGCTTCTCGCGCCCGCTATCGGCGGGGCCGCGGCGTTCGCGCTCGTCGCCGGCGTCGTCGCCGCGCCCGCGGCGATCCTCCCGGCGCTCGCCGAGGCCGACGCGCTCGCGGCCGCCGTCGCCGGGCCGCCCGGGACCGTCGCGACCGGCGCGGTCGTCGGCGCCACCGTGGCCCCGGTGGTCCGCGCGACGACTACGGAGGACACCGCAGCGCTGCTCGCCGGTTCCGTCCTGCTGCTCGCGGCGCTCGCAGCGGGGGCGTCCGACCCCCTCTCGCTCGTCACCGGCGGCGTCGGCGGCGCGGTCGCGGTCGCCCTCCTCTGGGCGGTCGACCCTGAGCGCTGGCGGCCCTGAGCGCCGGCGGCCCTGAGCGCCGGCGGCCCTGAGCGCCGGCGGCCCTGAGCGCTGGCGGCCCCGAATCCGGCTCCCGAGCGCTCACCGCCGCAGCTTCCGGGCCGCTCGCTTTCGGTCTCTAACTCGATGTCGCGGTCGGCCTCGCGGGTCGCTTCCTCTCACCTGGCGAGGTCGACGTCGTCCGCGTCCCGGACCTCGTCGGCCTCTCCCTCGTGCCCGACACCGGGTTCGCGCTTCTCGCCGAACGGCTCGGCGGAGCTCTCGCGACCGGACTAGCGCAGGGGCTCGACGCCGCCAGTTGGGCACCGTCGCGACCACCCGTACCCGGAGACCACCGCGCAGTCCCCGTCTCGGCACCGCCCGTTCGCGGATCGGAGGAACGACCTCGATCCGCCGTTATGAAAGTGAATTTGTCATACTACAATTCCATTGGTAATACTTATACCAGTGGAGTCTGTGTGGTCCGATACGGTTCACACGGCTACACGCACTACGCTGTGAGACCGTCCCCCGAGCGACACGACTGCGGTCGGACCCACCGGACAGACGATAGACAGTGGCAGCGGCAATCCAACGCAATCGGTCACGTTCGAGACGGCCAAATGAGTGAAAGCGAAAACGCGAACACCAACGCGAGTACAGACGAAGATATCGAGACGGACATCTTCTCGGAGCGAACGCAGCTGAAACCCTACGAGTACAACGAGTTTCTCGACTACGTCGAGGCGATCCGGAACAGCTACTGGGTACACACGGAGTTCAACTTCGACGGAGACGTCCAAGACTTCAAGGTCAACACGACTCCCGCCGAGCAGACCGTTATCAAGCGGACGATGTTGGCTATCGCGCAGATAGAGGTACAGGTGAAGACGTTCTGGTCGGACATCTACGAGGAGATGCCCAAAGCCGAGGTCGGGAACGTGGGTATGACCTTCGCGGAAAGCGAGGTGCGGCACATGGACGCCTACAGTCACCTACTCGACGTCTTAGGAATCGCGGACGATTTCGAGCAGGTGACTGCGGAGCCGGCGATGAAAAAGCGGATCGAGTACCTCGACGAGTATCTGGAGAAGAGCGAGAGCGACGACGAACGGGAGTACGTGATGAGCATCCTGCTGTTCAGCACGTTCGTCGAACACGTCTCGCTGTTCAGCCAGTTCCTCATCATGACGAGCTTCGACAAGCACGAAAAGAAGTTCAAGGGAATCGCGAACGCCGTCGAAGCGACCAGCAAAGAAGAGCAGATCCACGGGCTGTTCGGGGTCGAGCTGGTGGAGACGATCCGCGAGGAGAACCCGGACCTCTTCGACGACGACTTCGAGGAAGACGTTCGAGAAGCCTGTCGGCAGGCCTACGAGGCAGAGACGGAGATCCTGGACTGGATATTCGCTGACGGGGAGCTGGAGTTCCTTCCCAGGGCGCACGTCGACGCGTTCCTGCGAGACCGGTTCAATCAGAGTCTCGAAAACGTCGGCGTCGAACCGATATTCGAGACGGACGACGACCTGCTCGAAGAGACGCGATGGTTCGACGAGGACATCATGATGACGAAAGATAACGACTTCTTCAGCAAGCGGTCGACCACGTACAACAAGCACACGCAGAGCGTCACCGCCGACGACATGTTCTAACGATGGCACAAACAGCACTCGAAAGCGTTGAGCAACGACAGACGGAACCGTTCTACTGGCTGAACGAGGACAGTCGGGAGTTCCTCAGAGAGGGATACCTGCTCGAGGGCGTCGAAGCGGAAGAGAGAGTCAGACAGATAGCGGAGCGCGCCGAGGAGATCCTGGATGAGGAGGGCTTCGCGGACAGGTTCTACGAGTACATGAGCCGCGGCTTCTACAGTCTCGCCAGCCCGATCTGGTCCAACTTCGGACTGGACAGAGGCCTGCCCATCAGCTGCTTCGGCAGCTACATGGAGGACAACATCGAGAGTATCCTCCACACCCAAGCCGAGGTGGGCGAGATGACCAAGCAGGGCGGCGGCACGAGCGGGTACTTCGGTGAACTGCGGCCGCGGGGCAGTCCGATAACGAACAACGGCAAGAGCAACGGGAGTTACAGCTTCACGGAGCTGTTCGATACGATCATCAACGTCATCAGCCAGGGCGAGACGCGACGGGGGCAGTTCGCCGGCTACATCGACGTCGAACACGACGACTTAGAGGAGTGGCTCAACATCAAAACCGAGGGGGACCCGGTACAGGACATCTACTACGGCGTCATCGTCGGTGACGACTGGTTTCAGGCGATGATCGACGGCGACGAGGAGAAGCGGGAGACCTGGGCGAACATCATCGAGACCCGGATCAACATCGGCGTTCCGTACATCATCTTCCGGGGGAACATGAACGAGGGGAAGCCGCAGGTGTACAAGGACAAGGACTACCAGATAAACGCGTCCAACCTGTGTACCGAGATCGCGTTGCCGGCCACGGCAGAGGAGAGCTTCGTCTGCTGTCTCTCGAGCATGAACGCGCTCCACTACGACGAGTGGAAGGACACCGACGCGGTGGAGACGCTGACGCGGTTCCTGGACGCGGTGATGGAGGAGTTCATCCAGCGCACGGAGGGCGTCCGGTTCATGGAGCGGGCCGTGCGGTTCGCGAAGCGACACAGAGCGATAGGGATCGGCGTACTCGGGTGGCACAGCTACCTCCAGCGCAACATGATCCCCTTCGACAGCATGGAGGCGATGGAGAAGAACGGGGAGATCTTCCGGACGATCAAAGAGCGGAGCTACGAGGCGAGCGAGGCGCTCGCCGACGAGTTCGGGGAACCGGAGGTCCTCGAGGGCTACGGCAGGCGGAACGCGACGACGATGAGCGTGGCGCCGACGAAATCGAGCAGCGTCATTCTGGGGCAGGTCAGTCCGAGCATCGAGCCGCTGAAGTCGAACTACTTCGTGCGAGACGGCGCGAAGCTGAAGTCGACGCAGAAGAACAGATTCCTTCAAGCGATTCTGGCGGAGCGGGGCAAAGACACGCGCGACGTCTGGGACAGCATCGCAAACAAAGACGGGAGCGTTCAGCACCTCGAGTGTCTGACGGACGAAGAGAAAGAGGTGTTCAAGACCTTCGCCGAGATACCGCAGATGGCGATCATCAACCAGGCAGCACAGAGACAGAAGTACATCGACCAGGCACAGAGCCTGAACATCTCGATCGACCCGAGCGAAGTGAGCGTCAAAGAGATCAATCAGCTCTACATCGAAGCCTGGAAGAAAGGGGTCAAGAGCCTCTACTACCAGCACAGCGTGAACGCCGCACAGAAATTCAGTCGAGACATTCTCGAGTGTCGAGCCTGTGAGAGCTGATCGCCACCAGTAGTCGGCGCGGCCGCGGCGATCCCTTTCGTCGTCGACGCGTGGCAGCAGCGAGTCGGGATCAGTTCCCCGGCCGCTCGCTCTCCGCCTCCAGTTCGATGTCGCGGTCAGCCTCCCGGGTCGCCGCCTCCTGCTTGGCGAGGTCGACGTCGCGGGCCGCGTCGCCGTCCCGCGTCTCGTCAGTCCGGAGGTCGTCGTCCGCCACCGTGTCGAGCTGTTCGAGGGCGCTCTCGATGTCCTCCAACCCGAGGAGCTTCTCCGTCTCCTCGTCGAACTCCTTGCCTTCCAATCCCTCCATCTGCTGGACGTCAGAGCCCGAGAGGGCCTTGCCGTAGCGGCCGACGAGGCTGGTGAGCTCCTGCGGCAGGACGAACGTCGTGGACTCGCCCTTGCCGATCTCCTCGAGGGTCTCCATGCCGCGCTCGATGATGGCGCGCTCGCCCATCGACTCGGCGGAGCGCGCGCGGAGGACTGTCGAGATCGCGTCCCCCTGCGCCTCGAGGATCTGCGACTGCTTCTCACCCTGGGCGCGGATGATGTTGGACTGCTTGTCACCTTCCGCCTGCTCGACCGCGGAGCGGCGTTCCCCCTGCGCTTCGAGGATCATCGCGCGGCGGCGGCGCTCCGCGCCGGTCTGCTGCTCCATCGCGCGCTGGACCTCTTGCGAGGGGCTCACCTCGCGGACCTCGACGGCCTCGACGCGGATCCCCCACTCGTCGGTCGGCTCGTCGAGCTCCTCGTTGATCCGGTCGTTGATCAGCTCCCGCTGCGAGAGCGTGTCGTCGAGCTCCATGTCGCCGATGACGGCGCGGAGGGTGGTCTGCGCGAGGTTCGAGACGGCGTTCTTGTAGTCGTCGACCTCGAGGAACGCCTTCTTCGCGTCCATCACCTTGATGTAGACGACCGCGTCGGCGGTCACGGGCGAGTTGTCCCGCGTGATCGCCGACTGGCTCGGCACGTCGATCGTCTGCGTCCGCATGTCGAACGCGTACGTCCGCGAGACGAACGGCGGGATGAGGTGGACGCCCGGTTCGAGCAGTTGGCGGTATTCGCCGAAGACGGTGAGCGCCTCCTTGTCGTAGGCGTCGACGATCTCGACGGCGCTGACGACCGTGACGGCCGCCAACAGCACTGCGAGCGCCGCGACGCCGAAGACGAGGCTCTGCCCGAGGAGGGCGACGCCGACGAGGAGGGCGACGCCGAGCGCGAGGTACTGCCAGACCCCGTCCGGGATCTCCGCCAGCACCTCTTCCAGCTCGGCGGAATCGCCGCGCGGACCTTGTGTTCCCATACGTCGAGTTACGGCCCGACGCTGTTAACGGTTGGCACGAGCGCACCGTCGGACCGTCTCACATCTGCGGATCCGCCGCCGCGGCGGTCGTCTCGGAGCTCCGTGACCGTCGACTCGGAGCCCCGCGGCGGTGGTCTCGGAGATACCGGAAACGTCCGCGTAGGCCGGCCGGCTTTAACTACGCGGCGGGGGAACAAAGATCCATGCCAGCAGACGAGGAGGCCGACGCTCCCCGATTCAGCACGCGAAGCGTACACGCCGGCGCGGACCCGGACCCGACCACCGGCTCGCGCGCGACGCCGATCTACCAGACGACCGCGTACCAGTTCGACGACGCCGACCACGCCGCTGACCTGTTCGGCCTCGAGGAGGCCGGAAACGTCTACTCGCGGCTGATGAACCCGACGAACGCCGCCCTCGAAGAGCGGATCGCCTCGCTCGAGGGCGGCGTCGGCGCGGTCGCGACCGCCTCGGGGATGGCCGCGCTCGACGTGACGACGTTCCTGCTCGCCTCGGCGGGTGACAACATCGTCACCTCCTCGGCGCTGTACGGCGGCACCTACACCTACCTCACCCACTCCGTCGAGCGCCGCGGCGTCTCGACCAGGTTCGTCGACCCGCTCGACTACGAGGGGTACGCCGAGGCCATCGACGAGGACACCGCGTACGTCCACCTCGAGACGATCGGGAACCCCGCGCTGGTCACGCCCGACATCCAGCGCATCGCGGACATCGCCCACGACCACGGCGTGCCGCTGTTCGTCGACAATACGTTCGCGACGCCGTACCTCTGCCGCCCGCTCGAACACGGGGCCGACCTCGTCTGGGAGTCGACGACGAAGTGGCTCACCGGCAACGGCACCACGGTCGGCGGCGTCGTCGTCGACGGCGGCTCGTTCCCCTGGGCCGAGCACGCCGAGAAGTACCCGGAGATCGCGCAGGACAACCCCGCGTACCACGGGATCAACTTCGCCGAGCGCTTCGGCGACGCCGCCTTCACCTTCGCCGCGATCACCCGCGGCCTGCGCGACCTGGGCGACCAGCAGTCGCCGTTCGACGCGTGGAACACGCTCCAGCAGACGGAGTCGCTGCCGCTGCGGATGGACCGCCACTGCGAGAACGCCGGGGTCGTCGCCGAGTACCTTGAGGACCACGACGAGGTCGCGTGGGTGAACTACCCCGGCTTAGAGAGCCACGAGACCCACGAGGAGGCGACCGAGTACCTCGACGGCGGCTACGGCGGCATGCTCACGTTCGGGCTGGAGGCCGGCTACGAGGCCGCGCGGGCGACCGTCGAGGAGGCGGACCTCGCCTCGCTCGTCGCGAACGTCGGCGACGCCAAGACGCTCGTCATCCACCCGGCGTCGACCACGCACCAGCAACTGACGGAGGAAGAACAGGAGGCCGCCGGCGTCACCGCCGACATGGTGCGCCTCTCCGTCGGCATCGAGGACCCCGCGGACATCGTCGCCGACTTGGAGGCCGCCATCGAGGCGGCGACGGCGTAATCGCGGTCCGCCTGCCTCCGACGGGGTGGCTCCGTTACTACTCTCTTGGACTGACACGATCTGCGTGCGAAATACAAGTGATACAGTCAGCACGAGTGCTGCGATATCTTTGTTTGATCGCTGTATCAACCGACAGAGCGTACCCTCTGTATCGTCCGATAACCTGTTCGACCGCGAAATCTGGATCCCCCGCACGAGAGGGCAAGTAGCGTCGTAGACCAGCGAATACACCACCTGCGAGCCGGGAAGCCCCGTCGTATATCATGGGACAGACATCACGTCAGGGCCAGTGTCGGCCCCGTGGCAATATGTGCGTGATTCCACGACCGTCGACGAGTTTCAGGGACACGCCGGCTTGTCCCGCTCCGTGGGTTCGCCAGTCGCCGCGGTTGCGACTGCGGTCGTTTTGGCGATGGGCTGTTGGTCGTTGACGCCGATGAAGAGGATCTCGACCGAGTCTCCCGGCTCCATCGGGCGGTCACCGCTGAAATAGACCGGATACCTGTTTTCGACCCGGAAGAAGGGCTCGTCGCCGCCGCGAGCGATGTCGTTCTGGTTCGACTCGACGTACTGCTCACCAATATCTGACACATCGGTCCCGGTTCCTCCCGCTTGATACCGGTTGTGGGCCATCCGGATCGTCAGCGTTTCACCGACGGCGAAATCGCCGGTACAGAACTTGCCGACATCGTCGTCGTGAAACGTCTGATCGGTGTCTGCGTCGAAGCGGTTCGGGTTCAGGAACCGGACCTGACCGCCCTCACCGTCGCTGCCCTCCCAGCGAACCAGTATCGAACCGATCTCGTCGCCCTGAAAGGTCGGCCCCGAGACGTAGGGCACTCGAACGACGTCAATGTCTCCGCGAGGAGGGGTACCGCTCCCATCGTTCCACCCGCCCCACGCTCGGTGTTCGGGACCGAGCGTTACCTCGGCGTCGCTGAACCCGCGCAGCTCTTGCGGTTCCGGGAGCCCGCTCTCGAAGTCAAGAACGGCGACGCCGATAGTCGCAGCGATTATCACCACGATCGCAACCATGAGAATCGTGGCAACGACGGTAGTGACGCCGCGGTCACGACTACCGTCCATCGCTCACTTCGGCGCAGGCGACCTGACTGCCACTCATATCAGCACGACGGTCTGTCACGGTGGTATACATTCCGATCCACGCATCAGTTCTAATATCGCCATCACTGTCCGGTCACACGCCAACTGAGGGCCGGAAATACGCGCTTTACATTCAGCGCGCCTATGGGAACGTGCCACTAGTTGCGGATTTCGACGGCGCCGGCGGCCTCTCACGGAGCGACCGTCCTTCCGGTCTACTCCTCGAACCCGTCCTCCCACCGGAACGTCCCGTTCCGCTGGACGAGCTCGCCGTCGACTTCCAGCCGCGAGTCGGCGCTCACGTCGGTGATCATGTCGACGTGGACCGCGCTGTCGTTGCCGGACTCACCCTCGGGCAGGCAGGCGTCGTAGGCGCGGCCGACCGCGAGGTGGACGGTGTCGCCCATCTTCTCGTCGAAGAGGATCGAGTCGGTGAACCGGTCGATGCCGCGGTTCATCCCGATCCCGAGCTCCCCCAGCTGCCGCGCGCCGTCGTCGGTGTCGAGGATCTCCGCGAGCGCGTCCTCGCCCGCCTCCGCCGAGAAGTCGACGACCTCGCTCTCCTCGAAGGCGAGGTGAACGTTCCGCACGCGGGTCGCGTCGATGGTCATCGGCACGTCGAAGAACACCTCGCCCGCGGTGTCGTACGGCGCGGTGAACACCTCCCCGCTCGGCAGGTTGTGCGAGTCGTACGCGACGGAGGCGGCGGAGTTCACCGCGGTGCGACCGTCGATCGACATCGTCACGTCCGTGTCGGGCGCGCCGTCGCGCTCGGTGACGATCCGGACCTCTTCGCCCGCGTCGAGGACGTCCTTCATCCGCGCCATCTCGTCGGCGAGCGATTCCCAGTCGCGGAGGACGGCGTCGTAGACGAACTCCTGGTACTCCTCGTAGGCCATCCCCGCCTGCTGCGCGAGGCTCCGCGTCGGGTGGACCGTCGACACCCAGTCGGTGTCCATCCGCGCCTCGCGGACGCCCTGCCGGGCCTTCGCGTACGCCTGCCGCGTCGGGCGGTCGACGTCCGCGCTCGCGGTGGTGTTGCGCCCGCCCCCGATCCGGAGGTAGGCGTCGGCCGCCTCGAAGACAGCGCGGTCGACGGCTGGGTCCGCGTCGAAGTCGTCCGCGTCGACGTCGCCGTCGACGCCGGCCTCGACGCCCTTCAGGTAGGCGCGGGAGAGCTCGCTCGACCCGTAC
>ENA-ORDC01002770-ORDC01002770.1-marine-metagenome-genome-assembly--contig:-NODE-2770-length-9973-cov-2.850849_pt1 | contig 9973 bp, 5 predicted proteins | sample MGYA00237783_ERZ508515 | MGnify/ENA primary metagenome ERZ508515 (study PRJEB26186, sample SAMN06268792) | marine metagenome | isolation source: Eden Landing Ponds, San Francisco, CA, USA | place...
GGTGGAGAACACCGGTGACGCCTCGGCGACCCAGACCATCGACCTGACGACCGCACCGGCACTCGGGACGAACGCGACGAGTGTGACACTCGCGGGCGGCGCGAGCAAGACGCAGACGCTCTCGGTCGGGACGGGCGCGGGCGACGCAGGGGAGTACACCCTCACGGTCGCGAGCGCAGACGACGCGGACAGCCAGAACGCGACCGTTCTCGCACCCGGTGCCTTCGACGTGCAGGTTCAGTTCGTCAACGTCGTGGTCGCCGGCGACGACATCGCGGTCGACTTCATCGTCGAGAACACGGGCGACGTCCAGGCCACCCAGACCATCGACCTGACGACGAACCCGGCACTCGGGACGAACGCGACGAGCGTGACGCTCGCGGGCGGGGCGTCGACGACAGAGACGCTGTCGGTCGGGACCGCCCCGGACGAGGCAGGGAAGTACGAGGTGACGATAGCCAGCGCCGACGACACCGACAGCCTGAACGTGACGGTGCTGGAACCGGCGACCTTCGAGGTTGACATCCAGAGTGTGTCCACCCCGGTGGCGGGCGAGGACATCGTCGTCGACGTCGCGGTGGAGAACACCGGCGACGTCCAGGGCACCCAGACAATCGGCCTGTCGACGGCCCCGGGCCTCGGCACGAACGCGACGAACGTGACCCTGGCCAGTGGGGCGAACACGACGACGGAACTCTCGGTCGGGACGGCCGCGAGTGACGCGGGCGAGTACACCGTCACCGCCGCGAGTGCGGACGACCAGGCGAGTCAGAACGTGACCGTCCTCGAACCCGCCTCCTTCGCCGTGGCAATCCAGAACGTATCCGAACCCGTCGCCGGAGAGGACATCGCGGTGGAGTTCGCGGTCGAGAACACTGGCGAGGTGACGGCGACGCAGACGGTGGACCTGACGACCGCCCCGACGCTGGGGTCGAACGCGACGAACGTGACACTGGCCGGTGGCGCGAACACGACGGAGACCCTCTCCGTCGGGACGGGAGCGGGCGACGCCGGGGAGTACGTGGTGACCATCGGGACGGCCGACGACGCGGACAACGCGACCGTCACTGTGCGGTCACAGTCGTTCTACGCCGTGTCGATAGCGAACGTCACCGAGCCGGTCGAGGGCGAGGACCTGGTTGTCCAGGCCAACGTCACGAACACCGGCGGCGAGTCAGACATCCAGTCTGTCACCCTCGACGCGGGCGCGCTGGGCGATGACAGCACGATTGTCTCCCTGGACCCGGACGAGGCGACCACGGTGACGCTCTCGGTCGGCACGGAGACGGGTGACGCTGGCGTCTACGAGATTGTGGCCGGGACCAACGACGACGAGGATAGCCAGAACGTGTCGGTCCTCGAACCCGCGATGCCCGCGCTGACCGGTCTCGACATCGCTGGCCAGGGGGCCAATGGGACGATTGCCCAGAGCGTGGCGGCGAACGTCTCCGTCATGGTGACGAACGTGGGCGGGGCGACCGCCCCCCTCGACGCGACGCTGACCGTTGGCACGACGGTCAACCGGACGCTCACGACCGACGCGCTGGCGTCGGGTGAGAACGCCACGGTGACCTTCGAGAACGTGACGGGCGGCCTCGCCCCCGGAGAATATCCGGTGAATGTGTCCGCGGGTCCGGACACCGTCACGGGCACCGTCACGGTCGAGAACGTGACGGAGGCCCTCACCTTCCTCGAACAGCGCGTGGGCGCGAACGACACGGTGACGGTCCAGAACGTCTCCTCGGGCGGTGTCGCCGGGACCGTCCTGGTGACCTACGAGGCGGGTGGCGAGCAGGTAATCGCGGGCGTGGAGACGGCCACCCTTGCCCAGCAGAACCTGACGGTGACGCTGGCCGAGAATATCGGCTACCCGGCCGACTACGAGGCCCATCTGGTGCCGGCGGCGGCAACGAGTGGGAACTACACGGCAGGAGAGACGCTCTCGCAGGCAACGCTGAACGCGACCGTGGCAAACGACACGGCGCGCGTGACGACGGTGACCGGTGCGCCGGACATCGAGGTGGTCGAGGGCCAGCCAGCGAGAGACACGACGGGTGACGGCCTGCTGAACGACGTGCGCGGGGACGGCAGCTTCGACATCTTCGACGTGCAGTCGCTGTTCAACAACCTGAACGGCGATGCGGTGCAGGACAACCCGTCGTACTTCAACTTCCAGGGCTCCGAGCCACCGTCCGTGGGTGTCTTCGACGTGCAGTCGCTGTTCGAGCAGGTCTGAACGCACCGTCGCGCGGTTTTCCAGCAGTTTTTTGGAGCCACCGACTCGTGGCCACCACGTCGGGACACGGCACACTCCGAAGTGACCGAGTCCACTCGCCGAGACGGCCAGTCACACCTCGCAGAACCCCCGTGACGGCCGCGCGCCGGTTCCCCAACCCGGCCGTGGTCGATGGTCCGGGACCAGGCCTGGTTCTCCTCGCCAGAGAAACCACTATTCCCTGACCCGACGGGATACCTTTTTGTATGCCAACCCTCAATAGCCCCTATGACTCTCATCACCGACGAGCGAGCACAGGCACTGCAGGTGGGTGCCGTGCTCCTGTTCGGTCTCCTCATCATCCTCTTCTCGTTCTGGCAGGCCTTCGTCATCCCCGAGCAGAACGAGGAGGTGGAGTTCAACCACAATCAGGAAGTCCAGGAGGATATGACAGAACTGCGGAGCACGACCGTCTCCATGACTGACTCGACCACCCCACAGTCGGCGACGGTCAACCTCGGCGTGCGATATCCCTCGCGACTCCTCTTCGCCAATCCGCCGCCAGCGAGCGGTCTCCTGCAGACGACCGGCACGGCAAACGACGACGTCAACGTCACCATCGACAACGCCGTCGCCGTCGACGAGGAGTCCCAGGGGGCCAGGTCCTACTGGCAAGGGGAGCCAATGGCGTTCAACACTGGCGCCCTGGAGTATCTCCCCAACTACAACGTCTTCAACGCTGCGCCACGGACGGTCTACGAGCACTCCGTCGTCTACAACGAATTCACCCGGGGCGGCCCAGACCTCCGGGGTACCCTTGCCCTCACCGACCAGGCACTGGTCAACGACAACCGTCTCCTGCTCTCGACGCTAACGGGACAGTTCGAGGAGAGCACGGTCGAACAGGCGGCCGTCGACATCCAGCCCGTGGCCACCCAGTCCGAGACGGTGACCATCGAACCGGAGAGTTCGACCGACCCGATAACCATCGAACTCCAGACACAACTCGGGGCCCAGGAGTGGCGACAACTGCTCGATGGGGAGCCGGTGGCCGCGGTCCGAAACGGGAGCACCGACGACTTCGTCGAAATCGAACTCGAAAACCAGCAGTACCAGCTCGACATGGCCCGCGTCGGCATGGGTCCCCAGGCCGAGGGCCCGGAACTGGCCTACCTGAGCGGGGTCTCCGGGCCGGGCTTCGACCGGGAGAATCTGGTTGCGCCGGGAGAGACCTACGAGTTCACCGTCGAGGTCCGCAACACGCACAACGTGCCCGAGAACCTGGTCAACGTCAACGCCTCGGCCGAGGATGGCAGTTTCCAGGGGGCGACGGACAAACGAACTGGCGAGGACGGCCACGTCACCTTCACCTACGAGGCTCCTTCCTCGACCAACACCGAACACAAGCTCTGGTTCAACTCGACGGACCTCGCGGAGTTCGCACCAAACGGAAACAGTAGCCTCCCCGTGACCATCGAGACGGTCGGGGCGGGCGAGACTCCCGGCGGCAACACGTTCGACGTCGAGTGGGACCTCGAGGAGATGGACAACGAGGACGAGTTCTCCTGTGACGAGAGCGAAAACGAGTGTACCATCCTCGGCGGCGACGACGGCGAGATGTCGGTCGACGTGACGGGCGCCCAGTCCGGGACCGTCGACTACGCGGTCGTGAACACCGACGCGGGCGACGTCGACCCGTACTCGACGAGCTTCGATTCCGTGTTCGACGCGACCACCACCTTCGAGGCAGAATCGGGTCTCGACCCGGGCGAGTCCGAGAACACCACCGTCTACGTGCTGGGTGGCGGAAGCAGCGACGCCGTGACCATCAACGTCGTCTCGGAGGTTCCGGAGGGCACCATCGCGCAGTACGTGCCCGAAGACTACCAGACCGGTGGTGGCGGTGCCAACACTTGGGCGGCGGCCCGTGGACCGTATGACCTCAGCCTCCAGGGTGGCAACCCGAGCAACGTCGATTACGACGGTGGTGCCTTCGGCGGGGCAGGGGGCGTCGAAATCGACCCGTCGGCCTACTTCGCCTCGGGCACGCTGAGCGAAACCCTCGACGAGGCCACCGTCTTCGTCGTCTACGACGACGAGGATAGCGGCCACTTCTTCTCGATGCGAGAGGACGGCAACTCGGCCGGTCTCTACTACGACGGGGACTTCGGCGGGTCGCCGACAATCGTGGCCGACGACCCCCTCGGACTCGGGGACGGCCCGGCGGTCGGCACCTTCCGCGTGGACACCTCGGGCTCGACGGGCTCCTGGGACAACGGCAACAGCGAGTCCACCGGTAGTACCGGCTCGCTGCCCTGGAACGACCTCGAAATCGGCATCGGTGCGGACGCGAACGGTGCCTTCGGGACCGAGATAACGGTCGGCGAGGTCCTGGTCGTCGACCGCGCGCTCTCCCCGTCCGAACGGGAGCGACAGGAAGAGCGTCTCATCGACCAGTACGACCTCTGAGCACCCACCGGGTCGACCTTTCCCCTTCTGGCGTGGGCTGGCTGGCTCCATCACATTCCGAGTGCATACATACGGGGACGCACAAGCCTCTCCCATGTACGCCGTCGTCGGCTGTGGCGACTGTCGCGCCCTCTGGCTGGTCGAGGGTCGGCCCGAGACCAGTCAGTGTCCCCGCTGTGGGACGACCCGTGGCTTCGAGAAGCGAAAGCAGTTCGTGACGACCGAGGACGAGGACCACGCGCGGGAGGTGCGCGCGGCGATGCTCGCTGCACGGCAGGGCCGCGAGGACGCCTTCGAGGACCTGGACTCGTTCGCCGAACTCGAGGCAGCCGTCGCGGAGGCCGGCATCGACGACGAGACGTATCTGGCGGCGTCGGGGCTGGACGTCGAGGCCATCGCCGGAGCCGGTGAGACGGGCGACTCTGGGAGCCGCTCTCGCGAGGACATCGTTCGGGCCGCGCTGCGCGAACTCGCGGAGCCGACGGCCGAGGATGTCGTGGCCTACGCCAGCGAGTACGGTGTCTCCGAGGAGTACGTGCGGCGGACCCTCTCGAAGTTTGCCCGGGCTGGTGAGGTGAGCGAAAATCGGGGCGTGTATCGGCTGCTGTGAGGGGTCGGCGGTCCCGACCGCTGGCACACCATCCCGGGGCTTCGGTCTGACACCAGAAAGCCCCCGACCGGAGCGAAGCGGGGCTTTCCGCAGTCTGCGGTGCCAGTAGAATCCGGGCCCGACCAGCCAAAACCTCCCCTATGACCCGTTCTCGCGGGCGATTCGCCGGTTTTTCAGCCGCCGGAAGCCAGCCACGGCCACGTCGACGAGCGCCCGGGGGCAGTACGACAGACCGAGCAGTCCGACCCGGTCCACGGCCAGCCCACAGTCGAGCGCCGCTCGTGCGTGCTCGCGGGCCGTCCCGCGCTCGCCGTAGCGCAACAGTGCCATCGCCATTTCCCGATGGAAGCCACAGCGCTCCGCGGGACCAAACATCTCGTAGACGGCCTCCACGTCCCCATCCTCGAGCACGCGCGCGGCGAACTCCCCCTCGGTCTGGCCCCTGGCGTGTGCACGGGCGAAGTGCCCGAGCAGTTTCGTCTCGCGCAGTTGGTCGGCGTAGATGGAGTCGCCGTGGAGGTGGAGTTCGTACAGCAGGAGGTCGAGATTTCCGAGGGTGTAGCCCTCGTGAACCAGTCGAACCCACAGTTCCATGTCCTCCGAGGTGGGAAAGGCCGCGTCGTAGCCGCCGACGCTCTCGATGGCGTCGCGCCGGTACATCACCGACCCGTGGACGATGGGATTTCCGCCCTCGAAGGCATCGGGGTCGATTTCCTCGCGGACGCGCCGGCGAGCGCGCCCGCCGCTGGGGCGAACGACCGTCGCGCCCGTCCCGAGGACGTCGAGGTCCTCGTCGCGCTCGAAGCGGCGGCGCTGTCGGAGGAGGCGCGAGGGGGTCGAGACGTCGTCGGCGTCCTGGCGTGCGACGAGGGGCGCATGGCCGGCCTCGATGCCGACGTCGAGCGCCGCGGCGAGGGTCGTCCCGGGGCCCTCGCGATATTCGAGTGACCCCCGCGAGTGGCCGGTCGCGTTCTCCGTGCCGTGGGATTCGACGAACGCCTTCACCTCGTCGTGGTCCGAGTCGTCGACGACGAATACCGTCGGGGTGACTTCGGCCTGGCCGAGTAAACTGTCGACGGCGCGCGCGAGTCGGTCGAGGTTCGGGTCGAGCGTCGGCAGGACGACGTCGATGGCTGGGGTTGACATGGGTGTAGTTGGGTTCGCCTGGTCGGTCTACTCCTCGAGATAGCCAAGTGCCTGCAGGTCCTCCTCGACTCCGTCCTGTTTGGTGATGGTCGAGGGCTCGAAGGAGGACAGGGCCCGCTGGAGGCTGGCAGCTGGTTCTTCGTCGCCGCCGTCGAGGGCGTAGGCGGCGTCCTCGGTCAACATGTGTGTCTCGTCGAAGGCACACTTCAGGCCGCTCATGGAGGCGTAGGCGACCGTTCGCCGCCGCCTGCTCTCGCGCCAGTCCTCCCCGAGGAACAGGGCGGGGATGTCGATGAACGAGCGCACGGGCGAGTCGACGTCGATGTTGCGCGTCGCGAAGGGAATCCGCAGGATGTCGGGGTGGAACTGCTGGCCGGGGTGGCCCCAGACGCCGTCCTCGCCGAGCAGTTCGCCGTGGTCGGCCGCGAAGACGACCTGCGTGTCCGTGGGAATCGCCTCCCAGAGCGCCGCCAGTCGCTCGTCGGTCTCCTCGACCTCCCGGGCGTAGAGGTCCCGGACCGTCTCGGGGTCGCCCGGGTCGTCCGTCGCGATGGCGTCCCGGGAGAGTGCCTGCGCGCGCGTCCGCGAGACGGGGGCGTCGTCGGGGTCGTAGGGATGGTGGGGCTCCATCAGGTGGAGCCAACCGAAGTACTCCTCGCGGTCACTCGACCAGTCCAGAAACTCCTCGACGACGTCGTCGGTCCGCCGGAAGGACTTGGCGGGCGTGGTCGGCGTGGCTCGCTGGAACAGGGAGTACAGGCGGGCGGCGAGTCGGTAGACCCGGTCGTTGGAGATGCGGTCGCCCACGCGCTCTTTCATGGTGTCCTCGCCGCGGGAGGCCGGCGAACTGAAGGAATCCAAGCCCCCGGCGTAGCCGTACTCGGCCCTGGTCAACCGGTTGGTCGTGATGCCGATGGAGGGCGCTTCTATCTCGTTGACGAAGGACTCGGCGGGGTCGATGGAGTGGTTGGCGTCGTACCGGCCAGTCATCATCGTCGGGAAGGCCCCGAGCGTCGCCGTCGCCGTCGAGAACGCCCGCGGGTGGGACTCGCCGACGAACTCCCGGGTCGCCGCCATCCGGTCGTAGTGGTCCAGCCGGAGGGAGTCGACCGTCACGAGCAGCCGTCGCATAGCCGGCTATGCGTCCCACCCGCTTATGCGAGTTGTCATCTCCGTCGCGGCACGCCGGGTCTCCGTGGAGACGGCGAGGAGAACGAGGCCGTAGGCCATCCCGCCCAGGCCGACGGCGAGAATCACCGTCTGCCAGGACGTGACGAGCCAGCCAGCGAGCCAGACGACGAGCAGGTACATTGTCGCGCCGGCGGCCAGTTGCTCGCCAATCTGGACGGGGAGCAGGTCCCGGAGGCTGGCGTACTCGGTGAGTACCACCACGCAGGCGAGCCAGCGGACCACCATCGCCCCCAGGATGCCCAGCGCGATGCCGACGGGGCCGACCAGCACGGCGAGCAGGAGGCCGCCGCCAACCATCGTCGCCGCACTGATGGTGTTGATGACGAGCACGGCCCGCGGGTGGTCGAGGCCGGCAACGGCGGAGGTCATCGGCGAGGACCAGGCCTTGACGACGCGGGAGGCCGCCAGAATCACCAGGAAGGGGCCGGCCCCAGAGAACTCCGAGCCGAAGACGGTGACGACGACCTGGTTGCCGATGGCGAGCGCGCCGAAAAACAGCGGCATCGCGAGCACGGCACTGAAGGCGAGATTGCGCCGGAGGACGGCGGCGACGGGCTTACCCTGGGACTCCAGGCGACTGAGGCGGGCCGACAGCGACCCTTGAATCACACTCGGCACGAGGAGGGCGGGCGCGACCAGCCTGACGGCGACGCCGTAGTCGCCGACGGTCGCCGACACGAAGAGCAGTCCCATCAGCATCTCGTCGGCGGACTCGTCGAGCCGGGAGACGACCCCGCCGGGGATGCTGTACCGGGCAAAGTCCCAGACCGAGTCCAGCGTCTCGCGGGAGGGCAGGCGCGGGAGGACCTGCATCACGACCAGCGCTCCGACGGCGGCGACCACCATCGCGAGCGTGTAGCCGACGACCATGCCGACCACGCCAAAGCCCAGCACGATGAGGGCAAACTGCAGGGCGATGCGGAGGACGGTCCGGGCGGCCTCGAGCCAGCGCGCGAGGTCGACCCGCTCGAGGCCGATGATGGCCCGGACCCCGGCCGCCGAGGCGACGAAAGGGGTGAAGACGAGGAAGATAAAGAGCGCGGTGTCGCCCGCGGCGGCCCCCGTGAGGAAGAGGACGGCCGCGACGAGCGCGCTGAACGCGACCGTCGCGGGGAGCAGGCCGTAGGTGAGGACACCCAGCAATTCCGGAACGTTCGAGTCCACCTCGGGGATGCGCTTGCCGACGGCCATCACGAGGCCATTGAGCAGGCCGTCGGCCGTCGAGACGACCGCGAGGACGAAGAAGTAGACCCCGATGGCCTCCGGCCCGAGCAGTCGGCTGAAGGCGACGATGGAGACGAAACCGAGCCCCATCTGGACGGCGTTGGCGACCGACCCCGAGGCGACCCGCGAGCGCTGGCTAGACATAGCCGAGTTCTTCGAGTCGAGAGCGGGCGGCGTCGGTGAGTTCGACCGACTCCGCCGCCTCGCGCGCCCGCGCTTTCATCGTCACGATGTCCTCGGCGAAGCAGTCATCGACCGAGTCGTCCCAGTCGTCTCGGTTCCGGTTCCCGAGCGAGTCCCACTCCCACTTCGTGTCGGGGTCGTCGTAGACCACCCGAATCGCCCGGTCGAAGAAGTCGCGGTCGGTCTCGGGGACGTCGACGCCCCCGCCGACGAGTTCGGCCGGAATCCGCTCCCGGGTCGGCCACTCCTCCCGGCCCGCGAGGACGTTGTCGACCAGCGCGGGGAGGTCGAGGTGGCTGAAGAAATCGGGCGGGTCAGTTCGAAGCCACTCGGGGCCACCGATGACGAGGAAGGGAACGTGCAGGAGCCCCTCGGACATCGAGGCGGTGTGGCCCCAGACGTCCTCGTCGTCGGCCAGAAACAGGTTCTCGCCGTGGTCGGCGGTCACGACGACCATCGTCTCCTCGACGCTCTCGGCACGCAGTTGCTCGATTGTGGTCGCAATCTCCCGGTCCAGGTAGTCGACGGACGCGGCATAGAGGTCCCGGAAGTGGCCGACGTCGGTCTGCTGCTCGTCGGTCAGCGGTTCGCTCGCGCGTCGCCGCCGGGTCAGTTCGTCCGTGTCGAGGTCGAAGGAGGACCACCTCGCGGGCGCGTCGTACAGCGAGGAGTCGTAGCCTCGGACGGGCCGGTGAGGCGTGTGGGCCTCCATGTAGTTCGCGAAGACGAACCAGGGTTCGGACCCCGTTTCGTCCGTCTGCCCCCGCTCGTCTCTCCGCCCCGCCCCGTCTGTCTGTCGGGTCTCCCGCAGAATCGTCCGGTTGATGGCCGCCGTTCCCTCGTCGAACGGGCGTGCCAGGGGCAGGGACTCGAAGACGTCCTCTGCCTTCGTGTTGAGCGCGTTCCGCAGCGACGCGAGGGGATGGTCGTGGCGG
>ENA-ORDC01002771-ORDC01002771.1-marine-metagenome-genome-assembly--contig:-NODE-2771-length-9973-cov-2.837308_pt1 | contig 9973 bp, 9 predicted proteins | sample MGYA00237783_ERZ508515 | MGnify/ENA primary metagenome ERZ508515 (study PRJEB26186, sample SAMN06268792) | marine metagenome | isolation source: Eden Landing Ponds, San Francisco, CA, USA | place...
CCACTTGCGGGGGAGGTCATTCCATTCTATAGGTATAGGGGCGTCACGTGGATAGTCGTCCCGGATTTCCGGTCTAGCCTGTGTTTTGATTAATCGCGTAAACCGATTCGGAGCGTCGCCGAGAGCTGTTCGCCCGGGCCGGCGTGATCGACCGCTGCGATACCTGGGGTACCGCCGCGGTACCGTGGAGTCGACAGGGTTACACGCGATCCGCGACCAGACGCCGTATGGACGCGCTCCAGGACGTCGGCCTCGGGACGATGGGTATCGACGATCCGGCGACGATCGACGTCGCCACGACGTTCCTCCGCTGGGTCGGCCCGTCCTTTGGCTTCATCGGCGTCACGTGGACCCTCGTCGGCGGGATCAGGGGCACCGGGAAGACCGTCGTCGCCATGGCCGTCGTGTTGACGACGCTGGGGATCGTTCGCCTCCCGCTGGCCTGGCTGGGCGCACAGCGGGTCGGTCCCTCGGGCATCTGGCTGGCGATCGCGATATCGAACGTCGTCGGTGCCGCCCTCGCGGTCGGCTGGCTCCGAAGCGACCGCTGGAGGGCAACGGCGGGTGTAGGAAAACAGGACGGCGATGTCGGCACGGCCGCGGCTGGCGACGATTAAGCGGGAGAGGTGAGTGGCGAAAGAGTGACGGGCGCGTGTGCCCGTCGAGGCAGCCGAAACGCGCGATGGCGTGGCCGGCGCATTTCAGAAGTCGCCGTTGATGATGTCGGCGACGCGCTGGCGGTCGAAGAGCTGTTCCTCGGCGGGAATCTCGGGGTAGGGACCCTCGACGTAGGTCGGCCACTCGCCAAAGCGGTCGGGATACAGCTGTTTGGCGGTCATCTCGATCTGGAAGAGGTTCACGATCGGTCCCTGGAAGCGTGCGCCCTGTGCGTGGACGCGGTCGTTCTGGACCGCAGAGAGGGCGCTGCCGACCGAGTGGTCTTCGAGGCTCTGACGGATGCCGGCCATGTCGGTCCCGGGATGCATCCCGCCCAGCGCGAAGAGCACGTCGGGATCGGCCTCAAGCAGCGCCTCCATGTCGACGTTCGCGCCCGAATCGACATCGTCGCCGAAGGCCTCGATGGCCTGGCACGGGCGCGTGTGGGCGGCGGCGTACCCCGTCGCGTTAACCTTGTACATCCAGATGTCGTCCAGATCGCTCAACAGCGCCATCGTCGCCGTCGTGCGCTCGGTCTCGGAGGGCAGGTCCGACTGGACCTGTGTGACGATGTCGTCGTAGACCGCCTTGAGCGCCTCGTAGCGCTCGCCTTCCTGAAACACCTGCGCGGTGCGTCGGAACAGCTCCCACAGGTCGTAGTACTCGTACTCTTGCTCCCACTCACCGGGCACTTCGGCGTTGGCGTAGCTGTAGTAGTTGCCGAACCACGGAGAGACGCCGGTCGCGATCTCCTCGACATCAGAGCGGTCCCAGCCGTCCAGCGCGTCGATCCCCGCCGGGTCCGCGAGGTGAACGTCGCTGTCGAGTTCGTAGAGCTTCTCTTTGGAGGGGTTCCACGAGGAGTACAGCCCGGTCCAGTCGAGTTCGACGCCGGGGAGCCGCGGCGTGAACTGATTCCAGAGGGAGTCGTAGTAGTCGGGCGCGTGCATGGCGTTGACATCGTCGCCACGACCGAGGGCAAACGCCATTCCGGCCTCGTGAGTCAGGCGCGTGAAGATGCTCTCGGGCACCGACTCGAATGTCACCTCGCCCATCGGGGCCATCTCGACGGTGTAGCTGCCGTCAGTCGTCGATTGGTCGGTCGTCGTCTCGTCGTCTGCTTCCGTCGTCTCGGTCGCCGTCGCGGTCGATTCTGGCGTGTCGGTCGCCGTGTCGGTCGCCGCCTCGGTCGCGTTCGAACCGGCGTTCTCCGAACAGCCAGCCAGGAGTCCACCCGTCGCGATCGCACCAGTGAGCGTGAGATACCGTCGACGCGTCGAACCATCACGTGTCATTGTTCGGGCGATTTTTTAGGTGCGCCTAAAATATAAGCTTCGATATTGTTTCGCGGCTACGCCGAGAAAAAAGACGGGACCGGCCGTCTCAATCCTCGGAGACGGGCCGCGAGTTCGACACCGGGCTGTCGTCCTCGGCGACGGTCACGAGCGCGTTCTCGACGGTACCGTGGGCCTGGACCTGTGGCTCCTCGTGGCGGTTCTCGTAACCGTACTCCAGCAATCGATTGCGATTGAGACACACCTTCGCGAACTCGGGGGCGAACAGATCGAACCGCTCGAAACGTGATTCGAGTTCGGGGAACTGTGCCTGATAGCGCTCGATGCTGTGACGGACCTGTCGCCAGAACCGCTGCTCGTCGTAGTCGGCGCGTCGTTCCAGCAGGTTCGAGACGTAGCGGAACACACAGATGAAGACGGTCCCGAGGATGTGCTGGCTCAGTGCCTCCGGTGGCTTCTGGTGGACGATATCGGGATGCTCGTAGATCTCGTTGGGGAAGGCCGCCATCTCCGGGACCCGCTCTTGGGCGACGGCGACCTCGTCGACGTAGTCCTTGATGGCGATCCGGGACGGCATGCCGTCGTCGAGCACGACGATGGTGTTGGTCCCGTGGGGCATGAACACCAGCCCGTAGCGATACAGGTGGTGCAAGAGCGGGTGGAGGACGGTGTCGAACAGGTCGTCGAGCCACGTCGAGAGCGAGCAGCCGGCCCGATCAGCGAGCTTGCTGACGAGTGGCTGGCCGTCGAAGTCCTCGTGCATCAGCGCCGCGAGCGTCAGGGGCTGCTCGCCGTCTGCGACCAGTCCCTGCACGCTCTCGCGCCAGACCGCCCCCAGCAGTTCGTGGTATTGGTAGGGCGCGTTCGAGAGCTGATCGAACTCGGAATGGTCGTAGTTCAGACTCGCGACCTCGCCGGGCAGGAGCAGCCGACACTCGTCGCGCAGATAGGGATCGTCGTCGCGGATCGCCGTGATCGCCTCGGTGACGGCCGGCGCTGCGAGCGCCTGCTCGCCCGGCAGCCCGCGGTACACGATGGTGTTGAGCACCCGGATCGGGAGTTTGACGTGGGGCTTTGTCGGGTCGTCGACGTTGGTCAGCGTGCGGATCGACTGCTGGGGGAGGTACGTGTTCGGTCCCGTCCCGAGCGGGACCAGATCGTCGCGTGCGATATCTTTGGCGAACAGCTGTGTCAGCGTGTCCGACCACTGCCACTGGTGGACCGGCAGCAGGTAGTAGGCGTCGGGATCGAGACCCTGCCCGCGGAGCTTGTCGCGGAACTGCCCGCGGTGCTCGCCAAGGTGCTGGTCGAGCAGGGCGTCGTAGGAGAGTCCGTCGACGCTGCTGAACGACGCCCGGTCACGGCGTGCGCCGACCCACTGGATCGACTGCGGCTCCTTGGACTCGGGTGCGTACTGGCGGTAGTCGTCGTAGTCGAACCCGATCCGGCCCTTTCCGGCGCCGATCGCGCCCGAGGAGACGAGGATGACCTCCTTGTCGCGCTCGACGAGGTCGGCCACGTCGTCGACGAGCTTGTCGAGCTTGCCGTCGTCGAGGTTCGACTCCTCGTCGGTGAGCGAGTTCGTGCCGGCCTTGACGACGACCCGGCCGGCCTCGGCGGCGAGCCGCCGTGCCTCTTTGAGCTCCGCCGCGGCGACGGCCCCGCTCATTTTTCGGCTTCCTCGGCCAGTTCGGCGGAGCGTAGCCGCGCGGCGCTCAGGGCGTCGCCGACGTCCGACTCCACGCTGCTGTCCCACAGGACCTCCATCCCCTCGATCGTCGTCCCGCCCGGCGAGCAGACGGCGTCGATCAGGTCCTCGATCGACTCTTCGGAGCGGAGGACCGTCTCCGCGGCACCCTTGAACGTCTGCGCCGCCAGCACGCGGGCGTTCTCGTCGTCGAGTCCCTCCTCTGCGGCGCGCTGCTGCATCGCGCCGATCAGGTAGAACACGAACGCCGGACCGCTCCCGTTCAGCGCCGTAGCGACGTCCATCAGGTCCTCGTCGACGACGACGAACTCGCCGAGGTCCGAGAGCATCGCCTCGACGTTCTCGTCGGGTTCCGCCCACGAGACGGCGGCGGCCATGTTCCGCGTTCTGGCCGCCAGGTTCGGCATCACGCGGACGACCGTCGCGTCCGTTTCGGCGGCGACGACGCCGATCGAGACGCCCGCCGCGATCGTGACGAGCGTCTGCTCCGCTCGGAGATCGAGGTCTTCGAGCACCAGCGGCACGATGTCCGGCTTCACCGCGAGGACGACGACCGCGGAGTCCCGAACGTCCTCGAGGTCGGTCGTCGTCCGATCCGCGTACTCCTCGATCGCCTCGAAGGCGTCGGGGTCCACGTCGTAGGCGGTGATGTCGTAGTTTCCGGCCTGGGCGAGCCCCGTTATCAGGGCTCCGCCCATGTTTCCGCAGCCGATTACGCTGACGTCGATCATCTTGTGTCTCCCTACGCGATGCCGCCGATATACGAACTTTGGTTTTCGCTCGGGGTGTTCCGTGCCCCTCCAGACGTCCGGCCACCGGAAAAAGGTGTCCGCGCGCCGGACGAGAACAGCCGTCTAGCGCGCCGAAAAACGGTGTCTGCACGTGCGCTCACGGCCCGCGCGAGAGCGACTCCAGGGCCTCTGCCGCCGCGTCGCGAACCCGTTCGGAGGGGTCGGATTCCGCCAACTCCCGCAGCGCGGGTCGTGCGTCGGTGGCGTCGACGAGGCCCAGCGTTCCCGCGGCGTCCTTGCGGACGAGTTCCGCGTCGTCTCGCAGCGCCGCTTCGAGCACGTCCGACCGGTCGCGGACGAGTTCGGGCCGTCCCAGCGCGTACTCGTAGAGCGCGAACGCCGCGTGGTACCTGACTCGCGGGTGCGGATCCGACGCGAGCAGCCCCGCGGCGACGGCCACCAGTCGAGGCGTCTCGTCGGGGTACTCCTCGCGGACCGGAGGGTATTCTTCGGCGACGTCCGACAGCGCCGACGCGCCGACCCGCCGGATTATGTCGTCGTCGGCTTCGGTGAGCCCGACGAGCACGTCGAGGTAGCCGTCGGTGTATATCGCGACCGAGGCGAACGCCCACCCGATCTCCCGTATCGCCGCGATCGTTCGCATCTCCGCGTCGAACTCCGAATACTGCCGTTCGTAGGCGTTCACGGCCGACGTAATGGCTGCTTCTCGATCCACTGCTCCCGTGGAAGCGAGCGCCGCCACGGCGAACGCTACTGCGCGCGGTTGGAACCACTCCTCGGAGTGCTGATCGATAGACAGCCGGACTGGCGCGTCCAGCAGCTCGGTATCGTCCAGCAGCCGGTCGAGTCGATCCGCGAACCCTCCGACAGCACGACCCGCGAGCGCGAGACAGCCGAGCGCCTCGGCGGCGTGTCTCCGCACCGCCTCCGAATCGGCGTCGAGACACGTCTCGAGTTCGTCCAGATCAACGCGTGCCGGTGCCCGGCGGGCGGTGTCGCGGAGCCGCGACGCCCGATCCGCGTCGGTCATACCTGTGGGATCGTGCGACGGACGCTTAGTTGTACTTGCGAAAGCCGCAGTCGTCTTCGATCGAATAGAGCTCGTCGATAAATGTTCATCAGTTTTGTTCAATAGTTGTGTTCAGTATATTCATTAAACAGTAGATAGGGTAATCGGGCGAGAGGAGCCCCGTCGCGCCTGCAACGTATCGACGACGAGCATAGAGGAGGGACGACCGCGTGCCGGCGCCAGCATCAGCAGCGAAGCGGTCCCGAGTATCGGAGAGAATCCGCGAAGTCAAAAATAGGGACGGTCGTCAGTATCAGTCCACCTCGATCTCGGTCCCCGACGCTTCCGGTTCGCTCTTCGGCATCTGCACCGTCAGGACTCCGTTGGTGAAGGATGCAGAGACCGCTTCGGCGTCCACCGGTTCCGGGAGCGGGATCGATCGGCTGATCGACGCCCGGTGGCGCTCGCGGTGGATGTACTCGCTGTCACCTTCCTCTTCGAACTCCTCTTCGTGTTCGGCGGCTATCTGGAGCATTCGCTCGGTGAGTTGGACGTCAATGTCCTCCGTCTCGAACCCCGGCAACTCTGCGGTCAAGACGAGTTCGTCGCCGGTGTCCTCGAGATCGATTTTCACTGGCCCCGAGTCTTGCTCTGTCCCCACGAGGGGTTCCGATTCCCACCAGCGGCTGGCCTCCTCGACGTTCTCCTGCATCCGTTCGAACAGCCGGTCGAGTTCGCGGAAGGGGTTTTTCGGGTTGGTCATAGTGACACCAGAGGGTACGAGAGGTGTCGTAATAACTCCTGTCAACAGTTCTTGACTTGTGGGAACCGATCGTGGGCGTCCGAAGTCGCAGGGGAGAGATACGCAGGTCGAGAATCGTCGGAGAGTGATTCCCGACCGTATCAGTCCTCGACTTCCTGCAGCCAGCCGAACCGTTTCTCCCAGAACTCCTCGTCCCGAGGTTTCTTGCTCCGCCCGTAGGTTTTCTTGTCCCGAATCTGTCGCTCTAACACCTCACGGGCCTCGTTGACCGCGTGATTCGCTCCGTAGCCCTCGCCGGAGGCGATGTAGAGCCCTTGATCGGTGTGCAGTCTGATACGAGCGAGCAGGAGCGGCGTCCCGCGAAGGGTTTCTTTGTGCTTGTGCAGGTGCACCTTCGCATCCAGGACGTTCATCTGATGGTCTTTGTCGTCGAACTTCTCGACCATTTCCACGATATCGTCGTACTCCATGTCGTCTATCAGGTCGGTGCCGTAGACCTGAACGGCGCGGTTGCCGCCGGCTTCCCACGTGAGCGAGTCCAGTATATCCGTCTTCGTGAGGATACCGTGGAGTTCCCCCTCATCCGTAACAATCAGTGACGAACCGCCGATCTCGAACATCTCCTCGACCGCCGCGTCGAGCGTCTCGTCCGTCCGAATCGTCCGCACTGGCGAGATCATCACGTCGCGGACCGGGAGGTCCAACATTCGGGCCAGCTCTCCTTCCCGAGCCCCGAATCCGCCCCCGCGCGTCCGTCCCGAGCTATCGGAGATGTCGCCACCGAAGGAATCGGTCCCCCCCGCGTCACCGCCCTGGCTCCTGTCGACCGATCTGACGGTGAAGTCGGTCACGTCATAGAGGCTCAAGATTCCGACGACCTCCTCCTCGACGACCGGAAGGTGGGTGATTCGGTTCTCCCGAAAGAGGTGGAGAGCCTCGCCGAAACTCGCTGCCGGATCGACCGTAACGAGGTCGGTGCTCGCGGCCTCGGCGACGGTCGCTGCGTCGAGGAAGGGCTGAACCTTCTCGAGGACGTCATCGGCACTGACCACGCCGATCAATTCCTCGCCCTCGAACACGGGGAGGAGTTGCGAGTCGCTATCGATCATAAGCTGTGCGACTTTCCGGACGTCTTCGTCCGGCGTGAGCCGGGGGACGTGCCAGACCAGCGAACTGAGCTTTTCGTTCGGCTGGTGGTGTGAGGCGGCGAGTTGTCGCCTCGTGACGACGCCCTCGAACTCCTCACCGTACACCACGACGCCGGAGACACTCGGATCCTCGAACGCACCGGCGAGCTTCGAGACCGTGGCTTCGGGGGATAATTCCACGTACTCTTCGGAGACGATATCAGTGATGTCCATCTGTGTAGGTAGTGCTGTTGGGTTGGTTGCTTCGCGGTGCTGTCGGAACTACGTGTTTGGACTTTATCGCCCAGGTTTCAAGTAACCGCCGGTCGTTCCCGAACCTGTAGAACGCGTTGGTGTGATACAGTCAGCGTTTCGGTGCCTGGATCCTGAACGGATCACCTCTCAGTACCCCGAACGGACGGACGCGATCAGCGCGGACATCGGCCGATTCAGGGGGGTGCCTCCGGTCCCTCCGTGGGAGATCAACTCCGGACTGCGACTGTCAGACGGAAGTGACGCGATAGCGTACCGTCTACAGGTTGGACAGGGCGAGGCAGTTCACTGATACATTCCCATCCGTGGTTGCTGTTCCTGTTGTTGCTGGTACTGCTGTAGTTGCTCGGCGATCCGTTGTTTCTGTTCTTGGATCTCCTCGGCCTGTTCGAGGAGTTCTCGCGTATCGATGTCGAACTCGACGAGAGGTTCCAGGGCGTCTTCGATGACAGCGCGGGCAGCCCCGGGATCGGGGATGTAGGGATTCGACCGGACGATGAGCACCGCTGCCGGGACGTCGTTATGATAACAGTCGGCCAACAGCGCTCCGGTAACGCCGCCGATCACGCCTGCGCCATCGGCTAACGTGACCCCCGCGTCGGTGAGTGCCGTCTCCAACTGGCCGGTCGTGGCGACGCCGACGACGTCACCGATCTCGTTTTCGGACTCCGCGGGTGCTCCGGCGAGGAAGACCGCCCGGTCGAACTCTTCGGCCACCTCGTTCAACACGCATTGACTCAGCGACTCGACTGCCGTGGGGGGAATCGGGACGTCGCTCTGAAGCGTCATCACGGCCGGGTCCGAACCGGCGTAGACACGTACCGTGTCACGAACCCGCCCCTCGTCGAACGCGGCGACTGGCGGAAAGTCGTCGGAAACGATCGCTCCGTGCTGCGATAGCTCGAGTTGCTTCGTGATCTGGTCGACGGCGATCGAAGCGACCAGTCCCAGCCCCGGAAGCCCTTCGATGAGAGTCGGTGCCTCGGCAGTCAGTTCTGTCGTCTTCTCGAATCGTGCAGGTGAATCGTGGCTCATACTCGTGTGAACAATCGCCCTGCCAGGTTTAATCGATGCCTCTCGTTCCTACGCGGTGAAAACGACCCGTTCGACCGGGGCCGCTATTCCGACGATTCGGCCGGCATCTGAACAGTCATCACCGGTACGTCCGACAACCGAACGACCTTTTCGGTGACGCTCCCGAGTAGATAGCGATCCAGACCCGAACGGCCGTGAGTTCCCATCACGACCAGGTCGACGTCATGTTCGTCGACGTAATCGAGGATTGCCCGGTGGGGCGTCCCCTGAGCAACAGCCCCTTCGATGGTACCGACTCCCGCGTCCTTTGCCCGATCGATCACCGCCTCCATCGCGTCTTCGCCGGCCTCTTCGAGTGCCTCGAGCGTTCCGATGACCGACGAATCGATACCGACGTTCGTGTTGACCACGTAGAGCGTGTGGAGGGTTGCATCGTACGTCCTCGCCAGATCGATCGCGTGTTCGACGGCTCCCTCGGTCCCCTCGCTGCCGTCGGTCGGGACCAGTATCTGATCGTACATACTGATTTGTTATCTCTGTGGGAGGAACGATAATCCGTCGATTACTGAAAACTGAGAAACTCCCGATTCCACGTGCAGTGTGATTCAGTTTCGAACCTGGGTCCCGGCCTCGCCCGCCAGCGCGTCCAGGAGCCGATCGGGAGCGGTAATTACGGCCCGGTCGCCGCCGTTCTCGACGAATCGAAGGCACGCTTCGGCCTTCGGCTGCATACTTCCCGCGCCGAACTCGCCAGCGTTCAGATGCGCCCGCAACGCCTCGGGGGTGGCTTCGCGGATCGGTCGCTGGTCGGGAGTATCGTAGTCCACGTACGCGCATTCGACGTCGGTCAGCAGTACGAGCGTCCCCGCACCGAGTTCCGATGCGAGCAGTTGTGTGGTTTTGTCCTTGTCCACGACGGCTTCGACACCGCGGAGTCCGTCGTCGCGGACGACGGGGACGCCCCCGCCACCGGCGGCCATGCGGACGAACGGTTCGTCCTCGTAGGCTTCGCGGTACGCGCCCCAGAGGTCGCCCTTCGAGACGGGACCGCTCGGGAAGACGTGGCAGGTCGCCGACGCGCCGCGGATCATCTCGACGGCGTGGACGGTGAAAGACACGTCTGTACCGAGGAACTGCTGGATCTCGGCCTCGTGACGGTGGCCCGTCGGCGCGTACGGGCGGACGACGCCCGAGCGCTCCGGGTGACTGGAGGCCTCGCCGCCGCCAGCGCCGCCCTCCGAGGAGCCGACCTTCACGTCGACGACGATCTGCTCGTCGCCGGAGAGGATGTCGGCCTCGAACAGCGGGAGCAGGCCCATGATCGTCGCCGTGGCGTTACAGCCTCCGGAGGCGA
>ENA-ORDC01002772-ORDC01002772.1-marine-metagenome-genome-assembly--contig:-NODE-2772-length-9971-cov-3.160703_pt1 | contig 9971 bp, 9 predicted proteins | sample MGYA00237783_ERZ508515 | MGnify/ENA primary metagenome ERZ508515 (study PRJEB26186, sample SAMN06268792) | marine metagenome | isolation source: Eden Landing Ponds, San Francisco, CA, USA | place...
CGGATCCGGATTTACCGCCTCTGTGAGGCCTGCGTGGACGCGACTACGGATATCGGTCACGAGCCACCCAGCGAGCAGTCGAACGTGTTGTAGCGGTCGGATTCATGGACCCTTATTAGGTAACTGTACAGCCCCCCTCCACGAAGCGGCAGGGCTGTGAGGCGGCAGGAGAAACCTTTATCGGCCATATCGCCGTAATTTCACCCCCTGTCGAGACAGGGAGAAAACCCAGCACGGGATTGAAACGAACCGGTCCTTAGAGCCGTCTCACGTCGAGGCTACGTCGAGACAGGGAGAAAACCCAGCACGGGATTGAAACCACGCGTCGCAATACTTGTCGCCGCCGAAGCCGATGGTCGAGACAGGGAGAAAACCCAGCACGGGATTGAAACATATTTCCACGGAAAGAACGTGCTTCGTTTCGTTTCGTCGAGACAGGGAGAAAACCCAGCACGGGATTGAAACCGATGAGTTTTAGCCGCGGGCCGTAGGCCACCGCGAGTCGAGACAGGGAGAAAACCCAGCACGGGATTGAAACGATGACAGGCGAAATGAGAAAGCAGGCGGAGTGGATGTCGAGACAGGGAGAAAACCCAGCACGGGATTGAAACAGGGCGAAGGCTCCACCGCGTTCCGTCGCCACGGTGTCGAGACAGGGAGAAAACCCAGCACGGGATTGAAACGCAGATAACCGACGATACTCGCGCCGGCGAGCATGGCAGTCGAGACAGGGAGAAAACCCAGCACGGGATTGAAACAGCGCGACGTCGGTGTGTTGCCGGCCGTCGGGGACGGTCGAGACAGGGAGAAAACCCAGCACGGGATTGAAACGAGGTGGGAGAGGCGTCCGGCGAAGAGGGAGAGGTAGTCGAGACAGGGAGAAAACCCAGCACGGGATTGAAACGTGGCGAAAATTGCGATACTCCCCGTCTTCGCGTCGAGACAGGGAGAAAACCCAGCACGGGATTGAAACATTGCGCCCACGCCGAGCAGGACGCCGGCGTAGGTCGTCGAGACAGGGAGAAAACCCAGCACGGGATTGAAACCGGTCGACAACGACTACGACGACGCCGAGCGCACGCGTCGAGACAGGGAGAAAACCCAGCACGGGATTGAAACAGGTCGAGGACGCTGACGGGGGCGACTCGTAGTGGGTCGAGACAGGGAGAAAACCCAGCACGGGATTGAAACTTAGCGCACTTGTTTTCACGTGTGAAGCCGTGGTCGAGACAGGGAGAAAACCCAGCACGGGATTGAAACCGTCACTATCACGACGATATCGCGCACGTCGACCCGTCGAGACAGGGAGAAAACCCAGCACGGGATTGAAACTATCACGAACTAGAGGTCAAAAACGATGACTGACTGGTCGAGACAGGGAGAAAACCCAGCACGGGATTGAAACAAAATCACGACGTGATTAGTCGTGGTACTGGCAGGGTCGAGACAGGGAGAAAACCCAGCACGGGATTGAAACACATCGAACCGCTGGCCGAGGACCTATCGGGGATGGTGTCGAGACAGGGAGAAAACCCAGCACGGGATTGAAACACATTCGGTATGGACCAACGGCAAATATCGACGGCAGTCGAGACAGGGAGAAAACCCAGCACGGGATTGAAACATTTCATCGAAGCGGCAAAAGACCACATCAGCCGTGGTCGAGACAGGGAGAAAACCCAGCACGGGATTGAAACATGGGACTCGTCCAACTGTCTCACGCCACCGGAGAGGTCGAGACAGGGAGAAAACCCAGCACGGGATTGAAACAAAAAATCTGCGGGGGTTGGTTCAATATCGGATTGTGTCGAGACAGGGAGAAAACCCAGCACGGGATTGAAACGAGCAGGATGAGCACGACAGGGGCCCACAGCAGCGCGTCGAGACAGGGAGAAAACCCAGCACGGGATTGAAACCCTCCGTGGGCGTCGCTATCGCGTCATGTGGTGTAACTGTCGAGACAGGGAGAAAACCCAGCACGGGATTGAAACAAGGAGTACACGACCAGCCCGGCGAATGAGACGACCCGTCGAGACAGGGAGAAAACCCAGCACGGGATTGAAACATAATAGCCGAAGTTGAGGAAAACACGGAATTCGTGGGTCGAGACAGGGAGAAAACCCAGCACGGGATTGAAACCTGTGCGTGCTGTTGCTCGCCGGCGCGGGCGGGGGTCGAGACAGGGAGAAAACCCAGCACGGGATTGAAACCGAGCGAGGTCTGGGGTGTCGATATGGCGACCGGTGTCGAGACAGGGAGAAAACCCAGCACGGGATTGAAACATGCTGTCGGGCGGTGTCGTCGTCGAGTACCTCCCGCGTCGAGACAGGGAGAAAACCCAGCACGGGATTGAAACGTCTCGTAACGGTGCCAGAGGCCGCCCTCACCGTTCGTCGAGACAGGGAGAAAACCCAGCACGGGATTGAAACAGAGACCGAGTGGGCGCGTCGCCGGATAATCCCAGCGGTCGAGACAGGGAGAAAACCCAGCACGGGATTGAAACCGGGCGGGTACCTGCTTTCAGAACGGGCGTACGAGTCGAGACAGGGAGAAAACCCAGCACGGGATTGAAACCGGCAGTCGAGGGCTGGGTGGTCCGCCGATACGACGTCGAGACAGGGAGAAAACCCAGCACGGGATTGAAACGAGGCCTTCGACGAGACCGTCGAGCATCCTCAGGAGGTCGAGACAGGGAGAAAACCCAGCACGGGATTGAAACTCGTCCAGATGCTCAACGCCCCCCCCCCAGGAGGGCTGAGTCGAGACAGGGAGAAAACCCAGCACGGGATTGAAACCTGGGAGGCGCGAATCCAATCCGTCGAGGACGAGGGTCGAGACAGGGAGAAAACCCAGCACGGGATTGAAACTTCGCGAGGACGCCCGCGGCGCCGCCAAACACTTCGACGTGTCGAGACAGGGAGAAAACCCAGCACGGGATTGAAACCGCTGCTCGACGGCGTGGGGGAGCCGCAACTTTCGGTCGAGACAGGGAGAAAACCCAGCACGGGATTGAAACAAGGAGGGCCGAACGCTCTCGCGGGCCAACCGCGAGGCGTCGAGACAGGGAGAAAACCCAGCACGGGATTGAAACAAGAAATCGACTGTGAGGGCGATAAGCGGCTACGAGGTCGAGACAGGGAGAAAACCCAGCACGGGATTGAAACGGGTTGAAGCAACTTTTTGTGGACTAACCGCACGTGGTCGAGACAGGGAGAAAACCCAGCACGGGATTGAAACATTTTTTGAGTAGGGGCTTTACGATGTATCCTTTGGGTCGAGACAGGGAGAAAACCCAGCACGGGATTGAAACAGGCCGCCCTCGAGGGTCGCCTGCCCCTCCATGTGTCGAGACAGGGAGAAAACCCAGCACGGGATTGAAACAGGATTCTTAAGCCCTCTCTCTTCCGATGACGCTCGCGTCGAGACAGGGAGAAAACCCAGCACGGGATTGAAACAACTCCACAACCTCCGCATCGGCGACGTCGCGGACGTCGAGACAGGGAGAAAACCCAGCACGGGATTGAAACGCCGCCCTCGCGGTCGACGCCGACCGTAAACGACCGCGCGTCGAGACAGGGAGAAAACCCAGCACGGGATTGAAACACGGGGTGTATATAAGTGAAGTGGCCTGATTAATGTGTCGAGACAGGGAGAAAACCCAGCACGGGATTGAAACTGGGCGCATCTCCGGGGCTACGAGATACCGGGGGCCGTCGAGACAGGGAGAAAACCCAGCACGGGATTGAAACCGTTTTTCAGGACCGAACGATGAGAGAGGAGTTCCGGTCGAGACAGGGAGAAAACCCAGCACGGGATTGAAACGATTCGTGTCGCTCACGCCGACCCCCTCCGGTCGGTCGAGACAGGGAGAAAACCCAGCACGGGATTGAAACTCGCCGACACCGCGCCGACAGGTTGTCGGGCTCGTTGGTCGAGACAGGGAGAAAACCCAGCACGGGATTGAAACGTTTTTGGGTTGGTTAGGTGTTAGAGTCCTGTTTTAGTCGAGACAGGGAGAAAACCCAGCACGGGATTGAAACACGCCGGCGCGTCTGGACTCGAGTGGTATCACGCCAGTCGAGACAGGGAGAAAACCCAGCACGGGATTGAAACCCGGGCGACATTAACGACACGCCGACCCACGAACTGTCGAGACAGGGAGAAAACCCAGCACGGGATTGAAACATAATCTCCTGGGAGAGTCCCAGGTGGCCGTCCCTCAAGTCGAGACAGGGAGAAAACCCAGCACGGGATTGAAACAGACGGTCACACTCGAATCGGCCGAGCGACCACGGGTCGAGACAGGGAAAAAACCCAGCACGGGATTGAAACGAGGACATCGGCGGCAAGCCCGTCGAGTCGGGTGCCGTCGAGACAGGGAGAAAACCCAGCACGGGATTGAAACACGTTTGGGGGCCGGCCCCTGACCGCAACTGGCACCGTCGAGACAGGGAGAAAACCCAGCACGGGATTGAAACAGGCCGTGCTCGTGACTGTGCTCGAGCCCGCCCGGTCGAGACAGGGAGAAAACCCAGCACGGGATTGAAACGGCGAGAGCTACGTCCAGCACATCCAGGAGTATCTGGTCGAGACAGGGAGAAAACCCAGCACGGGATTGAAACCGACAGGCCGCGAGGGGTGACCGATGACGCCGACACTGTCGAGACAGGGAGAAAACCCAGCACGGGATTGAAACGGAGGTAGGCAACCCATGTTGTCGGACGTCCTTAGGTCGAGACAGGGAGAAAACCCAGCACGGGATTGAAACCGGGGTCGCGTATCCCTTTTCTCCGGCTCCGTCGTGTCGAGACAGGGAGAAAACCCAGCACGGGATTGAAACCTGCAATATGGTGTCCTACGGATTCGACCAAATCGGTCGAGACAGGGAGAAAACCCAGCACGGGATTGAAACCCGCAGGGGTCGGCATCCGCGGCCCCACAGCGGCCGGTCGAGACAGGGAGAAAACCCAGCACGGAATTGGAACCTCCGGAGCGCCGATGTCGACGCGATGGTCGTGTGCGAATGGGACGGGAAGGTCGACTGACTGTGAAGCGCCGATTCGAGGTTTGGAGTGGACGGTGCTTTCATATATTCGCTGTTCCTAGTGTAGCCCAGATGCCACAGCAGACGGCCCGTATCGTACAGAACATCCTCGATGAGCCCCATATCGAAGGGCGGCGTATACCCGTCCTGACCATCGTCGAGCGTGTCGAAGGTCGTGGACTCAAGCCACAGACAGTGGCTGACCGGCACGACCTCGACATCTCGGAAGTGTACGCTGCGCTCCTCTACTATCACGACAATCCCCGCGAATTCGAGGAACTTCGGCGTGAACGAGAGGAAATAATGGCCGATGTGGAAGACGATATTGTCCGTCCTGAAGGAGTGGACCCCACAAAGAGCTAATAAATGCGCTGGGCATTTTTCATCGACGCGAACCTGGAGCCAGAAATTGCCGATATACTCGAAAAAGAAGGTTACAGGGCCGAATACTCCGATTATGTATTATCCGAGGACGCGGATGACGAGGACCATATCCTCCCGTACGTGCAAAATGAAGAACTGATTGTCGTGACGGCGGACATCAAGAACTTCGCCCCACTCGACAGCGCACGCCACGAAGGGTTGATATTGGTGAATAACCAGCAAAAATCGGCGTACAAACTCGCGCAGGGGATTCTCGACATCATTGATGCCTACGGCTCTCCTGACAGGATGTGCGACAAACTCGAACACATTGATCCCTGGCTGGAATAGCAACCAGGGTCGAGACAGGGAGAAAACCCAACACGAGATTGAAACTCAGTTCGTTCCTCAGCCGCATGCGTGGCGTCGAACGGGGAGAAACGACAGACGACTATCCGTCCGACCGGGACATCGCGCTGCTGAACTGGGGACAGACCGACGGCGTCGACCTGTGATCCGGTTGGTGGCAGGTCAGTCTTCGAGACAACTGCGACCGGGACGAGGAAACGCTGGAAACTTTTTCAAGCCCGTAGATTGGTGATGGACACGTATTCTGCGAGTGCGTCGGTCTCGAAGTCGGCGTCGGAGACCACCAGTTCGTCTCCCGTCGAGCGGGCCGACGCTGCGACCATCATGTCCCGGGGTGCGAGTGGTTCGCCAATCTCGAGCAATTCCCCCTGGAGCCGGACCGCTTCGATGGCAATCACCTCGTTGAATTCGAGCGCTTCGACACGGCCGAAGTCCTGCCGGCGCTGGTGGAGATTGGTCTCACCCGGGCCGAAGACCTCGCCAACGAGGACTTCGTAGACGCAGATTGTCGACGTGAGCAACGTCTCCTGGTCGTTGACGAACGCCACGACGGGCTCCACGTCCACGAGATAATCGATGATGACGGAGGTATCGAGAAAGGTCATCGATTCCGCCCGATGCGTTCGCGTGACCGTTCGAGGACCTCTCGGGCCGCGTCCGCCTGCGCTTCGTCCCACACGCCGGGATTCATGCTGTCGCTCTCGCGGGCGAGACGGGCCACGACTTCGTCGAACGTTTCGTCTTCGCGTTTCAGTCGGTCGAGCAGATTCTTGGTGTCGTCGGATACCCGGATGGTCGTTCCCATATGTATAAATGATGTATACAGGACTGTAGTAGTTTCGCCGGTCTCGGTTTTGTCGAGAGTTCCCCGGATAGTTCACCGAAGTCGGCCCGCTGGGAACGACGAGCCACCGCCCCACCGCCTCACTTCCCCTCGTCCACCTCGGGCGTGCTGGCCTCGGGCTGGACGCCCGGGTCGTCGTCGGGCTCGAGGCGACCCCGGTCGGTCCCGAACAGGCGCTCGCGGAGGGTCCGCTCGTGGCGCTTCTCTGCCAGCAGAACCGAGCACTCGACATCCTCGAGGACGTCCAGCACGAGCGACCCCCGGACGAGCCGGGAGAGCACGCCCCGCTCGGTCGCCCCGATGACCAGCAGTGTGGCGTCGGCGGCCGCCTCGGCGATGCGGGTCTGGACGTCGCCGGTCTCCACCCGGAGGTCGGCGTCGGGCAGGCCGTTCTCCGCCGCCCAGGCCTCGAGGAAGGCCTGCCCCTCGCGCCGATTCGTGGTCACGTGCAGGAGCGTGACCTCGGCGTCGAACTGGTCGCGGAGCGTCCGGGCGACGGCGGCCGCCAGGTCCGAGTCCGGGCCGCCGGCGGTCGGCACGAGAATGCGGGAGGGGTCGAAGCCGCGGTCCCGGAACATCAGGAAGTCACAGGGCAGGGAGTGGGCGAGCTCGTCGAGGGTCCGCTCGGCACGCCCGGGCGCGCCGTGGGCCTCGGGTCCCCAGCCCATCACGCAGGTGTCGGCCCCGTAGCGCCGGGCTGCGCTGAAGATTTCCTCGAAGGGCTGGTGGGAGAGGACGACGTGGGTCTCGATGTTCGCGCCGTAGGTCTCGGCGTCGGCCTGGGCCTGGTCGAGGAGGTGGTGGGCCGCGGCGTACTCCTGCTGGCTACGGGCGGCCTCCAGGGAGGTCTGGTCTGGCACCTCGACGATGCTCACCGCCACGACGGTCCCGTCGTGCTGGTCGGCGATGGCCGAGCCCAGGGTGATGAGCTGTTTCTCGCTGGCGGGGTTCGAGAGGGGCACCATCACGCGGTGGTCGCTCTCGGCTGGCTGGACCGACGTCGTCGCCGAGACGGCCACGTCGGGCAGTTCCTCGGACCGTTCGAGGACGTACCGGACCAGGAGTCCCGACTCCTCCACGCGGTTCCGGGCGTAGAACAGGTACCAGCCGGCGGCGAATACGACGATACCGGCCGCGAGGACCACGACGATTCGGGGCTCGATGAACGCGATGAGCGCGAAGGAGAAGACGGTCCCCAGCACGGGGACGAGCGGATAAAAGGGGACGACGAAGTCGGGGTCGTACTCCGGCGGGTCGACCTCCCGGAAGACGATGAGTGCGATATTGAGCAGCCCGTAGACGACGAGGTGGAGGACGGAGCCCATTGTCGACAGCGACTCGACGCTCCCGGCGACGAGGAAGACGAGGATGAGCGCGCCGGTGAGCGCGATCGACTTGTAGGGCGTTCCGAACCGCTCGTGGATCTCGTTGAGCGACGGCGTGACGATCTTCTCGCGGCCCATCGCGAAGTTGATCCGCGACGAGGAGAGGATCGACGCGTTCGCGGACGAGGCGGTCGCGAGGAGCCCGCCGATCAGGAGCATGCTGGCACCGAGCGCGCCCAGCGAGAAGCCGAACACCTCGTACTGCCCGAAGAGGAGTCTAGCGGCGTCGACGACCGCGGTCTCGTTGTCCGCGACGAGGTCGGTCGGCACCGCCGCGAGCAGCACGACGAGGAACAGCGCGTACACGACCGTGACGATGACGACCGAGCCGAGGACGGCGAGCGGGAGGTTCCGCCCGGGATCTTTGATCTCCTCTGCGACCGAGGTGATCTGGACGAAGCCGAGGTACGAGACGAAGATGATCCCCGTCACCGGCAGCACCTGACTCGTCGTTCCCGGCGGGGCGAGCGGCCGGAGCGATTCCATGTCGGCGTTCAGGATGCCGACGACGGTGAAGACGGCGAGGATCCCGAGGAGCGAGAGGACGATGACGATCTGGAGTCCGCCGGTCTCCTTCGCGCCGAAGTAGTTGACCGCGATGAAGAGGAGCGCGCCCGCGAGCCCGATCACCTGCGCCGCCTCCAGCGTCACGAAGCCGATCCCGACCGGACCGAGGCCGATGAGGGCGTTGACGTACTCGCCGAAGCCGTACATGTAGAAGGCGGACGCGAACGCGAGCCCGAGCCAGTTCGCCCACCCCGCGACGGAGCCGAACATCGGCCCGAGCGCGCGGTTAACATAAAAGTACGCCCCACCGGACTTCGGCATCGCGGTGCCCAGTTCGGAGGCCGAAAGCGCCGTGAACAGGGCGATCACGCCGCCGAGGACGAAGGTGAACGCCGCGAGCGGCCCGGCGCGGGCGACCGCAGTGCCGGGCAGGACGAAGATCCCGGCGCCGATCATCGTCCCGATCCCGATGGTGAGCGCCGCGAGCGGGCCGAGGTCCTTCGCGAGCTCCTCGTCGCCGCTCACGGCGGGCCACCCCGGGCGGTTGCGACTCTCGGTGTGTATATCATACCAAGATTCTCTGCTCTGTGCCTATAAAGACGGTTGATCCGCACAACACCACCGTGGTGCCGCCTCGGCCCGCCGCCGGTCGCGCCCGGCGCCGGCGTTCCCGGTTTTTGAACGGAACACAAGGACCATACCCGCACGCGTCCCGGTACGAACTAACAGGTGGATCCCGTGACGAAGAAACGCGAATACCGCGACGACTACGACGAGAAGACGCTGTACATCCCGGGCCCGACGGAGGTCCGCGACGACGTCATCGAGGCGATGGCCGAGCCGATGTTCGGCCACCGCATGGACCGGATGACCGACCTCTACACCACCATCGTCGAGGACACGAAGGAGTTCCTCGGCACCGACCACGAGGTCGTGATCCTCACCGGGTCCGGCACGGAGTTCTGGGAGGCGACGACCCTCAACCTCGTCGACGAGCACGTCCTCGTGCCGACCTGCGGCGCGTTCAGCGAGCGCTACGCCAACGTCGCCGAGCGGCTCGGCAAGGACGTCGACCGGCTGGAGTACGAGTGGGGCGAGGCGGTCAAACCCGAGGACGTCCGTGAGGCGATCGAGTCCGCCGACGCGAAGTACGACATGGTGGCGGGCGTGCTGAACGAGTCGTCGACCGGCGTGCGGAACCCGGTCGAGGAGATCGGCGACGTGATCGCGGAGTACCCGGACACGTACTTCGCGGTCGACGCCGTCTCGTCGCTCGGCGGCGACTACGTCGACATCGACGGGCACGGCATCGACGTCATCTTCGCGTCCAGCCAGAAGGCGTTCGCGATGCCGCCCGGGCTGGCGATCTGCGTCGTGAGCGACGACGCCTACGACCGCGAGGTCGAGAAGGGCGACTCATCGTGGTACGGCGGCTTCCGCCGCACGATCGACTACTACG
>ENA-ORDC01002773-ORDC01002773.1-marine-metagenome-genome-assembly--contig:-NODE-2773-length-9971-cov-2.547099_pt1 | contig 9971 bp, 10 predicted proteins | sample MGYA00237783_ERZ508515 | MGnify/ENA primary metagenome ERZ508515 (study PRJEB26186, sample SAMN06268792) | marine metagenome | isolation source: Eden Landing Ponds, San Francisco, CA, USA | place...
TGTCTTCGCAACGCATCGCATGGGTTGACCCCGATAGCTCTCGTCTCGATCAACACCTCGTCCGTTCCGGGCGTGAGTCGGTCGGGCTCTTCCAGTCGTAGGACACTACGGTCCCCGAACTCGTGGTACCGGATGGCACGCATAGTACCGAATATCCCCCCGTACTCAAAAAGCTATCCGGCGAACGGGGACGGTCTCCCCGTCCGCTTTTCCTTTACAAAAAGCATTAAGTACTATTTCGCATATATCGTATCTATGTCCGAAAACAACCAAAGAGTTATAAAATCCATCGTGTTCGCATTCGATATAGTCGAAATAGTCCGTGAACGGGACGGGGTGCGGCTAAGCGAACTCGCCGACGTGATGGAGAAGTCACCGAGTACCCTGCATCAGTACCTGCAGACGCTATTGAAAACGGAGTTCCTGGTGAAAGTCGGACAGGAGTACCACCTCGGCTATCGGTTTCTCGACTACGGTGAGTACGCCCGTCAGCGGAACCCGCTGTTCGAGATCGCGAGCCAGAAGGTCGAGCGATTGGCCGACAGCACGGGCGAACGCGCTCAGTTCGTCGTTCCCGAGCATCAACAGGTCGTCGTCCTCCACACCGTCGTCGGCGATCAGGCCGTCAAGGCCGGCGTGCGGACGGGTCAGCGGCTCCCGATGCACGCGACCGCCGCGGGGAAGGCGATGCTCGCTCACTACTCACGCTCGCGCGTCGAAGAGATCCTCGAGGTACGGGGGCTTACCGAGATCACGGAGCACACCATCACCGACGAGGCCGAGCTGTTCGACGTTCTGGAGGAGGTCCGCCGGAGCGGCGTCGCGTTCAACGATCAAGAAGACACCAGCGGGCTTCGAGCGATCGGGTGTGCCATCCGGGACTCCGACGGTATCCCCGTCGGTGCCTTGAGCGTGTCCGGGCCGAGCCACCGGCTGGAACAGGAGGAGTTCGAACAGGAAATAATCGACCGGCTGAAAGGAACGACGAACGAAATCGAACTCCGGTTCCAGTACGATTGATAATATCGTTCGTCACGAGTTACCAAACCCCATTCGATATATGCGAATACATCTAAATATCGGTTGTCTCTGAAATTCTAGTTTTGTTCGCTGGTAATAAATATATACAAGTTTATTCGACAATGAAAACTGTATTTGAGTAGAAATATCCGGGAATTATATTGTTATTGGAGATACAACTGCCAGATAGCTCCTCTCGAATACGGCGTTCGAGTTTCGTAACTATCGAACCCATCGCCACTCACAACCACACGATACCAACAACCCGACCGATCCGACCGACGACAGTGCTACCAGGACAGCCAAGCACGTCGTGCTCAGTTTCGCTCCTCCAAGCCGGAGGGAATAACAGCATTAGTACTGTGAGGAATAGCCCGGATCACGGGGCGCGTTCGAGGAGTACCGGAGACCTCTCGGCACTACCGTTCACTCCGCAACCGTTCGCTGGCCGCCCCGAGTCGGACGCCGCGCCGCCGCATGAGATCGTGGTCCCCATCGGTCACACCCGTAACGAGATTGAGCGGCCACCGGGTCCCTCCCGGAGCCGTCGGGAGTTTGACGGACAGCTCACCGCACCGACCGTTCGAGCCGACGGTCGGGGGTGTCCCCGTCGGCGGCCTTCGTGTGCCGATCCAGCCCGGAGTTTCAGCAGCGTCGGAACTCGTCTCGCCTCTAGCTCTCGGATAGTCGCGTTGATCCCGGCAGTCGGGAACAGTTGTGAAAGGCTTCCCTGCGTCCGAAGATTGGGTTGCTTTTACTCGTCTTACGTCCCTCTCGCTGCAATAGAGTATACACATAACCGTTCACGCATATGTACACAATCGTTTTTGGTTGGTTTGGGCATAGATTTCACCATATCAGATCGAACTTGCAATCAAACAGCGAATCAGCCGTCTCGTCGCACGGCGTTACGCATGGGCGTATTGTCGGACCGTACTCCCGAGACTCGAAGACCACCACGTCAGCGGAGACCCGAACGGATCGAATTCAGTGGCTACAACCCGACGGACTGGACCAGCACCGATTCGAGCCGGCTAGCAGAGCAACGAGACTCAGTTTGGGCATGGAGCCCGACCACCGGATCTGAGTTACAGCGATGCCCATACGACTCCGCATTCGTCCACATCGAGCACGGAACGGCTGGCCGATACGGTGGTCGGGAACGGGAGGTGACGGTCGAACACACCAGAGGCTATGGTCGAAAGGAAGTACCGGGGAATGCGGCCGCGGCAGGTGGACTCGGGTCGGACCATGGGCTGTCCTCACGGGGCCAGCGGGCGTCCCCGGCGAGTCAACCTTCCATTTCACCTTATTTAACTTTTTGGGAAGGTCGAACGGATTCGGTCCGAGCGGTTCCACAGCCACTATGGCAGCCAGCCGCAAACGGGGTCGTATGGACGTCGCAACCCGACTGGAGATACCGACACCGTTCGACGTGGGACGCGTCAACTGCTACGTGTTCGAACACGGCGGCCTAACACTGCTCGACCCCGGCCCGGCGACGGAGGAAGCGTACACGGAGCTCTCGACCGGGCTCGCTGCGCTCGGATACGAGATCGTGGACGTCGAACGCGTGCTCATCAGCCACCCGCACATGGACCACTTCGGCCTGGCGAACCGCATCGCGAGAGAGGCGGACGCCCGCGTCGTCGCACACGACGACGCCGCCAACCGGCTCGCGGACCCGCTGGGTCTCTTCAGGCGAGAACAGGCGCTGTTCGGCCCGTATCTCCGGTCGATGGGGCTCCCCGAGCAGTACGTCGACACCGTCGTCGGAATCCCCGAGCAGTACACGGAGTTCGGGGAGCCGGTGGAGATCGACCGTGGGCTCGTCGAGGGAGAGACGGTCGACGCCGGCGTGACGCTCGAGGCACTGGCCACGCCGGGGCACGCCCCCGCGTCGCTGTGTTTCATCGCGTCGAACGAGGACGTCGTGTTCACCGGCGATCACGTGCTCGCGGGCATCTCCCCGAACCCGCTCCTCACGGTCGCGCCGGGAACGGACGACCGCCGGACGCGGAGCCTCCCCGACTACATCGCCTCGCTGCGGAAACTCGCCGCGCTCGACGTCTCCCGAGGGTACGGTGGGCACCGCGGTCCGATCCCCGACCTCGGCGCCCGAATCACCGAGATCGACGACCACCATCAGGAGCGCAAAGAACGGATCGCGGGGCTGCTCGACGACGACGGCCCGACGAGCGCCTACCGGGTCATGGGGGAGCTGTTCCCGGACCTCCCGGCGACGGAGATGTTCCCCGGGATGTCCGAGGTCATCGGCCACCTCGACCTGCTGGAGGACGAAGGGCGTGTCGACATCACCGAGGTCGACGGCGTGAAGCGGTACGGGCTGGCCTGAACGGCCGCACAGTCGAGCGGCGACCAGAGCGGCTCCTCGGACCACGCCGCAGCCGCGTCGCGAGACAACGCTTATGTGGACGTGCTCGGGGGTGTTCTCCATGGACCTCAGCGACCGAACCGTCGTCGTGACGGGCGGGAGTTCCGGCATCGGACGATCGATCTCGCTTGCGGCCGCCGACCACGGGGCGGACGTCGTCGTCGCGGACCTGCGTCGGGAGCCGCGACGGGACGTGACCCCGACGGTCGAGGCCGTCCGCGAGCGAGGGCAGGCGAGCGAGTACGTCGAGGCCGACGTGACGGACCCGGACGACCTCCACCGCGCGGCCGCGGTCGCAACGGAGTTCGAAAGCGAGTTCGCCGGCTGGGTGAACAACGCCGGCTACGGGGAGACCGACTCGATCACGGAAACCTCACGGGAGAACTGGGCGCGCTCGCTCGATATCAACCTGACCGGTGCGTTTAACGGCTGCGTGGCCGCGGTCGCCGAACTCCTCGACGGCGACGGCGGCGCCATCGTCAACCTCGCCAGCGGCGCCGGCGTCGTCGGCTTCCTCAACTCCGCGTCGTACAGCGCCGCGAAGGGCGGCGTCATCGCGCTGACGCGACAGGTGGCGGTCGACTTCGCCGCGGACGACATCCGCGTGAACGCCGTCTCCCCCGGCTTCACCGACACGGAGATGCTCCGGACCGACACGCACGACGGAACGGTGTCGTACGCCGAAGGGCGGACGCCGATGAAGCGCGTCGCGTCGCCGGAGGAGGTGGCGAGCACCGTCGTGTTCCTGCTGAGCGGCGCGGCGAGCTTCGTGACCGGACAGAACCTCGCCGTCGACGGCGGCTACACCATCCAGTAGCGTCGCGGCGTCGGGAGCGGCGACATCTCACGCCGCTCCGGCCGCCGGAACGTTCAACTCGGTCCCCTCGGTCGTCTGCGTATGGCCGGCTTCGTCCGCACGCCCGAGGAGGTCGAACGGATCCGCGAGCGACTCACCGAGAACCGGTTTCTCGACGCCGAGCGGCTCTCCGTCCGCTACCACACCCGCCCGGAGATCGTCGAGCGCGTTCTCCCGCCGGGATTAGAGCCGACCGACGAGCCGCTGGTCCGGGTCGACGTCGTCGAGGTCGGCGCCAGCAACTGCGTCGGCTCGTTCGCCGGCGGTGGGCTGTACGTGCAGGCGCGTCACGGTGACCTCGTCGGGAACTACTGTCTGGCGATGCCGATGTCGACCGACCGCGCCATCACGTGGGGTCGGGAACTGTTCGGCGAGCCGAAGAAGCGGGCGAGCGTCGATCTGACCCGCGAAGGGGACGAGGTCGACGGCCGCATCGAACGGTACGGCGACCCCATCATCGAACTGGACGCCACGATGGAACAGGAGCGGACGGTCGATCCCGACCCCCGGACGGTGTTCCACTACAAGCACCTGCCCGACATCGCCGGCGACGGGTTCCAGTTCGACCCGACGCTGGTGGCTGTCACCTTCGAGAGCGATCTCCGGCGGTTCGAGACGGGCGAGGGGTCGCTGTCGCTGGCGACGACCGAACACGACCCGCTCGGCGAGATCGAGGTCGTCGAGCCGCTCGGCGCCGCCTACTCGGTCGCCGACATCGCGTCGAGCCAGCGGGCGCTGACGACGGTCGACCCCGAGGCGTTCCTGCCGTACGCCTACGGCGGGGGTCGCGTCGACGATTGGCTCGCGCTGGACAACGAGGGACGGGCGGGCGCAGGCGACGGCGACGACGGCAACCCGACCGACGAGTAACCGTTCCCGACGAATCCGTCCATCGAAGCGTTCCACCTACCCGAGGCGGTGAACGGCGTCCGGCGCTGCCGAAGAGTTATTGTGACGTGTCACGACGGCCGGGTATGTTCCTCGGCGACGAACAGCAAGAGGCGTACAGTACGCCACAGCTCAGCCCGCTGTATCCGCAGGGCCCCTACGAGTATCCCGACGTCCGGGCGCTGCTCGTGACCTACGAACTCGACCACGAGCTGGCGCGAGACCTGGTGCCCGACCCACTCGACCTCCGGGAGTCGCCAACCTGCGTGCTCGGCGTCTACGAGTACGGTCACGTCAACGGCTTCGGCGGCTACGAGGAGTTCCTCGTCGGCATCGCCGCGAGCCACGAGGGGGACCCGGTCACGTACACGCCGTACTGCATCCTCGACGGCGACGCTCCGCTCGCAGCAGGCCGGGAGGTCTGGGGGCTCCCGAAGAAGACGGGCGAGGTCACCCTCGACACCGACGGGGCGGTCGCGACCGGCCGCGTCGCCCGCGGCGGCGTCGACCTCGCGACGGTAACCGTCGAGACGACCGACCCGACCGACCGCCACCCGTTCACCGGGTCGACGCTCCGGAACGTCCACTGGAAGCGTATACCCTCGGCCGCGCCGGATGAGCCACCGGCGGTGAATCGGCTCGTCGCGTCGCTGACCCACGAGATCGACGTCGAATGGGCACATCGGGGGACGGGTGACGTGGAGCTCTCCCGTTCGGCGGCCGACCCCGTCGCCGTCTTCGAGCCGACCGGCGAGGTGTCCGGATACCTGCTGGAGTGCTCGTGGGTGCTCGAACGGGCCGCCGACCCCGTCATCCACCGGTTCGAGGAGGGACGATGACGGCGAACGACGACGTCCGCCCGTTCGAGGTCGAGGTGGAGGAATCCGAAATCGAGGCACTGAACCGCCGGCTCGCCGACACGCGGTGGCCCGACCAGCTTCCCGACGCCGGTTGGGACTACGGAACGGAGCGGGAGTATCTCCGGTCGCTCTGTGCGTACTGGCGGACGGAGTTCGACTGGACGGCGTTCGCGGAGCGGCTCAACCGGTTCGAGCAGTTCACGACGACGATAGACGGCCAGCGCGTCCACTTCTATCACGTCCGCTCCCCGAGTTCGGACGCCCGGCCGCTGCTGTTGAGCCACGGCTGGCCCGGGTCGGTGACGGAGTTCCTCGACGTGCTCGGCCCGCTCACCGACCCGGCCGCCCACGGCGGCGACCCCGCCGACGCGTTCCACGTCGTCGCCCCATCGCTGCCCGGCTACGGCTTCTCCGGGCCGACAGGGCGGCAAGGGTACGACATCGTGGAGATCGCCGAGACGTTCGCCACGCTGATGGAGCGGCTCGGCTACGACCGCTACTTCGCGCAGGGCGGCGACTGGGGCTCGCTGATCACGGCGCTCGTGGCCGCCAACAACCCCGGGGCCGTCGAGGCGATCCACTCGAACCTGCTGTTCGTCGCCCCCTCCGCGTTCGACGCGCCGATGGAGCTGCTCGACGAGCAGGGACGGACCGACTACGAGGAGACACAGGCGATCCGCGAGGGTGAGACCGGCTATCAGGCGATTCAGTCGACCAAGCCGCAGACGCTCGCGTACGGTCTCACCGACTCGCCGGCCGGGCTCGCGGCGTGGGTCATCGAGAAGTTCCGGACGTGGAGCGACTGCGACGGCGACCTGGAGTCGAGTTTCGACCGCGACCGACTGCTGGACAACCTGAGCGTCTACTGGCTCACCGAAACCATCAACGCCTCGATGCGACTCTACTACGAGACCGACGTCCGGGCCGCGATTCCTGACAGCGTCGACGTTCCCACCGGACACACCCGCTACCCGGTGGAGATAACGAAGACACCCCGCCCCTGGGCCGAGGAGGTGTACGACATCGTCTCGTGGACGGAGGTGACCGAAGGGGGACATTTCCCCGCGATGGAGGTCCCCGAGCTGTTCGTCGACGACATCCGGGCGTTCTTCCGCGAGTTCCGGTAGCGGGCCGAGGGCGGGGACGGTTGGGCCCTTCCGTCGGCCGCGGTGCGACCCCCTGTTCGGCTACGAGCGGAGCGAGTCGTGGATGTCGCCGATCCGGTCAGGACCGTGCTCGACGAGCCCGCCGTGGTAACACAGCGTCCGTTCGACGTCGAGCCCTGCGAGGCGGCCGACGGACTCGACCGCCGTCTCCAGTTCCGGCGTAAACGGCTCGTTCGGACCGCCGAACTCCCCTTCGGCGGTGAGCGCGTCGGCCGCGAGCAGCAGGCGCTCCTCGGGGAAGTACAGCGAGACGTGCCCCGGCGTGTGGCCGGGCGTGGCGACGACGCGCATCGGCCCGGCCGCGGTGCGGAACCGGACCCCGTCGACGACCTCGATGTCGACCGGCGTGGGCGGGTATCGCTCCCCGTCTTCAGATTTGATAGGGTGGCGGTCGCCTGCGATGTAGGGCGCGTCGTCGACGTGGGCGACGACGGCCGCGTCCGACCGCGCCGCGATGTCGGCGAGTCCGCCCGCGTGGTCCCCGTCCTGATGAGTGACGAGGACCGTCGCCACGTCAGCGAAGCCGAAGCCGGCGTCGTCGAGATGGGACTCGATCGCGTCGACGTGTGACGGGAGACCGGCGTCGACGAGCACGAGGCCGCGGTCCGTCTCGACGGCCGCCGGGGTGATCGTCCGCTGTTCGCCCATGAACTCGTACTCGAGGGGGAGCGCATACACGCCCGACACGATCCGTTGCATCGCCACTGTATGGCGAGGCCGTCCATATGACTGTTCCGGGTGGAGCGAGACACCACCGTTAAGAGCACCGCGCGAGCCCACGGAGTATGGATCTGACCGACTGCATCCGTGCAGGGAGAGCGACGCGGGAGTTCGCCGACCGGGCGGTCGCCGACGAGACGATCGAGACGCTGATCGACAACGCGCGGCGCGCCGGGAGCGGCCACAACCGTCAGCCGTGGACGTTCGTCGTGGTCCGTGACCCGGACCGGCGCGCGGCGCTCGCGGAGTTCGGCGAGTACACCACGCCGCTGCGCCGCGCGCCGGTCGGCATCGTCATCGTCATCGACGAGAGCGACCGCGAGATACACCGGCGACACCACGTGTTCGACGCCGGTCGCGCGGCACAGAACCTGATGCTGACGGCGACGGCGGTAGGGCTCGGAACGGTGCCGCAGGCGTTTCAGGACCGGACAGGCGCCGGCGAGCTCCTGAACGTGCCCGCGGATAAGGAGATCCTCATCGGGCTCGCGGCCGGCTATCCGGCGGAGGCGCCCGACGAAACCATCGAGGGCGTCGACAAGGAGGAGGAGCTCGACAGCATGGGGCGCCGCCCGGTGTCGGACGTCCTCCACTGGGAGGCGTACTAACTCTCGACCTCCTCTTTGAGGTCGTTCCGAGAGATCTTCCCGACGTCGGTCTTCGGGAGCTCGCGGAACTCGTATCGTCGGGGGACCTTGTACGCGGCGAGCCGGTCGCGACAGAACTCGTCGAGCTCCTCGCGCAGCGTCTCCGGATCGGCGTCGACCGAACCGTGGAGCTCGATGAACGCGGCGACGATCCGACCCCGGTACTCGTCGGAGCAGCCGATGACCGCCGCCGCCTGAACCGCCTCGTGTTCGTACAGCACGTTCTCAACCTCGGCGGGGTAGACGTTGTGGCCGCTGGTGACGATCATATCGTCCTTCCGGTCGACGTGATAGAAGAACCAGTCCTCGTCGCGGTAGCCGAGGTCGTCCGTGTAGAGCCAGCCGTCGCGGACGGTCTCCGCGGTCTTCTCCGGCCGGTTCCAGTAGCCGTCCATGTTGTGGGGCGACCTGACGACCAGTTCCCCAACCTCGTCGGCGGGGAGCGACTCGTGGCGCGGACGGCGTGATCCCTGTCCTGCAACTTCGGCAACAGTACCCGGCCAAGCGTCCCCGTCCCACCCGTGACCAGCGTTCGAACGGACGTGCTCATCCCCCGGAGTATACTCCCGGATTGCCGAAAGAGTTGGGTAACGCGTGCTATTATACTATAGACGGTTCGACACGCTCTACGGAACCGTAGCCAGGCGATTGCTTCTGTCCGATAGCATTGGGGCTGTACGCGAGGACAAGAACTATCCCGCTGTCCGTGGTACGGCCTGCATGGGCGAACGGACCTGTTACCTCGAGTTCTGTCCCGAATGCGACGCCGAACTCGCGCCCGACGACGCGACCTGTCCGGCCTGTGGATCAGTTCCCTCCGACGACGCGTAACCCGGGGCCGACGAGTTCGGGGAATCAGCCTTCGTAGGTGAGTTCCTCCAGGAGAGACAGAACGGCACGTTCGTCGTCCGATGCCACCTGTGGAACGACGCCGAACGCGACGATCGTGTCGCCCTGGTGGTCGAAGCTGGTGAGGTAGACCCTCGCGTCCGCCGACTCGCCCTCCCCGGTGGCGGTCCCGCTGAACACCTCGACACTCCGATTTTGTCCCAGGATCCGAACCGATCGGTTGCCAATCCGCTGTTGTTGCTGGAGTTCGCCGGAGCTACCCCGGGCGTCGCTCACCAGCGACGCTGGATCGACCTGGTCGAGTACCTCGATCTGCTGGCCCAGTATCTCCACCTGCGGGAGAGCCAGGATCACGAGGGACCCCAGCGGCGCGCCCTCGAAGGAGCGCGTCAGGTGCACCATGTGGGCGTTCATCTCTACCGTCCGGGACTGTCCCCCTGCCTCCATGGTTCGCTCGAAGGCGATCGACTCGTCCGAGGCGAGGGTGAACGGCGAGTCCGAAACGGCCGCCTCGCGAACGTGGACTTCCCCGGCGGTGAACGAGAGCGAGTCGTCGCCGCTGATGAACCC
>ENA-ORDC01002775-ORDC01002775.1-marine-metagenome-genome-assembly--contig:-NODE-2775-length-9969-cov-2.101395_pt1 | contig 9969 bp, 4 predicted proteins | sample MGYA00237783_ERZ508515 | MGnify/ENA primary metagenome ERZ508515 (study PRJEB26186, sample SAMN06268792) | marine metagenome | isolation source: Eden Landing Ponds, San Francisco, CA, USA | place...
CGCGCAGGTACACCTTTTGACCAGAAATCCTATCCGTATATACAATCGGCTCCTCGTCAGAGGACGGTCCCGCAACCTTCAGCACGGAATTAAATCCCCCCATCCCATTGGAAATTTTATCAGGATTCTCCGGGTCCAGCATTTCATTTCCGTCCACCACATACAGATACTCATAAGTTCCGGGCCGAAGGTGCATCGAAATATGCCACTCTCCGTTCTCATTTTTCATCGGCGAAGCACTCGCATTCCAGTTATTCATTTCCCCCTTGAGTGCCACATTCTCAACATTTGCCGATTCATCCGGCGAGAAACTAAGCTCTACCTTCTTTTTCTCATTTTTTTTCATAAGAATATGGTAAGCCCGACCTTCAACATAACCTGTTAACTCGGCCAGCGGGTGCAGCGGTTCATCAAAGATGACAAAACGTTGGGGATTCTGAAGACGGGTGATTTGAAGCGGTTCGCTCACCTTCAGTGAATCAACCTCCATCGGATCCAGAAAATAGTCGGACAATACTATCGTATCCGCTTGCGGGGTCAGCTGCACCGGGGAAGCCAATCCGACGATTTCAGATCCGCCTATAGGCAGATCCTGATCAGCCTGTCCCTTCACTTGCAGGGTCGCAAAGAGCAGGAAGATAAAGAGCAGGCTTACTCTTCGTATGAGATTTAAACAGGATTTTGCCATAATTTACTCCTTTGCCAGATAGCACGCATTATTTCACCAGGGTCATTTTTTGCAGTTCAGAGTAGGTACCCGCTTTGAAATGAATAATATAAATACCGCTGCTGAGGCCGGATGCATCGAATCGAGTGCTGTAAACTCCTGCCGTCTTTCGCTCGTTATTCACCAGCCGCTCCACTTCTCGGCCTAGGATGTCATAAACCGTTAATTGAACATTCGCCGGCCGGGCAACTTCGTAGCGAATCGTGGTCGAGGGATTAAACGGATTTGGATAGTTTTGGTGCAACTCGAAACTCGTCGGTTGTTCCGGCTCTTCTGACTCTTTCAGATCCGTCAAAATTTTATCTCCGGGAGGATCAAAACGGGAGGTGGTATACACATGAAACTCACCCGGTTGGTACGTCATGGTCGTATCCAATGTTTGAATATCGAGCGTATCTCCGGAAAAATAGTCAAACCAGGTACCCGGTCGATGGAACATCGGTTGGACCGAACGGTTCGCAACCCCGAAATTTCCCATCACGACTGCCTGAAATTCATTATGATCAAACGCAATGCGTTTATTGGTCCCTCCGACCGATAGGCTGACATTGGAGTTCGGACTGGTGAAGGCATTGTGGCTATTACGCAAGCGAATCAAAGCTTTCCAGGTTTTATAGAGACGGTAGCGATTGACATCACTGCGATAATTCCAGCGAATCGGTTTGGGACCGGTCCGGCCGTTTTGATCGATATCCACCTCGTACCCCAACTCCCCGAACTGCCAGATCATTTTCGGGCCGGGGATGGTTAAGAAGAATGCTCCCGCCATTTTTTGTCGGTTCAGCGCGGTATTTAATTCCTGGATGTTGTAGCTCCCGCTCGAGTTACCGTAAGCGAGGTTTTTAAACATTAACCGCTGTTCATCATGGCTTTCCATATATCCTACCAGGCGGGGATGACTCCAGCCTTGATTTTTAAAATAAACATTGGAGAAATTGGATTTATTATTGTCATGATATCCCATGGTTGCTTCGTTGTAGGGATCGGTTTGTTTTTCCCAAACCATCATGCCGTAATCCGCCAGCTCCTTTTCCTCCCTGTTTTCTGCAAAATGTTCCAGAATGACATAAGCCGTTGAATCGACCTGCCAGATTTTGTCGGCCATACGTTTGAGGAGGCGAACACGCGAGGCGTCATATTCTCCCCAGGCCCCGACATCCCCCTTGGTATTCTTTTGGGTAAATCCCTTCGAGAGATCGAATCTAAAACCGTCAAATCGAAATTTATTCAACCAGTAGCGATTTACGCGGTCAACAAAATACTGGGTAGCGGCACTTTCGTGATTAAAGTCATATCCTACATTAAAGTCGTGTTTAGCTTCCGTATTCAAATAGGGATTTTCGGAGGTGGGATTTCCATAATCTCCCTGGTTCCAGAGCCGCACCAGCGGTGACTGTCCGTAGGCATGATTCAACACCATATCCAGGATAACGGCGATACCACGCTTATGGCATTCGTCAATAAAACGTTTCAAATCGCGAGCCGGTCCATAATATTTATCAGCTGCCAGGTGAAACGAGGGATTATATCCCCAGCTGATATTACCTTCAAACTCCATAACCGGCATTAGCTCAATGGCGTTTACGCCCAGACGATCCAGGTAATCAAGGGTATCCACCAGCGTTTGATAATCGTGTTTTTGAACAAAGTCGCGGACCAGCATTTCGTATATAACCAGGTCTTCCTTATTGGGACGCTGATAGTCGGTCGCCTGCCAATTGTAGGTTGATTTCCCGGGCTGAAGCACCCCGGTAATTTCTTCCGTCTTATCCCGGGGATAGGGTTTTAGATCGGGATATGTCGTTTCCGATATATGCTGATCGTGATTGGGATCCAGTATCTTGTGCGTATAAGGGTCGGTCACCCGAAGGTTCCCGTCAACCAGGTATTGAAATGCGTATTCGTTCCCCGGCGACAGGTTGTCGATTTTGATCCAGTAATAGACGCTGTCGGCATTTACCGAATCCCTTTTCATCAAGTAATCCGACGAAACCTGCCAATTATTGAAATCTCCAATCACATAGACAAACTGCTTATGAGGTGCAAAAAGCGACAGCGTTACGGAAGTTCCATCCTTGCTATAAGTAATGCCGTCCTTGAGTCCCGGAGGACGGGATTCTTCAGGCACATCCGGTGATCCGATAAAGTCAAAAACCGTCGAATCGGATCGGGTATTTCCCGCTTTGGTTACCGCTTTGACCTTGAGCGTGTTGGAACCGTTGATAAGTTCGCCTCCGATGGCTGATAACGAGTCAACATGCAATAATTGCCGGTCGGCCCGATAATGTCCCTCCATGGACGATAGCAGTTGTCCATTCAGATAGATTTCCGAGGCCGCAACATCTATGGAATCCGACGCTTTAGCCGCCACCGCAGCCCATATGGAAGGATCATCTTCCTGCAGCACCCGGTCGTTGGCGGGTTGCAGTTGAAAAACCATCGGATGCTGCACCGGAATCACCGAGTTGGTATTTCCGGATCCATCCGTAACACTGAGTGGATTAATCGGATCGACAAACCATTGCCATTCGCTTCCGCTGCTGTTATAGTGTTCGTGAAACTTATATTCGTAGCCATTATTGCCGTCGATAGTAGCCGAGCCGCCCCCGATCTGCAGCTTGACCGATTTATACCAGAAACCTCCGGTGGAATCCCAGTTCATGCGCGACGGAGCATCCACCGCTATTTGTCCACTGTTATTGGGTCCCCATCCATTAAATTCACCCGGAACATAGGCCCGAACAGCACTCTCTGTAGCATAATACCGGAATGTAACCGATACCGAATCCTGGGCGGCTGTCTCTACAGCAGAGAAACCAATGATAAAAAATCCAACCAGTAGTGCTGACAGCAAATAAAAACTTCTATTCATGGTAATATATCTTGATGCTAAATGAATGCTGATAGTTATTCAGAATTTTCCTTAACGGCCTCTCCATAAAGACTTTGTCCTCTGTGTGACCCATTGGAGGATGCACGGACTACCAATTCGGGGGAAAACACGGTGTGTGAGATTTGCTTATCCGGATTATCAAGTCGATCGATCATCTTCTGGGTAGCCAGCGCTCCCATATCATACATCGGCTGACGAATGGTAGAAAGCCCCATGTATTCGGCAATCTCAATATCGTCATAACTGATTATCGGGATATAGATGCCCCGGTCGCGCATTGCCTTCAACGCTCCCACCGCCTGAATATCGGATGCGCAGAAACAGGCATCCGGACGAGGATTTTTGTCGATCAACTTCAACATGGCCTCATAGCCCGCTCGCTCGGTGAAACCGTCACGATAGCTCGTGTCTCCTTGTACCACCAGGGAACGGTAGATCTTCATTTTGTTTTCAGTCAAAGCCTGTTTAAATCCGGCGATGCGATCCTGTATGGGCTTGGAGGTTTCCAGAGCACTGATCATGGCCAACCGCTCGTAACCTCGATCGATCAGGTGTTGGGTGGCCGCATAAGCCCCTTCAACGCTGTTCACGCTTACCGAGTCGAAGTTCGAATAGTACTCGTCAACCAGGACAATTGGATTCCTGATACTGGTAAGTTTCTTCCACTGATCACTTTGCAGATGGATCGAAATAAACAGGTAACCCTCTGCCCATTGTCGTTTGAGGACATGCTCGACCTGTTCGAAGAGCTGCTCATCAGCGGTTACATTAAAGATATAGAGCTCAAAATTAGACTGGGAGAGTTTATCCTGTATTCCCGCCAGTACTTCCATAAAGAAGTAATTGGAGATTACAGGAACCACCGCCATTACGGTATTCTTTTGTTTACGGGCCAACCCCTGGGCAAAAGCCTGAGGATGATATCCCATTTTTTGTGCTACGTCCAATACCTTTTGTCGGGTATCATCCGAAACCCCGGCACTTTGATTAAAGACCCGGGATACCGTAGCGATACTCACTCCCGCTTCCTTGGCTATGTCATAAATGGTAACAGACAAAATCTATGGGGATATATCGGTAAGCTCGAAAGAAAAAGGAGGTCCTTCAACAAATCACATAACCACCTGTCTTTACTTAAAATCCAACTTACCAGTTAATATTTTAATGAATCAAGAGAAGATGCAGGCACCCGTTCAGAGCGCCTGCAACAATGTTCAGGGTTTGCAGAAGGTTACTTAATCAGGGTCATTCGTTTCTGTTTTACCACGTCACCAGCTTCCAGTCGGTAAATGTATACCCCGGAAGCGTAAGAAGAAGCGTTAAATCCAACCACGTGACTGCCTGCGCTCATTCGCTTGTCGAGGAGAGTGGTTACTTTTTGTCCGAGGACATTGTAGACGGACAGATTCACGTCACCCGCCGTCGGCAGACTGAATTTGATATTGGTGGTCGGGTTAAACGGATTCGGATAGTTTTGCGAAAGATTATAATCTTCCGGAGAAACACCCGGTTCGCCGGCGATTGGAGTGGGGGAATACGATGGTGGATCTTCCCAGGGAAGATCTTCCGCTTTCCAATCGAGGGTTGGCATCGCAAAAGTGCTGGGCCAAACCACATTGTTATCATCGTCAAACATCGGCTGGATATACTGGTAATGACGACGTCCGGCATCAAATCCACTTCCATTGGTATTCATGTTTTCACCGCTGAACGGCTGACCGTAACCAAAGACAAAGCCCATGTGGTTCAACGTCGGATTTTTGAGCGTGATGGTCACATCATACACCATATCACCGTCGCCATCAGTCATCCGCTGGCGCTCAACCGAATCCGGATGAGCCGCTTCGTCTACCGCCGCGGCACCCGCTACCATATCTTGAGTCAAGGCAAAGAACGGTGTCTCAAACAGAATATAGAGAGAGTCTTCGCCCGCTACGAACGGATCGTCCGAAATTTGGGTAGCCGGCTCCATGTTGACACTGAAGGTAACTTGTACACTGGAACTACCTTCAATGTTATTTTCCGTAATCAATGCTTCCGGCGGAACACCATTGAAGTACTGGGTGCCGGTGGCATGATTTTCTTTATCCTCTATGGTAATCGTTCGGTTACCGCCGCCGGTTACGCCGGGTTCCTCATAACCTTGATCCTGTGGTTGGGTAATTCCCGGAGGATTTTCATCCCAGTTGACGAAGTATTTATAGGCAATTTGTCCACCCACTTCGCGGGTAACTTCACGATCATTCAATACCCAGCTGTTGGTGAGTCCGCTGAAGGACATGACATCTTCTCCGGCACTCCAGTTATTAATATCTCCGCGGAGTTCGACCGTGTCGACATTGGAGTTGAAGTATCCGAGACCTTCGAGGATACCGACGTTCACGGCAAAATCGATATTGGTGGTAATGATTTTGCTCTGGGTCGGTTTCTGGTTATTGAAATAGCTGAAGTGAAGGGTGGTATCCGCAATCGTTCCGAACTCAATCAGTCGATTACCGATTGCATCTTCCCAGCCGTTGGCAAAATACTTGTAATTAATGGTGTTATCAGTTGCCACGGAATCTTTGTGGAAATAAGCGATACCGGAATAGAAGTAGTTATCGCCGGCCTGTCCCTGTTCACTAAGTACAACACCCGTCGAACCATCCCATGTCAACGGGGGTTCGTCGCCGCGAGCTTGAACTTCGTGGGAATCCGGGTTGAATGCATCGGTCTGGATACGACGTCCCACATTTACGCGGAAACGTACGCCGACGGAATCGGCTTTTTCAACAAAAGGAGACTGTCGACCTTCACCCGTACTGTAATACTGCATATCCAACGTGGTATCGCCTGTTGCATCCGACGGATAGACAAATTGATAGTTGCCTCCAACAGGGCCATTGGATTCCCAGCCGCTGTTATGGACAATCCCTTCTTCGGGTTCTAATGAAAAACCGGCCCAGAATTTATGGGTCAGCGTGTCACCGGGCTTCATTTGAACATCGATGGTCCAGTAATCGCCGCCCTGATGGGTAGCTACGGGCGTGGATTGATTATCCCATGTGATATTTTGAGCCCCGTATTCTGCAGAATCTCCGGTAGCAATAAAGTTACCGCGGATCTGCACAACATCCCCCGCTTCAAGGGTATCAGCAATATTGGAGGTGTTCACCTGGAATGTGACCGTATACGGCCCATCCTGTGCCCAACTCATCCCTGTTAGCCCGAATACCAGCACTAACAGTGCTAAAGTTCGCTTTGTAAAGGTAATCATTGTTGTTTACCTCTGATGGATTGTTAGTTAACGTTATCGTGTGTGTAGTTTAACTGCTTAGAAATCGATGCTTATACTCATACGGTTAACAGCATTCAAGTATCGGTAGCTTTGAAAAGCGTAGCCGAAATTGACTTTTAACGCATTACTAAACTGGTGATTAATACCTATACCGGCCGTGAATTTCTGGATACGGTCGTTGTCATTTATACGACTTATTTCGGGCATACCTGCACGCAGCATGACTTTATCATCAAGTAGTCCCACTTCGGTACCTACGCTTACACTTTGGATATCATCATTCGGACTGGTACCGTCGGCCGTAAGGGTGGCCCGCAGGTTATCCGATGTATATACATCCCATGCAAGTCCAACCTGAAGCCGCATGGGCAGTTCGAAGTCATCGGTTTTTAGTTTCACATCCGGTTCATAGTTACCCTGTCCCGATTCATCCAGGTCGGTCGTAGTAATAAGATCTTCCCCGTCAATATTCATTTTGTTTCCGACATTGCTGACACTCACTCCGAGTCGTATGCCGTCAAATGGAGTTCGGTAGGTGGTGCCGACATCAAAAGCGAATGTACTGCTGTTGCTGTTCATAATCTTTTCCGTCACCATTTTAAGATTGACGCCCACCTTGAAATTCTGCAACAGATACTTGGCATAGGAGACTCCAACAGCAAGAGAATAGGCGGAAAAGGTACGGCCGGTTCCCTCGGGTGAATCGAAAGTTGTTTCTTCAAACTCGCCCATTGTCAGCGAAACTACATTAATTCCAAAGGTACCCCAGTCGCTGGTCGGCAGTGCGATACCAAGGTAGTTGTGACGCATGTCCACAAACCAGTCGGCATATTCAATCATTACCTGGTTATTGTTGATATCCGCCAGAGCCGACGGATTCCAATACATCGAAGACAAATCGGATACATCACCCATTACAGCTCCCCCCATAGCGGCCGATCGTGCGCCAACCGGTATTTTTAGAAACTGTGCCGACGATGTTCCCACTTTGCTAACCTGGCCCGAAGCCAGTTGCGTCCAGCCCAATAACGGGATGGCCAATAATACCGTAATTTTTTTCCAAAAATTTAGATAACTCATTGTTGTACTAGTCCTTTATTTAATGACTGCAAATTTGCCGGTTGTTTCTCCCACGCCAGGGGCTTTGATATGGTAAATATAGACTCCGTATGAAATCTCCAGGTTATCCTTGGTCAGCATATCCCATACATAGGTACCACCGTAGGTACCTCCCATGAGCCTCGGATCGTTCTTTTCGATCTCAATTTCCCGAACCAGGGCTCCTGACACCGTAAATATGCGCAACGTAGAGGGTACAGGAATATGGGTAAAGTGCAATTCACGCTGTTGCTGGGGGTTGTTAGTGGTTTTTGCCGGTTCATAGGGATTTGAGACCACATACGGATTGGGAACTACTTTGATATTATCCAGCTCTTCGTTGGCTTGTTGATTATCGACCCGCGGCGTATTCTTCTCTTCCATCTGGAATCTGAATTCATCCCTGGAAGAGAAGGGTTTGGTGGTACGCAACTTAAGGGTGTCGCCCGGCTGCGGGTTAACCGTAGTCACATCGCCTCCCTCCACCTGCGGAGCCAGCTGCAAGCGATATGTCGTGGTATCCGGAGTGCCCTGGAACTCCTCCACAAAAATTACGACATCCGTCTTGCGACCCGTAAGGCCTGCAGATGCGGAAAGTTCTCCTTCCGGACCACTGCCGCTGGGCTCGGCGTAGGCGTATTTGATCTCTTTGTCTTCAAGCGTATTGTAGATGCGGAAGTTGGTTGGTTTTGAGGGCAGCGTAAATTCCTGACCCTGCTCATTTACGGTATACTCCGTCGACTGACCAAATCCAACTTCATCACCGATCACGACTTCATAATCCGCCAGTTTTTCGTTGTTGAAAACCGCAAAATCGTAGGGATGCGGAGGTGTGTCATGGGTATACACCCACTTACTCAACTCATCATTAACACTTAATTCGGTTACATTTTGAACGGTCAGTTGGAATCCGTCGATCACCGGTATGCTTTCTCCATTGAAATCTTTGGATCGATCTATGAGGGTATCTTCTCTCCCATCGGTGATATTCAGCAAGCTGAAGTTTTTGGTTCGGACCATGTCTGAATCGGTTTGCCGGTCAGTAACAATGGTATCCTCAAACACCACTGAATAGCGATTGCCCGCAACTATTTCGGCCGGATCCACGACATCCGCCGTAACACTTCCGCCCGGCGAGCCACTTATCAACGTAGCATTCGGATTTTCGGGCGTAATATATCCCGCTTGTTCGTCTGTAGCTCTGACCTGTACCACGTTTTGACCGAAGATGAATGAACCATCCGGTTGCAGACTTATGGATATAGGGGATTCGGAGGGGGCAATTCCGGCTATTTCCAGGCCATAGTCAAACGCGGTAACCGCGTAGAAGTATCGTTTACCATTGGTGACGGTCGAATCAACAAATTTATGCTGCAGGCCGGTATCATCACCCATATTGAACTTCACTCCGTTTACAGGGATCGGGTGAAGTCCGCTGATGCCGTCATCCAAGTCAAAAATTTGCATCGGACGATTAAACTGGGGATTTCCAAAGGCATCGGTTATCGATTTGACATCCTGGAAGGCAGGATCGGTAGCCCGATATATTCTATATCCCTCAAAATCTTGTCCATTCCCGGTTATACGATTTATATAACGGTCAAATGATTGTTCCGATCTGTCATCCCAGTAAAGCGTTACTTTACCGTCGCTGGCAACCGCTCGAACACGAGGGGGTAGCGGTGCTGTGGCAAATTGATAATCTGCTTCGTAGGCTTTAGTAGCCTGTGTAAGATTATCGTTTACCGACCTTCGATCATCGGCCCGGGTTCCATTGGTCTGCGCTCCGGTTACCGCCACAGCAAATCGTTCGCTGGAACCACGCTCAAGCGGAAACACACCGGAGGATACAAAAATATCGGAATCCTGTCCCTGCTCGCCCTGCGTGTCGAAGGTTCCCGGGGTGAGATACGTATTCCAGTTGGTAGCATCCTGATCTACGTTTAACACACCGGCGCCAAAAATGGTTACGTT
>ENA-ORDC01002776-ORDC01002776.1-marine-metagenome-genome-assembly--contig:-NODE-2776-length-9966-cov-6.061887_pt1 | contig 9966 bp, 8 predicted proteins | sample MGYA00237783_ERZ508515 | MGnify/ENA primary metagenome ERZ508515 (study PRJEB26186, sample SAMN06268792) | marine metagenome | isolation source: Eden Landing Ponds, San Francisco, CA, USA | place...
AACGGGCCAGCGACGGAACAGTCGAACGGGAAGTCGACGAACCCTCGAAGGATACCGCAAAAGTCGGCCCGTCCTCCGGCAATCGGAAAGAATTAAGCTTGCACAGGAACGGAGGGGCGCTGGAATAGCCAGCCTCCTTCGAAGATGCTCACGCCTCCGTAAACAAAGAAAATCCTTCTGGTTTTCTTGATGAATCTTACTCCAGTATCGTTCTTTCCGGAGGTCCGGGGTCGAACTTCCGCGCCAGCTGTCGTTGGACACTTTCGGAATGAGGTGACGTCTACGCAGGCCTCCGAAGGATGAGAGGAGGACCGGAGTGAACACTGGGTCCCATCGTCCGGACCAGAACCGGGGCTAAAGAATCACGTTCACCATCGGTATCAAACTTATTTTTTTACCCGGTATCACCCCCCTTGGGTCTACCGGTGAAGGCTCTTCGGGATGCCCTGGGAATCGGTTTCGTACCAGTGTTTTTACCGATGCGAGTCGTGTTCGTGCCGGGAAGGGCTATCATCCTTACAGGATTTTGGTAGGTTAAAGCTCGCTCACATATCTCATCGTAAGAGGGGACCACCATGTTAGACAGCTACCCGGACCTTTCAGGACAGACCGCCTTCATTACGGGCACCACTCGTGGCATCGGCAAACAGATCGCGCTCGCGCTCGCCGACCGCGGCTGTAACGTCGTCTCGACGGGCAAGACGACCGACGGCGACGACTCCGACCTCGACGGATCGATCGAGCAGACGGCCCGCGAGGTGCGCGATCGCGGTGTCGAGGCGCTCGCGCTCGAACTCGACCTCCGCGACGAGGCCCGCGTCGAGGACGCCGTCGCGGAGTCGATCGACCGTTTCGGCGAGGTCGACATCGTCATCAATAACGCGAGCGCCATCCAGATCGCGAACGTCGCCGACCTGCCGGCCGACCGGTTCGACCTCCTGACCGACGTGAACGTCCGCGGAACCCACCTCGTCGCGCACGCGTTCGCCGAGCACCTCGCGGGGCTCGACGAGGCGTGGCTGCTGTCGAACTCGCCGCCGGTCACGACCGACCGCTCGCCGGGGAAGGCGCCGTACGCGTGGTCGAAGCTCGGGATGTCGTTCATCACGCTCTCGCTCGCCGAGGAGCTGGCGGGCGACGGCGTCGGCTGTAACACGTTCTGGCCGGTGACGACGATCGACACCCGCGCGACCCGGTACTTCGGGCTCGGGACCGAGGACGACTGGCGCACCCCGGAGATCGTCTCCGACGCGGTGCTCGAAATTCTCTCGCGCGATCCCTCCGAATGCACGGGCAACAGCTTCTACGACGAGGACCTGCTCCGCGCGGCCGGCGTCACCGACTTCTCGGCATACAACCTCACCGACGGCGACCCGGCGCCGATGTCGGCCCGACTGTTCGCCCCCGAGTTCGAACGCGACGCGTGACTCGACAGTTTAGACTCACGCGTTTGCGGTCTCTCTCGCTGTCGCACAGGTTCCGGAGGCGCTCTGGTTTGACCCGGAGACACCTTGTCCACCACTCTGATCGCATTCCTCGGAACCCCCACTGGCGGCTGGGAGCCCATCTGCGGCCCGACGGGCAACCTGTGACTACCTAGTGTACCGGTCACACCGCTCCTGAGGGGCGGTTGAGGTGTTCGTCTCGGTCATCCCGCGAACTCCAACGCCGTGCAGTGATTTAACACAGTACTTATGGCCAATCACTATCTGGAGTAGTACACGGAGAACCAAGTGTGGCACAGGAGTTCCTGATCCCGCTCGTAGCTGGCATCATCGGGCTCGGGGTACTGGCGCAGATCCTTGCCGCTCGACTCCAAGTTCCGAGTATCATCTTCTTTTTGCTCGTCGGCGTGATCATCGGGCGGCCGGGACTGGGGATTGTGACGAGCGAGAGTTTCGGTGACTCGCTTCCGGCGATCGTCGGGCTCGCGGTTGCCATCATCGTCTTTGAGGGAGCGTTTCACCTCGAGCTTGAGCGCATTCAGCAGGCGCCCCGCGCGGCGGTCCGGCTCGTCACGATCGGTGCCGGTATCGCCCTGATTGGAACCGCAGTGGCCGTCCGTCTCTTGGAGGGGCTCCCCTGGGGTCTCTCGTTCGTGATCGGCGCGTTGCTCGTCGCCACGGGACCGACGGTCATCTCCCCCATTCTGGATGTCGTCCCAGTGAGGGATCAGGTCGCAGCCGTCCTGGAGACCGAAGGGATCGTTAACGACGTGACAGCGGCGATTACGGCGGTCGTCCTCTTCGAGACGGTGAATCCGACAGTCGCTAGCGAAGGGCTGATTCAGGGGTTCGCTCTTCGGCTCGGGGAAGGACTTCTTGTTGGACTCATCGTCGCGGCACTCCTCTACTACCTGCTCCGGTACGTCGACCTCTCGCCTGGGGCCGCACCGAGGAACGCACGGTTGCTCGTCCTTGCCGGAGCGCTCGCCGCGTATGCGGGCGCGAACCAGCTGGCAAGTGAGGCCGGTGTTGCAGCAGCCGCTACCGCCGGGTTGGCCCTCGGAAACCTGGACATCCCGTACAAAGACGAGATCACCAATTTCAAAGGCGATATCACGCTGCTCGTGTTGGCGTTTGTGTTCATCGCACTCGCCGCACAGCTCCCCCCAGAGGCGATATTTGACGTTGGAGTCGCTGGGCTCGGCGTCGTCATCGTGATCGCGTTGGTGATTCGACCGCTGCTTGTGTTCATCTCTACTGTTGGTGACCGATTCACCGTCTCTGAGCGACTGTTCATCAGCGCAATCGGACCGCGCGGGATCATCCCCGCGTCGGTCGCGACGCTTTTCGCCACCGAACTCAGGACCGCCGCCACGGAGCTAAACGACCCCGCGTTGGCACAGCAGGCGGACTTATTAATCGGCACCGTCTTCCTGGTTATTTTCGTGACGGCCCTCGTACAGGGCGGTCTCGCACGATATATCGCACAATACCTCAACGTGATTCCCATGAGAGTCATCATCGTAGGGGGCGGACAGGTGGGCCGCGCGCTCGCCGAACGCCTCGAAGACCGCGGCGAGAACGTCGTCATCATCGATACCGATGAGGCGGCTGTCGAATCGTTACGAAACTCCGGCTTCGCCACCGTGATCGGCGACGGTACCGACACAGAGGTGTTACAGAAAGCCGGCGCCAAGAACGCCAAAATCGTCGTGGCTGCCACTGGCAACGACGATGCAAACCTGCTCGTGGCACAGCTGTCAAAGACATACTTCGACGTCGAAACGATCCTCGCGAAGGCGAACAACTCTGATAATGTCGATGCGTTCGAAGACCTGGGTGTGAGCACGATCTCCGCTGCGATGTCGGCTGCGTGGGCTCTCGACAATCAGATTGAGCGACCAGACCTCGCCCACTGGATGACTGATATGGGGCAGACCGGTGATGTCCAGCAGGTCGAAGTCACAAGTGAGGAATTCGTCGGAAAAAGCGTTCGCGAGGCTGGGCCAATGCTACCTGATAGCTGCCTTATTGCGGTTCTCAGCGATAGTGAACACGAGTCCGTCGAAGTACCAACTGCGGATACTATCATCAACCAAGGAGACCATGTTACGCTTCTTGGCCAACGGGAGGCCGTCCGAGAGGGCATGTCGCTGGTACATCCCGACTGATGTCGAACTGTTCCGGGCGAGCCGACGGGTCGAATCCGCTGTGCGTCTCGACACGGCGACCCCTCGATCGCGCTACCGCCCTCCCCCGATATCGTCGGTTTCGATAACGGATTCAAAATCGGTCGCGGCTCACTGGAAGTAGAAATACCGCGTTCAACAGTCTTAGTGTGTGAAACTCGGTCTTACAAGATCGCGTGCGTGAGAATGGGTTGGGGCGGATTCTCACCAGCCGGCCTCGCCGACTTCGGGCGGTTTCACCGCCCTCGGCGGCGCACCGCACCGCGAAAGAGGAACCCAGTGAAAACCACCCGGCAATCACCAAGTTGCGTCCATCCGCCAAGCGTGGCCGAGTTCACAACGAACCATGTCACGCAGAATGTCGCCCGAGGATGCGGTGGACCGATTCCTAAGAGAACGCAAAGCCGAGGTCGCAAAGTCTACTCTCCAAAATAACAGGTACGCCCTTCAGCGCTTCACCGAGTGGGCAGAAGGTGAGGTACTTGAGGATATATCCGAACTTGACGGATTCCACATCCACGATTTCAAACTCCACCGAAGGGAGGAGGGAGTCAATGAACTCACTCTCAGAAATAACCTATCTGCTCTTCGAGTGTTCATCAAATGGCTCGAATCAATGGGTGTTGTGGAGGGCGTTTCTGAGAATATAATCATGCCATCGCCCGATGAGGTGGCGCGTACAGATAGAATTGAACCCGATACCGCCGAACAAATACTCAGTTATCTTCAGAAGTTCGAGTACGCGACTATCAGGCACTCGCTTTTTGCGCTCATGTGGGACACCGGGTTCAGGCTTGGTACAGTCTACGCACTTGATGTTGATGACTACCACCCAGACGAGCGGTATATCGATGTGGTACACCGCCCAGACGAAGGTACCCCACTGAAACTCAAAAAGTCGGCAGAGCGCCAAGTGAATCTTCACAGTTGGGTCTGTGATGTGCTGGATGACTACATAGAGTTCAACCGGGAGCGCGTAACCGATGACGCCGGCAGACAACCGTTGTCCACAACCTCCAACGGCCGGATGGCAAAAACGAATTTACGAGCGCATATCAACTTCATCACGCGCCCCTGCTACTTCTCAGGGCACTGTCCACACGATAGAGTTGAGTCAGTGTGTGACGCTGCTAGCTACTACAACAAGACTCAGGAGTGGCCGTCTTCGGTGCCGCCCCATACTATTCGACGGAGTGCCATTACTGCGTGGCTAAATGAGGGACACCCGAAAGAACTCCTTTCTGACCGAATGAACGTTGGGACCGACACGCTGGAGAAGCACTACGATGCTCGAACCGAGTCTGAAAAGCGAGAGTTACGTCGTGACGAATTTGGAATGAGTGAGGAATAATTTGGGGGGAAGTCAAGATTATTGGCTATCTGTTTTTCTTGATTCCAGACGCTTGCTCCGCCTATTGGACATCACTTTTGAAGAAGCACCCGCTGTGAACAGAAGAAATATACCCGTAATCAACGCTGTCAGGTATTCTGTTTGTGGAATTAGCTCTACCAGTCGGTTTGCCTGAATTACCTCATCAGCTGTCAAGAATTGTTCAGAGAACAACTGGAAAATAAAACCAACAGCCAAGACGACAAATCCTACGTTAGCCGTAACTACCTCTTGAGCCTCTAATCGGTGGATCGCCTCGTTTGGCTTTCCCTGTACCGCAGTAGCAATTACGTATCTTCCTTTCAAAGATGGAAAGACCATAACTATCGAAGCCCAAATGCTGATAAATAGACCGTATACCTGCGTCTCAAGAAAGAGCAGAAAATCTGTCATCAGAAGACATAGAATTATTATTAGGAAGCTCTGGAAAGCTGGCACGGCAATATCATAGTACTCTTCGGCCAGTATTGTAGCAGACCGTTCTACTTCCTTGTCATCCGGTTCATGTTCTTCTTGCCATTCAGGGGTGTCAAGAGCGGGAATTAGTCTCGATTTGATTATTTGGATATTATGTTCTCTTGTACCAGGTGAAGGGTCTGGACTGTTTTTTGCTTCAGTGGTTTCTTCAGATTTCATAGCCTTGGAATGGTCCTGAAAAGAACACGAGGATAGTTCAATTTACTGAATATTCTACGTCCCATCGGGTATTCAACTCGATGAGCCGCCGAGGTACTGTTTTCGAAGAAGGCGACCTCCGTAGTTTGACTCCATATTAGCGAGGCAGGCCGCATCAGGCGGTTTGGACGCAAACAATAGCAAAACGGTTGGAGTAAGTCCACCACTTTGGCACTAATCACAAGACTACGGGTGGATAGCTGCCTTTGGAAATGGGGAGACTATTGATGTGTCAGGCCCTTATTAGTTAAAAAAGTCAGAGTTATTGAATCTCTTTTTCGCTTCTTGTGTCGCTGTCTCCTCCATCTTATGTAACAAATTGTATTCCTCACCTCTTATGTAATCCTCTCTTGCTTGTGTTAAGATTGACACACGTTCCAATTCTGGTTCAGATGTTTGTCCTGCTGTGACATAACCAAATTTTATTTTTACTATATTATTTTCGCTGACATTTATATCTACATCATGTGATACAGTCACTTCGAGTTTCGGAATTGAATTCGACTCAACCACTTCTGTTATTTTCATAGCAACAACAAGGAAAGTCCGATGGTTAAAACCATTTTCTGAGTAAATCACTGATAATCAATGGATTAAATCAGCTATGTCCATTCTTCGTACCGTTGTATGATATTCTACTACTGGATATTCAACTCAATGAGGTGGCTGGGATACTGGCTCCAGTGAGATAACCACTGCTTTGGTTCCTTATTTACAAGGCAGTTGGCTTCACGCTATTTGGACACAAACGACCGCAGAACGATTCGAATGAAGCGACTGTTTTGGTACTAATCGCAAGACTGCGAGTGGATACTCTCCTTTAGAATTGGTATGAATATTGATGGGTGGGTCGGATTCGAACCGCCGACCTGCCCGCCTTCGTGCGGTTTCACACGCACTCCGGCACCGCCACGCGGGAGTGTGAACCCGGCTGTCCATATCCGCGATCACCATGTCGGATTCGTCTCACCATGTCCGACAACCGCACTAACATGAAGCCGGAACGAGCGATTGAACGATTCCTTACTGACAAGAAGCCCGAATGGGCGGAGTCAACCTACTACAACAACGCTTCGTCTCTTGGAATCTTCCGAGAGTTTTGCGACGAAGCTGACCTAACCAACATCTGCGAGATAGACGGCTTCCACATCTCCGACTTCAAAAAGCGGCGACGGGAAGTTGGCGGCGTCAATGAAGTGACGCTCTACAATGACCTTTGCTCGCTTCGGAGATTGCTCAAGTGGTGTAACTAAATATAGATTACGAGCTGGATGTAGACCGAGATCTGTCTTCGGGAGACCAATCACTGTGGACCTATTATTTATAAGTACTATTATGTTTTAATCATTTTGCTTAGTTATTCCATCTTCGTCGGTGGTTTCTCGCTGTCGAATGCGCTGAGCTCTCGTCCAACCGAAACTGTCCTTCAATATAACATCCAGTGTCCCTTTTGCTAATATAACATCCAGGAACTGTTTGTAGCCGATAACCGTTAGTGGGGCATACTTTACAAGAGACAGATCGTCATCTTCGATTAAGATAGCAAGTGTACAAAACAGTAGTTGAAGGAGTGTGAACAGTACTAGTAATCCAATCAACTGGATTATGGCCCCAGAAAAGAGCATCCATATGATGTAAGCGGAGATCACAAATCCCAATCCAGGGATAATAACCATTGAAAGTATTAAGTATGGTGCCATCACCACATGTAGGATTCCAAAATCGGTATCTTTGAAAATTTGCCAGTGTTTGAGGACTGTCTGTACATTTCCACGGAACCAGCGGATGCGTTGACGATATAAATCAGGCCATGTGTCTGGAACTTCGGTCTGGGCGACAGCATTACTACTGTGATAGATTCTGTGGCCCCCTTTGAGAAGGTCTATTGTGAGGTCAAAGTCTTCAGTAACGGTGTCTCCTGAATATCCACCTATCTCATTGACAAGCTTACGATCAAACATGCCAAGGCAACCGGGGACCACTTTTACAAGTCCAAGCAAACTGAGCGCTCGACGAAACATATTAATACCAATTATGTATTCAAGAGATTGTATTCGTGTAATGAATGACTCTGAATTTGCGACCTCTACATTGCCAGCGATCGCACCTGCGTTTGACGACGTTCTATAAGTACGTATAAGCTCTTTTACCGCCTTTGTATCAACAACAGAGTCAGCGTCAATACAGACAATAAATTCAGAACTCGTCCGTTCCATACCGTAGTTGAGAGCAGAGTGTTTCCCAGCGTTCTCTTTCTGAAGAATACGTATTCCGTCACTCTCGTAGTTAGCTGCCTCTTGGTAGGTGTTATCGGTACTTCCATCGTCAATAACGACAATATCGAGCAATTCTGTTGGATACTCAATAGCCAAGAGAGATTCAATACACTCTCCAACATATCCCTCCTCGTTATATGCTGGTACAAGTACACATACACTGGGCCAATCCTCGATTGCGGTCTCTTCCTGCTGCTCTCGTAGCTGCTGATAAAGAGCAGCCGGAACAATTAACCAGTATGTCGCTAGGGACAACAGAAGCGCAATCAAAATTACCCAGTTTGCAACCGAGAGAGACAGATCAAACACATGTATGAAAATAAATGTGAGAATTACTGGAGCCAGAAAGACCACCAAGATCGGCACTCGGTTCAATCGAGATAAGAATCTGTATCGGCGTATGATGCTCAAAAAACCAATTGAATAGATGAGGACTGACAACAGAATAATTGCCCCGCCTAACACCAAAATCGGAGTTGGGAGTAAGTACACAAGCACGCTAACAGCACCGATGAGAATCGCTACCGCTAGCAATAACTCTCCTACAGACAATGATGTTCGACTCAGAAGGTTACGCATTGCCGATCACGATTCCTCTTGTTCAGAATTAGGCGCGTAGTCCCAGCTATTATCGCTCCACGTGAGGTCGCCACTGAGATATGCGTCTCCGAAGGTACCCAGTGTCATACAGCCAGCATCGTCATGTTCCGCAACATATGATACAAGTTCCTCTAAGTATCTAAGCCGCTCTTCACTGCTGAAATGATGATAATGGAGCATACAGACGAACAATCGATTGGCTTCATCAAATTCAGTCTTGAGTTCCTCAAGTGGAACAAATTCTACCGTCTGCCAGTCGGCCACGATATCATGAGTGCCTGGAACGTGAAGTGCTCCGTCGGCTTCAAACGGGAGAGGTTGCGGCTCATAATACTGATCAGTAAACCATTTACCACCACTAACTATATTGACATTTTCCGTAAGTAATGCTTGAACGGTTGTCTCGTCGTAAGTGTTCAGCGGTGGCACAAATGTAGAGGGGCGGCGGCCGATACAGTCAGTTAACTGGGATATCCCCTTGGAAATATCCTGTTGTTGGTGTTCAAAAGAACGATTACCAAATTCACTGCCACCATAGAAATTTGTCTTTGTCTGATGTGTTTGGCCATGTAGACTGTACTCAAATAGTTCTGGTACTTGGCGACCTCGACGCCGAAGTGCTCCACAGAACTCTGACTCAGCAGTCAGCTCATTATCTGGTAGCATTGGGATGACCCCAGATGTTAATGGCACCGCGGTGTCGATAAAAATCTCTTCGACCTTGCGAAGAGCTTCCGATCGAAATCCCGGTTGGGGGTCGTCATTACGGAAGATTACGATAGTATTGTACGTTCCTGGCTGGAGTTGATGCGGCTCACGATTTGGGCTGTTTTTGTCTCTCTCAGAATCATTCTCTGACGCAGCGTCTATACGTTCTGAGCATCCAGAAAGGGCACTCACTGAAGATCCCGCTGCAAAAAGGTATTTTCTCCGACTACACTCTGGAATGTCCACAGTCTAACAATTATTCTCGGTTACTTAATCCTGCTGTTGGACTATTATTCAGTATAAAATTTGTACATTTGATTTTAATATTTTGATATATGACATATTACTATTACATCTGTGTTTTAAAATTGAGTATGAGATACGTCTCCTAGATCATGTCTGATGAATAGAAATTCAATAGGAGCCTATTTTTTTACTTGTCGATGGCAGGTTGTTATTTGTAATTGGAGCTACTACTTATCAATGAGTCCGACGCAGTGTTGCAGTTTGGAACAAAATCAGCCGGTGAACGGGTGAATTGCTGACGGGAAAAACGCGAAAGCCGCCCCGTCATGCGTTTTGGTACTTCACAAACGCGCGCAGCGCGTATGGGTTGGGGCGGATTCGAACCGCCGACCTGCTCCGTGTGAAGGAGCCGTCATAACCTGGCTAGACCACCAACC
>ENA-ORDC01002777-ORDC01002777.1-marine-metagenome-genome-assembly--contig:-NODE-2777-length-9966-cov-2.544140_pt1 | contig 9966 bp, 7 predicted proteins | sample MGYA00237783_ERZ508515 | MGnify/ENA primary metagenome ERZ508515 (study PRJEB26186, sample SAMN06268792) | marine metagenome | isolation source: Eden Landing Ponds, San Francisco, CA, USA | place...
CAGCCATCTCGTTTGCCGACTGAAGCTGGGAGTCAATAAGGCGATTCTGCTGGCGGGACCACTCACTATCCTTATGTGTCCGAACGTATTCGGCCCACTGTTTGATCATCGCACGCCGTTGCTCCGTGTTCTTGCGTTGATCGTCCTCAAACTTCTGAGAGTTCAGCATAGTAGTCCTCCACTCCAAGTTCGTTAACGTACGTTTCGAGTTGCTCCGTGTTAAATTGTTCCTCGAAAGTCAGATACAGGTGCAGTGCATCCTCGAAATCCTTCCCGCTGAGGCTATCTGCAGCCTGTGCAAGCCGGAGTTTGTACGCGATTTGGAGTTCGAGCGGGCTGATCTCGATCTGCCCCTCATCGAATGTCACCGTGAGGGGGTTCGAGAGCGCCTCGCGTTCAACGTCGTTTGAGACGAACCACGTCTCGAAGTTCGGGTACATCTTCCCTTCTTCGGCAATCCGGATCCGGCTGCCCTCGCTCAGCATCGAATACATCTCACCAAGCGGCATCGCCATCCCCCAGTACCCCTGATTTTTGAGTTCGGTAACCAACTGCTCAATCTCCATTTCAGACAGCGACTCCAGAATGATGTCGATGTCCTCTGTCGATCGAGATCGTCCAGTGAGGATTGCGACGTACCCACTGACGATGACGTAATCCACATCGCAGGTATCGAGGATCTGCGTGAACTCGAGTACGTCTTTGTCGAGTTCTGAAAGCTCCCGTGAAACCGTGAGTGTGTTGTCACTGAGTTCCATCAGCTCTCTCTATGGAACGCCGATAAACTAAGGGCTGCGTCACTTGTGTCGGGACACCCGTTTCGATGCTCATACGTTGCCCCCCCCCCTTCGGTATTATGTGTTTCGGTGGAGAGTGACGATAGCTTACGGCTGTATCCCCGCCCTACTGCGCTACTCACTCGCTTCGCTCGTTGCGTTGCTCCTTGAGGACGGGGACTTAGCCTGTAAGAGGTAAATTCTGGTTCGCAACTCTCGGCTCCCGAACTCTCGTCAGCTCGTCGCGGCGAACGGGCCGGTACGACACACCTGTTCAGCCGGCGGCGTCGCTCGACGACCCAGCCTCACCCGGCGGACGCAGAAAGGGCGAGACCGCCTCGGTCGTCCACTGATCCGGTGAAACTGGACCATTCGGGTTTTGATGAATACGCTGTCCTCGATGGTGTGTCGCCGTCTCCTGGCGACTGAGACCGGGCAGTCGCGACGATGCAGAAATAATTCAGCATACAACAGAGATATATCGGAATAGATCGTTTGTCCGTCTGTGATGGATGAGTCCAGCGACTTTACAGAGACCCGCAAGGTCTCTCCGTCCGAGGAGCCGCCGGACTTTGCCGAATTGGACAGCCCAGAGGGAATCCTGAAAGAGCAGCCGATCCGTGAGAGACTGTTCGACGTCATTCTCCAACTGCGGGAGCCGACGAAGGTGTCCGTGATCGCTACCCGAGCGGACTGCGACACGGAGACGGCTCGGGACTATCTCGACTGGTTCGAATCGATGGGAATCGTCCGGAAATATCCAGGGCGACCCACACAGTACGACCGCAACGATGCGTACTTCGAGTGGCGGCGCGTCGAACAGATCCGATCGACCCACTCGAATGAGGAGATACGCGAAGAGCTCACCGAGGTACTCGATCGGCTGGCGGACTACCGTGACCGGTTCAACGCTGAGAGCCCGGACGACGTCTCGCTTGTTGAACTGAGCCGAGACCTCTCGACCGAAGCGGCCTGGGAGGCCCTATCCGAGTGGAAAACCCTCCAGCAGCGGGCGGAACTTCTCGATGCCGCCCGCCGCGACAACGGGACATCGAGCGGTCAGGCTGGACGGATCGATGCCTGAGGGTGACGGAGCTGGTACCGCCCCGATTGATATCGAGATCCTCGACCGGATCGCACAGCGGCTCGCGGCGAGTAATCGATTTTCCACGGTCACCGTGCAGCCCGAATCGGCCCCGAATTCCGTTATCGCCGAGTTTGCGCTCCAGTACTACCCAGCGACCGTCTCACGGGCATACCTTCAGCTTCGGTGGTTCACGACGGACGATTTCAGTATTCACTACGTCGAACAGTACGCCGATGGCGAGGTCTGGGAATGTCGCTGGGATCGACATCCGAACGAGCACAACACGCGTGACCATCTCCATCCACCGCCGGATGCACCAACTCCGGGAACCGACGCAACGTATCCAACGGATTGGCGGGATGTACTGACCCAGATCCTGCAACGCTTGGAGAAGCGAATACAAGCGTTCTGGGAGTGAAAAATGATTACCCTCAGTATTAACTAACCACCACCCACTCGACCGGTCGTGTTTAGTTAAGCGATTGCGGCCGGAAACTGCTCCAGGGTGGGAATGGAAGGGGCCGCGGTCTCGGCGAAGACGGGCGACGCAAGGACCGCAGGAGTGAACGTAGTGAGCGACGAGGACCGCAGTGAGCCAATCGAGTCGAGACCGCGGGGGCTTCCACGGTCTTTTCTGTTCCGTTCACGCTGATTTCCCTCCGACCTAAACAGTACCCACTCGACCAACACCAACATACAACTAGCCGGGGGCAATACCGACCGACAGCGTGCGCGCGGGACCCACGACCCCGCCGCTCGCCCCTCCACCGATCGCCGCCACAATAGGGAACCGCGAAGCTATGCCCGCTGATGGATTCACGACCGAGCGAACGTATTACCGCGTCCAGCCGAGTGACAAGCCGCTCACACCCGAGCAGGTCGCCCAGTCGCTGACGCGTCTGCACCGATACACCGAAGGTGGGTTCCGCACCGAGTCGACACAGCCGACCTACGAGTGGCTGTTCGTCGCGACTGGCGAGACCGGTGCGGCGGGTGACCGTCACCTTCGGTGGTACGTTGGGAGCGACGAGAGTACACTCGAGACGGTCAAACGCACGTTGCGAGGGGCGCTCCCCCAGTCGACCGATCTCGTCAAGACAGAGCAGACCTACCGGGAAGCGCTCGAGTTGCCACCGCCGGCAACTGATGAGACACCGCCCGACGCAACCCTCCCGGCCGACTGGGATGTCGCCGGTCTCCAGTGGGAAGGCGTCGGCGATCGCCCCGCAGATTGGCAGTGCCCGCTGCCGGCGCTGGCGTCGTTCGACAGTCCCGCGGAGACGGGCGAGTGGCCGCTCACCGCTGTCCTTGATGGGTTGGCGACGACCGACGCGCCGGCCGCCGTCCAACTGGTGGTGACGCCCAAACCGGACTGGACCGCCACGAAAGAAGAGCGGCTGCTTGATCTCGAGTTGAATAGCGATCTCCGCCGTCACGCGCTCGGCCAGATGCTGTTTAACTCCCTGTTCAGCCCCGATGCAGCCGCGGATAGCGATAGTTCCGATAGAACCCGGTCGACGGATATGACCCGCCAGTCGGAAACCCATCACACCACACCGGGGCGAGAGCCACGGCCCCGGATCGATGACTCGACGATCCACCCGGCAAACGCCCGGCGTATGGAAGCGATCGAAACCGTCGATGCCCGCCAATCCTTCACTGTGAACGCCCGCGCCGTCGCGTTCAGCCCGGATGCCGAGACAGCCGAACGGACGATACAGGCGGTAGAACCAGGGTTTACACACATTCGGGGCGACCACTATCGGATCGATGCGACCCAGTATGACTACGGGAGTGCCGACGCGAAGGCGGTGTTGGAGCGCCTCTGTGGGCGAACAATCGAGACAGCGCCGACGAAGCGTCGCCACCTCCTGCCGAACACACGCAATGCCAGCCCGGCGATCGTCGCCGATCCCGCGGCGCTCGGAGCGTTCTGTTGTGTTGACGGTCCCGCACTCGGCCCGGCGGCGAGCCGAGCGCTCGAACCGACGCCCGAGGACCGAACTGGGATCGAACTCCCGCCACGGTCCGTCCTGGACCGCTATCTGAACCGCGAGGGGATGACCGTCGGCACGCCGAAGACCGCCGATCGGACGCCGCTTGATGCCACCCTGACGCTACCGCCGGCCGTTCAACCGTTGCATACCGCGCTCTTCGGATCGACCGGGGCTGGCAAAACCGGTGTCGGGCAGACGATGCAGGTGACGAACCACGCCGCCACCGACGGCGCCACGATCTATATCGACGCGAAGGGGGATGAGGCGCCCGAGCAGTACGCGAAAACGCATTTCGCCCGGTATGGGGGGTTGGACGATGTCTACTACTTCGACTGCACCGACTACCTCCCGGCACTGCCGTTCCTCACGATCGAGCCACTCCTCGAGGCAGGGCTCGACCGCGACTGGGCGGTCAATACGGTGACCGAACACTACATCGAGCTGCTCGCCGCGGCAATGGGGCGCGAGCAGTTTTACAGCGCGGAGGCGGCAGTCGAAGTGATCGAACAGCTCGTCCGGGCACTCTTCGATCCGGTCCACGGTGCCGACAGCATCAGCCAGCAGGACCTCCTGTCGGCTGCGGCCCAGTTCCACGAGACGACCAACCCGCCACCGGTCTCCGATGGATCGCTCCACCAGAAGCTCGCCAGCACGGCCGCAACCGCTCCGACCACGTTCGATACGATTATGAGCGCTGTGACGCGCCGGATCGGCGTCGCAACGAACGATGCCCGGCTCGCACCACTCTTCGAGGCCGCAGCCGAGACCCGATTCGATCTGCGGGCCGCACTCGATGAGGACTGCGTAATTGTCTTTGATCTGCGTGGATACGGCGACCGATCCCGGACCCTGTTGTCGGTCGCGATCCTCTCACACCTGTGGCGGGCGCTCCAGCGGCGCCAGGCGGTCACGCCGGCCGACGCGACGCTGCCGCTCGTAAACTGTTACCTCGAGGAGGCAGCCGACCTCGCAACGACGGAGGTGCTCGATACGCTGCTTGCACAGGGTCGCGCCTTCGAGTTGGCAGTAACGCTTGTGATGCAGTTCCCTGAACAGGTGCGAGAATCCCACCCTCGGGTCTACGCCGAACTCCTCAACGACGTCGGGACGATCATCACCGGCAGCGTCGGCGTCGATCGCCGCTTGGCCGAACGCCTCGCCACCAGTGAACGCGAGCGGGAGGCTATTGCCGACCGTCTCCGGGATCTCCAGCGAGGCGAGTGGCTCGTCCGTCCGGCCGCCCCGTTCGCCGAACGGAAACCACGGCCGTTCTACGTGGAGTCAGCTTCCCTGCCTGCCGGCCACCCCGATGGGGCGGACCCGCTCACCGAGGCGGCCACACAGGAATTCGAGCGTGCCTTCAGCAACGTCAGGACACGCACCCGAGGGAACTGCGGCGTCGATGTGGGACGGCCGGCGAGTGGTACGGTCGATCCCGACACCATAGCGGGGCCGAGAGAGGACGCCAGCGCCGCGCTGGCTGCGGCCACCACAACCATTCCGCATACGGAGCGGTTCCCCGACTGCCTCACGTACATAGCTGAGCCGCCGTATCCGCTCGTTTGTCCGACGTGTGAGGACCGGTATGCGTCGAACATCGAGGGAATGCGTCGGGCAATCGAGTGTGATCACACGCTTGCGGAGGTAGATCGCGACAACATCCCGATCTGCTCGCTGGATCTCCAGTTAACCAGCGGGGAGCGGGCCGCCAGCGAATACACCGACGCCCAACTCCGGTTTCTCACAGCCGTCTATATGGCCCATCAACAGCGGTTCGATCCCACGCTCGAGTACGACCTCGTTTGGGATTCGATGACGAACCTGGAGGCGTACGTCGGCATCGAAACCGACGCCGTCCAACAACTGCTCGACGATGGGTTGTTGCGGGTCGATTGTCGGCGTCCACAAAAGCTGTACACGGTAACACCGGACGGCCGGGATGTCATCGGTATCGGACACCGTGAAGGGATCGCCTACGGCGATGGCACGGGTGATCTCTCAGAATCCAGTCTCCACGTGGCAATGGTTGAAGTTGGTGCCCGCCTGTGTGCCCAGGAGTTCGTCGGTCCGGAGGCGCCCGGCACGCGAGTCGAGCGGTATTATGGCGTGGCTGATGGCCGGCTCGATGTGGCCGTGCTCGATGAGACAGATGAGATCGTCGTGACGTTGGAAGCCGAGCGCATCAACAACGATCGCAGTGAGGCGATCCCCGCAGACTTCGACAAGATGGCTGCATGCGACCCCCAAGAGGCGTGGTGGCTCGTCAAGACGCGCGGTGACGGCCATCAGGTGCTGCAGGCACTAGCGGACCCACCCGACGGCGAGCCACGAGTCTCCCGAACCTACAGTGAAAATATGGCCCCGCGGGAATATCGCCTCGAGGCGGCCGGGTTGACAAACGTCTGTACCTTCGAGTACGCTCGCGATACGCTGCTGGACGCCGACGGTCCGCGCCAGTAGGATCCGACTCCAAGCTGGTAGCTGGCGCGGCTGCCACACGGGCTGGCCCGCCCACCGATCACACAGCATCCCGGACGATACGAGAAGACTACAGAGGGGATCTCATCCGCAAGAACCCATCAGACGATCGTTCGGACAACCGACTTGGAACGACCGTGTGCGTGAGTCACGACTGGACTGTGAGAATGAGACCGCGAACTGCACACCAACTGGCGCCTAACGCGGGGCACTCGGAACGTAGCAAGGGCACGCTAACAGCTCCCAGCGATTTGGAGCGACGACTCACCAGCTGCGGGAGGGCGAGTCATCTGTTGGAGGGCCGCGGCAAAAATCACTCGACAGCGGTGGTTTGTAGTGTATTTCGACACCGTGAACCGCGTCGGGGTCAAGCCCCGAGGCACTCGGCCTGCTCCGCCTGTAGATTCATTCAGTTCGGTGGGTGCCATCAGACGCGAACGTTCCACAGACATCGAGACAGTCGGGGTACAACGCTGCGTGGCCTTGCAGACAGCAGTCACGAGGGGCAAGCCGCGCTTCGATCGCGGATGAATGTGAACCGCCTCGGAGTTCCGTGGTTCGAGAGAGCTTTCCTCTCTCGGCAGCAGGAGACGACGACGTCACCACACCGCCCGCGAGACACTCGCTGTGCTTATTTGTTGATCCCGTCCCGAAACTCAAATAACTCGTAGCATCCCTGCGGTTGGGTCGCGGTGGTGGCTGCCGTTAGTGACCCCCGATATGGGCATCCGCTTGCCGTCTTGGGTCTGATCCGAATCGCTGGACGGGACGGGTCTGTAGTGGCTCGCGACGGTCGGTTGCACAGCTATCGAGATAGTCGGCGTGTAAGCGCTGTGTAGGCCCGAGTACACCAGTTTCGAGGTGACCTGAATCGCACTACTGCACGGGTGTGTAGTAGGTGGTAACTGTCTCACTGAATCCTACGCTCACCGGCTGATGGGAACCTGCTGCATCGCTGTGCGTGACCCGTCACGACCGACCTCCTCGCTCCAGTGAGTCGGTGGCGTTGGGTTGTTGTGCCGACAGCCGAAGCTGAGGGTGTGTCCGTGCTGGTTGTCTCGTGACCGCCCTCGAGAGGCTGGTCACAAGAGGACCCTCTGAACCACGTCGTTACAGTGACTGTCTCCAGCCTCATCGCTTCGCTCATCCAACGTGTGTTACCCACTGGTATTGGTATTCCTCAGTCCGCTGCATCCTCCCCCGAATCGCTCCCCCGTGCAGTCACTACCCTCTCCATCTAATCAGGTGGAACTATCCCGTACGGTCCTGGCCTCGCCTGCTACAGATTGTTTGCTCTGTTTATTTGCGGAGTACTACCCCTCTGTAGTACGGGTCCGAAGATTCTCACATCCTACGATGGATGGACAGTATCAAACGCACAATCCGAGCGTCCTCCCAATGTGGGATCTCCTATACATCAACAATTCTCTACAGACAAATCCTCTACCGGAGACGCACGCGAGAACGTCGACTAATTACGCCGTCCGTCACTCGGGAATTTTCAGGAAACCTATTTGACACGTCCTCTCGTACGATCCAACGACGCCCGTAGGCCCGAACAATGACCCGAGAGTGCCCGAACTGCGGTAACGACTCGACGATCATCGACACCGTGCCGTGGCAGTCAGACTACTGCGAGGAGTGCGGCGCCGACGTTCCGGAGGATTCCTGACCCCGAATCGGACGCGAACCAGCGTCGCCGCACGTCTCACAACCGGAGCGCCCGACGACTACATCGGATCTCACCTCACTGGTTTTCGAGGGCGTCGAGGATGCACGCGGCGGCGATCACGGCCTCCTTCGGGACGTTGCTGGCGTCGTCGATGCTGACCGTGTAGGTGTCCCGCAGCGAGAACTGTCCCTCGATGTCGCCAACGTGGTCGCCCGCGGCGTCGAAGATCTCGTACTTGTTCGGGACGAGGTTCGCGACGGAGACGAGGTGTCGGAGCGCCGAGAGGAGCTTGTTCTTCGAGCGGATGGTCGCGAGCGCCTCCCCCGTCTCGGGGTCGCGGATCGTCCAGTTCTCGACGAACAGCGAGAAGTCCTCGTCGAGGACGACGACCTCCTCGCCGGTGCCCGCGTCCGTGATGGCGTAGTTCCCGGCGACGTCCAGAATGCCGCCGGCCTTCACCGTGAACGCCTCCGCGCCGTCGCCGGTGACGAAGGGGAACTCCTCTTTCATCTTGAACAGCTTCTGCTTGCCGCGCAGGACGACGTCGCCGGCGCCGTCGCGGACGACGTACTTGTTCCGGATCGCGGACTGTTTGACCTCGTAGCGGTCGTCGGTGAGATCGACCGTCGAGATGTCGTAGGGGGACGACGCGTCGGACCCGGGGAACTGGGACATAGCTACCGGTGGTCCACGTTCGGAGAAAAGTGTTCTGCTGACCGCGGTTGCACGGTGGTCCCCGACCGCCTCGGCGCGACCACGCGACCGAGAGCGACTCGGGAGAGCGTTTCGCGTCGCACCCGCGGTCGCCATCGAAGGGACGAGAGAGACCGTCAAAAGTGCCGGGCCGTTGGTTTTCCGCCCCGAACCGATTATAATTCGCGTTCGTACACGGTGACCGTACCCACGCTACTGATCTGGACCGCGTACTCGTCGGTGTAAAAGAGCAGTTGCCACTCCGAGTCCTCCTGTTGCAGCAGGCGTGCGAAGAGGTCCGGATCGATGTGGGTGTGGATCGGTTCGAGTTCGAGCGGATCGACGCCGTCGGCGTCGGCCAGCGTCTGGACGACCGTCTCCAGAATCGGATCGTCGCCCGGTTGCGTCACCCAGCTGTTCTCGGCGAGGACGCGGTCCCGATCGGGAACGGGCCTCCGCCCGCCGGCAGACCGCCGTCGGGACGGCGAGGGAGCCGGATGCGTCCGGGCACGGGTCCTTCCGACGAAGACCCCGGCGCCGATGCCGACGCTGATGAGGATCAGCGTCTGATCGACCACGCCGCCGATCGGAGCCGAGTTGACGTGGTGCAGCGCGATCATCCACCCCGCGATCGCGGCGGCGGCCACCGTCCCGACCCAGCCCCACTTTACGATCCGGTTCACCTGGTCGGTTTCGAGCTGTCGCCGTCTGAGACGGAGCGTGAAGAGCCCCAGTCCGAGTGAGACGCCCAGCGGAACGAGCACGACGAGGAGATCCCAGAGGACCGGCTCCGGAGAGTACAGGAGGTATCCGCCAGCCGCAGCCGCGTTCAGACCGGTGAACAAAAGGAGGTGATACTCCGACGGGAACGGTTGCCGTCGGAGCAGATCGATACTCATCAGCACTAACTTGTTGTCTCAAGTACAAAAAGTAGTTGGAAGCCGCCGGGGAACGACGCTTCCGAGGCATCAGCTTCGAGTTTGTCAGAGGGAGTAACGGAGGTGACCGGGGAGCCACAGACCTCGGCTGGCCCCCGTCTTCGGATCGGCTGAAACCGAATCGATGGGTTGCTACGATGATCCCCATCAGTTCACGAGACCGCGAAAGAGTGCGTCCCCTGCGAGAGCGAGGAAACGCTACTCGGGGACGACCGACCGGAGTCGTTCCACCGTCTCCGGGTCGTGGACGGCCGGGGTGAGAAACAGTCGGGCCGAGACGTCGTGCTGTTCGAACAGCTCGAGACACCGCTCGAGAAAGGAGACC
>ENA-ORDC01002778-ORDC01002778.1-marine-metagenome-genome-assembly--contig:-NODE-2778-length-9960-cov-3.255793_pt1 | contig 9960 bp, 8 predicted proteins | sample MGYA00237783_ERZ508515 | MGnify/ENA primary metagenome ERZ508515 (study PRJEB26186, sample SAMN06268792) | marine metagenome | isolation source: Eden Landing Ponds, San Francisco, CA, USA | place...
CGCGGTCCTCGTCGGCGGCGGGCTCGGGATGCTCGCCGGCTCGTGGACCGGCGCGCCTCGGATGATCAAGTCGCTCGCGCAGGACTACTCGTCGCTCGGGCCGCGGCGCTCCATCTCCGCGCTCGTCCCGTCGTTCCTGATCGCGCAGCTGGCGGTGCTGCTCGGCGTGCCGGTCTCGTTCAACGAGATCGTCGTCAGCGCGATCATCGGGAGCGGGGCCGCGGTGGGCGGACGGAGCGCGGTCGACGCGCGGAAGATCGGCGTGACGGTCGGCGCGTGGGCGGGCTCGTTCGCGCTGTCGTTCGCGCTCGCGTACGCGACCGCCTTCCTCCTCCTGTAGCTCCGGGGGACGCGGTCCCGCGCAGCGGGGAGTTCAGACCGCCCGGGGCGGCGGGACGAGGAAGACGTTGGCCGAGGCGCGCGCGACGACCTCCTCCGAGACGCTGCCCAACAGGAGCCGCCGGATGCGGCTCCGGCCCTTCGACCCGACGAGGACCGTCGACGGCGTCATCGCCGCCTCGGCGGCGAGGATCTCTTCTGCGGGGTCGCCGCGACGGACCTCGGTCCGCGTCTCGATACCCCACGATTCCAGCGTATTCGCCCGCTCGGCCAACAGTTCCTCCGGGTCGACGCCGCCGGCCGGCCCGCCGTCTTTCGGCGACCGGACGTGGACGAGCGTCGCCTCCTCGGCCGCGTGGCGGAGGTAGGAGAACGCGTCGAACGCCCGGTCGGCGTGCTCGGAGAAGTCGGTCGCAAAGAGGATCCGCCGGAAGAGGTGCTCGCGGAGGACGTCCGGGTCGTCGGCCGCGCGCTCAACGCGGTTAACCAGGAGCGGGACGACGGTGGTCCGCGCGAGGTTGCGCGCGGTCGAGCCGATCACCCGGTTCTTCAGCGGACTCTGTCCCCGCGAGCCGACGACCGACAGGTCGGCGCGGACCGTCTCGGCGAGCCCGTTGAGACGCCGGTACGGCGTCCCGCGAACGACGTGCGTCTCGACGCCGAACCCCGCGTCCTCGATCACCGACCGGTACCTGTCGAGCCCCCGCCGGTGGCGCTCCTCGAAGTCGACGCCGGGCATCCCGGCGTGGACGTTCGCCGGGACGACGGTGACGAGGTGGACCGTCCGGACGCCGATGCGACCCAGGCAGTCGAGGCAGGTCTCGTTCTCGATCGTCGCCTCGCTGGCGGCCGACAGGTCGGTCGCGCACAGGGCCCTCATGGAGACACGTTCGGCGAGCGACGACAACACGGTTTTGTTTGCTGAGAGACATTTCCGGCGCCCGCGGCGCCGACCGACCGATCGCCCGGGCTCCGACCGCGTACCTTCGCCGTAAGTTATCGGTACTCCGACCGAGGTTACCGGAATATAGTCTTGTACGACTAGCCCAAAACCGTTATACCCTCGAAGCAGGTAGGATGAGTTGAGCAGAAATGTGCCAAAGTCGAATTACCGCGTGTGGCAGTCGGAGGGTGAACCGATGGCAGGACTAGAGATTCCGACCTGGGACCCGGAGACGGCCCTCCTCATCGGAGTGATCCTCTTCGAGGCGTTCGTCCTCTACGCCGGCTACGGCGGCCTCGAACGGCTCGTCGGGCCGTACCTCATGGACCTCGTCGTCGGGGGTGACTCGAGTGCTCGATAGCCTCGTCGGCGCCCTCGCCGGGCTCGGCGTACTGGACACGAGCCCCGAGATGCTCGCGCTGTTCGTCGGGTTCGGCCTCGTCGTGGGGGTCCTGTTCGGGTTCTTCGGCATGGGCGGGTCGTTCCTCGTCACGCCGGCCCTGCTAATGTTGGACTACCCGGCGCCCGTCGCGGTCGGAAGCGGGATGGCGTTCGTCTTCGGGACGGCGGTCATCGCGACCCTGAAACACCACGACCTCGGGCAGGTCGACTACAAGCTCGGCGTGATCATGATCACCGGGACGACCATCGGGATAGAGGCGGGGCGCGCGAGCGTCTACTACCTCGAGTCGATGGGGCTCGCCGGCGGGGTCATCAGCGTCGCGTACGTCGTCCTGCTCGGCGGCGTCGGCGCGATGGTCACCCGCGACGCGCTGAAGGGCGACGGCGGCGGCGTCGACCACGAGGCGGCCGACAAGGACTTAGACGAGTACGAGATCCCGGAGATCGCGAAGAAGATCCAGCGCACCGTCCGGATCCCGCCGATGGTGACGCTCCGCGGCGACGTCCGCGTGTCCGCGTGGGTGATCACGGCCGTCGCCTTCGCGACCGGCGTCCTGTCCGGATTTCTCGGCGTCGGCGGCGGCTTCATCCGGATGCCGGCGATGATCTACGCGATCGGCGTCCCGGTCCCCGTCGCGGTCGGGACGGACCTGTTCGAGATCGTCTTCTCGGGCGGCCTCGGGAGCTACCTCTACGGCCAGGGCGGCGGCGTTAACCTCGGCATCGTCGCGCCGCTGCTGTTCGGCAGCGCGCTCGGCGCGCGGGTCGGCTCCGCCGCGACCGCCGTCGTCGACTCCGACGAGATCAAGGTGTACTTCGGCGGGATGCTGCTGGTCGGCGCCATCGCCGTGGGTATCGGCGAGGTCGGCTCGTACCTGGGCAACTCGACGCTCGAACTGCTCGGGCTGGTGCTCGTCATCGGCGCGGCGGTCGTCGTCGCGTTCGCGGTGCTCTACACGACGGTCACCTCGCTCCGCGTGACGCGGCAACAGCAGACGTCCGCCGCCGACTGATCGACGGGTCCGTCGATCCGCGGTCCGGTATTGGTCTTTTGTGTCAGTACAGTGAACGAGTAGACGGTCGTGGCGCGGAGCCGCGGCCGACGACCGCGTGGGTGCGGTCGGGGTCGACCCTCACAGTCCCTCTTGACCGCCCTCCTGCGCGAGGAGGACGACCATCGAGAGCCCGGAGATGAGCAGGAGGATGAGCGTCGGCACCACGGCGTACTGGTACAGCGCCGACTCCTGCGCGCGCCAGATCTGCGTGACGATCGTCTCGAAGCCGGAGGGCCGCAGGATCAGCGTGACCGGCAGCTCCTTCATCGTCGTGAGGAAGACGAGCGCGGCGCCCGCGACGATCCCAGAGCGGGTGAGCGGGAGCGTGACGCGCTTGAACGTCCCCAGCGAGGACTCGCCGAGCGTCCGGCCCGCCTCCACCAGCCGCGGGTCGACCTGGAGGATCGACGTCCGGCTCGACCCGACGGCCTGCGGGAGGAAGCGCACGACGTACGCGAAGACGAGCAGCGGCAGCGTCTGGTAGATCCACGGCAGGTAGCCGGAGCCGAAGTAGACGAGCGCCAGCGCGAGGACGATGCCGGGCACCGCGAAGCCGACGTACGTCACGCGTTCGAACAGCGTCGCGAGCGGGGTGTCGTGGTTGGCCGCGAAGTACGCGATGGGGATCGCCGCCAGCGCGGCGACGACGGCGGCGGCCGCGGAGACGGAGACGGAGTTGACGACGTAGATCGGCTCGAACGCCATCGAGGGGCGGCGACCCGCCTCCGAGCGGACCAGCCACAGGCCGAGGATCCACAGCGGCACGAGCAGCGCGGCGGCGGACACCCCGGCGGGGAGCAGCGTCGCCGGCCACCGCAGCCGCCCCAGCGACACCCGGTCGTCGGTGCGCCCCGCGTCGTCGCCGTGCGAGGAGGCGTCGGAGCGGACGAGCCACTCCAGCGCGAGCACGAACAGCACGACGACGAGCAGCTGGAGGGAGAGCAGCGCGGCGTAGTCGCTCCCGAAGGAGCGGTACTCGACGTAGATCTGGCGGGTGAACACCGACAGCCGCATGATCGACGGGGTCCCGAAGTCGGAGACCGCGTACAGCGCCGCGAGCAGCGAGCCGGCGGCGACGGCCGGGCGGATCGCGGGCAGCGTCACCTTCCGGAACGAGGCGAGCCGCCCGTGGTTCAGCGTCCGCGCCGCCTCCAGCAGCGTGGTGTCGAACGACAGCAGCGCCGCCCGCGTCGTCAGGTAGACGTACGGGTACGTGTACAGCGTGATGACGAGTATCGACCCGGAGAGGCCGTATATCTCGGGGACTCGCTCGATCCCGAGCGGGGAGAGGACCTCGTGGAACTCGCCTTGGGGGCCGAACGCGGAGACGAACGAGAAGGCCCCGACGTAGCTCGGCACGACGAGGGGGAGCGCGGCCGTGACCGCCCAGAACCGGCGGAACGGGAGGTCCGTCCGGGCGGTGAGGTACGCGAGCGGGACGCCGATCGCGATCGACAGCGCCGTGACGCCGACCATCAACAGCAGGCTGTTGAGGACCGTCTCCGCGGTGCGGACGCTGAGGGTGAGGTCGATCGCGCGGGCGGGGTCGACGGTGACCGCCTCGATCACGAGCCACCCGAGCGGGAGGACGAGCGTCGCCGCTATCGCCGCGGAGAGCAGCGTCAGCCCCAGCGGTAGGCGGTCCTCTCCGTCGGTCAGCCGGTCGCGGATCCGGGATATCGGGCTCATGGTCCGGGCGTGGTCGCTTCGGTCGGAGGATGGTCGCAACCGCCGTTAGGGGTTCCGATCCGGCCGCGGGTGCGGTTCGACGGCGCGCTCTCGACGGGAGCGGCGGCCGCGCTCCGACGGATATATTAGTTTAGGGTTGCCTAAAAACCGCATGGAACTGACGCGGCGCGACGCGGCGGCGGCGCTGGCCGCGCTCGGGGTGACCGGTCTCCTCGGCGTCGGTGTGACGACGGCGACCGCGGATGCTCGCGGACAGGTCGGGACCAGTAGCGATCCGGTCAAGACGCTCTACGCCGAGGCGATCGAGGGCGCGCTCGCGTCGAGCGAGCTGACGGTGAGCGCGGGCGGCGATCGTGCTCTCGTGCTCCGTCCCGGCTCCGTTTCCGGCGATCCCATCGACGTGGTGCTCGGTCACGGCGATAACGCGGTATCTGGCGACGGCGGTGTCGTCAGCGGCGGTGGGGACGCGGGGAGCGGGAACACTGCAGCGTCGTTCGCGAGCGTCGGAGGCGGACGCGGCAATGCAGCGTCCAACACCCACGCTATGGTTGGAGGAGGCGTCAGCAACGTAGCGAGCGGTCGGAGCAGCGTGGTCGGCGGCGGCGTCTCAAACGAAGCGACCTTCACCGAAGCGTTCGTCGGGGGCGGACGGGACAACGTCGCGTCGTCGAACCAGACCACGATCGGTGGTGGGGCCAACAACGAGGCCAAATCCGTCGGAACGACCGTCGCCGGTGGGGATTCGAACGTCTCCAGTTCCTACCAGGCCACTGTGGGTGGAGGGTATGGCAACGTCGCTAGCGGGGACCAGTCCGTCGTCAGCGGCGGGCTGGACAACGAAGCGACGGTGAGCCACGCGACCGTCGGTGGCGGCCGCAAGAACGTGGCCGAGGCTCAGTTCGCCACTATCGCCGGTGGCGGGCCCTCCAACACGTCGAACCCGTCTGGTACCAACAACGTGGTCTACGACAGCTACGGTACGATCGGAGGAGGCGCGAACAACCAGGTCGGACTCGACGACGGAAACAGCAACCAGCCCCACGCCACAGTCGGTGGCGGGATCCAGAACCAGGCGACCGGACAGGACGCGACCGTTCCGGGCGGCCAGGGCAACGTCGCGGCTGGCACCGGGTCACTCGCCGCGGGGCGGTTCGCGAGCGCACGCGACGACTTCTCGTTCGTCTGGAACGATACGATGGGCTGGACCAGCAACGGCGACTTCTCGTCGAGTGAAGCGGTCGACGGCGAGCCGGTCACCGGATCGAACACGTTCAACGTCAGCGCGACTGGCGGCGTCCGGTTCGTGACCGGCGGCACCACCGTGACCTACATCGATAGCGGCACGGCGGGCTGGTCGAACACGTCGAGCCGCGCGGCGAAGACGAACGTCGACCCGATCGATCCGGAACGCGCGCTCGAGGGCGTCGAATCCCTCGAGATCGCCAGCTGGGAGTACGAGGACGAGGACGGCGACGGCAACGGAGCCCCACGCATCGGCCCCTTCGCCGAGGAGTTCCACGACGCCTTCGACGTCGGTGGCAGCGACGAACACATCAACTCCATCGACGTCGACGGCGTCGCGCTCGCCGCCATCCAGGGACTCTCGAAGCGGCTCGAGGACCGCTCGGAGCGCGTGGAGTCCCAGCGCGAGCGAATAGAGTCTCTGGAGGCCGAGAACGAGGCGCTCCACGAGCGACTCGACAGGCTGGAAACGCACCTGGCGATCGACGGCGCGGGGCCGAACGCACGGGGACCAGCGACCAGTGCTCGCGAGAGTGGAGGTGAGTCGCCATGAGCCAGCGATCGATGGCGACCGTACTCGCCATCGCCGCGGTCCTGGCGGTCGCGGTGGCCGGTATCGGCGGCGTCGCCGCCGCGGAGCCGTCTGTGACCTGCGCCGGCAACGGCGGCGGTGCGCTGTTCGTCGCGGAGTCGAACTTCACCGTCGCGGACAACGGCTCGGCGGTGATGTACAACCAGAGCACCTTCCCGGACAACCAGACGATTCGAATTCGGAACGTCACCCTCAGTTCGAACGCCTCGACGTTCCTCCGGCTTGAGAACGCCACGGGCAACGAGACCTGCGTCGCGAACGTCTCCGCGGTCAACGACTCGATCCGGATCGCGCCCGACGGCGAGACGAACGTCAGCGTCGCGGGCAACGTCTCCGCCCTCTCGCTGACCGACGCGGACTACGGCAGCGGGAGTACGGACCTGGCCTACAACGCGAGCGAGTCGTGGACGATCACGCTGTTCGCGACCGGACTCGGGTCCGGAACGGACGTGAACGCCGTCGCCGGGGGCTCGACGATCGCCTCGAGCGCGACCGACGCGAACGATTCGCTCACCCTGACCCTGCCGAGCGGGAATCGTAGCGTCGACCTCCGAGAGGACACCGGGGGCAGCGGCGGTGGTGGCGGCGGTGGCGGTGGTGGCGGGTTCTTCATCCCGCCCGACGACGGCGACAGCGGTCCGAACATCTCGATCACGTCCATCGACCTCGGGAGCAGCGAGGTCGGCGTCGGCGAGACCGTGAGCGTCGACGTCCGCGTCGACAACGACGGTGACGAGAACGGCGAGTACACCGGGACGCTCACCGCGAACGGGCAGCAGGTCGACAGCGGGAGCGTGTCGGTGAACTCGAACTGGCACGCCACGCTGACCCTCTCGACGAGCTTCGACGCGCCCGGTACCTACCAGCTCGCCGTCGACGGGCAGTCGGCCGGCTCGGTGACGGTGACTGGCGAACCCGACGTCTCCGTCTCCGGCACCTCGATCGGAAGCAGTTCCGTCGCTGCCGGCGAGACGGTGACGATCTCCGCGACCGTCGAGAACCAGGGCTCCGCCGAGGGCGAGACGACGATCCCGCTCCTGATCGGCGGCGAAGAGGTCGACGAACGGACTGTCACCGTCGGTGCGGGCGAGACGACGACGGTCACGTTCGAGCACACCTTCGACGAGCCGGGCTCCGAGACCGTGAGCGTCGCGGGTGAAGACCTGGGCACGGTCGAGGTGACCGAGCAGTCAACGCAATCCGGCGACGGTGCCGCGAGCGATGACAGCAGTGGCGACGACGGCGACGGCGGGGACGGCCCGCCCCTGCTACTCGTGGGCGGGATCCTGCTCGTCCTCGCCGGCGGCGCCGTCGGTGGCTACTACTGGCACGACCCGGAGGGGTTCGAGGAGCTCCTGAACCGGTAACGGACCGCAAGACGCTCACGCGTCGTAGTGAGAGTCGATTGACGACAGGGGCGGAGGAGGCGTTGGAAGTGGCCCGGGCGGGCCACTTCAGCGGTTGAGGATCGCCCGGAGCGCGAACAGCGCGTTCTCCTTGCGCTCGAGGACTCGCCGCGAGAAGTAGGAGAACCACTTGCCGCCGTAGGGGACGTACTGCCAGCACTCGAAGGTCTCGGCGAGTTCGAAGAGACGGTCCTCGCGCACGCCCGCGAGGAACTGGAACTCGAAGTCGGTGCCAGTCGCCTCGTGACAGTCGATCGCGTGCTCGATCATCGCCTCGTCGTGTGAGCCGACGGCGACGCCCCCGTCGAAGGTCTCGAAGGCCAGGGTGAGCAGGTCGCGGTAGGCGTCGTTGACGGCGGCGCGATCGGTGTAGGCGATCTCCGCGGGTTCGTCGTAGGCACCCTTCACGAGGCGGACCTTCGCGGGCACGTCGGCGAAGCGCTCGACGTCGGCTTCGGTCCGGCGGAGGTTGGCCTGCATGCAGACGCCGACGTCGTGGCCGTCGGTGGCGAAGGCCTCGACGGCGTCGAGCGTCACGTCGGTCGTCTCGTGGTCCTCCATGTCGAACCAGACGAAGCCGTCGTGCTCGGCGGCGGCCTCGACGACGAGCCTGGCGTTCTCCCGGAACGTGTCGGGCCCGACGTCCAGGCCGAGCTGTGAGGGCTTGACGGAGACGCAGGCCTGCAGTTCGGGATCGGCGATGTCAGCGAGGAGGTCGCGGTAGGCGTCGCGGTCCGCGGCGGCGTCCTCGGGATCGGTGTAGTGCTCGCCGAGGAGGTTGAGGATGGCGCCGACCTGCCGATCCTGGAGGTCCCAGGCGGTGTCGACGGCCTCAGCTGGAGTTTCGCCCCCGACGAAGCGACTCGCGATCGGCGGGATCATGGACACTGGTTTGCAGCCGTCCGGTAAATGTCCGATGATCGTTCGTGACGGACGGCGTCGAGGTGCAGGTGTCCAGCGGTCCGCGAGACGCAGCCGCTGGCGCCGCCTGCCGCTGCCGGATCGCCACCCATTATGTGGCCGGCCTGCACGCTCGGACGTATGGTGCTCGAGGTCGTCGCGATCGCAGTCTGGGCGATGCTCCCGGCGTACGTGCCGAACAACGTCGCCGTGCTCGCCGGCGGGGGTCGCCCGCCGATCGACGGCGGCCGAATCTGGGACGGCAAGCGGGTCCTCGGCGACGGCAAGACCTGGCGTGGCACGGCGTTCGGCATCGCCGCCGGGCTGGCGCTCGCGCTCGCCCTCGACGCGATCGCTGGCGACGCCGGCAGCGCGCTGGGCGTCGACCTCCCCGGGTTCCCGGTCGCAGCGGCGCTCGCGCTCCCAGCCGGCGCGATGCTCGGCGACATCGGGGCCTCGTTCCTGAAACGGCGGACGGGGCGACAGCGTGGCGCGGCGTTCCCCGGCGTCGACCAGCTCGACTTCGTCGTCGGCGCGCTGGGACTGACCGCCCTCGCCGCCTGGGACTGGTTCGGCGACGTGTTCACGCCCGTGGTGATCCTCGCGGTGCTCGTTCTCACGCCCGCCCTCCACGTGGGGACGAACGTGATCGCCTACCAGCTCGGGTTCAAGGACGAGCCCTGGTAGTGCCCCGCCTGGGCCGCCTGCGTTGCGGGCAGCGCCGTGGAGCCCCCGTGCCATCTGTCGATCGGTTCCCGTCTGTGCGCCAGTTCGGACGAGTGAATCGGTGGTGAGTCCCGACGGTTCTTCACGGTCGTGGAGATTTGACCGCAAGCCGACGCCTATAAGTGTACACATGTTTTTTCGTTGGTATGGCAGAGAGTAGCGTGGAGGGAGAACCGATCCAGTCGGTATCGACGCGGATCCGGCTGGACGGCGGATCCGGCGAGTGCGAGTCCTGCGGCGGGAGCATCGAAGGAGGCGAGCGGTTCAAAGTTGCAGCGGTCCGGACGGGTGGCAGGATCGTCTATCACGACTTCTGCGGTGGCGACTGCATCGACAACTGGCAGACAGCGTAACGTTCTCGTGGCGCAGGTGACGCTCGGGAGCGACTGCTGTCCCTGAGTGCCGGGACCCGGCGGCCGAGTGATCACTCCTCGCCGTCGGGGGTCGCGTGGCCACCGAGGTCGTCCTGGGACGCGGCGGGATTGGTTTTCAGCCAGCTCAATCGACCGTCCTGTGGGGGCTCCGGCGGTGGCGTGTCCCGGCCGAGCGCGTCGTAGTGGGCGTCGAAGGCGCGGATCATCGCCGCGAACAGGCCGATGACGAGCGGTCCGACGAACAGCCCGACCGCGCCGAGTGAGTAGATCCCGCCGACGACGCCCACGAGAA
>ENA-ORDC01002781-ORDC01002781.1-marine-metagenome-genome-assembly--contig:-NODE-2781-length-9956-cov-2.909809_pt1 | contig 9956 bp, 11 predicted proteins | sample MGYA00237783_ERZ508515 | MGnify/ENA primary metagenome ERZ508515 (study PRJEB26186, sample SAMN06268792) | marine metagenome | isolation source: Eden Landing Ponds, San Francisco, CA, USA | place...
TCACGGCTCCCACCCCGGCCAGTCCCATTCGGAGTCGCCGCGTTCCGGGCCGAACGTCCCGGTCGACTCGAGAGGGTACCGGTCCGCACCGGGTCGCGCACAGTGCTGTCGGCCCGATTGGTCAACTGGAGGGCCGCTGTCGAATCCCTCGAGAGCGTCGGCGTCGGGCGGCGTCCTGTCACGATTCATCGTGGCCGTGTGCAGGCGATGGGTCCGGGCCATCCTCGCCAGTCGGTCGCCAAAGGCGACGCTGCGCTGGCCACGCCACCGCTCTGTGAGGAGCGCGTCCAGCGCACCCTCGGCCGTCTCGGGGTCCACGTCGGGATGCAGTTCGGCGGCCAGGCGGTGACCACAGTCGCCGCCCTGGCATGACCCCATTGTCGCGGCCGTGTGCGTCCGGACGCCCTCGAGGTCCGCGTCGTCGACGGCCTCGTCCGCGCGTGCGTCGGCCACCTCGGCGCGAGAGACAGAGCGGTCCGGACAGAGGAGCGGATTCCCCGCCTCCGTGTAGAGAACGGCATTCGCCCGGCTGCCGAGGCGGCCCTTCGCGGCGGCGTAGTCTTCGGAGTGGAGTCCGAAGGTCCCCACCACCGTCGCGAGGTCGGGCATGTCCTCGCTCCCGGGGAGCACCAGGTCGGCCGTCTGGCAGGCTCTGCGGATGCCGAACTCCGCGCAGACGGCGTCGCAGACCTCCTCTGCAACCAGCCGATGGGTGGTGAGGCTGCCGCCGAGGACCGACAGCAGACCCCAGCAGTCGTCACGCTCGCCGTGGTCGATGGCGAGGTACTCCTGCCCTGCCGCGCCGAGGCCCGTCGGCCCGGTCCGGACGTGGAAGTCGGCCCGACAGAGCGGGGCGGTCTCCGTCTCCGGGACCACCCTGCCGAGCGCCGCACAGACTTCGTCGGCTGTTTCCGGCGGGACGAGAGCCGTCCCCGCGACAGACGCCTCGGCATCGGTTTCGACTGCCCCCGCCGACAGGACGGTCTGTCCGGCACGAGGAATCGCGGTCGTCTCGCCCCCCACTCCGGGCCAGGTCACCGGCGTCTCGACGAGACGCTCGTCTGCCACGACGGTCGCTCCAACGTCCAGGTCGACGGCCAGCGAGGCGCCGGCGAGTTCGGCAATCTCCCGGGCCTGTCCCTCGGCTGCATTGACCAGGTAATCGACCTCGAGGTGGTCCTCGTTCCCGGTCCCGTCGGGGTGGGTCCCGGTCCCCGTGCCTGGAACACCGACACCGGAATCGGGCGTCGGTGAGGTCGCCATTCCGGGCACGTCCACGTCGCCGCCGTCGGTCCGGCCGTCCTCGTCTCCACCCGTCTCCCCGGAACGGGAGTGTCGGGTGAGCGTCACCGACTGGACGGCCCCGCTTTCGACGGTGATGTCGGTGATGGCGGTCTGTGGCCTGACGGTCGCGCCGTACTCCATCGCGTCCCGAACGACCGCGTGGGTGAGCTGGCAGGGGTCGACGACCGCGTCGGGGACCCGCAGGGCACGGTCGACGGTTGCCGCGAGGCCCGGCTCGTGGTCCCGGACTGCGGTCCCGGAGAGGGTCGTCGCCGCAATGCCCACCCGCTCGCAGGCCTCCCGGCGGCGGTCGAAGGCGTCGTCCTCGTCGTCATCGTGGTGGACGACGAGGCCGCCGGTGTCCTCGATGGTGTGGCTCGCAATCTCGAAGAGGGTCCGATTTTCCGCCAGCATCGACCGTGCAAGGGCGGGGTCGCGGTCGGCTACCCGGGCACCGCTCGCGAGCAGGCCACTCATCCGACTCGTCCGGCTGCCAGCAATTGGCCCGGCGTCGACGAGCGTCACGTCGAGACCCCGGATAGCAAGGTCGCGGGCGATGCCCGCCCCGACCGGGTCGCCACCGACGACCAGCACGTGGGGCGTATATCCCATCTATCTCCCCCCTGTGTCTCACTCGCACTTATCAGGTCCGGTCCTCACCCGTCCGCTGGCGGCGAAACAACGAGATTCCAGGGCAGCCCATCCGTCTCCCGACCTGCTGGCGCGCCGGTCGCCGCGGCGTTCGTCCCGCTGGCAGCCGTGCTCGTCCGGCCGACACACTTTTGCACGGTCCTCGTGCACTATTCGGAAATGGCTGGCGAGACAAATCCCTTCGAGAGTCTCCAGGAGCAAATCGCGGACGCCGCAGCCTTCCTCGACGCCGCACCGGGTCAAATCGAGCGGTTGCAGACGCCCGAGCGTGTCCTCGAGGCCAATCTCTCCGTCGAAATGGACGACGGGACCATCGAGGTGTTCGAGGCCTACCGCTCGCAGTTCAACGGCGACCGCGGCCCCTACAAGGGCGGCATCAGGTACCATCCCGGCGTGAACCGCGCCGAGGTGAAGGCCCTCTCTGGCTGGATGGTCTACAAGTGTGCGGCTGTCAACATCCCCTACGGCGGCGGGAAGGGCGGCATCTGCATCGACCCGGCAGAGTACTCGGCGGCCGAACTCGAGCGCATCACGCGCGCCTACGCCCGGGAACTGCGCCCACTCATCGGTGTCGACCGGGACATCCCCGCCCCGGACGTCAACACCGGCCAGCGCGAAATGAACTGGATAAAGGACACCTACGAGACCCTCGAGAACACGACGGAACCGGGCGTCGTCACCGGCAAGGCCCTCGACAGCGGCGGCAGTCAGGGCCGCGTCGAGGCGACCGGTCGCTCCGTGATGCTCGCCGCACGGGAGGCCTTCGACCACCTCGACCGCGACATCTCCACGGCAACGGTCGCCGTCCAGGGCTACGGGAACGCGGGGTCGATTGCCGCTCGACTGCTCGACGACCTTGGGGCGGACGTCGTCGCCATCTCCGACTCCGCGGGGGCGATTTACAACCCCGACGGCTTCCAGGAGTGGGCCGCCAAGAAACACAAGCGCGAAACCGGTCAGTTGACCGGCTTTGCGGGGGCGACCGAGGAGTTCTCGAACGAGGACCTGCTGACCCTGGACGTCGACATCCTGGTGCCGGCAGCACTGGAGAACGCAATCGACGCAGACCTCGCCCGGCGGGTCCAGGCAGACCTCGTCGTCGAGGCGGCCAACGGCCCGCTGACACCCGACGCCGACGACGTACTCGCCGACCGGGACGTCCAGGTCATCCCCGACATCCTCGCCAACGCGGGCGGTGTCGTGGTCTCGTACTTCGAGTGGGTCCAGAATCGCCAGCGGTTCTCCTGGTCGGAGGAGAAAGTGAACCGGGAACTGGAGCGCCACGTCGTCGAAGCCTTCTCCGACATGGTCGACGTCTACGAGTCGACCGACGCTCCGACCTACCGCGTGGCGATGTACGTGGTCGCACTGGAGCGCGTGCTCGACGCCGCCGAGGAGGCCGGAATCTGGCCCTGACTGGCGAGTGCTGACTCGCCACGACTCCCACGTTGTGTCGCCCGTCAGGAGGCCTCGACTCCCACGTTGTGTCGCCCGTCAGGAAACGGTGACCACGCGCGCGTCCAGTTGACTCCGGAGGAAGGTCTCGACGTCGGGGTCGTCCACGAGTCGGCGGACCATCTGCCGCCAGCGACTGGCCTGTTTTTCGCCGATGACGACGATGTCCGCCTCCTCGGAGGCGACGGCGTCGAGAATCGTCTCCTCGACGAGCAGGCCCTTTCGAACGGAGTACCGGGCGTTGGGCAGTCGGCCGAACTCCGATTCGACCGCTGCCTTGAGTTGACTGCGCGAGACGTGTTTGCCACTCTGGTAGAGGTCGACGTGGAGAACCGTCAGGGACCCGTCCTCCGCTTCTGCAATCCGGATTGCCTCGGCCAGTGTCTCCCGCGAATGTTTCGTCAGGGGATATCTGACCGGGACAACTATCTGGGTCATCAGGTCCGGCTAGTCCCGGGGCTTACCTGAGTGTTTCCACTGGCGTCTCCCGGACCGACACGCCCTTCCTCGCCCGTGTCCAACCGGAGAACATGGAGGCCATCGAGGGGCCGGAGGGACAGACACTCTACGTCTGTCTCGCGGACGGCAAGCGCGGGTCGAAGGGGCCCTTCGCGGTCGTCTACACGGACGAGGAGGGCACGAACCGGTGGGGGTTTCGATGTGAGTTCTGCAAGAGCCTCGACAATGCCGTCGACCCCATGGGCCGCATCCAGTGCAACGAGTGTAGCAACCGGACGAAGGCCGAGGAGTGGGACGCCGCCCACGAGTGATTCTCGTGCGACCGGGGTTCGGTGTCAGTGTCGGGCGAGTCAGTGTCATTCGGTTCAACGTCGGGCGGACCAGTGACACGGGACCAATGTCGCCCAGTCCAGTGACACACGGTTCATTACCACTCCCTGATTCTGTCAGTGAGTAGATTTATGGGGGTGGCCGTGGAACCGACTAGTGGATGGGACATGGTAACACGACACTCGAACGGGCGGCCGAGGAAATATTCACCGACCTCGGGTACGCCGTCAGTTCGGAGGGCGGAGAACTGCGTGCGAAACGGAAGTGGCGGGTCGTGCAGGTGACTCCGATGGCCGAACCGTCCGCCCCACCGGCCGCGGGCGAACTTCGCTGTTTCGTGACGTGGGAGAGCGACGCAGACGCACTCGAACGGCGCCTGCAACGAGAAAATCCAGACTACGAGTGGGCAATTATCGGCGTCAAAAACGAGGACTACGTCGTCAGTCGGGGGCCGACCTGACCGGCTCTTCGCCGACCTGACTGGCTCGCCGCCGGGCCACCAGGCGCTCGCGACAGCAGGACATCGAGATACATTCCTGTTCCCCGGTCTAACCCGCAGGTATGGCTGCTGAGACACTCCTCTCGGTGCTCGCCGGCGGCCTCTTCGGCCTGGCGCTGACCGCGCCGCCGGGCCCGATGAACGCACTCATCGCGGAGGAGACCGTTCGGAACGGTTGGCTCTCCGGGTTCAGGACTGGCCTCGGGGCGATGACGGCGGATTTCCTGTTCGCGGTGTTTGCACTCGCTGGCGTCGCCACCGTCGTGGAACGGACACCACGACTCCGGGCGGGAATGGTCACGGTGGGTGGCCTGCTGATGCTCGGGTTCGCTGCCGATGCACTCCGGCGGGGCCGGCCGACCGCTCCGGAGAGAGACGAGCGGAGCGGCCGGGGGTTCTCGAAGGCATTGGGTCTCGCTCTCACGAACCCCTATCAGATTCTCTTCTGGCTGACCGTGGGTGTCGGCCTCCTCCAGTCGGGCCGCCTCGACGTGCTCGGGGCCGTCCCGCTCCTGGGTGAGGGTCTCACCGGCGTCGTGGTGGTCACGACGGGGAGTCCGTGGCTGTTCGTCGGCCTGTTTGGTGGCATCCTCGCCTGGATTATCGTCTTCCCGGCCCTGCTTTTGTGGGCCCGTCGGCAACTGGCGACGGTCGAACCCCTCGTCGTCGTGGGCAGTGCCGTGCTGTTGACGGCCTTCGGACTGGGCTTTCTCTGGGAGGGGCTAACCTCGTTCGGCTGATGGGGATAAATTCGGTACCGCCACGACAGTAGTTCCAACCGGCCGTGTTTAGACGCCTCAATTCGGGACGTAGACAGCCGCTACCGCGAAGGGGTGAAAGCCCTCACCCGGTCGCGTGTCGCTGAGCAACATATCCTCGCTGGCGCTCGGATAGGGGTCGCTCAGCGACACGCGACCGGGTTCGCCCTTTCAGTCCGCCAGGCATATTTCCTTCGTAGGACCACTGAACACCCGGATTCCTGGTGGACTGAAAGGGCGAGGTCGGTCGCGTGCGCCTCAGCCGGCACTATCCGAGCGCCAGCGAGGATATCCGGCTGAGCGTACGCGAGCGTGCCGAGGGCTTTCAACCCGCGACTGTCGGTTACAGTAGAGCGTCTGAAACCGCTGTTTTCTAGCGTCTGAATTAGGCCGAAACTCGGTGAATAATACATTTTGCTTTCAGAAGGACAAATTCACTCCACCAGTTGGATAATAGAATGACACGTACCCGATAACTTCCCTCCACAGAGGAAAGCTAGCAGATTGTAAAGATGTTATCAGTTATTTCGCTCACACAAATAGTGTTTGATAGCTAATATATTGCCGATTAAAGCCGCCGCAATTGCTGGTTTCAAAGCGAGGAATCTGGGTAAAGTGAGAAAGAGATTGCTGGACAAGAATAGTAGAACCTTATCATTAGCACCAACAATCTGAAGATATTCTTGTGTCCTCTTATATGATATTTGTGCTCGTACTTGGAGCTCGAATTGATGTATATCTGAGACCAAGCTATTTTCCTGTGTGCTCTGACTTAAATTCGAAATTTCGGAGGAGGATGCCGACGAACTTGTTCTAGTGGGTTTCGATGGTTCTGGGATATTGATTTTCCCTACCTCATACCCCTGGCCGAATTTACCACCCAGTCTGGTTTCTTCGGAAAGACCGAATTTATCGAATTCATCATCTACGGCTATCTTACTGGCCAAGCCGGTCTCCTCGGAAAGACCGAATTTATCGAATTCATCATCTACAGCTATCTTACTGGCCAAGCCGGTCTCCTCGGAAAGACCGAATTTATCGAATTCATTATCTTTAGCTATCTTACTGGCCAAGCCTGTCTCCTTGGAAAGACCGAATTTATCGAATTCATCATCTACAGCTATCTTACTGACCAAGCCGAACTCCTCGGGAGGGTTATGCCCCTTTGTATTTTTCGGCAAATTGAAAAGGTTGCTACTGGACACATCTAACAAAAAGGTGGCCGAATATTTATAATTCTCCATACCAGGGTGAAAGTGTAACCGACAGACTGTGAGGCAGTAGCCAGTAACAATCGAATTCTGGAGGTGTTCTTAGGGCCAATTTGAAGCCGTTACCTGGACGCACGTCGCCTCATAGTAACCTACCAACTATTTTTCACCCGCTGGAATTGACGACAATCTTCACGTCGTCACCCTCGCCCTGTCGGGCCGGTGGGATGTCGACCCCGCCGAGTTCGTAGTCGCCGGGGTCGACCGGGTCGCCGTCGACGGTGATGTTGATGGTCGTCCCCTCGTTCGACGCGTCGTAGGTCGTGCCGTCGTAGCTCAGTTCCGTGCCGGCCTCGTTGACTGACATGCCGAGGGTCCGGAGCGCGTACTGAATCGTCACGCCGTTGGCGTGGACGTGAGAGACGTACCGGTCGGAGTTCTCGACCTGGTCGCCCCCGTGGAAGTGAAAGTGCGGGTCGTTCTCGATGTACTGGGGGTCGTTGAAGTCGACAGCCTCCCCGTCGACCACCATCTCGAAGGTGCCGTGCTCGTGGATGCTGCCGTAGGGACCGTCGCTCCCCGACCCGCCGGAGAGAGCCAGGTAGCCAACGACCAGAAAGCCACCGACGACGATGAACGCGATGACGGCGGCCCCGACGTTGAAACTCGACTCCTCCTCGAGCCCGCCGACCCGACGCTGGTCCAGCCGGGTCAATTCCCCCTCGTGTTCGGCCTTCAGATGTCGGAGATGGTCCTCCTCGCCCTCGAAGGACTCCCCGCAGTAGTCACAGTCTGACATTCTGGCCGACCGATAGGGGCGGGGGGTGTAAGTGTACTTCGGCCACCGGGAGGAGGACCGACAGCGAACGTACAACTATTTATTCGTTCCAGTCCTAGCTCGGCCGGAATGGCGATACGCCGCCTCCTCAGAGGGACCGTTCAGGATTCCGAACTCGAATCTCTCGCCCGCGAGGCCGCTCGCCGGCGCGGCGAGGAGTTCGAGTCGGTCCGGGAACTGGAGGCGGACAACTGGCTCTCGACACCGGCGGTCGTCAACGAGCAGTTTTTCATCAAGGTCATCTCGACGACGAACACCCTCGTCCACGGCATCCTGACCACGGGTCGGAACATCGGCGTCTTCTCCAGTGGCTCCGAGGGCTTCTTCGAGCGCCACAGCACGCCCATCGAGATGGCCGAACACGAACTCGCAGCGACCGGCGAGATGCGCGAACTGGGTCTGAACGTCCCGGAACCGCTTGCGGTGTTCGAACACGACGGCTTCGGTGTCGTCATCCTCGAGTATCTCCCCGCCTTCGAGACGCTGGCCGAGGTCGGGTCGGAACGAGCCGAGAGCCTCGCCCCGGCCCTGTTCGAGTCACTCCAGTTGATGCACGGAGCCGGCTTCGCCCACGGTGACCTGCGCTCGGAGAACGTGCTGGTCAAAGACGAGGAACTCTACTTCATCGACGCCACGAACGTGGACCCAGACGCCGTCGAGGAGGCCCGTGCCTACGACATCGCCTGTGCGCTGGCAGTCCTCGAACCGATTGTTGGGGCCCGCACCACCGTCGCCATCGCGGCCAGTCACTACGACGACGAGACGCTGCTGGCCGCCGAGAGCTACCTCGACTTCGTCAACATGCGCCCCGACCACTCCTTCGAGTCGCTGTCGATTCAGGGCGAAATCGAGAAGGTCCTCAGTTGAGCGACGACGGTGGACTGTCCGTCTCGAACCCCTTCCGGTTCCAACCGAAGGATTCAATCGCCCGACTCCCGACCCACAGACAATGACAGCGTCGTCGCCCGCGGTCCGCCGTCTCGCCCACTGGGACCACGACCGCCTCGAGTCGCTCGCGCAGGTCCACGGGACGCCGCTGTACGTCCTCGACCGCGACCGCGTGCGAGCGAACTACCGGCGGATGGCCGACGCGTTCCCCGATGCCCACGTCCTCTACGCCGCGAAGGCCCACACCGGCCGGGCGGTCCTCGGGACACTCCTGGATGCCGGCGCGGACATCGAATGTGCCGCCCGGGGGGAACTACAGCGGGCCATCGAGGCCGGCGCGGACCCGAATACCCTGCGCTATACCGCGGTCAACCCCCCGGCCGCGGACCTCGACTACGCCGTCGAACTCGCGGCGGACAATCCGGGGCTGACCATCACTGCTGGCGCCCGGGATACGTTCGACCGCCTGGCTGCCCGTGACTACGACGGCCGCGTCGCCATCCGAATCAATCCCGGCATCGGAACGGGTCACCACGAGAAGGTGGCGACCGGCAAGGACGCCAAGTTCGGCATCCCGGCCGCGGACGTGCCCGCTCTCGCCGTCGACCTCACCCGGGCCTTCGACCTGGTCGGCGTTCATTCCCACGTAGGAAGTGGCGTCCTCCAGGCCGACCTCGACGACCACTGCCGCGCACTCGGCGTCGTCGCAGACACGGCCCGCGAGGTCGAAACCGCCTGTCGTGACGCCGATGCCGACTTCACGGGGCTGGAGTTCGTCGACGTCGGTGGGGGATTCGGTGTTCCCTATCACGAGGAGGAACCGCCCCTCGACATGGCCGACGTCGCGGCCCGCGTGCGAGAGGCAATCGGTGACCTCGACGCCCGTCTCGCGCTCGAACCGGGTCGCTACGTCGTGGCCGACGCCGAGGTCATCCTGACGCGGGTCAATACGGTCAAGGAAGTGGAATCGACAGTCGTCGGTGTCGACGCCTCGCTCGCGACGCTCATCCGGCCGGCCATGTTCGACGCCTACCATCCAATCCGGAACGTCAGCGCGCCCGACCGGCCCGCAGCGCGGATCTCCGTGGGCGGCCCCTGCTGTACGAGCGCGGACGTCTTCTGTACCGACCGACCGATTGCTCGCCCCGAGCGTGGCGACCTCCTGGCCATCGGCAACGCGGGGGCCTACGGCTACGAACTGGCCAGTCAGTTCCACTCCCAGCCACGGCCCGCCGAGGTGGCACTCGACGGTGCAGACGGGACCGTCGTCCGCCGGCGCGAGACCATCGCCGACGTCACGCGGGTCGAACAGGAATAAGCGAGCGAGCGTGCATCATCTCGGCGGCGACGCAGAATACTTTAGCCCGCCCGGCCACAACGCGAGAGCAGATGGACCGCGGGGACCGGGAGAACTTCAATCGGCAGGGGACACTGGGCATCGAGGAGGAATTTTTCGTCGTCGATGCGGACGGTCGCCCGACGTCGGGCACCGACGACCTGGTCTACGGGGCCGACCCGCCCGAACTCCTGGCGGGCCGCCTGGACCACGAACTGTTCAAGTTTGTCCTCGAGACCCAGACTCC
>ENA-ORDC01002785-ORDC01002785.1-marine-metagenome-genome-assembly--contig:-NODE-2785-length-9949-cov-2.449149_pt1 | contig 9949 bp, 10 predicted proteins | sample MGYA00237783_ERZ508515 | MGnify/ENA primary metagenome ERZ508515 (study PRJEB26186, sample SAMN06268792) | marine metagenome | isolation source: Eden Landing Ponds, San Francisco, CA, USA | place...
TTCGATGGCGTCGTGGGCGGCGGCCTTGTCCGCCCACCCCAACGTCTCGACTTCCTTGCCGGGTTCGAGGTTCTTGTAGGTCGCGAAGAACTCGTCGATCTCGTCACGCTGCTGCTGGGAGAGGTCTTCGAGGTCCTGCACGTCGTCGTAGCGTGGGTCTTCTGAGGGGACGGCGATGACCTTGTCGTCTTGCTCGCCGTCGTCGTCCATCTTCATGAGTGCGACCGGCCGCGCCTCGATGATACAGCCGGGGAAGGTCTGGTCCTCGACAAGAACGAGGACGTCGAATGGGTCCTCGTCGTCGTAGTAGGACTGGGGGATGAATCCGTAGTCCGATGGGTAGTGTACGTTCGAGTGAAGAACGCGGTCGAGGACGACGCCTGGAACGTCCTTGTCGTACTCGTACTTGTTGCGTTCACCTTTGAGACACTCGACGACGGCGTAGATCTCTTCGGGCGGATTGGGCCCGGTTTCGATGTCTTTCCAGAGGTTGCTCATCACTCGGGAATGCTAACGGCGGCCAAAAAGTACTTTCGTAATCCCCGCCGACCACAAACCAAACCGTTGCTCGGTCCGGACTGGGCCGAGTTCGTGGCGGCGCGTGTCAGCAAATCGTGATTACTAGCCGAGTGACACAGCCACTTCTAGCAATAATTCCGATACAACGGAATTGCCGTTTAACCACCCCAGACGACCAAATTTCGGGCAAAGAGCTTCTGAATAGACAAGTGTTAAATGTCTTGATGACATTTATTTTATCATGTCGGAGGCCCAATCCGTCACAGACACTCCCGGAATCGCCCGCGAACTCACCGCGTTTCAACAGAACATTCTCAGCATCCTCGCTGAAGAGCCACGGTACGGACTCGCGATCAAGCGACAGCTCGAGTCCTACTACGGGACGGAGGTCAACCACGGCCGACTGTACCCCAACCTCGACGACCTCGTCGAGATGGGACTCGTCGAAAAGAGCGAACTCGACAAGCGGACGAACCAGTACGAACTCACCGAGGCGGGCCACGACGCGCTCATCGATCAGTTCGACTGGATGTTCGCGAAGTTCGTCGCCGACGACGACCGCGCCGCAGAGCTCTCAGATCTCGTCGAAACGCACCGATAAGCGGCCGTAGAATCAGGGTCCGGGCACGTCGTCGCCGACGTCGTTCACGAGATCGACGCTCTCGGCGACGATGGATTCCTGCGCTTCCGACGGCCACGCGTTCCGCCGGTAGTACTCCGTGAGGAACTCCTCTCGCTCGGCCTCGGTAGCGTCGTCGACGCGCTTCAGGTAGTGGTTGCTCATAAAGTCCGCGAAGGCACGGACGTTGGCCGCGTGGTCTGAGCCGTACTCCCGCTCGACGGCGTCGACGATCGCCTGGTTCGCCTCCTCGACGGAGTCCCACTCCGCGCCGTGGTCGGGCCCCGACAGCGAGACCTCCACTGCGCGGTCGGTGTCCTCGATCCGTTCGAGTCGGACGGTGCCGTCCTCGACCCACTCCTCGGGGTAGAGCACCAGCGTGTCGTCCTCCTGGCGAACGCGCGCGGTGTAGTCGTGGTCGTCGACGAGGTCGTCGCGACGCTCCCGGTACGCCTCGGCGGCCGCCTCGACCGCCGCCTCTCTCGCCAGCCGGGTCAGTCGCTCGGCCTCCTCGACGGTCTCTTCGGCCGGGGAACCGACCGCGCCCCCCGACTCGCCGTCCGTCCCGGTCGACCGCTCCTCGTCCGTTGGCGTCGTCGGTTCTCCGTCGGCCGCGGGCGACCGCTCTCCGCCCGTCTCGGCCGCGATGACGTCGTCGTTCTCGGCCGCCGGGCCGCCGCCTCTCTGTTCTCCGTCGTCCACCGAACGTTCCTCTTCAGGCATCGTCGAGCGCCTCGTTCGCTAGTGAGTCGGCGCGGTCGTTTACCCCTCTCGGTACGTGTTCGAGCGACCACCGCTCGAAGGAGTCGAGCAGTTCACGCACGCGGACGCGTCGCTCCCGCAGTTCCGGGTTGTTGGTGTCGTACTCGCCTTTCACCTGCCGGACGATCAGCTGGGAGTCCCCGCGGACGTCGACCTCGTCGAAGCCGTAGTCCCGGGCGGCCGAGAGCCCCCGTTCGAGCGCCTCGTACTCGGCGCGGTTGTTGGTCGTCTCGCCGATCCGGTCGCTCCCCTCGGCGACGATGCCGTCGCTCGTCACGAGCACCCAGCCGACCGCGGCCGGGCCGGGGTTGCCGCGGCTCGCGCCGTCGAAGTAGACGTGTGCGCGTCCGCCCTCGTCTGTGCGAAGCACCGCTAGGAGGTCAGTCGGCCGCGATCCCTGCACGACGACCTTGTCGTCGTAGGCGACGGCGGTCGCCTCGCCTCGCTCGGCGCGCCAGCGCTCGTAGTCGGTGTTCCCCTTTTCGACCGCGACGCCAGCCGCCTCGAGTCGGTCGCGCGCGACGTCGGGGTCGCACTCCACACTCGGCATACCTGGAACAAACGGAGGAGGGGAAAGAAGGGTTCGATGTCGGCGACAGCTCGGGTCGTCCTCGTACTCTCCGAACCTGTCTGGTAGAAAGAATTATCACCCGGTCACGGAATCTACGTTCCGTGCAGAACATTCACGAAACGAAGAACGACGAGGTCGGGGCCTCGTTGCTCGCCGAGTTGGCCGAGCGGGAGGAGGTCGTCGACGATGTCACCGAGAAGGCGGAGGTCGTCGACGATGGCTCCGAAACGGTCACAGTGACCGTGCACGATCGGCTTCGGGTCACGGATACGCAGCGGCGAGAAGTTCTCCCGAAATCGGCGTACGAGCGCGAGGCGGACAGCCGCGTTCCGCTTTCGGACCGCTGGCGAAGGGGTCCGACCGGATTCGCCACGAGGACGGTCAAGTACATTACCGATGCGACGCCCTCGGACTGTTCGCGGTGCAGCGGCGCGGGACGAAAGCCGTGTCCGGGCTGTGGCGGATCGAAGACGGAGACGTGTCCGGACTGCAGCGGGGGCGGAGCCGTCGAATGCAGCAGGTGCAGCGGCTCCGGCAAGAGCGCGTGTTCGACCTGCGGCGGCAGCGGGACAGTCACCAAATCGGAGGAGAGACAATGCGAGCGTTGCGAGGGCAGCGGCAGCATCGAGTGTCCAAACTGTCTCGGAAACGACACGGACTGCCCGAACTGTGGTGGTTCTTCGACCGTCGTCTGCCCGGACTGCGACGCCGACGGCGTCGTCGAGGTGGACGTTTCCGAGACGTGTCCGGACTGTGACGGGGATAAGAGGACAGTGTGCGGGAGCTGTAGCGGTGACGGGACAACACGATGTAGAACGTGCTCCGGCGACGGGGAAATCACGTGCAAAGAGTGCGACGGCGCCGGCGATGTCGAGTGTGACCGCTGTGACGGCGAGGGCCAGACCGCGAGTGTGACGCTCGGGGAACTCTCGTTCGACCACAACAAGCAACTCGATACTGACGCGGATTCGGTTCCGCCCGCGGCGTTCACGTACGGCGACGGCTCCGAAATCGAGACAGTGCGGCCCGTCGAAGAAGACCGACCGGACGGCTCGGAGTTCAGCAGCCACCTGTATCGCCACAGGACCACTCGGTCACGTGCTGACTGTGAGTTCGCCACCTACAGCTACGACGGGAGGAGCTACTGGGTCGCCCACGTCGACGGCGAACTCCGGTTCGAGGACTTCCCGAACGATCCCGAACACCTCGAAGAGTCGATCGCGGAGGCGAAATCGAACGGCATCTTCCAACTGCGACCACGGGTCAGTACCAGGGAAGCGCTGAAATCGAGCGGGAGACGGGTTCTCACCGATTTGGGTAAGTTCGTCGGCGCCGTCGCCGCGCTGGCGGTAGTCTTCGTTATCGCTGTGATCGTCGCCGCCATCGGCAGTTTATTCGGCCCGACCGTCCAGAACGCGCTGTTTTACAGTATCGGGGCCGTCGCCAGCGTCGGGCTGGCTGCTGGAATTTTCACGATGTGGTGGGACGACCGCGAGACGAACCACGGCTCCGGACGGACGCCCTACTCGCGGTGGGATCTCTTGCTGCCGCTTGGGGCGGGGGTCCTCGTCGCCGCCGGCTTCGCCGCGTCGGTCGGAAGCGAACTCCTCCGCTGGCAGGCGACGATGCTCGTTATGGGTCTGTGGGCGGGTCGCGTCGGGACGTGGCTCGACTACGAGGGGAACCGACTCGCGTACGTGGCCGACCAGCGGGAGGCTCTGCTCGATCGGCTGACCGTCGACGACGACACCCTCACGAAACACGGACTGGGCGAGCGACTTCCACCCGCAGAGCGAACGCTCAGTCCGTCATTCTACCGACGAGCGGGACTGTTCGTGTTCGCGCTAGGTTGGGGCGGTAGCGCCGGCGTACTCTGCCTCCTGCTCCTCAGTGGAGTCCTCTCGATCGATATCGGGGTCATCACCGCGTGGGTACGTCCGTTCGTTGCTGGATTCCTCGTCCTGACGGGCCTCGGACTGGCGGCGACGCTCGTTCCGCGGGTCGTCGACTGAGCGCTGCCGTCGGCCCAGCCGTGACCGTTTATCCTCGATAGACAGAAACGGGATCTCGAACTTTGTACCCCGATTCAGCAAAGGGTTTAAACGTCACGAGATAGCGAATATAAAAATGCGATGACACGGCCCACCCGCCAGCGGGAACAGGACGTCGAGAGGACGCGATGGCAGGGAGAACGCGAGGACGAGGCGGACGAAGCGGAAGACGACATCGATTTCGAGGATATGGACGAGGAAGACCTCGTCCGCACGGGTGACGGCGAACTGATTCACGAACCGACGGGAATCGTCGTCGAGGAGGAGCAGATCGACCCCGGGCCGGAGTGGCGGGCGTTCAACCACTCCGAGCGGCAGTCGAAGTCCCGCGTGGGCGCGCCCACGACGCAGACGATGCACGACAAGGGACTGACGACGACGATCGACTGGAAGGACAAGGACGCCTACGGGCGATCGATCTCGTCGCGGAAGCGCTCGCAGATGCACCGGTTGCGGAAGTGGCAGGAGCGCATCCGGACGAAGGACGCGGGCGAGCGGAACCTCCAGTTCGCGCTCTCGGAGATCGACCGGATGGCGTCGGCGCTGGGCGTTCCCCGTTCGGTACGGGAGGTCGCCTCCGTGATCTACCGCCGCGCGCTCAACGAGGATCTCATCCGCGGGCGCTCGATCGAGGGCGTCGCCACCTCCGCGCTCTACGCCGCCTGTCGCCAGGAGGGGATTCCCCGCTCCCTCGACGAGGTAGCGGAAGTGTCGCGCGTCCCCCAGAAAGAGATCGGCCGGACGTATCGGTACATCTCCCAGGAACTCGGTCTCGAACTGAAGCCGGTCGACCCCAAGCAGTTCGTGCCGCGCTTCGCCTCTTCGCTCGGACTGAGCGAGGAGGTCCAGTCGAAGGCGACCGAGATCATCGACGTCTCCGCCGAGCAGGGACTGCTCTCGGGGAAGTCGCCGACGGGGTTCGCGGCCGCGGCGATCTACGCGGCGTCGCTGCTCTGCAACGAGAAGAAGACCCAGCGGGAGGTCGCCGACGTCGCGCAGGTGACCGAAGTCACCATCCGGAATCGATACCAAGAGCAGATCGAAGCGATGGGCTTCCGCTGACTCCGGCCCAGCGTCGCTGACGACCGCATTCTCGCCGCCGTATCACCGTCTCCTCAGGACGAGTCCGACGATTCCGACGCCGCGTCCGCGACGAACACGATCACCTCGCGGTTCCACAGACCGAGCCGGTAGCTCTCCGGTTCGTACTCCGGGCCGAGACGCTCCGCGAGCGCGTCGCGGTCGGACGGCTCGGCGACGAGGATCGGCGGTACCGACCCGTTCGTCTCGGCCGAATCGAACGACGAGACGTTCGCTACGCTTCCCGTGTCCGCGCCGGCCGACTCGAAGTACCAGGGGAGGGGGAGGCGGTTCCCCCAGGCGTCCTCGACCGGCGGGTAGCGGGTGGGCCGATCCGCCGGCACGTGGAACGACGACCCGACGTAGCGAACCTCGACGGTCGCGGGGTCGCCGTCTGCGACGTCTCGGGCGGCCGATTCGAGGCATTCGAGGTCGTCGCTCGGCTGCGCGAACTGGGCCAGTTCGTTGCTCCGGTCCGAGGGCCCGTAGACGTCGGCGGCGACGACCGCTCCCGTCTGCGCGCCGACGGTGACGAGGACGAGAACGACTGCGACGACGGTTCCGGCGTCGATCTCGGTCCGCACCGCGGCGTCGACGTCGGCCCGCGAGGCGGCGGCGACGCCGCGGCGGAGGATCGCCGCGAGGCCGACCGCCGCGGGCAGCGAGAGCGGAACGACGACGTGGACGAGCGTCCACGGCGCGGACACCTCCGAGAGCGTCGGAAACACGACGACTGCGGCGAGTCCCCAGTAGCCGACGCCCTCGACGAGCGGCCGGCGCGACGGCGCGTAGCGCGTCCAGAGGGTGGTCGCGACGCCCAGGAAGAACACCGGGAGCGCGGCCGAAACGAGGAGGCCGGCCGCGTCGCCGACGTACGGGAGGAACGCGTGCGTGCCGTCGGGGAATCGGTGGACGATGCGGAAGCCGACGAAACGCGCCGACGGTGCCCTCGTAGAAGGCCAGATGGAGCGCGGTCGGATCGTACAGCCCGACGTCGACTCCGGGACCCGACCGCGGGGCGAACAGGAACGCCGCGACGCCGACCGCGAGGAGACCGGCGCGGGCCGCGGGCGTCGCCGTCCCCGCGAGTCGCTCGCGGAGCGCGCTCGGAACCGCCCGAACGCTCGCTCCCCGATCGCTCGCGACGCTCCGCTGGTCGACGACGAGCACCCACGCCACGGCCCAGCAGACGAGATAGCCGGCGACGAACCCGGAGGCCGACGCCGCGAGAGGCAGCGCGACGGCCGCGGCATAGGCGTCGCGTCGGCTCCGGCGGTTCCACGCCCTGAGCGCGAACCCGACGGACGCCAGGCCGAACAGCGCGAGCGGCACGTCGCCGCGGAGGAAGCGCGAGTAGTACAGAAGGAGCGGTTGAACGGCGAGGACCGCCGCGACGAGCACCGTCTCCGCGTCGTCGAGGTAGTCCCGGAAGAGCAGCGCGACGAGCGGCAGTGCGGCCCCGAGAACGGCGACGGGGAGCCGTGCGATCCGTTCTGAGACGCCGAGAACGGCGAACAGGGCGCGATCGAGCAGGTAGAGCAGCGGGCCGCCGGCGACCGGGCGGTACTGGTACGCACCGGTGTCGAGGAACCTGAGCGCCCAGTAGCCGACGCGGGCCTCGTCCCAGTGGAACGGCCGCGCACCGAGGCCGACCAGTCGGAGTCCGAGGCCCGCGATCGCGATCGCGGCGACGGCGAGAACGACGGAATCGGGCCGAACCGACGATTCGCGGGTCGGCACGCGCCGTCGCTCGGACCCGTCGGACGCGGCCTCGTCCTCGCCGGCCATACGGTGCCGTCGCCGCCGGGGGAGTAGAAGTTTTGTGATCGGCGTCGGTGTCGTGATCGCCGTCCGGTTGTGTGACCGGTGTCGGAGCACGGCGGTGCCGGCGAGGAGCGCGTCGCGCTCGGCCGCTCTCTCCGATCCGCAACGCACAAGCGACGTCCCGCCCCAGTCCGCCTATGAGCGTGGTCGAGTCGCTGCCGTCGCGGCCGCTGGAACCGCAGGAGCTACTGGAACTCAACGGCGCCGAGGCGCTGGAGATGGCCGTTCCGATCGAAGACGAGGGCCGGGTGACGGGGGTGCTGATCGCGACGGCGTCCTGGGTGAAGGGGCTCGGATTCGACGCCGACGCCGGGTCCTGGACCGTCGTCGAGACCGTCTCACTCGGGGAGGGGGTCGAGCGCGTCGACGCCTTGCAGACCTGCGAGGCCGAGATCCTCCGGTTCCGCGGCGACGATCCCGAGGACGTAACCGCCGCGGACGCGCCCGGGACGTACGAACCCACCGTCGACGGCGGCGAGTGACGCCGACGATAGCGGATTGAACCGTCGAAGAGGGGATTGAACCGTCGAGGAGGTGGTTCACGGGCGAGCGCCGTCGAAATCGCGAACCTCCTCCGACGTGACAACCACGGGTAGTTTCTAAACCCTCGGCGTCGTACGGACCTACGAGACGATGTACGACAACATCCTCGTCCCGACGGACGGTAGCGCCGCTAGCGAGGGGGCAGTCGAACACGCCATCGAACTGGCGAACCAGTACGGCGCGACGGTGCACGCGCTGTACGTCGTCGATACGGGCGCGTACTCGTCGATGGAGGTCGGTTCTGACATCGTCGTCGAGGCGCTCCGGGAGGAGGGCGAGCAGGCCGTCGAACGCGTCGCGAGCGAGGCCGAAGACGCCGGAGTCGCAGTCGAGACCTCGGTCCGAACCGGAATCGCCCATCGGGCGATCGACGAGTACGTGAACGAGGAAGGGATCGATCTGGTGGTGATGGGCACTCACGGCCGGACCGGCGTCGGTCGGTTCCTCCTCGGCAGCGTCGCGGAGAAGGTCGTCCGAACGGCCGACGCACCCGTGATGACCGTTCGAGCGAGTGAGGAGGAGACCGAAGAGTGAGGGCGTCGAGACCGAACGCCCCCGATGAGGACGGGCGTCGGGGACGGCCACGCCCCGACCGCTTCGCAAAGAGTTTTGAATCGATCCGTCGAACGGCGAGGTATGACTGACTACACCGTCGAGTTCGTCGGCACGGGCGAGACGCTCGAGATCTCGGACAAACAGACGATTCTGAAGGCCTGCATCGAGGCGGGCACCGCCCAGGAGTACTCCTGCCGCGTCGGGATGTGTCTGGCCTGTTCCGCAGAGATCGTCGAGGGCGACGTCGCCCAGCCCGCAGCGAGGGGGCTCACGGACGAGGAACGCGAGAACTACGCGCTCACCTGTATGGCCCGCCCGCAGAGCGATCTGAAACTCGACCGGGGCGTGTACCCGCCGAGCATCGAACAGGACGCCGCGGGCGCGACCGCCGCGGCCGACGACGACTGAGACGGGCCGTCGTGCCCTCGGGGCTCGAATCGAACGAGCAGTCAGACCGCAGCGCCCGAGTAGCCCCTCTCGTCGCGGTCGCATCACGCCGACGGGTCGATTCTCACCGGTCGACGCCGTTCCTCCGCTTCCAAGCGTCGGTCGTCCCCCCCGCCGTACCGTTCACCGGCTCCGCTGCGCCGGTCGCCCCGCTTCTGTGTTGTTCGTCCGTTTACCCGGTTCCTCCGATGAAACACCGCCGTCGGTCCCGACGAAGGCGAACTCTTTCTCCGACGTCGCCTCCGCCGTCGAGTCGGTTGAGGCTATCGAACCGCCCTCTTCTCGCGATCCCCCCTCTCCCGTCGACAGCGCGGTCTCAGGAGACGGCTCGTCCGTCGCCGACGGAATTTCATCCATCTGTGCGTCGTGCGCCTTCGTTTCACCGGCCTCGAGGTCGGCCAGTCGGTCCGCAGCGCGACGGATTCGCTCCATCTGTTGGGTCTGTTCTCTGCTCGCCTCGGCGACGTCGTCGACGCGCCCTGCGATTTCGTCCGCCCGATCGCGCGTCTTCTCGACCATCGCCGTCACCTCCTCGGCGCTGACGGCCTGTTCGTCGGTCGCGACGGCGACCTCCGTGATTCCCTCGGTGGTCCGCTCGACGGCGTCGACGATCTCGTCGAGGCTGTCCATCGCGTCCTCGCCGCGGTCGATTCCCTCGTGGAGTTTGTCGGTCGTCTCCGCGAGGCTCTCGATGGTGTCGGCGGCGTCGGCCTTCACGCGGTCGACCGTCTCCTCGACGTCGCTGGCGCGCTCGCGAGACTCCTCAGCCAGTTGTTTCACCTCGTCGGCGACGACTGCGAACCCGTCGCCCGCCTCCCCCGCCCGCGCCGCCTCGATCGAGGCGTTCAGCGCGAGGATGTTGGTCTGCTCTGCGATCCGGTCGATCATGTCGACGATCTGCCCGACTTCCTTCATCTGGTCGTCGAGCGTCTCGACGGCCTCGACGACGGTGTCGGTCTGGTCGCTGGCTTCGTCCAT
>ENA-ORDC01002789-ORDC01002789.1-marine-metagenome-genome-assembly--contig:-NODE-2789-length-9926-cov-2.632958_pt1 | contig 9926 bp, 10 predicted proteins | sample MGYA00237783_ERZ508515 | MGnify/ENA primary metagenome ERZ508515 (study PRJEB26186, sample SAMN06268792) | marine metagenome | isolation source: Eden Landing Ponds, San Francisco, CA, USA | place...
CCCGGCGGGGCCGAACTCGAGGACGACGCGGCCCGCCAGCTGGTAGCCGTAGATGTCGTGGTCGCCGTGGTGGTGCCAGCCCGACTCGATGCCTGGCTCGCCCTGGGAGCGGACCATCTGGACGCCGTCGGCGTCGATTGCCAGCTCGCGGGTGATGCCGGGGGTCGCCTCTGCGGGTTCCAGTTCGTCGCCGTGAACGACCTCGATGGATGCCATGCGGACGGCTCGGACGAGGAGGGCTTACGCGTTTCGCCGGACCGCCGGGACGACGGGCGGTCGCCGAGGTGTCGGCCACGAGGCGCGCGGACCGGTCCGCTACCGGCCGCCGCGCATCTCCGAGCGACGCTCGAGGTCCTTGCCGATACCCTTCGCGATGGCGATCACGAAGCCGAGGCCCATCTGGACCTCCGGGTCTCGAAGCGCCCGGAGGAGGCCGACGGGTCCGACGCGCTCGGGCGGTTCGTCAAGGTCGCCGGCGGCATCGCCGACGGCGTGGAGGACCGACTCCAGCCCGCGGACCGTCCCCGCTTCAGTGGCGGTGTCCGCGAGGGTGCCCACGTTGTTGGCCGTCTCCGCCAGCATGACGACCATCTCGTCGTCGACCGCGGCGCTGCCCAGCGCGAGTATGTCCAGGAGGTCGTTGACCTCGTCGAGGTGCTCGACGAACTCGGCGAGGGCCGCCTCGTTACCGTCGATGGCGTCGGCGAGGACGTCGGCGGTTCCCAGATTCGGTTGTTCACTCATGGTCGAACCTCACATGTGCCCCCGGGCGGTGAGCCAGTAGGACTCGTTGTAGCCCAGTTTCGCCCAGTGAACGAACTTGTTCTCCGGACGGGGGACCGGCGGGCGCTCGTAGTCGAACTCGATGAACGTCGCCTCGTCCATCCCGGCCTCGATGAAGCAGATGGTCTTCCCGTCGTAGCGGTCGGTCGGGGGGCGACCCTCGAGTTCGCTCACGAGCCGGTCCGCCAGGGCGCCGGCCTCGTAGTGGGCGACGCTCCCGGCCTTACTCGTCGGGACGTCGGCCGTGTCGCCGATGGCGTAGACGTCCTCGGCGTTCGTCGCCTCGAGCGTGTGCTTATCGACCGCCACCCAGCCGTCGTCGCCGAGGCCGGCCTCCGCGATCATCGGATCGCCCGTGTGGGGCGGGATCGCGACGAGGAGGTCGTACGCTAGCTCCGTGCCCTCCATCGTGTGGATGACCTGCGCCTCGGCGTCGATCTCCTCCGGGTTGAAGAACGTCTCCGACCCGATGCCCGCCTCCTCGAAGCGGGGCTGTGCCCACTCCGCGACGGGTGCGAGCCCGTGGATCCGCTGGATCGGGTACGTGTAGGTGATGTCGACGTCCTCGCGCCGGCCCTGCTCGCGAAGCCACTCGTCCGCCATGAAGACGAACTCAAGGGGTGCGGCCGGGCACATGTGTGGGACGCCGATCACCGAGAGCACGAGGTGACCGGACTCGAACTCGGCCAGGGCGTCCCGGAGCCGGACGGCTCCCTCGGGATCGTAGAAGTGGTGGCCACCCTCGGCGAGGCCGGGCACCTCCTCGGGCGCGAGCTTCGAGCCCGTCGCCAACACGAGGTAGTCGTAGTGCATGGCCGGGCCGTCGGCCAACGTGAGCCGCTTCGCGTCGGTGTCGATACCCTCGACGCGGTCGATCACGAGCCGGATACGGCGGTCGAGGAGGTCCACGAGCGGTTGGCTGGCGTCCGCGGCGGTGCGCCGTCCGAACGGGATGTACAGGAACGTCGGCTTGTAGACGTGGTCCGGACCGTCGTTGACGACGACGACCTCGACGTCTCCGTTGGCGAGGTCGAGCCGATCGGCGAGCCGGTTCGCCAGGACGGCGCCACCTGTCCCGCCGCCGACGATCACGATTCGTTGTGTCATGGTGTGTGTAGGTGTTGCCAGAAGGCCACCGAGTCAGCTCTTCCGAACGAACATACTCCAGTAGTCGTCGTGGTCGACGACGTCGAGGAGCTCGTGGTTCGCCTTCTCCACCCACTCGGGCACGTCGTTCTTCGAGGAGCTGTCCGTGGTCTGCAGCTCGAAGACGGTGCCCGAATCGGCGGTTTTGACCTTGCCGATCAGGTCCATCAGTGGCCCGGGGCAGCCGGCTCCGCGGGAGTCGATCGTCACGTCGGATTGAATGTCTGTCTCGCTCATGGTGGTCACCTCAGACGAAGATCACCTGCTTGTCGGCAGCCATCGTGAGGAAGCCGGAGACGCCGAGTACGTCGTCGAAGAGGTCGGCGTAGTCGTCGACCGACTTCCCCAGCAGGTCCATCGAGAGCTCACAGGCGTACATCGATAGGGGACCGATCTCCTTGGCCTGGCCCAGAGATTCGGTGAACAGGGGCACCTGGATGTCCTCGGACTCCATCATCGCCTGGGCGATCTTCCCGCCCTCGAAGGCGCGGTTCTCGACGGTCTCGGTGTCGAACGCCTCGAGGCCATCCATCGTCGCGAAGACGTCGATGGGGATGTCGGAGGCCGCCGCGACCGACGCGATGTTGGCGACTGCTTGGAGCCGTTCTAGTTCGCCGGAGGCGAGCACGATTGCATAGCCGGTCATGTGTTAGTCACGGTTAGATAGTCGCCTCTCGGCGGGATAACCCGAGACGACGGAACCCACGATCCGGAAATCGGCCATCATATTTAATATTGTGCAATAATCTCAATATCGTGTGGCGGTCTGCCACGGCGGGGCGCGCACCCGCACCGGTCCTGGTAGTACCGGCCGCTGTGGGGGCCCTTGAAAGACCAAAAAGGAGCGACGACCCGGGGCCCGGATACGCCCTACCTCGGGCTACTCGGGCTTCAGCCCGGCTCCCTCCACGCGCATGACGGCCTCGCCGTCGGGGAGGTTAGGGGCGTCGACCAGGCGGACGATTCGCTTGTTGTTCTTCGACTTCCGGAGGTAGAGGCGGAACGTCGAGCTGTGTCCCAGGATGTTTCCGCCGATGGGTTGGGTCGGGTCGCCGAAGAAGGAGTCCGGGTTGGAGGAGACCTGGTTGGTCACGACGACGGCCGTGTTGTGGAGGTCGCCGATGCGCATCAGGTCGTGGATGTGTTTGTTCAGCTTCTGCTGGCGCTCGGCGAGCTCGCCGCGGCCGACGTACTCGGCGCGGAAGTGGGCCGTCAGCGAGTCGACGGCGACGACGCGGACGGGGAACTCGGACTCCTGAGACTCGGAGACGAGCTCCTTGGCCTTCTGGGCCAGCAGGATCTGGTGGTTCGAGTTGAACGCCTTCGCGACGTGGATCTGGTCGAGGACGGCCCCCACCAGCGCCTCCATCGCGTCCTCGTCGTCGGGCGTACCCTCGACGCCGTGGAGGTCCATGAAGTCCGCGAGCACCTCGTCGTCGAGCCCGCGGACCATGTCGTCGATGCGCTCGGGCCGGAACGTGTCCTCGGAGTCCACGAACACCGCGGAGCCCTCGAGGCCGCCGTGCTCGCTCGGGAGCTGGACGTTCACCGCGAGCTGGTGGGTGACCTGGGACTTGCCGGCGCCGAACTCGCCGTACACCTCGGTGATGGACTGGGTCTCGACGCCGCCGCCCAGCAGCTCGTCGACCGCGGGAACGCCCCACGTGAGCTTGCCGATGCGCTGGCGGCGCTCGAGGACGGCCGTGCCGGTCTCGAAGCCGCCGACGTCGGCGGCCTTCCGCGCCGCGTTGATGATGTCCGCGGCGGTCGATTCGCCGATGTCCGCCGTGTTCGAGAGCTCGCCGGGGCTCGCCACCGCCAGGCTCTGGTAGGAGTCGAAGCCGGTCTCCTTGAGTTTCTCCGCGGTCGCGGGGCCGACGCCGGGCAGCTCCTCCAGTTTCGCCTCTGTCGACATGGGTACCCCGGGCTTCTGCGCCATGGGATATAAAGGGCCGTATACAGGGGAGTGGAAGTGAAATGGGCCCCTGGTGCGGCTCGAACCGTGACGCACTGGGGGGTGGACCGACCCGCGTGCCGAAGCTTCCGACACGGAACCCTTTTCCTCGGTGGAGGTAAAGCCGGCCTATGGATTCCGGCGGGGAGGAGCCGGCCGGTGAGGAAGACGTCGACGAGCCGGACGAGCCGTCCCTCGCCGACCTCGCCGACGACCTCGACGCCGAGGACCGGTCGGAACCGAATTCCTTCGCCGACCTCGTCTCGGAGCTCCAACGGCGCCGTGCCCGCTCGACGGGGTCGGACGAATCGGGGACGTCGGACGCTCCCGATCGGACAGGTGAGGACGTCCACCCCGAGGAGCCGGACGATTCGGTCGACGCCGGCGGTATCGACTGGGGGTGGCAGGAGGCGAGCGCGGACGGGTCGGTCGACGTCCCGGTCGACCGGGAGGCGGTCCTCGAGCTCGTCGGTGACGCGCCCAACGTCCTCCTCGTCGGCGAACTCCTCTCCCCGGCCGAGAACGGCCTATGTACCACGCTGCTGGGGGCGAGCCGGCCGGCGAACCTCGTCCTCGTGACCCTGACCCAGTCGCCGGACGAGCGGCTCGAGGTCTGCCGTCGCCACCTCGGACGGCTCCAGGATCGTACCGCCGTCGTCAACGTGGGCGACCCAGTCCGCTCCAACGACGGCGGCGGGGGGACCACCGGCGGCGACGGCTCCATCGTCGTCGAGTCGGTCGCGGACCCGACCGACCTCATGCGGATCGGCATCACCATCAGCCGACAGCTGGCCGAGTTCGAGGACGACGACCTGCCCACCCTAGTCTGCTTTCACTCTCTCACCGCGCTCTTGCAGTTCGTCGAGGACCGGCGGTCTGTCTTCCGGTTCATCCACACCCTCCGGGGCCGCGTCCGGGCAGCCGGTGCCCGGGCCCACTACCACCTCGACGCCCAGGCCCACGACGACCAGGTAGTCGCGCTCCTGCGGCCGCTCTTCGACGTTACGCTACAGTTCGACGAGGAGGGGGGCGTCTCGAGCCGGACATTCCCGTGAGTCAGTCGTCGCCGATCCAGTCGAAGCCGTCCGTACCGTCGTCGGTCCGGTCCGAGGGACTCCCGACGTCGGTGTCGTCGTCATCGATGGTTGGTGGGGACGGAACGGACCGTCCGGAACGCGCCTCGTCGGCCACGACCAGCGTCGCCGAGCCGAACCACCCCCGCTTCGGTTCGATGTCGACGAACCGTCGCTCGCACTGGGGACACTCGGGCGCTGGTAGGAGCGCGACGTCGATCTTCTTCTCGCAGTAACCACACGTGGCGGTTCTCACGCCGAGCTGGGCCGCGGTGCGCTTCAGGTCGGCGAGGCGGTCGACCGAAGCGAGGAACTCCCGCACCTCCTCGTCCGTGGTCGACTCCAGCCGGGCGGTCCGGTCCTCTAAGTCGTCCGTCGTCGAGATGAGGTGCTCGAGGATGGTCCGGAGGTGGCCGAACTCGGTCTCGATGCGCGCTTCGAGCGCGTCCTGTCGCGACGAGAGGGAGGCCTCTAAAGTCTCGACCTCGTCGGCGATCTCGGCGACCGCCGACGCCCGGCCGAGGTCGTCCGCCGACTCGGCGTCCATCGCGTCGAGGCGACTTGCGAGCTCGTCCAGGCGCGCCTCGAGTTCCTGGTGGTGGTCGTCCGCGAGCGCAGCGTCGCGACCGCCCTCGAGGTCGGATCGCAGGCTGGCGAGCCGATCGTCGAGGTCGTCGATTCGACCGGCGAGGTCCTGCTCGACATCCGCGAGCCGCTTCCACCGGGGGCCGTGCCGGTGGCCGGTTGGCCCCGCATCTGGCAAGTCCGCGTCCGGGTCGGCTTGCTCCATCAGGCTCAACATCTCGTCTAAGGTCCAGTACGAGGAGACAAGGCTCTCGATGAGCTCCTCCCTCGAGACGCCCTCGGCCTCGGCCATCTGGTCTAACCAGTCTAGGAACTCCGACGAGTCGACGGACGCGTCGTCCCGCCCGAGAGGGTCTTCAGTCATGGTCCGGGGCCGGTCTGAACGTTCCAAGCATTCGATGTTGCGCGGGCCCATTCATAGATAACGACCGATTAATCGCCCCTCGGTACCACGTGTCGTGCCCACGTCTGACGCGAGTTTTCCGGCGAAAGACGCCGCGAGAAGCGCCTCGACAGGTAAGTGCTGGGGCCTCGACCTCGATGGGCTGCCTTACCGACGACGGGAGACGGTACGTTCCGACGTGGTCGCCCCTCATCGATTCGTGAGCTCCGGTGGGGGCCCCTCGTCGCCGAAGCGCATCCGCCGGCTCGAGTAGAGCTGGACGAACGCCGAGACGCCGAAGGTGACCAGCACGACGACGGCCCACCAGATGTGTGGAATCCGGTCGAAGGGCGCCACGCCGAACCAGCCGAGCGCCAGCAGGACGGCGTTCGCGGTCGTCAGCCCGACGTAGTAGAGGCTCCAGGGCACGTCGGCCCGCGGGACGACCTCCATGTAGATGTCGACCTGTTCGAGCCGGTCGGTGAGCGCGACGGTGCCGCGGTCGTCGTCGTAGTCGACCAGGCCGGCGCGGTGCAGCGAGGGGAGGTGGGACTGGTAGAGGGCGATGTACACCCGCTTCCGCTCCTGGGAGGTGAGCTCCGCGACGGACGTATCGTTCTCCCAGGCGGCTACCTGCTCCGCCAAGTCGCGAACGGTGATTCGGTCGTCGACCTGCTTCAAGTAGTGGAGCGCGTATCGACGGCGCTTATCCGCGAGGAAGTCGTAGATGTCGTCGTTCGAGAGTGACCCCTCATCGGCCGGTTCGGCCGTCGAGGCGTCCGGTTCAGTCATGGGCGTCGGCTTCGTTCCGGGGTTTCAATCTTCCTGACATAAGTGTTGTCCTGATGTCGGTCGAGCGTCGGACGGAATTTGCGGGGTCGATGGCTGCACCCGAAATCTGAAACGCGACGCGGGGATGGGCCTCCTTGTGCGTATCGTTGTGGACAGGTATAAATCCGGCCAGGGCATCTAATAAGCTCGAAGCTGACTCGATCAGTCGAACCACACAATGTCGCGCCGGGCCCGTCGCATCGCGCTCGCCCTCGTCGTCCTAGCCGGGGCGATGGCGTTCGTATCCGCGTCGGGCGCGTTCACGTCGGTGACGGCCGATCGGACGATGCAGGTATCGGTCGCCGGCGACGCGGATGCACTGCTCGGGCTTTCGCCCCACTCGGGGCCAAACGGCGCCGGCGCATATGCCCAGACGACGAACGGTCAACTCGAGATCCTCATCGACGGGACCAACACGGCAGGGAGCGGCGTCAACCTCAACGCGCGGACCGAGATCCGCGACGTGTTCAACGTCACGAACCAGGGCACCCAATCCATCGACGTGTGGATAGACAAATCGGGCGACAACACCGCCCTGGTGACCTTCGGAAACGCGACCGGCGTCCAGATGGACGGGTCGTCCGGGGACGCCCAGACCATTGGGACCGGTGAGACGATCGAGGTGGGGCTGGTCATCGATACGCGCGGAGCGAGTCTATCCCCGGGAGACACGCTAATCGATTCGGTGACGATCCACGCGAACGCGACGGCTACGTGAGTCCGGAATCGAGTAAACCGACACACGGTATCCAGGTTAGTCGGGTTCTATAACGACCCATTACGTGCGCCCTTCCATCTCGTTAGGGGCCTCTAACCGCATGTTAGGGAGATGTAACAAAGACCCCTCCACTCTATGGCCCAACTAAGCGCGCCCAACGAACCGGCAAGGCGTGCGCACAACGAGGTAATACGAAACCATGGCACGACCACGAGGCAAGCTGTTCGCACTGTTAGCAATCTTCGCCGCGATCGGACTGGTGACCGCGAGTGGAGCGTTCACCAGTGTGAGCGCGGAGCGTACCGTATCAGTGAACGTCGCCGACGACGCCAACGCACTACTCGGACTAGAGGGGAACTCTAGCTCCGACAACGCAAACTACGTCACGACGGAGAATGGCCAGGTCGTGATCGACCTGGACCAGACCGTTTCCCCGGGCGGAGGTTCGGGCGTCAACAAGAACGCGACCACGAGGTTCGATCACTTGCTGAACGTGTCGAACCAGGGGTCCCAGACCGCGACCATAACGGCCGAACTCTCTGGTAGCACGCCAGCTGGCGTCACGTCGGTCAGCCTCTATGACAGCAATGACGGGAGCAGCATCGGCCCAGGTAGCGGTAATCCAATCGGGGCTGGGAACCAGATGAGCCTCGGGCTCGAGATCGTGACCGATGACACCGCGAGCACGGGTAGCTTCAACATGACCATCGTGATCAACGCCACCGCGTCATAACCCACTAACTAGCCCTCAGCAGTTCGTTTGCCCCCGGTTCCGGCGTAGCCTCCGCTGTAGGTGGCCGTCCGCCTCCCGAGCCGCGAAAATCCAACAAACACACCTGATGAGACTTTACAGCTTAAACACCGTCGCCCTGGTGCTCGTCGTCCTGGGCCTCGTCGTCCCGACGGGCGCCGTGATGACCGACGGGCAGGATCAGGTGTGGGAGGACGAGGGCATCGTTCTCAGCCCCCACGATGGCCCCAACGGGCAGTACGCCTCCATCGGTGACGATGGCAACCTCTCCGTCGACCTCAACAGCGGCAACTCCCTGAACCCGGACGCCGTCACGACCATCGACGGGGTGTTCGACGTTAAGAACGGCGGCGACGAGACGAGGCTCGTCTGGATCACCCACGACTCCGCCGAGCACGTCCGGTTCTACGCGAGTGGCGACGACACGATAGAGGGCTCGGACAACGCCGTCGAGCTGGAGCCGGGACAGACCATGGTCGTCGGCCTGGTGGTCGACACCCAGGACGTCGCGGTCGGGACGCAGCTGCTCGACTCCCTGACCCTACACGCCCGGCGGCCGTCGACCACGACGACGACCACCACGACCACGACGACCGATGGGGTCGTCGGTGGCGGTGGCATCCCGGTGGGTGCCAACGAGACGCCCACGCCGACGGAGACGCCCACGACCACGGAGGCGCCACCGGACGAGGAGGTCATCGAGATCGACTTCGCCGCCGAGGTCGAGGGGGCCGACGCGACCGTGACGGAGCTCGATGGACCCCCGGCCGAGCAGGACCGGGGAGCCCCCAAGGCCACCATCGTGCGGGGGCGCTGTGGGTGTCTCCCGCCGGAGGAAACCTTGCCGCCGAACGCACGCGGCAAGGCCGAGACCCTCGCCACCGTCGACGAGGAGATCACCCTGTCGGGCGCGCAATCGACCGTTGGGTCTGTGGAGGCGGCCGACCGGGGTCGACGGGTGGTCAAGACGGTCGACATCGCCGTCCCCCCCGAGGTAGAGGACGAGCCGGCCACGATCCGAATGACCGTCAGGCGGGACCGGTTCGCCGGCGCGGACCTCTCTCGGGCCCGGGTCGCCCGGCTCACCGAGGACGGCTGGCAGCTGCTGCCGACCCGGCTCGAGCGGGAGAGCCAGACGAGCGTGACGTACCTCGCGAGGACGCCCGGGTTCTCGGTGTTCGCGGTGCTGGCAACCCACGACGTGACCTACAACTGGGAGCTCGAGGGCAAGGGCACGTTCGCGGGGGAGGAGCTGAACGTCAGCTGGGAGGAGCCAGGCATCTACAACGCCACGCTCACCATCACCGACGCGCTCGGCCGGTCCTCAAGCCGGACCTACCGGGTCCTGGTCAACGACGAGCCGACCGTCTCCATCGAGCGGGCGGCCGTCATCGAGCCGAGACAGCCCACGACGCTCCGGGCGAACGTCACCGACGAGTTCGGGAACGTCAGCATCAGGTGGCTGTTCGAGGACGGTACCACGGCCACCGGACCGTCGGTCACCCGGAGCTTCGAGCGCGGGGAGCACGACGTCCGCGTGACCGTCGAAGACGAGTACGGCGCGACGGGGGAGACGCGGACCACCCTCGTCGTGGGACAGCCCACGACCACCCCGGGCATCGAGGTCGTCCGATACGCCCTCGGCTTCGAGGGGCGGCTCGTGCTCGTCGCGGGGCTCGCGCTGGCACTGCTCGCGCTGGGCC